>ERZ1673703.674-NODE-674-length-36972-cov-9.173118_pt1 | contig 36972 bp, 37 predicted proteins | sample MGYA00580233_ERZ1673703 | MGnify/ENA primary metagenome ERZ1673703 (study PRJEB41218, sample SAMN15661748) | gut metagenome | host: Homo sapiens | place: Canada: London | collected 2015-08-20/2019-03-30 | study: EMG produced TPA metagenomics assembly of... | reverse complement strand
CATCGGGCATTATCTGAACATAAAACACTATCAATAAGTTGGAGTCATTACCGGAAAAGGATAATGCTTAAATCTGTTTTATTAATTATCGATGTGGTCTGGAGAGGCAACTGTCAAAAATCGCTCATACGAAACTAATGATTAGCAGAATAAGATCTATGAAAGAATATATTGCTATACGAAGTTTATTTTTATGGAGTGAAAAGTAACAGATATCATAATGATGCGAAAACTCTTCAGCTAATGTAATAAAGTTATATTATTAGATACAAAATCATTACAAAGTATCATTGAATCGATGATAACTATAGATAGTGCTAATTATTAACATTTGCTTGTTGACTGCGAGTATCGACTTTGCGAATGGAGGCGGTGTCGGGTTTTATGTCGCGTGTAATCACGACCCAAGGTGAATGGGAACGCATAAAAATCTGTTATTTACATCATATGATCATCATGTTTATTGCGTGGTTTATAAGTATTGTTATTGCACACTCAAGGCCCTTTAGCTCAGTGGTTAGAGCAGGCGACTCATAATCGCTTGGTCGCTGGTTCAAGTCCAGCAAGGGCCACCAAATCATTATTTACGTATCAGGAAGAGTTAAGGGTACAAGGGGTACTCGATGGCGGTCTATATTTCATGACTAACGCCATTTCAAGGAAGAAGTGCGGTGGGTGGTTTCGAATGAGGGCTGGTGTTTTGGTACGTGGCACGCCACTGCAATGTATTTATCCATCAGTACTCATTCAAAAGTACCTGGAAAAAATGCCTGCTATGCCAAGCGGGCAAATTGCTTACATGTGGAATTAAGTAATTAACGATAAAGCCAGAGTATTATCATTTATTATACCCCTTCATTTAATCAGGTTAATTACTCAAATCACTGAACTATTCTCTGTTCGCTCACTGATGATAAGTGAGTACCACAACCAATGTATGTAGAACAATGCCGTAGAGTAAGGATGAAATGTCTCTGCCACGCCTTAAACATCTACTACTGACCAGAACACCCGCCGCAGGCAGATGAGTTTTGTGAGCGTTACAGGAGCGTGGCTATGCTCATTAACCAACGCTATTGAGATATAAATTTCTAACACTTGAAAAACGATTTTCACTAATAAATTATAACGGTTTTTTTTATCATACAGCGAAATAACCTTTTGTTTATTAAATTTAACATTCCTGTGCTAATTTAATTAAAAGTTCCATGCGTAGCAAGTGAAGCAGTTAATGTCAGTAATTGTCTCAAATGAGCGTTTTTTTATAGTGACAAACAGTAATAACATTAAAAATAGCCATGTAGACATTAATTGAGGAATAGACAATGTTAGTTAGTAAAAGCAACGGATTTAACGCTAGCGCAGTTTTGGGTAGTGGAAGTTATAATGAAAATAAATCTTCTAAACACATGGAGCTACTAGCTCATAGTATTTTAAAATTAATTTGTAAGGAAGCTGCATCAGAGACGTATCGCGGTGCTCTTGAAACTTTACAAAAAATGATGTCTGAATGTATATATCAAGAAGGCAACGCCTTTGTCATTATGGGAGCTGGAGAACAATTAAAACGTATTAAATATGAAGTTGGTGAAAATAACTTAAAGGTATTCAACGTACACTTTAATAATAATCACGAGTTAGTTAGTTCTGGTGAGCCTGACGTAATATGTTTAAGCAAGCAGGTCTGGGAAAATCTTCTCATTAAACTAAAGCTGGAAACAATGAAAATGTGTTTTCTGAAACTAAAAAATTATCGAATAAAAATAATGCCGATCAGTTTTTTGAATGCGCTAAAAGAAATGAATAGAACCTTTTCGATAATATAAGAAAAAGTGATTTTCATGTTGGTTTACTTAAGCCAAGTAGTACGCGTAGTGTTATTTTAGAAACGCCGCCAAATGTCTGTATGGAATCACGTAATTCATATGAAAACAAAATAGATGAGATTTCATCTTTGTCAGAGTCAAAGGAACACCCCATAGATATTCAAGAAAAAAAAGATGCGTTTGTGAATGAGTTCAAGGGGGTATTATTTGATAAAAATACAAGGTCTTCAGAGCTTCTGTTTAATTTTTATGAGTGTTGCTATAAGTTTTTACCAAGAGCTCAGCCTCAAGATAAAATCGATAGCTATAATTCAGCACTGCAAGCTTTTTCCATTTTTTGTTCATCTACGTTGACACATAATAATATAGGCTTTGATTTCAAATTATTTCCTGAAGTCAAGCTGTCTGGAGAACATCTTGAAACGGTATTCAAATACAAAAATGGCGATGATGTCCGGGAGATAGCCAAAATTAACATTACTCTCCAAAAAGAAGAGGGTGGTTTATATAATTTATGTGGATTGGATTTTAAGGGGTGCTTCTTTTCTGGACAGAACTTCAGTAACTATGATATTCAATATGTGAACTGGGGAACGTCATTGTTTGATGTTGATACTCCGTGTATTTTTAATGCGCCTGCTTACAACAAGAGTAATGAAAAATCATTAAAACCTGTGAGCGAAAACGGTTTAAGTGGAGTATTGACTGATCGTAATAATAAAATAAAACTCATCACGGGCGTGGCACCATTCGATGATATTTTATTTATGGATGATGACTTTGATGATAGTTCCTCTGAGGATGATCCCGTTGAGAATAGTCCTGTTGTGACTAGTCCCGTTGTATCAAGTTCTAAAAGCAGTTTTCAATGATTAATAAATGGCAATTTTTACAAAGAGATAATAACGTAGATTGAAACAATATGTATTATTGATTGAGTAAACGGGATTATTCTTCACACTACATCCATTTTAGTGTCACTACCAAAGAAAAAGGGGCTACGTTTTCATGTAACCCCTTGATTTATTTGGTGGGCTGGCAGTGACTGAATTGGTGCTGTAATTGGTTGAAATATTTCATCTAATGTCTGGTTCAACTTTCCTTAGCTGCCTGAAAGTTTTTTGATCTTACCCAGCAATAACAGCGTTACGGTGCACCACGCCTGACTGAAGAACTGCGTGCTCAGGGTTACCACTTCAACGTAAAACCGTGGCAGGAGGTCCGGACTGAAAAAACTGGTCAGGACATCATCGGCAGGGAACGCACTGCTAGTCTGTAAACTGAACCGACTGGGGCGCAGTATGTGGCATCTTGTCGTGCTGTTGGAGGAGCTGTGCGAACGTGGTATTAACTTTCGTGCTCTGGCCCAATCTATATTTGCCCAACAATGGGGGGACGAATGCTGTAAAAGTAAAACAATCTGCGATCTCAAAGTTATTGTGTGATTTTTATGTGAGCAGAAGATATTCATCAGAAACGATTATGTAAATCATTTTATTTTGCCAACGGCCTCATTGTCGAAAGAAAAGAATACGCCCGTATTTCCTGAATGGATTGACTTTTTTATCCAACCACACTTCAGCGCACTGCGTTTAAAAAATGCCTCATTCTTATGCGGAATATCATCATTTCATCATGATGTCTTTGATGAGCGGTGAACACAATACACTTGCGCTGTCTCTTCAGGATGAATCCCCTGGTCTGGTGCCTGTGGGCTGATGTTGCAGCAAAGCTAAGGTCGCTTAAACGCTACTCAGTATTCACTTTTCAGAGGATGAAATTTATGAACAGGACCAGTCCCTATTATTGTCGCCGCTCAGTACTTTCCTTATTGATATCTGCCTTGATATATGCCCCGCCCGGGATGGCTGCCTTCACTACTAATGTTATTGGTGTGGTAAACGATGAGACTGTAGATGGCAACCAAAAAGTGGATGAACGAGGTACAACAAATAACACTCATATTATCAACCATGGCCAGCAGAATGTTCATGGCGGGGTATCTAATGGAAGTCTTATTGAATCTGGTGGATATCAAGATATAGGAAGTCATAACAATTTTGTGGGGCAGGCTAATAATACAACCATTAACGGTGGCAGACAGTCAATTCATGACGGGGGTATTTCCACAGGTACGACAATCGAGAGTGGCAATCAGGACGTTTATAAAGGGGGTATCAGCAATGGAACGACAATTAAGGGCGGTGCTTCACGCGTAGAGGGAGGGAGTGCGAATGGAATACTCATTGATGGTGGTAGCCAGATAGTAAAAGTTCAAGGGCATGCTGATGGTACAACGATAAATAAGTCTGGCTCTCAGGACGTAGTACAAGGAAGTCTGGCAACGAACACAACCATAAATGGTGGTCGACAGTATGTTGAACAGAGCACAGTAGAAACAACAACCATTAAAAATGGCGGTGAGCAAAGAGTATATGAGAGCCGTGCGCTGGACACGACGATTGAAGGCGGAACTCAGTCTCTGAATAGTAAGTCAACGGCAAAAAATACGCATATCTATTCTGGTGGCACGCAAATTGTTGATAACACCAGCACCTCGGATGTTATTGAAGTTTATTCTGGTGGCGTGCTTGATGTTAGTGGTGGTACGGCAACAAATGTTACCCAGCACGATGGTGCAATTTTAAAAACTAACACTAACGGTACGACGGTGAGCGGTACGAATAGTGAAGGTGCATTCTCCATCCACAATCACGTGGCAGACAATGTGTTGCTGGAAAACGGTGGTCATTTAGACATAAACGCATATGGTTCGGCAAACAAGACGATTATTAAAGATAAAGGAACAATGTCAGTTTTAACCAATGCTAAAGCTGATGCGACCCGAATAGATAATGGCGGGGTTATGGATGTTGCAGGAAACGCGACAAATACCATAATTAATGGTGGCACACAGAATATTAATAATTATGGCATAGCCACAGGCACCAATATCAACAGCGGAACGCAAAATATCAAAAGCGGCGGGAAAGCTGACACAACAATTATATCCTCCGGGAGCCGGCAGGTTGTTGAGAAAGATGGTACGGCAATTGGCAGCAATATTAGCGCCGGAGGCTCGCTGATTGTCTATACCGGCGGTATTGCACATGGGGTTAACCAGGAGACGGGCAGTGCTTTAGTTGCCAACACGGGTGCAGGGACTGATATCGAAGGATACAACAAGCTCTCTCACTTCACTATTACCGGAGGGGAGGCTAATTATGTTGTGCTGGAAAATACCGGCGAACTGACGGTAGTGGCTAAAACCTCGGCGAAAAATACTACCATTGATACTGGCGGTAAGCTGATTGTCCAGAAGGAGGCTAAAACAGATAGCACCAGACTTAATAATGGCGGCGTTCTGGAGGTTCAGGACGGTGGTGAGGCTAAGCATGTTGAGCAACAATCCGGCGGCGCATTAATTGCTTCCACGACCTCCGGAACACTTATCGAAGGAACCAACAGTTATGGTGATGCTTTCTACATCAGGAATTCAGAAGCTAAAAATGTAGTGCTGGAAAACGCTGGCTCATTAACAGTCGTCACTGGTTCCCGCGCAGTTGACACGATTATTAATGCCAACGGCAAAATGGATGTTTATGGAAAAGATGTTGGCACTGTACTCAATAGTGCTGGCACCCAAACAATATATGCCAGTGCCACTTCTGATAAAGCAAATATCAAAGGTGGCAAGCAAACGGTATATGGTTTAGCCACTGAAGCAAATATCGAAAGTGGTGAACAAATTGTTGATGGTGGGTCAACAGAGAAAACACACATCAATGGTGGCACGCAAACCGTTCAGAATTATGGTAAGGCAATCAATACCGATATCGTCTCTGGCCTACAACAAATTATGGCAAACGGGACAGCGGAAGGTTCCATTATTAATGGGGGTTCACAGGTAGTTAATGAGGGCGGTCTGGCTGAAAACTCGGTGCTTAATGACGGCGGCACACTCGATGTGCGGGAGAAAGGCAGCGCAACGGGGATACAGCAGAGTAGCCAGGGCGCTTTGGTTGCAACCACCAGGGCGACGCGGGTCACAGGAACACGCGCGGATGGCGTCGCGTTCAGCATCGAGCAGGGTGCGGCGAACAATATCCTGCTGGCAAATGGCGGCGTGTTAACCGTGGAGTCAGACACCTCTTCTGACAAAACACAGGTCAATATGGGCGGACGGGAGATCGTCAAAACAAAAGCCACTGCGACAGGCACGACGCTCACCGGCGGTGAACAAATTGTCGAGGGTGTGGCGAATGAGACAACAATTAACGACGGCGGAATACAAACAGTTTCAGCTAACGGAGAGGCAATAAAAACAAAGATCAATGAAGGCGGTACGCTGACAGTCAACGATAATGGCAAAGCGACAGATATCGTCCAGAACAGCGGTGCCGCTCTCCAGACGAGCACGGCTAACGGTATTGAAATCAGCGGTACTCACCAGTACGGTACTTTTTCCATTTCCGGCAATTTAGCGACCAATATGTTGCTGGAAAATGGCGGTAATTTATTGGTATTAGCAGGTACCGAAGCTCGCGACTCCACGGTTGGCAAGGGTGGGGCAATGCAAAACCTGGGTCAGGACTCCGCCACAAAGGTTAACTCTGGCGGGCAATATACCCTTGGGCGGTCAAAAGATGAGTTTCAGGCTCTGGCCCGGGCAGAAGATCTCCAGGTCGCTGGCGGTACGGCAATCGTCTACGCAGGTACGCTGGCGGATGCATCGGTCAGTGGCGCGACAGGAAGCCTGTCGTTAATGACGCCACGGGATAATGTTACGCCAGTTAAACTCGAAGGGGCGGTCCGGATTACCGATAGCGCGACATTGACTCTGGGAAATGGCGTCGATACCACGCTTGCCGACCTGACGGCTGCCAGCCGGGGCAGTGTCTGGCTTAACAGCAATAATTCCTGTGCAGGTACCAGCAACTGCGAATATAGAGTAAACAGTTTGCTACTCAACGACGGTGATGTTTATTTGTCAGCACAAACAGCAGCGCCTGCCACAACTAACGGTATCTACAATACGCTGACAACCAATGAACTTTCCGGTAGCGGTAATTTCTACCTGCATACCAACGTTGCAGGCTCCCGGGGCGATCAACTGGTCGTCAACAACAACGCCACTGGTAATTTTAAAATCTTTGTTCAGGATACCGGCGTCAGCCCACAGTCTGACGACGCGATGACGCTGGTGAAAACAGGGGGAGGGGATGCTTCGTTTACGCTGGGCAATACCGGCGGTTTCGTTGATCTTGGGACCTATGAGTATGTCCTGAAAAGTGACGGCAACAGCAACTGGAACCTGACCAATGATGTCAAACCCAACCCGGACCCCATCCCAAATCCAAAGCCAGACCCAAAACCCGATCCAAAGCCAGACCCAAATCCAAAACCAGACCCTACTCCCGATCCAACGCCGACACCCGTTCCGGAGAAACGCATTACGCCTTCTACGGCAGCCGTACTCAATATGGCAGCAACATTACCGTTGGTATTTGATGCTGAGCTAAACAGTATTCGCGAGCGGTTGAACATAATGAAAGCGAGTCCACACAACAATAATGTCTGGGGGGCGACGTATAACACCCGTAATAATGTCACCACCGATGCGGGTGCCGGGTTTGAGCAGACGCTGACCGGAATGACAGTGGGGATCGACAGCCGTAATGATATTCCTGAAGGAATTACCACGCTAGGCGCTTTTATGGGCTATTCCCATTCACATATCGGTTTTGATCGCGGAGGACATGGCAGTGTGGGCAGTTATTCTCTGGGCGGCTATGCCAGTTGGGAACATGAAAGTGGTTTCTATCTGGACGGTGTCGTGAAGCTGAACCGTTTTAAAAGTAACGTAGCAGGTAAAATGAGCAGCGGTGGAGCCGCCAATGGCAGTTACCACAGCAACGGGCTGGGCGGTCACATTGAAACCGGGATGCGATTTACCGATGGTAACTGGAACCTGACGCCGTATGCATCGTTAACGGGGTTCACCGCTGATAACCCCGAATATCATTTATCCAATGGCATGAAATCGAAATCAGTCGATACCCGCAGTATATATCGTGAACTGGGCGCAACGCTGAGTTACAACATGCGTCTGGGGAACGGTATGGAAGTTGAGCCGTGGCTGAAGGCGGCTGTGCGCAAAGAATTTGTCGATGATAACCGGGTGAAAGTGAATAGTGACGGTAATTTCGTCAATTATTTGTCGGGCAGACGTGGAATATACCAGGCAGGTATTAAAGCCTCATTCAGCAGTACGTTAAGCGGGCATCTTGGGGTGGGGTATAGCCATAGTGCCGGTGTGGAATCCCCGTGGAACGCGGTAGCTGGTGTGAACTGGTCGTTCTGACCATCAACGAAAAAGCCCACATCTGTGGGCTTTCATGTTACCAGGAGCCGCGGCTCCTTTGCGTATCCTTTTATGTCTCCTCACCGTCTGGTCGGTGTTTTGCTGAGACTTCTAACTTCCTGTTTTTGTTGGTGTTGTCCTTACACCGTCCAATCATGATTGGGCTGGCGGAGTTTGAATAAATATTGTATTGCTTTGATTTTTAATGATTTTGTTTAATTCATTTTTTGTGCGTATACCTAATCGTATACCAATGGCTGTAAGTTAATGTGAAATGAAAGCGCATTTTTACTTGGATTGATGCTATATCGTACAGGAAAAAAATTTTTTTTCGAAAGAACTGTTCACACTGTTCACCTTTCTGTTTTCTCCTTTTATTTCAGAGTGATAGGTGGTGAATAATGGGTGAAGGGTGAACGTTCGATTCTTCACCTCCGGCATTCTGCCGGTGTGACTTGTGCAGGGGATTAATTTCCCGTGCTGAAATCACTCAGGAAGAAAAAAGTTTTTTTTGATTTGATTGTTCACACTGTTCACCTTTCGTTTTTCTCTTTTAATTTCAGTGTGATAACGGGTGAATATACGGTGAAGGGTGAACAGTGGATTGTTCACCTTCGGGGAATTCAGGGATAAAAAAAGACCGGCAGATGCCGGTCAGGTGGGTCAGGTTGTTGCAGGGTCGTCACATTTTGGCAGCCAGTCGCCGTAGCTTTCCTCTTTCAGCGTCAGGTTGGTCTGTATCCCCTGTTTGGTATGGCGCTTCTCGTAATTCAGTCCGTATTCCTTCAGCATCACCGGCAGCCCCAGCCCGAACATTTTCAGACTGAGTACATTCCGGTAGCCGTTTGCCTCCATGTAGGCCAGATAGGCGTGATAGAGGTATTTACGGTAATTACGCGGGATGATACTGGCGTTCCCCATATACATGCCGCTGGTCTGCGGCAGGGTTTCCAGATAGCCGATAAAATCAAACGTCGGGTCGGCATCCCGTTTGATGTTCAGTGCCTCGTCTGAGTTCTGCTGGGACTGAAGCAGTGACCGGGCGAGCATCGGGTCGCTGAATTTCTGCATCAGGTGACGCACGATGACCGCCAGCTCGCGGGTGATTTTGTCCTTAAGCTGCGGGTCGCGCTCCTGCGGGGCTATCTGCTCCGGGAAGTGAATAATCACCCGCCGGCGTGACACGCCGCCGCTGCGGTCGGTGAAGCGCATCGGGTTATTGTTCACGGCCAGAATCACCGCCGGGATGTGCGTGGAGTACGCATCCCGGTATTTCGGGTCAACGGACACTGCATCGCCGCCGGTGATGGCCTTGAGTCCGGCTCCGTCGCCGCTCCATTTTTCCTGGTCCGGCAGGCGTATCAGTGAGAAGCCAGTTAACGCGGCACGTTCACGCGGGGATTCCAGCGTCTCGATGGTGGCCGACGTGGCGTTATCCTCACCGGCCAGCAGGGTGGCTATTTCGGCCATGATACTTTTGCCGCTGCCGCCGGGACCGGTCACCTCCAGAAAGAGCTGCCAGTCGTAGCGGTTTGCCAGCACCATAAACAGTGCGGCCAGAATCACGTCGCGTTTTTCCGCACGACCACCGGCAGCACGGTCAAGCCAGCGCCAGAACGCGGGAGCGTGGGTTTCCAGCGTTTCACCGTCCACCGGCGGGGTGAAATCCACATCACACAGGGTACGCATCCAGTGTGACGGACTGTGCGGGTGGAACGTGCCGTTCTGCGTGTCGAGCACGCCGTTACGAAAGCCAATCAGGCGGCGGGAGGGGGCTTCCTGCTGCGGAATAATCAGCTTCAGGGTGTCCACCACGGAGGCCACCTTCCCGGAGGAGAACGGCGCGCGCAGCCGCTGAAACAGCCCGGCCACATCCCGGGCAAAGTCCTGTGGTGGCAGCACCTTCCAGACACCATTTTCATAACGGGACAGAAGCTGGCCGTTGGCATCAACCGCGAGCGCCTCGCCGTAATGCTCATAGATACGCATGGCCTTTTCGCTGGTACTCATGGCGGAAAACTCCGCTTCGCTCATGGTGTCGAACGGGCTTTCAGCCGGTGGCCGGATGGCATCATAAATGGCCTTACGGGTGGCTTCCCCGCCGTACTGCGTGAAGGCATCATTCCAGTCACCGAAGACCGGCGGCAGGGCAACAACACCTTCACACGCATCTGCGGCTGCGGCGGCTTTTTTCTGGCCGTCACCGCTGAGGTCACGGTCTGCGGCAAGGACAATCTGACAGGCCGGATGCTTCTGCCGGGCAAGGCTGGCCAGAGAAAGGAGGTTCACGGAAGAAAGCGCCACCATCACCGTTTCACCGGTCAGGTGATGCACGGTAAGTGCGGTCGCGTATCCCTCCGCTATCCACAGACGTTTTCCGGCCTGATTCTGTCCTTCAAGGGTGTGACAGGTGCCCCTGACCTGTCCGCCTTTCAGGGTGCGCTTACGGCCGTCAGCACTGATTAACTGAAGGTTAACCAGTTCGCCGCTGTCGTCATACAGTGGCACCACAAGGTCACCGGCGCGCCAGCTCACGCCACCGGCTCTGTGTGTGCCGGTCAGCATCCGGCATTCCCGGCCGGGAAAGCCCTTGCGGGTCAGGTAGGCGTTACCGGTTCCGGGACGGGTTTTTGCCATCAGGGTTTGTGCCAGTGCGGCGGCGTTCTTCCGGGCAGCGTCTGTTTCAGCAACGGCGGCGGCCGTCACTGCCGGGTCAACCGGGGGCAGACTGCCGGTCACGGCAGCCACCTTTGCGGCCGCGTCGGACGGGGAGACACCAAACACCTTTTCAACCAGTTTCAGGCCGTCACCGGCACCACACTGATTGCAGTACCAGGTGCCGCGCCCCTCCCTGTCATCAAAACGGAAGCGGTCACTCCCGCCACAGACCGGACAGGGCTGATGATGGTTCTTCAGCACCTGAATCCCCAGCGCCGGGAGAATACGCGGCCAGTGGCCGAGCGCATGGCTGACGGTGGCGGTTACGTTCATTTTCATGGTGTTGTTCTCCTTCAGTGCAGTACCGGCGCTTTTATGTGACGGGCACAGAGTTCATCCATCACAACCAGCCCGAGAAAGGACAGCGACGGCGCGGCCTTCAGGGGGCCGGATTCCATTAAATCTTCCAGCAGGGCACAGGCTATCTGACGCCCTTTTTCCTCACCGTGCTGGCGCAGATAAAAGCCTTCCAGCTCAGCGGCGATGGCCGCCTCCAGTGACTCAAGGGTGAGATGCGGGTAGCGGTGCTGACGTTCGCACACGGTCAGCCAGGCACAGGCGACAGCACGACGGTAAAGGGCTGCGCGTAAGACGGGCGGTAAGGGTGTTTTCATTTGCTTTCCTCCCTGTGACAGATGACTGCATTCCGTGCCGGTTGCATTAACTGATAAGGCATATCTGCGTCTCCTGAAGACGTGCGTATCCCTGCGCGAATACGCACATTTAATTTTTCGGGTGTCGTTTTTTAATTACAGATAATTGCGGTAACTGTTATCCGGGGTGATTTCCGGGTCAGGCTCCGTGCGGGGAATTTCCCGCCATTCCCGCACCACCGGTGCCGCCCGGCTGGCCGGAACAGTGTCCTGCGGGTAAATATCCAGATATTTCTCCCGCCATTTCTGTAATTCCGGGTCTCCGGCCATTTCTTTCAGTACCGCATGCCGGTTTACGGGGCTGCGTTTAAACAGGTCAGGACGGTCACAGGTAAATTCCCGCAGAAAACGCCCCAGCGGGATGTCTGTGGTGCGCCCGTCGGCGAGGATACGCACAAGGATACTGAATTTACGGCGGTACGGGTTCCAGACAATGTCCGGGCAGCGGTACGGCATTTCCCACGGAATACCGTCTTCCAGAATGCCGACCACGGCCACATCGGGAAAACCGGCAGAACGGTAAATCTCACCGGGCTGGGGAAAATCAAACATGCGTTCTGTCTCCCCGGTCTTTCTGCTGGGCGAGAAAATCGCGGCACAGGCCTTTGGCTTTCAGCTCATTCAGCACAAAATCAATATCTTCATTCAGGTAGCTGAAAATATGCGGAATGTAGAGCTGATGCAGGCCGGAGAGTTCACGATGAATCAAATCACCCCCAACAAACCGGGATACGGCGCTGGCGCGGTTGAGCTTATGGTAAGCCTCAATGCTGAGGTGTTCACGGGCGTCATGACGCGCTGAGACGGTCTGAGGGGCTTTTTTATTACGCACGGGACACCTCCATCACCGGCAGACGGGCCGCAAGGGAGAGCACATAGTCACGGACAAGGGAACGGCGGGCACTGCGTTCATCACCGGCGACGGTGCGAAGCATGCGGATACGGGGATGACGGTCTGCGCGACGGACAGCCGCAAACACAAAGACAAATTCAGGGTGTGAGGGGGTAAGGGTTGTAGCCATGATGGCAGCCTCCTTGAAGTAACAGTTACAGCTACCACTGGAGTTCCTACGCTCATGGGTGGTAGCCCGGACGGGGGTAGGAATACCGGCCTTCAAGGAAACCGGCCAGCCCGAAGGCTGCCCCGCCCGGACCACCATTATCTGACAGAGGCTACGGTTTAAAAACCACAGCCAGAAAAACAGGTGTGCCGAAGCAACGACGTAAAAAAAGACGCATGGCGCGTCATATGTCGCCTTGAAGTAACTCGGGTTCCTACGCCCGGCTGCCGATTTTGCGGCAGCGGAAAAACTATATCCGCAAATGCCGGAAAAAGGCAAGCCAGAAAAAGGGACTTTTTGCAGAACAGGCATCATCATGCGTCGTACCCCCGTTTGCGTCCGGCAATGCGCCCGGCCATCCATGCGGTGACTTCAGAGTGCAGCCAGGCCACATTTTTACCGCCAAGACTCACCTGTGGCGGAAATTCCCCCTTACGGATGAGTTCATAGATGGTCGAGCGTGACAGGCCGCACAGGTGCATCACTTCCGGCAGACGTAAAAAACGCTCCTGCGTGATGTCCGGCAGCGGCATCAGTGGCGTCACAGGGGCGGGAGACGGGGAAGAAAAAACAGCTTGCATCGGGCTACCTCGTTAATGTCCATACAGCACCGGATAAGTCCGTCCGGCTTCGGGTAGCGCTTTATTTTGTGAATATTTTCAGCAGACGCAACAGGGGGGATTTGTTCCGGCAGTCTTACAATGCTTGTGTGTTTTTTGTTCATCTCCACTTAAAGTCATTTAAAGCCACTTAAAGCAATTCGTAATTTTTATAGTGAAATACAAATCGTTTTTTCTTATTCATTCCCGGCGAATTAATAAAAATAAAAAGTAATAAACAGCACAAAAAGTCCATGAACGGGTGAACAGTGGTGAACAGACGGTGAACAGTCATTACTGCGATTGTTCACCCTTTAACTTACTGTATTACTTATCTTTTTTCTTAAGGTGAACAGAGGTGAACAGTAAAATATAAAAAAACAAACAGTAAGCCGGTTTTTCCTGCGACCTTTTCCTGGCTTGCCGGTCTGAGGATGAGTCTCCTGTGTCAGGGCTGGCACATCTGCAATGCGTCGTGTTGTTGTCCGGTGTACGTCACAATTTTCTTAACCTGAAGTGACGAGGAGCCGGAAAATGTCTGACAACACCATCCCTGAATATCTGCAACCCGCACTGGCACAACTGGAAAAGGCCAGAGCCGCCCACCTTGAGAACGCCCGTCTGATGGATGAGACCGTCACGGCCATTGAACGGGCAGAGCAGGAAAAAAATGCGCTGGCGCAGGCCGACGGAAACGACGCTGACGACTGGCGCACGGCCTTTCGTGCAGCCGGTGGTGTCCTGAGCGACGAGCTGAAACAGCGCCACATTGAGCGCGTGGCACGCCGGGAGCTGGTACAGGAATATGACAATCTGGCTGTGGTGCTGAATTTTGAACGCGAACGCCTGAAAGGGGCGTGTGACAGCACGGCCACCGCCTACCGGAAGGCACATCATCACCTGCTGAGTCTGTATGCAGAGCATGAGCTGGAACACGCCCTGAATGAAACCTGTGAGGCGCTTGTCCGGGCAATGCATCTGAGCATTCTGGTACAGGAAAATCCGCTCGCCAACACCACCGGGCATCAGGGCTACGTCGCACCCGATAAAGCTGTCATGCAGCAGGTGAAATCATCGCTGGAACAGAAAATAAAACAGATGCAAATCAGCCTCACCGGCGAGCCGGTTCTCCGGCTGACCGGACTGTCAGCGGCAACACTCCCGCACATGGATTATGAGGTGGCAGGCACACCGGCACAGCGCAAGGTGTGGCAGGACAAAATAGACCAGCAGGCAGCAGAGCTGAAGGCCAGAGGGCTGCTGTCATGATTTACTGCCCGTCGTGTGGACATGTTGCTCACACCCGTCGCGCACATTTCATGGACGATGGCACCAAGATAATGATTGCACAGTGCCGGAATATTTATTGCTCTGCGACATTTGAAGCGAGTGAAAGCTTTTTCTCTGACTGTAAAGATTCAGGAATGGAATACATTTCAGGCAAACAGAGATACCGCGATTCACTGACGTCAGCCTCCGGCAGCATGAAACGCCCGAAAAGAATGCTTGTTACCGGATATTGTTGTCGGAGATGTAAAGGCCTTGCACTGTCAAGAACATCGCGGCGTCTGTCTCAGGAAGTCACCGAGCGTTTTTATGTGTGCACGGATCCGGGCTGTGGTCTGGTGTTTAAAACGCTTCAGACCATCACCCGCTTCATTGTCCGCCCGGTCACGCCGGACGAACTGGCAGAAAGCCTGCATGAAAAACAGGAACTGCCGCCAGTACGCTTAAAAACACAATCATATTCGCTGCGTCTGGAATGAGGGCTGCCGGTTAACACCGGCCGTCGCCGCACACCGTATTTTTATTCTTCAGCATGATGAGAAAGAGATAACGATGGAAAGCACAGCCTTACAGCAGGCCTTTGACACCTGTCAGAATAACAAAGCAGCATGGCTGCAACGCAAAAATGAGCTGGCAGCGGCCGAACAGGAATATCTGCGGCTTCTGTCAGGAGAAGGCAGAAACGTCAGTCGCCTGGACGAATTACGCAATATTATCGAAGTCAGAAAATGGCAGGTGAATCAGGCCGCCGGTCGTTATATTCGTTCGCATGAAGCCGTTCAGCACATCAGCATCCGCGACCGGCTGAATGATTTTATGCAGCAGCACGGCACAGCACTGGCGGCGGCACTGGCACCGGAGCTGATGGGCTACAGTGAGCTGACGGCCATTGCCCGAAACTGTGCCATACAGCGTGCCACAGATGCCCTGCGTGAAGCCCTTCTGTCCTGGCTTGCGAAGGGGGAAAAAATTAATTATTCCGCACAGGATAGCGACATTTTAACGACCATCGGATTCAGGCCTGACGCGGCTTCGGTGGACGACAGCCGTGAAAAATTCACCCCTGCGCAGAACATGATTTTTTCGCGTAAAAGTGCGCAACTGGCATCACGTCAGTCTGTGTAAAATTTCCCGAAAATCCGCCTGTTTTTACTGAAAAAAGCCATGCATCGATAAGGTGCATGGCTTTGCATGCGTTTCCCTGCCTCATTTTCTGCAGACCGCGCCATTCCCGGCGCGGTCTGAGCGTGTCAGTGCAACTGCATTAAAACCGCCCCGCAAAGCGGGCGGGCGAGGCGGGGAAAGCACTGCGCGCGTGGAGATTTATTCTTTTATAATTTCTCTTTCACGAAGTTCGGCGAACTCAGACCAATCAGACTCGTTTATTCCAATTAGGTTCGAACCAAAATAAAGTTTTGGAGTTGGCCAACGACATTGCTTACCAATAATATCAATACAACACCTAGCGAAAATTTGTTCTTCGATGTTAGTAAGAATTGTTTCGTATTGATCTATCATAGGCATTGAGTCATAAAAACCTCTGCATCTATCAAAAACAAATAAGTCCGTATGCATTGTGCGAGTTTTTGCTTTATATTTCCATCGATTATGCATTTTCACGTTTACATGGTATGGTGCACCTAACTGATTAAGTGCCACCTCTAACCAAAGGTGGGGTAAAGGAATGTCACAGAATAAACCACCTCTAGCATCAGGAATTGCTTTTATTATTTGGGGTATTGCATTGAGCATTCGCTGAGATAATAGCTTTCTAGCTCCTGTAAGCATTGAGTGAAATGATTCCCGAAATTGCACGGCATTTAAAATGGATACACCTTCTTTAGCGGTGGTGAAAAAGCTCTTAAAGTAAGATGAAATACTTGTTCCTGAGCCATTTAATGAATCAATGAAATTCCAGAATGGGTAGCTTTCATTATCTAGGAATCTGTTTCCTAAAATGGAGGGGGACGATGCTTCACCATCTGTTGATATTAATGTTTTGAAAAAGTCAGTTGATCCAATTTCTGCAAAGGTTGCAGTTACTTCAGCTTTTTTATCATTAAATAATTGTCTTTTTAATGAGTTATTTTGTAGAAAACGAAGTGTTGGACTAATCATTGAAGCATAGTGCATTACATAACTTGTTGAAAAGGCAGAGTACGCTCCGGATATGTTAGTCTTTATAACTTTTGCTAATGACTTTATATCATCGTATCCTTGTGATGTGGGGGATTCAATAAAAAGTGAAAAATAATCATAGTTATCATCATAATCATCATCATTAGTTTTGTTAATTACAGATGATTCAATTATTTCGTGATTCATGAAATAACTTGCAAGAAATGTTGCGTTATCTTCGTTAGCATCGGGTTCGCAAGAGTTTACAATTAACACCCCTAAGTCTGATAGGGCCTGATTGTCAAATACAGAGTTTATTACTCCAAGGGGAGGGCTCTTTTTAGTCAATAACGAACTTGTAAAATCAAGGTAAATAATATCAAAGGTATGATGTGTGGTTTTAAAAAACTCCCCAATAGAACCAGGGAATATTTTTAATTTTGGATAGAACTCTTTAGCTTTTTGTAAGGCAGTGTTATATGAATTGTTATCAATTTCAAAAGCCCAGATATTTTCTATTCTAACATCTAATGATAAGAGTATATCCAAGTCATTTTCTGGTTCAGGGCCGCAAAAGAAAGCAATCTTTAGTTCACTTGCAGCTTTAGGTTTATAACTATCACTTATTTTTTGCACCCAATTATAACCATTGCGTAATACAATGCTCTCATCATATATAGCAACTTGATTTAGTGTATCTTTCCAACAAAAATCTATAAGATTTGTTAAATAGTTTGATTCTAAGATTCTTGAGCTCTCAGCTTGGGTTGTCAACCTTGCGATAGCTGTTTCCCATATGTTTAATCTTGATTTTTGTTTAATGGTTTGCTTATAAGTATTCATTTATTCACACTCTTCGAACTAATACAAAATAATCCCCACCAGTTCATTAAATCTTTTCTTTGAACCAGGTAGGTTGAACGATTATAGGCTTTACGAACTTCATTTTTATCACTGTGAGCTAAAGCTGCTTCAATAACATCCGCATTGAACCCAGCTTCATTCATTGCTGTACTTGCAATAGATCGGAGGCCATGAGCAACTAGCTTTCCTCCAAAACCAATACGTTTTAAAGCTGCATTAGCAGTTTGGCTATTCATTGATTGCTTAGGATCATTTCTGCTAGGAAAAATATGTTCACGATGAGCACTGATGGGCTTCATCACTTCCAAAATATCTAAAGCTTGGGGTGATAAAGGAACAATGTGCTCTCGTTTGGCTTTCATTCTCTCTGCCGGAATAGTCCAGAGCTTTGTATCAAGATCGAGCTCTGCCCAACGAGCACCAGAGGCTTCAGAAGGACGCACAAGTGTCAGGAGTTGCCATTCAATGAGACAGCGAGTCGAAACAGATAGGTTTGACATAGCTAAAGAACGCATCAGCTTCGGCAATTCTTCTGGCCGCAATGTTGGCATGTTTTGCTTTTTGGGCTTCTCAAAGGCCATCCCAACCCCCGATGCTGGATTGGCATCAATCAGACCAGTGTTTACAGCGTAAATCATTATCTCGTTAATCCGCTGTATCAGTCGACGTACAGTTTCAAGAGCCCCACGAGCTTTGATTGGCTCAAGAGCTTCGACTAGCGTACGGGCTTTGATTTGTTGGACGGGAATCTCTCCAATGGCTGGGAATATGTCTTTTTCCAGCGAGCGCCATATATCTTTAGCGTAATCAGGGGAAACACTTTTGCTTTTTATCTGGAACCAGTTGGTCGCAACAGTCGAAAAAATACTGTCTAGAGCTATCTGTTGTTGTTCTTCGATAAATTCAGCTTGAACTTGTGGGTCTATACCATTAGCCAACAAAGCAAGGTAATCCGCTCTTAACCGTCGAGCATCAGCAAGTGAAAGGGCGGGGAAAGCACCAAGCCCCATCATTGTCCGCTGTTTTGTTGCTGGACGTTGATAACGGAAACGCCACAACTTCTTACCGTTCGTTTTAATGAGCAGAAAAAGGCCATCGCCATCATGTAACGTTAGATCCTTTTCTAACGCTTTAGCGCGCAGAACTTCTGTGTTGGTCAGGGGGCGTGTCGTTCTTGCCACTGTGGCCGCTCCTTCATGAATTGGTATACGCGTTTAGGTATACATCCTACCGTATACCTAAACGTATACCAATAATCACTGGATTTAGCTGGATATCCTCGGACAACGGTAGACACAAAAAAGCCCGCAGAGCTTGTGCCATGCGGGCTTTCAGGATTTCTCCGGACGTATCCGGAAGAGCAAGTGGTGGAGCTGGCGGGAGTTGAACCCGCGTCCGAAATTCCTACATACCATTTTTACTACAGAAAAAAATAATGATTTATGTTTAAAAACAATATGTTAGTGTTATGTGGTGTTTGGCAGTTTTATCTGTTTTTAAAGCTCTGCCGCCAAAATGTCGCCATCATCAATTGCGTCTCAGCTGGGGTAAGCGAGACATCTTGGCGGGTTGATAAGCTATAGTGATCAAGAACTGAGAATACTTGAACCAATTCTCTAGAATCCCTTCACCATATATCAAAATTTTATCTTCTATAGGGAAGTACAAGTTTACCACTTCATTTCTGCAAGTATCCAAGAAGGCGTAGGTTATCTCTTCTAAGGATTGCAGTGATTCGTACAGAGTGCCAAAATCATAAAATGGTGAATAAACTTGGTATTTATTATAACTATCATTTATTACAAATGACTTTTTATAATGAAATCCACCTAAACACAACAGTTTACAAGTTTTTTCATAAATAATCATAACTCCTACAAATATTCTCATCTTTGTTGTGCAAAGTTCCTCTGTAGGATGTATTTGATTTTCACTCTCGGATAATTGCTTGAGTCTTGCGTTAATTTCTACCCAACATTTGTGTAAATCAATAACAAATTGCTCATTAATATCTAATTGTTGAGAATCATCAGGCGTAGATTGTGGGTATGCTTTTCTATATAGTTCTTGTGGATGTTTTATAAAATGTTGGTAGATTGCTTCAGCTTGAGCTTCCTGAACCGGGTAGTAGCTGCCTATTCTTTTTCCTTCGATTTTTTTATATAAATCAAGATGAAATTTCATGTGGTTGTAATATAAATCTACCCTGTTTTTCCTTTCTGCCTCTGAGATCTGTTTTTCTGTTTGTTTGGTTCTGTGTAGGTTGTTTACTATTGAAACTAAAGGTACTGCAGATGCAAGGATGAGTAATGGTAATTTCGAGATATCTAAAAATCTCTCATAACCGTGACTTGTAAGACTAAAAGAGTGTATTTTATCTATCCAGACAAAAGAACCAAAGTAAAGGCTGGTGAATAAAGGTAGGCCTATTGCAGCCCAGAACAAGGGTTGTTGGAACAAGCTTCTATGATCGAGAACATAAAGTCGATATTTTATAAATAAGAATATACAACCTAATAAAACGGATAGGTACATAAATGTGCTAATGCTTTTTTCCATTATCAGTATCCCAACATAGCCAGTGGATTTTTTGTTACAGCATCTTCTAAATGATCTGGCGAAAAATGAGCATAAATCATCGTCATTTTTATATCAGAGTGACCAAGAATATCGCGTAGTACCAATATGTTTCCGCCATTCATCATGAAGTGACTGGCGAATGTATGGCGCAACACGTGTGTGCACTGGCCTTCAGGCAGGTCTATACCGGCTCGTTTTACTGCGCGCTCAAAAGCTTTTCTGCAGGGCGTGAATAGTTTCCCTCTGTTTTTGGGGAGTTCTTCATATAGCTCCTGAGATATCGGTACGGTTCGGTTTTTCTTGCCTTTAGTTTTGGTGTAGGTGATCCGGTATTTTGATAATTGATGGCCCTGCAGGTTTTCGGCTTCACTCCATCTCGCGCCGGTGGCCAGACATATTTTTGCAACCGTCAGCAGACTAGAGCTTTGAGAATCGGCGCAGGCATCCAGCAGACGTTTAATTTCTTCCGGGGTCAGGAACGCCAATTCACTCTCAGCAATTTTAAATGTTGGCAGCCCAGCAAGCGGGTTGGGGGCTGACCAGTGGCCCAGCTTTTTCAGTGTACCAAAAACAGATGATAGATTGCGCTGTTCAAGGTTTACCGTGCGGGGCTTAACGGGCGACATAAACGTGCCATCTTCATTTCGTACTTCACCTTTTAACCGTGCTTCGCGGTATTTCGTAAAGTCACCGGCTGTCAGTTCTGAAGCGATGGGATCGCCTAGACCATTACAGATAATACTAAGTTTCGCCATGAGGCGCTTGGGGTCTGTGAGTGTTTGACCATACAGGGAATACCACAGCTCAATTAATTCTGATAGATGTCGCCGATCTTCCTTTTCCCCCAGCCATGGTTTTTTGTTCACTTCTTCCATTGTGAAGCTTTCAAATGCAATAGCTTCGCCTTTGGTAGCAAATTGCTTACGCACGCGCTTACCATTGCGTCCATTGGGATAGCACTCACACAACCATTTTCCGTTCGGCTGTTTTCTGATGGTCATAAGTTAGAGGTTCTTGATTACTTTGACTGCACGTCCTACGACTTCCACATCATCTACAGAACATTCAAATGAAGTGTCATCTTGGTTAACTACTATTTTGTTTCCGGGTATGCGCGCAATTTTGACGATGTTTTTCATACCGTCGATGTCTATGAGCCAAATTCCGTTACTAAGCTGTTTTGCTGATGTATCAACAATGTAATTGCCGTCGTTAGCTTTGACGTACAAACAATATTCGGCTTTTCCGGGTATCAAAGTCTGATCAAGGAAAACATCCTCCATCTCTTCGAGCGTTCCGTTCTCAATGGTTGCCTGCCTTACTGATGGGATAACTATCTTTGAAAGGGGGCGAACTGTAGGTGAACTCTCGTTTTTGAACTTATTTTTTTCTTCTGTTTGAGGATACATTTCCCCTTGGCCCGTTGTCAGCCAAAGAAGAGAAATACCTGTTTCAAGGGCACATTGAATAACCCAGTCAGCAGGGAAGCTATCACGTAACATCCTGTTTGCCATGGTGCTTTTTGATGCTTCGAGGTGTTCAACCAACGCAATCTGAGTGTTGAAACCATAGGCAGTCATCAGCCTTTTGATGGTCTCTCTTCCTCCCGTATTTGCACCTGTATTAATCTTCAAGATGAACTCTCCATTTGACAATCCAATAACGAGATCGTATTTTTGTATTTAACTTCTAATATGAGAGTTTAGAAGTTGGGGTTAAACATCATAAAACGAGCTTAAACCAAGAGATACTGCACTATGAGCACAGATATTTCAATTCGTGTACCAAAAGAGATGGCTACGCCTGCTGAATTCGCTGAATGGGAAGGGATTTCCCGTGGGTCTGTTTACCAAAAAATTCACCATGGCCAACTCGCTAAGTACATGGTCAAGAAAGAAAAAAACAAAGGACGCGTAAGCCTGCGTTATCTGATGTACAAAACTGATCAGGTCCGTGAATCCCTCGGTCATTCCAACTTCCGCGTCATTGTTGGTAAGTAACTTCAATTATGGGAACTTTCTAAGGGAGCACCATGTTTGATTACAAGATTTCCAAACATCCGCATTTTGATGAAGCCTGTAGAGCTTTTGCACTACGTCACAATATGTCCAAGCTGGCAGAACGTGCAGGAATGAATGTTCAGACACTGCGAAACAAACTCAACCCAGATCAACCACATCAGCTCACAGCGCCAGACATCTGGCTGCTTACCGATCTGACTGAGGACTCAACACTGGTAGATGGTTTTCTGGCACAGATTCATTGTCTGCCATGTGTTCCGATTAATGAGGTGGCAAAAGAGAAACTGCCGCATTACGTCATGAGTGCAACTGCAGAGATAGGACGTGTCGCGGCAGGTGCGGTTTCTGGCGATGTAAAAACCAGTGCAGGCCGTCGTGATGCGATCAGCAGCATTAACTCTGTTACACGACTGATGGCGCTGGCTGCTGTTTCATTGCAAGCCCGTTTACAGGCTAATCCTGCGATGGCGAGTGCAGTTGATACCATGACTGGTCTTGGTGCTTCATTCGGTTTGCTGTGAGGTGCTTATGCTTACGAAAGAACCATCATTTGCATCGCTGCTGGTTAAACAAAGCCCGGCAATGCATTACGGTCACGGCTGGATCATGGGTAAGGATGGTAAACGCTGGCATCCGTGCCGTTCACAAGATGAATTGCTGGCAGAACTATCTACGAAAAAACGGGGGAACAAATGGCTATTGAAGGCGCTGCGGCGACTGTTCCATTAAGCCCCGGTGAACGCCTGAATGGACTTAATCACATTGCGGAGTTAAGGGCGAAAGTATTTGGCCTGAATATTGAGTCAGAGCTTGAGCGGTTTATTAAAGATATGCGTGATCCACGGGATATCAATAACGAACAAAATAAACGAGCACTGGCTGCCATATTCTTTATGGCAAAAATTCCAGCTGAACGTCATAGCATCAGCATTAATGAGCTGACCACTGACGAAAAGCGGGAGTTGATTAAAGCAATGAATCATTTTCGTGCAGTGGTGAGCTTATTTCCCAGACGGCTAACCATGCCGAATTAACCAACTAATGAAATTAATGGCGTAAACCCGCCGGGCATCCCTTTATCTAAATTCAGGAGAATTGATTATGCGTAATATTGATACCCTCACGACTAAAACCGGACCGGATGACGCAGGGCTTAATATTTTACTGACAGAGGCTCGTCTGGAAGAACGCCGGGCAAGGGCTGAAGCAATGGCAGCTCGCCTTGATCGCCTGGCGTGTCATATCACATCCCGCCAGTTAAACCACGTCGAAGCGGCAGAACTGCTGCGTGTGACTGCTGAAGCAATCCAGAACGAAGCGCAGGAGATCCACTGATGGCTGATGCAATGGATCTCGTACAGCAGCGAGTTGAAGAAGAACGCCAACGTCATATCCGTGCTGCCCGTGCCAAAACGCCGGGCGTGTCCCGCGTGCTTTGCATTGAGTGTGAAGCGCCAATTCCGCCAGCACGCCGCCGCGCCATTCCAGGTGTGCAGCTTTGCATTACCTGTCAGGAAATCGCAGAGCTGAAAGGCAAACATTACAACGGAGGTGCTGTATGACAAGGGCAGTGCGTATCCATCAATTAAAAATTGCACCTAAGTATTTCAACGCTGTGGTTGCAGGTCAAAAGACGGCTGAACTTCGTAAAGACGATCGTGGCTATAAAGTTGGTGATGTTCTTTCTCTTTGTGAATGGAAGCATGGCGTATTTACGGGTAGGGAATGGGCCGCTGTTATCTCTCATGTGCTTCCGGTTAATGACGTCATGGCAGTTTCAGAACAATGGGTGATGCTATCAATTCGCCCATTAACCCCATTAGAAGCTTTAGGATATGTTATTGCAGGAGGTGCTGTATGAGCACCATCCTGAAATGGGCGGGAAATAAAACCGCCATAATGTCCGAACTGAAAAAGCACCTTCCTGCTGGCCCGCGACTGGTTGAACCTTTCGCGGGTTCCTGTGCAGTGATGATGGAGACGGATTACCCCAGCTATCTGGTTGCGGATATTAATCCTGATTTAATCAACCTCTATAAAAAGGTTGCCGCTGATTGTGAATTGTTTATATCTCGCGCCAGAGTTTTATTTGAGAACGCAAACAGGGAGATGGATTATTACAACATAAGGCAGGAGTTTAATTACTCAACTGAAATTACTGATTTCATGAAAGCGGTATATTTCCTGTATCTCAATCGTCACGGTTACCGTGGGTTATGTCGTTATAACAAGAGCGGGTATTTCAACATTCCATACGGTAATTATAAAAATCCGTATTTCCCTGAAAAAGAAATTCGCGCATTTGCAGAGAAAGCCCAGCGAGCAACGTTTATCTGCGCCAGCTTTGATGAAACGCTGGCGATGTTGAAGGCGGGGGATGTGGTGTATTGCGATCCGCCGTATGACGGTACGTTTTCCGGCTATCACACTGACGGCTTCACTGAAGATGACCAGTATCACCTGGCATCTGTTCTTGAACATCGGTCATCAGAAGGACATCCGGTCATTGTTTCTAACAGTGACACATCCCTGATCCGTTCGCTGTATCGCAATTTCACTCACCACTACATCAAGGCAAAACGCAGCATTGGCGTGTCAGCTGGCGAGAGTAAATCTGCAACAGAAATCATTGCCACCAAATCAGCTGGGTGGTTTGGTGTCGATTTTGCCAGCGGCTCTGACCGTACCGTTGAGGTACGCGCATGAATGCTATCGATCCGCGTTGCTTTGCCTCAGGCACCATTAACGTCATCACTACTTCTGGTGGCAAAGATAGTCTCGCTCAATGGCTAAGAGCCATTGAAAACGATGTTCCGCATATTTCTGTATTTGCCGATACGGGTCATGAACATCCACAGACAATAGAATATCTGGATTATCTGGAATCAAAGCTGGGCAAGATTATTCGCGTCAAAGCGGATTTCACACGCCAGATAGAAGGGAAACGTAAATTCATTGCGGAAAAGTGGCCCATTTCTCTCGTTGAGGAATGTGGTATGTCGACAGATGAGGCTGAGGAACGTATTTACCGGGCACTGGAAATCCTTAAACCAACCGGCGTTCCGTTTCTTGATTTGTGCATGTGGAAAGGTCGCTTCCCTTCAACAAAAGCTCGTTTCTGCACTTTTGAACTGAAACATGAACCAATACGTACACAGGTAATCGATCCAGCTCTGGATGAATACGATGAGGTAATCAGCTGGCAAGGAGTCCGGGGGCAGGAATCACCGGAACGTGCATTGTTGCCTGAGTGGGAGGACGATGCAGACAATACTCTGGGGCTGCATGTTTATCGTCCGATCCTTAATTGGCTGCATGAGGATGTGTTTGCTATTGCCAAACGTCATGGCATTAAGCCTAACCCCCTTTATATGCAGGGATGCAGTCGTGTCGGTTGTATGCCATGCATTCATGCTCGCAAGTCAGAACTTGGAGAGATTTTCCAACGCTGGCCAGAAGAAATCCGCCGAGTGGCTGAGTGGGAAAGACTGGTTGCGGAATGTTCAAGACGTGGCAATTCAACGTTCTTTCCATCCACGCATGATCCGCGCCGTGCTGAAAAACGGATCGAAGTCATAACTGTTGATGCTTATGGCATTGAAACTTATCGGGACTGGGCCTTAACGACTCGGGGCGGTATGCAGTTTGACCTGCTGGCAGGCATGAATGATAAAGCGGTGTGCAGCAGTGTATATGCAGGAGTCTGTGAGTGACAGAGATCAGCACAGGCCGTCTTGCCGATCCATTTGTCAGTGTAACTTCCGGTAGCATTGAGAATTCTGCCGGGGGTTATTCGTGGAATTTACCTAAGAAAGCCATTAACCCTTATCTGGACCCGGCGGAAGTTGCGCCGGTTTCTGCGCTTTCAAACCTGATCACTCTGTACGCTACCGATAACGAGCAGGAACAACTGCGCCGCGAGGCACTGAGTGATCAGGTCTGGGAGCGTTATTTCTTTAATGAATCCCGTGATCCTGTCCAGCGCGAAATGGAGCAGGATAAGCTCATTAGCCGGGCAAAGTTGGCGCATGAGCAGCAGCGTTTTAACCCGGACATGGTCATTCTGGCAGACGTCAGCGCCCAGCCCTCCCATATCAGCAAGCCGCTGATGCAACGTATTGAATACTTCAGCAGCCTGGGCAGGCCAAAGGCTTATTCCCGCTATTTACGTGAGACGATTAAGCCATGTCTGGAACGACTGGAGCATGTACGCGACAGCCAGCTATCTGCATCTTTTCGCTTTATGGCAAGCCATGAAGGGCTGGACGGCCTGCTGATTCTGCCTGAAATGAGTCAGGATCAGGTGAAACGCCTGTCCACCCTTGTCGCTGCGCATATGAGCATGTGCCTTGATGCAGCTTGTGGTGATTTGTATGCCACCGATGACGTTAAGCCAGAAGAAATCCGCAAGACATGGGAAAAGGTGGCAGCGGAAACCCTGCGTCTGGATGTCATCCCTCCTGCGTTTGAGCAACTCCGCCGGAAAAGAAACCGCCGTAAACCCGTGCCCTATGAACTCATTCCGGGTTCGCTGGCGCGTATGTTGTGCGCCGACTGGTGGTACCGGAAATTATGGAAGATGCGTTGCGAATGGCGGGAAGAGCAGTTGCGCGCTGTTTGCCTGGTCAGCAAAAAAGCATCTCCCTATGTCAGCTATGAAGCCGTGATGCATAAACGTGAGCAGCGCCGTAAGTCGCTGGAGTTTTTTCGTTCTCATGAACTGGTGAACGAAGACGGCGACACGCTGGACATGGAGGATGTGGTAAACGCCAGCAGCAGCAACCCTGCGCATCGCCGCAATGAGATGATGGCCTGTGTTAAAGGCCTGGAGCTTATCGCGGAAATGCGCGGTGACTGCGCCGTTTTCTACACCATCACCTGTCCGTCACGTTTCCATTCCACGCTAAATAACGGCAGGCCCAACCCGACCTGGACAAATGCGACGGTAAGACAAAGCAGTGATTATCTGGTCGGCATGTTTGCTGCATTTCGTAAGGCGATGCACAAAGCCGGATTGCGTTGGTATGGCGTGCGGGTGGCTGAGCCGCATCATGACGGTACAGTTCACTGGCACCTGTTGTGTTTTATGCGCAAAAAAGATCGCCGCGCCATTACTGCTTTATTGCGTAAGTTTGCCATTCGTGAAGACCGCGAGGAGCTGGGGAATAACACGGGACCACGCTTTAAGTCTGAGCTGATAAACCCGCGCAAAGGTACGCCAACAAGCTACATCGCGAAATACATCAGTAAGAACATTGACGGGCGTGGTCTGGCTGGCGAGATCAGCAAGGAAACGGGTAAATCCCTGCGTGATAACGCTGAATACGTTAATGCCTGGGCGTCTTTGCATCGTGTTCAGCAATTCCGCTTCTTTGGCATTCCGGGGCGTCAGGCTTACCGTGAACTGCGATTGCTGGCTGGTCAGGCGGCAAGGCAACAGGGTGACAAAAAAGCAGGTGCGCCGGTACTGGATAACCCGCGCCTTGATGCCATTCTGGCTGCTGCTGATGCTGGCTGTTTTGCCACCTACATTATGAAGCAGGGCGGCGTGTTGGTTCCCCGCAAATATCACTTGATCAGAACCGCTTATGAAATCAACGAAGAGCCGACCGCCTATGGAGATCACGGTATTCGTATTTATGGCATCTGGTCACCCATTGCAGAGGGCAAGATCTGCACTCATGCAGTGAAGTGGAAAATGGTTCGTAAGGCCGTTGACGTTCAGGAGGCGGCAGCCGACCAGGGCGCTTGCGCCCCTTGGACTCGTGGCAATAACTGTCCCCTTGCTGAAAATTTGAACCAACAGGAGAAAGATAAATCAGCTGATGGGGACACCAGAACGGACATTATCCGCATGGATGACAAGGAGTTGCACGATTACCTGCACAGTATGAGCAAAAAAGAGCGCCGGGAACTGGCAGCAAGGTTACGCCTGGTTAAGCCGAAATGGCGTAAAGACTACAAACAGCGAATTACAGATCATCAGCGACAGCAGCTCGTCTATGAACTGAAGTCCAGAGGATTTGATGGCAGCGAGAAAGAGGTCGATTTACTCCTTCGCGGTGGCAGTATTCCGTCAGGAGCAGGCCTGCGTATCTTCTATCGGAACCAGCGTTTGCAGGAAGATGATAAGTGGCGGAACCTGTATTAATTACGCGGGTTAACAATTCGTGCTCTTAATAATACCAGGCATATCAGGCTGATGAACGTAAAAAAACGTTTTACATCAGTAAGATTATTATATACTGTAAATATAAACAGTGGTTATGTGTACAGTATTGCTTGTGGTTTCATAGGAGGAAAGATGCAGGACTATTTTTTGGAGTCTTTGAAGCTCCAGCGCATTGATTTTTTTCTTAAGCTTGTAGCGGCTAGTGAGTGTAGTGATGAAGAGAAGGGGCTGGCTCTGCAGTGGGTTTCTGAGTTGACTGATGAACTCATGGCAAAAATCAGAACTCACGAATACAACCGCTCAATGGATGTCATCAGTTGAGGTGACTTTTATGCGCATTGAAATAATGATCGATAAAGAGCAGAAGATTAGCCAGTCTACCCTGGACGCCCTTGAATCCGAGCTTTACCGCAATCTGCGCCCCCTGTATCCCAAAACGGTAATTCGTATCCGCAAAGGTAGCTCTAACGGTGTGGAACTGACCGGACTGCAACTGGACGAAGAAAGAAAACAAGTGATGAAAATTATGCAGAAGGTGTGGGAAGACGACAGCTGGATGCATTAAGAAACGTTGCTGGCGTCTGAACTTGTTTCTGGCGTCAGCAAGGTTGAACAACGAGCCCTTGCGAGGCGTTAGCTCTGTAGTGCATGTCTATGCCGCATGAGATCGCATGATCGTTTGAGGATCGTTTTTGCTAAGGCCCGCCAGAACTGGCGGGCTTTTGCGTAGATCATGCAGGTGCATGAAAACCACTACATAAAGCGGGCAGGCGTGGCGGGGATACGAGCGCGCGCAACGAGGTGAAATAGCAAAAACTCGGCACAGCCTACGGCCCGCTAGCGGCTTCAAATTGAAATGGTGAGGTGCAGCAGCAAAAAAACCGCCCCACAGGAAGTTGTTGAGGTTGTTTATTGAGGGAATTGGCTTAAGCGGTAAAACACAAACATTGCAACTTGTGCATGAAATTGATATATTGTGCGTAATATATCTATATTGCGGGGTGTTTTATGGCTTTCAGAGCGGAAGAAGCAGCAGCATCGAATTTCGAAAATGCTTACAGATATCTAGTTCCACAAGGTTCAAATCAGGAGATGCGTTCGAAAGTTAGGGCGAAGCTCAAAGAAATTGTTGAAGAATGTGGGCCAGTAGTGGATGGGTATCCAGCATGGCATCCTTTTTTGCTGGAAAGAGATAAAGCTATTTGGGCGCCTATGACTCCCAATAATACTCCCAGCTTTAAATACCTGGACCACACGGTCTATTTCAGGAACGGCATTCTTACCTGTCCTTATGGTCATGGGGTTGATGAATTTATAGCTGGTATAAAACGTCTAAAGCACACGGATGCCCATTTCTCTATTGAGAAGATTGATGACGTTGTGCTTTATAATGACAACGCCGTCCCGTTGTTAATAAAATGCCATTGGCTTATTTCGGAAGATATGGAAGAGGATGGCACCATTCCAGCAAAAGCAGCAATTGGATTGATGCTTGAAAGCGAGGTTCCTAACTGGCGGCATGCAGTTTATTGTGAAAGTTGGGAAGATATGCGCGGGCAGTTGATGGGATATCCGCACGGTGCCAGATCATCTCTATTTGTTAATCAGCAGACAGGACAGAAAATGAAAAACTTCTGGAATCAGCTGATTAAGACCGGAATTCTTGGGGAAGAGCGATAATTTCTTGAGGCTTAGCAGCGCCTTTAACAAGCAGAGGCGCTGCTTTTTAAATTTAGCTATCGTTGTTTGTGTCTATTCCCAGCGTGTAGGGCTCGAAGCGGATCACCTCTTTACCTAGCCAGTAATTCAGCTCCTGCAGCCGCTTTTGCAGCGGCATCAGTTCATTGCGGACGAAGACACGGCTCGCTTTTTCCACATCCCCAAAACCCCCAACATTATTCGGCATAATTCCCATCATTTGCGGCGGCACGCGGTGTGCCGCCATCATGTCATCACGGCTCACGTTCTTGATATTCAGAAACTCATCCTTCGCTGCGACTTCTGACAACGGGATAATCTGAAGTCCGTCTTTTTTACCATTAGGCGAGTACATAAACAGGTTGCGGAAGTTGCCAGGGCCTTTGGCGCTTTTCATCGCATTGCGGAGGTTGTTCACATCCTCCTGGTTCTGCGCGGCATCGGTCATGTACATGATGAAGCCTGCATGACTGCCGTTAATGTAATACTTGCGGCGGAACAGCGTGGCGGACTCGTTGAGCAGGGCGGACGGAATGGCAGAAAGATAACCGGGCAGGCCGTAGATCTCTTGGTTGATATCCGGTTCCATCAGGTGAAAAATGCTGCCTTTCGTGAACTGATACGGCTGTGTAGTCATGCCGTATTGCACAAACCAGTAGGTATCCAGGTCTAACCCGCGTCGGGTGTATTTTGCCAGCGCAGGCTCAAGGGCGATAACTTCACCGAATCGGTTCGTGCGTTTCTCCAGGTAGGCGTTACCAAATACCAGATAGTCCTGCACAAAACGTGAAAAAGCCTGCTGGCTGAGCAGCGGGTGAGGGATGTAGGTACTGGTCAGAATGTTGCACTTTACTGCAATCGGGGAACTGTGATGCACTGCGGCGCGGAAGGTGCGCGCCAGTCCGTCAAAGCTGACGGGCGGCTCATACCAACGGTCCATCTGTACGCATTCCACATAGTCCAGTAATTCTCGGCGGTCCAGAACAGGAACGGGATCGCCGAAGCTGAATGCTTCGGCTGTAGTCTGGCTTTTAAGCTGGATCTGTTTCGTCGCCGCAGCGCGGTTCTTCTTACTCTTTCCCATCAAAAAATCTCCACAATATTGCTGGTATTGGCGGATTCGCCCTGCAGCGGTTCGTTAAACAATGCGTGCATCGTTGCCCAGGCCAGATCGGCGTGGCTGGCTTCTTCGCTGCGGCTGGCTTCATAGGTCGGGCGGTTGCCGCTGGCGGTGGTTGCGCGACGGATTGCCATGAATGACTGCGCAATGTCGGTGTGTCCGGCGTCAAACTCCAGACGATGGTGACTGATAATGTCGTAGGCCTTGAGTACCAGGGCGTTTTTAACGTTGGGGTTGTAGACAAACTCCCGGACGGCTGGAAAAAACGCTTTCACGTTCTCGTAAACCCCGTGGCCGACACCTGTCGAGTCGATGCCGATGTAGGTCACGTTGTACTGCTCGGTCAGTTTTTTGATGGCGTCAGCCTGGGCGCGGAAGTCCATCCCGCGCCACTGGTGACGCTCAAGAATGCGGAACTTACCACCCGGCACGGCTGGCGGTGCCACCACCACGCATCCGGCACTGTCGCCGTTCTGCGTACCTTTTGCCGGGTCATAACCGATCCACACTTCGCGCCAGCCAAACGGGCGCAGGGCCAGTGCATGAAAGTCGGTCCAGACTTCCCAACTGTCCACCATGCACGCTTGCAGCTCGCTGAGCGGGAACACGGACGCGAGATCGTCCACAAACTCACACATCAGCAGGTTCTGGTATTCGTCCGGGCTGTACTCCATGCGCAACTGGTCGAGGTCGAACAGGTTACAGCCGCCCCGCACCGCATCTTCCACGGTGACTATCTGGCGGTACTGCCCGTCTGCGCACAGCAGGCCGGGGGCCAGATTGCTGTGGGACAGGTCGATGTCCACCTTATCGGCTTTGTTGCGCCCTCGGTTGAACAGCGCACCGGACCAGAACGGATAAGCACTGTGTGTCAGACTGGATGGTGTGGAAAAATAGGTCTGTCGCCATTTTTTGTGAATAGCCATACCGGAAGCCACTTTGCGCAGCTCCTGGAATTTCGGTATCCAGAAATATTCATCCAGATACAGGTTGCCGTGGTAACTCTGGGCCGTGCGGGCATTGGTGCCGAGGAAGTAAAGCGTGGCCCCGTTAGGAAGCACCATCGGATCACCTTTCAGCTCCACCTCGACTTCTTTGGCGAAATCGATGATGTACTGCTTAAAGACGTGAGCCTGTGCCTTACTGGCAGAAAGGAAAATCTGGTTACGTCCGGTAAGCAGGGCGTCAATCAGGGCTTCACGGGCAAAATAGAAGGTCGCGCCGATCTGGCGTGACTTTAGCAGGTTGCGGATGCGGTTGGTTTTTCCGGCTTCCCACCAGTGGCGCTGGTAGTTGAACATGGAGGAATGGAAGATTTCTTCCAGCTTCTCAATCTGTTCATCGGTGAAAACGTTCTTTTCCGGCTGACGACGCGGGCCTTTGTTGCGGTTGGCGACGTTAGGGTTTAAGTCGGCTTCGTTGCCGCCATTGTTAAACTTGCCGATCCGCGCGTGGCGCTCCGACTGGCGCGCCAGCAGGTCAATCTCTTTGAAATCTTTCCCTTCTTTGTGCTCCTTCATAATGAGCTGGCAGTAGCGTGCGGCGGTGGTGAGCTGCATCTGATCCAGCGGCCCATAGTCACCCCACTTGTCGCGTTTTTTCCAGCTGTGAACGGTTGCAACTTTCTCGCCCAGCATTTCAGCAATGCGGGCTACGCGGTATCCCTGAAAGTACAGCAGCATGGCCTGCCGACGGGGATCGAGATCTGCGGGTGTCAGTGTGGTGTTCATGGCACAAACCTACAGCCTTGAATGAAGGCTTTCCCCGCCTGCGGTTTGTGTGGTTGTCGGTACAAATACCGCGCATTGTTTCACTGCCCCCATCACCGCAACCATAAGGCTCCAGTAAGTTTTTTCTAACGGAGCACGGCTCATGACAGTGAAAGCAAAGCGTTTTCGCATCGGGGTGGAAGGTGCCACCACCGACGGACGCGAAATCCAGCGTGAATGGCTGGAACAGATGGCAGCCAGCTACAACCCGGCGGTGTATACCGCGCTGATTAACCTTGAGCACATCAAGTCTTATCTGCCGGACAGCACCTTTAACCGCTACGGCAAGGTGACGGCGCTGTTTGCTGAAGAAATCACGGAAGGTCCGCTGGCAGGCAAGATGGCGCTGTATGCCGACGTTGAGCCAACGGAGTCCCTGGTTGAACTGGTGAAAAAAGGCCAGAAATTATTCACCTCTATGGAAGTCAGCCCGAAGTTCGCTGATACGGGCAAAGCCTACCTGGTCGGCCTGGCTGCCACTGATGACCCTGCCAGTCTGGGTACGGAAATGCTGACATTCAGCGCCAGTGCAGCCCATAACCCACTGGCAAACCGCAAGCAGAATCCTGCCAATCTCTTTACCGCTGCAGAGGAAACGGTGATCGAACTGGAAGAAATCCAGGACGATAAACCGTCCCTGTTTGCCCGTGTCACGGCGCTGTTTACCAAAAAAGAGCAGTCCGATGACGCCCGGTTCTCTGATGTGCATAAGGCCGTGGAGCTGGTCGCCACTGAGCAGCAGAACCTGAGCGCACGCACCGAAAAATCCCTGTCTGAGCAGGAAGAACGCCTGTCTGAGCTGGAGACAGCCCTGCAGGCACAGCAAACCGCCTTTAACGAACTGGTGGACAAGCTGAGTCATGAAGACAGCCGCCAGGACTACCGCCAGCGTGCAACAGGCGGTAACGCCCCCGTTGACACTCTGACCAATTGCTGATGGAGCACAAAACCCGATGAAGAAGAATACCCGCTTTGCTTTTAACGCTTACCTGCAGCAGCTGGCGCGTCTGAACGGTGTGGCAGTTGAAGAACTGTCCAGCAAGTTCACCGTGGAGCCGTCTGTGCAGCAGACGCTGGAAGACCAGATCCAGCAGTCCGCCGCTTTCCTGACGCTGATTAACGTCACGCCAGTGACTGAGCAGTCCGGTCAGCTGCTGGGGCTGGGTGTTGGCAGCACCATTGCCGGAACCACTGACACCACCGCGAAAGAGCGTGAGCCTGTCGATCCGACGCTGATGGTCGATGTGGAATACAAATGCGAGCAGACCAACTTTGATACGGTGCTGACCTACGCGAAGCTGGACCTGTGGGCGAAATTTCAGGATTTCCAGGTGCGTATCCGTGACGCCATCGTGAAACGTCAGGCACTGGACCGCATCATGATCGGCTTTAACGGCGTGAAGCGTGCGAAAACCTCCAACCGTAGTGAAAACCCGCTGCTGCAGGATGTGAACAAAGGCTGGCTGCAGAAAATCCGTGAGGATGCACCGGATCACGTCATGGGCAGCACCACCACAGGCGGTGAAACCACACCGGGCGCGGTGAAAGTCGGTAAAGGTGGCGAATATGCCAACCTGGACGCTGTGGTGATGGATGCCGTCAATGAGCTTATCGACGTGGTCTACCAGGACGATGACGATCTGGTGGTGATTTGCGGTCGTGAACTGTTGTCTGACAAGTATTTCCCACTGGTCAACAAAGAGCAGGAAAACAGTGAAAAACTGGCTGCCGATATGATCATCAGTCAGAAACGCATGGGTGGCCTGCAGGCCGTGCGTGCGCCGTTCTTCCCGCCGAATGCGCTGCTGATCACCCGTCTGGATAACCTGTCCATCTACTGGCAGGAAGACACCCGCCGCCGTTCAGTTATCGACAACCCGAAACGTGACCGGATTGAAAACTTTGAATCCGTTAACGAAGCCTATGTGGTTGAGGACTACCGCTGCGCCGCACTGGTGGAAAACATCCAGATTGGTGATTTCAGCGCCGCCGCAGCCGAAACCGGAGCGTAATCCATGAACCTGAGTCCCGCACGGCAGCATCGCCTGCGCGTTCAGGCTGAACAGGCCGCCCGCGAGGGCGGCAGTGTTCGCCACGCATCGGGCTATGACCTGATGCTGCTGCAACTGGCGGAAGACCGCCGCCGTCTCAAGGGCGTTCAGTCCACGGTCAAAAAAGCGGAAATCAAGGTGGAGCTGCTGCCGAAGTACGCCGCCTGGGCAGAGGGTGTCCTGGCTGCCGGAGGCGCTCAACAGGATGACGTGCTGATGTACGTGATGCTGTGGCGCATTGATGCCGGAGATTATGCCGGAGCGCTGGAGATCGGGCGTCATGCCCTGCGTCATGGCTGGGTGATGCCGCTGGGTAACCGCAACGTGCAGACCGTGCTGGCAGAGGAAATGGCAGACGCCGCGCAGAGCGCAATGCTTGCCGCCACCGGCTTTGATGCCGATCTGTTGTTGCAGACGCTGGAGCTGACAGACGGTCTGGATATGCCGGACCAGTCACGGGCGCGTCTGCATAAAGCGATTGGCGCTGTCCTGAGTGAAAGCAATCCGGCTTCCGCCCTTAATCATCTCAACCATGCGTTACAGCTCGATCCCCGCTGTGGCGTGAAAAAAGACAAACAGCAGCTGGAGCGCAGACTGCGCAATGACAGCCGCTGACAGAACGTGCCCCCGCGCACGGGCGGCACGGGGTGGCGAAAGGCACCGCCACATCAAAACCCCGTCCACCGCCCTCTATTTCAGGAGAAAGCAGCATGAAGTTTGTTGCGCCAGAACAGGCACCGGAACAGGCGGAAATCATCAGAAATACGCCGTTCTGGCCTGATGTGGACCTGTCGGAGTTTCGCAGTGTCATGCGCACTGACGGCACGGTGACGCAGCCGCGTTTAAAGCAGGTTGCGCTGTCGGCAATTTCGGAGGTCAACGCAGAGCTGTATGAGTTTCGCATACGTCAGCAGATGCTGGGGTATGCGTCGCTGGCTGAGGTTCCGGCGGAACAGCTGGACGGCAAAAGTGAGCGCATTCAGCACTATTTCAACGCGGTTTACTGCTGGGCACGCGCCATGCTCAACGAGCGTTATCAGGACTATGACGCCACGGCGTCCGGTGTGAAGCGGGGCGAGGAACTGGCGGAAGCAAGCGGTGATTTGTGGCGTGACGCCCGCTGGGCCATCAGCCGGGTACAGGATGCGCCGCACTGCACAGTGGAGCTTATCTGATGAAAGTGCGTGCGCATCAGTATGACACGGTGGACGCGCTTTGCTGGCGTCATTACGGGCGCACGCAGGGTGTCACGGAGCAGGTACTGAAGGCAAATCCGGGGCTTGCCGAATACGGCCCCTTTTTACCTCACGGGCTGCAGGTGGAGCTGCCGGACATTCCGACAACCACCACCGTGCAGACCGTCCAGCTATGGGACTGAATTATGACGCTTGAGCGAATCAGCGCCTTTATCACGTATTGCATCGCCGTCGTGCTGGCCTGGCTGGGCGATTTGTCCATCAAGGATGCCTCAACGCTGGGCGGCCTGATGATCGGTGTGCTGATGCTGGCTATCAACTGGTACTACAAACACAAAGCCTACCAGCTTCTGCGCGACGGGCAGATCACGCGGGAGGATTATGAATCCATCAATCGTTAAACGCTGCCTTGTCGGGGTCGTGCTGGCTATTGCTGCCACGCTGCCGGGTTTTCAGCAGCTTCACACCTCCGTGGAGGGACTGAAACTGATTGCCGATTACGAAGGCTGTCGTCTGCAGCCGTATCAGTGCAGCGCGGGTGTCTGGACCGACGGCATTGGTAATACATCGGGCGTCATTCCCGGCAAAACAATCACGGAACGACAGGCAGCAGAAGGGCTGATCTCCAACGTGCTGCGTGTGGAGCGGGCACTGGAAAGGTGTGTGAAGCAACAGCCACCACAGAAGGTGTATGACGCTACGGTGTCGTTTGCCTTCAACGTGGGTACGGGCAATGCCTGCAGTTCCACGCTGGTGAAATTGCTCAATCAGCGGCGCTGGGCGGATGCGTGCCGACAGTTGCCGCGCTGGGTTTATGTGAAAGGTGTTTTTAATCAGGGGCTGGATAACCGCCGTGCGCGGGAGATGGCCTGGTG
>ERZ1673703.666-NODE-666-length-37212-cov-9.787442_pt1 | contig 37212 bp, 28 predicted proteins | sample MGYA00580233_ERZ1673703 | MGnify/ENA primary metagenome ERZ1673703 (study PRJEB41218, sample SAMN15661748) | gut metagenome | host: Homo sapiens | place: Canada: London | collected 2015-08-20/2019-03-30 | study: EMG produced TPA metagenomics assembly of... | reverse complement strand
CACGTTAAATCATATCAGGCGTAATACCACAACCCTTAAGTTAGCGCTTATGGGAGGATCCCCTTTCCCTCACTCAGGAGCAACGCTAATGGATGCCCTGCAATTATTAACCTGGTCGCTGATTCTCTATCTGTTTGCTAGTCTGGCTTCGCTGTTTTTACTCGGTCTGGACAGACTGGCTATTAAGCTTTCCGGCATCACATCGCTGGTGGGCGGCGTGATTGGCATCATCAGCGGAATTACGCAATTACATGCTGGTGTAACTTTAGTCGCCCGTTTTGCCACCCCTTTTGAATTTGCCGATTTAACCCTGCGAATGGATAGCCTCTCGGCATTTATGGTGCTGGTTATCTCCTTGCTGGTGGTGGTTTGTTCTCTCTATTCATTGACTTATATGCGCGAATACGAGGGCAAAGGCGCGGCGGCGATGGGCTTCTTTATGAATATTTTCATCGCATCGATGGTTGCCCTGCTGGTGATGGACAACGCTTTTTGGTTCATCGTGCTGTTTGAAATGATGTCGCTGTCTTCCTGGTTTCTGGTCATTGCCAGGCAGGATAAAACGTCGATCAACGCTGGCATGCTCTACTTTTTTATCGCCCACGCCGGATCGGTGCTGATAATGATCGCCTTCTTGCTGATGGGGCGCGAAAGCGGCAGCCTCGATTTTGCCAGTTTCCGCACGCTTTCACTTTCTCCGGGGCTGGCGTCGGCGGTGTTCCTGCTGGCCTTTTTCGGTTTTGGCGCGAAAGCCGGGATGATGCCGTTGCACAGCTGGTTGCCGCGCGCTCACCCTGCCGCACCATCGCACGCTTCGGCGTTGATGTCTGGCGTAATGGTCAAAATAGGTATTTTCGGCATCCTGAAAGTAGCGATGGATCTGCTGGCGCAAACGGGTTTGCCTCTGTGGTGGGGCATTCTGGTGATGGCGATCGGCGCAATCTCCGCGCTCCTGGGCGTGCTATATGCGCTGGCGGAACAGGATATCAAACGGCTGCTGGCCTGGAGTACCGTCGAAAACGTCGGCATTATTTTGCTGGCAGTCGGTGTGGCGATGGTCGGTCTGTCACTGCACGACCCGCTGCTCACCGTGGTTGGACTGCTCGGCGCACTGTTTCATCTGCTCAACCATGCGCTGTTCAAAGGGCTGCTATTTCTCGGCGCGGGAGCGATTATTTCGCGTTTGCATACCCACGACATGGAAAAAATGGGGGCACTAGCGAAACGGATGCCGTGGACAGCCGCAGCATGCCTGATTGGTTGCCTCGCGATATCAGCCATTCCTCCGCTGAATGGTTTTATCAGCGAATGGTACACCTGGCAGTCGCTGTTCTCACTAAGTCGTGTGGAAGCCGTAGCGCTACAACTTGCGGGTCCTATTGCTATGGTAATGCTGGCAGTCACTGGTGGGCTGGCAGTAATGTGCTTCGTAAAAATGTACGGTATTACTTTCTGTGGTGCGCCGCGCAGTACACACGCTGAAGAGGCACAGGAAGTGCCAAATACGATGATCGTCGCCATGCTACTGCTCGCGGCACTCTGCGTATTAATTGCGCTTAGTGCCAGTTGGCTGGCACCGAAGATAATGCATATTGCCCATGCGTTTACCAATACCCCTCCCGCCACTGTCGCCAGCGGAATAGCACTTGTACCCGGCACGTTTCATACACAGGTCACCCCCTCATTACTGTTGCTGTTACTACTGGCGATGCCTTTGCTGCCTGGCCTTTACTGGCTGTGGTGTCGTTCGCGCCGCGCAGCGTTTCGTCGCACAGGAGATGCCTGGGCATGCGGCTACGGCTGGGAAAATGCGATGGCCCCGTCAGGCAATGGCGTGATGCAGCCGCTGCGTGTGGTCTTTTCTGCGCTATTTCGTCTACGACAACAGCTCGACCCTACGCTGAGGCTAAATAAAGGTCTTGCGCACGTCACCGCCAGGGCTCAGAGCACAGAACCCTTCTGGGATGAGCGGGTGATCCGCCCCATCGTGAGCGCCACCCAACGGCTGGCCAAAGAAATACAGCATCTGCAAAGCGGCGACTTTCGTCTCTATTGCCTGTATGTGGTCGCCGCACTGGTTGTGCTGCTAATCGCTATTGCCGTCTAAGGAAATCACCATGAGACAAACTCTTTGCGACGGATATCTGGTCATTTTTGCGTTAGCACAGGCCGTGATTCTGCTGATGCTAACCCCACTTTTTACGGGTATTTCCCGGCAGATACGCGCGCGTATGCACTCCCGCCGCGGGCCGGGGATCTGGCAGGATTATCGCGATATCCACAAACTGTTTAAACGCCAGGAAGTTGCGCCGACATCTTCAGGTCTGATGTTCCGCCTGATGCCGTGGGTATTAATCAGCAGCATGCTGGTGCTGGCGATGGCCTTACCACTGTTTATTACCGTTTCCCCTTTTGCGGGCGGCGGCGATCTGATCACCCTTATCTATCTTCTTGCCCTGTTTCGTTTTTTCTTTGCTCTTTCCGGGCTGGATACCGGAAGTCCGTTTGCGGGAGTCGGTGCCAGTCGCGAGTTGACGCTCGGCATTCTGGTCGAACCAATGCTTATTCTCTCACTGCTGGTATTGGCGCTGATAGCAGGTTCCACGCATATCGAGATGATCAGCAATACGCTGGCGATGGGCTGGAACTCGCCGCTAACCACCGTACTGGCGTTACTGGCCTGTGGTTTTGCCTGCTTCATTGAGATGGGAAAAATTCCCTTTGATGTTGCTGAAGCAGAACAGGAATTACAGGAAGGCCCGCTGACCGAATATTCCGGTGCCGGGCTGGCGCTAGCGAAATGGGGGCTGGGGCTGAAACAGGTCGTGATGGCATCACTGTTTGTGGCCCTGTTTCTGCCCTTTGGGCGCGCGCAAGAACTTTCTCTCGCCTGCCTGCTGACTTCACTTGTCGTTACGCTGCTCAAGGTTTTGCTGATTTTTGTACTGGCCTCAATCGCAGAAAACACGCTGGCACGCGGGCGTTTTTTACTCATTCACCATGTGACCTGGCTTGGCTTCAGCCTTGCTGCGCTTGCATGGGTCTTCTGGTTAACCGGTCTGTAAGGAGCACTGACGGAATATGGAAAATCTTGCTCTGACGACGTTATTGCTGCCTTTTATCGGCGCACTGGTCGTTTCGTTTTCGCCACAACGTCGGGCCGCCGAATGGGGGGTTTTGTTCGCCGCGCTGACCACGCTGTGCATGTTGTCACTGATCTCCGCGTTTTATCAGGCCGATAAAGTTGCCGTCACGTTGACGTTGGTCAACGTGGGGGATGTGGCGTTGTTTGGCCTGGTCATTGATCGCGTGAGTACGCTGATTCTGTTTGTGGTGGTGTTTCTCGGTTTGCTGGTCACGATCTACTCCACGGGTTATCTGACGGATAAAAATCGCGAACACCCGCATAACGGCACGAATCGTTATTACGCATTTTTACTGGTGTTTATCGGCGCGATGGCGGGACTGGTACTCTCCTCGACGCTGCTCGGTCAGTTGTTGTTTTTTGAAATTACAGGCGGCTGCTCCTGGGCGTTGATCAGTTATTACCAGAGCGATAAAGCGCAGCGTTCAGCACTAAAAGCGTTACTTATCACTCATATCGGCTCGTTGGGGTTGTATCTTGCCGCCGCCACGCTGTTTTTGCAGACCGGAACGTTTGCGCTTAGCGCGATGAGCGAGTTACACGGCGACGCACGTTATCTGGTTTATGGCGGCATCCTGTTTGCCGCGTGGGGGAAATCGGCCCAGCTACCGATGCAAGCGTGGCTACCGGACGCAATGGAAGCGCCAACACCGATCAGCGCCTATCTCCACGCCGCATCGATGGTGAAAGTGGGCGTTTACATTTTTGCCCGCGCTATTATCGACGGCGGCAATATCCCGCATGTGATTGGCGGCGTTGGCATGGTCATGGCACTGGTCACCATTCTTTATGGCTTTCTGATGTATTTGCCACAGCAGGATATGAAGCGGTTGCTAGCCTGGTCGACCATCACTCAACTTGGCTGGATGTTCTTCGGCTTGTCGCTCTCCATCTTCGGCTCGCGGCTGGCGCTGGAGGGCAGCATCGCCTACATCGTCAACCACGCGTTCGCTAAAAGCCTGTTTTTCCTTGTAGCAGGTGCGCTGAGTTACAGCTGCGGCACGCGCTTGTTGCCGCGTCTGCGTGGCGTATTGCACACCCTGCCGTTGCCAGGCGTGGGTTTCTGCGTGGCAGCGCTGGCGATTACCGGCGTGCCGCCGTTCAACGGCTTCTTCAGTAAATTCCCGCTGTTTGCTGCCGGTTTTGCGTTGTCAGTGGAGTACTGGATCCTGCTGCCCGCCATGATTCTTCTGATGATTGAATCGGTCGCCAGTTTCGCCTGGTTTATTCGCTGGTTTGGTCGCGTTGTGCCTGGCAAACCGAGCGAGGCCGTCGCCGATGCCGCACCGCTGCCAGGATCAATGCGCCTGGTGTTGATTGTACTGATTGTGATGTCGCTGATTTCCAGCGTAATCGCCGCGACCTGGTTGCAGTAAGGAGATGATGAATGACCGGTTCTATGATCGTAAATAATCTGGCGGGACTGATGATGCTGACATCGCTGTTTGTGATTAGCGTCAAAAGCTATCGCCTGTCATGCGGATTTTACGCCTGCCAGTCACTGGTGCTGGTGTCTATTTTCGCCACTCTCTCGTGCCTGTTCGCCGCAGAGCAACTGCTGATCTGGTCCGCCAGCGCCTTTATCACCAAAGTGCTGCTGGTACCGTTAATCATGACTTACGCTGCACGAAATATTCCCCAGAACATCCCGGAAAAAGCGTTATTCGGTCCGGCAATGATGGCACTGCTCGCGGCGTTAATTGTCCTGCTTTGCGCATTTGTCGTTCAGCCCGTGAAGCTACCGATGGCTACCGGGCTGAAACCGGCGCTGGCGGTAGCGTTAGGTCATTTTCTGCTTGGCCTGCTGTGCATTGTCAGCCAGCGCAATATCCTGCGGCAAATTTTTGGTTACTGCCTGATGGAAAACGGCTCCCATCTGGTGCTGGCGCTTCTTGCCTGGCGAGCACCGGAACTGGTGGAAATAGGTATCGCTACCGACGCCATCTTCGCCGTCATTGTGATGGTGTTACTGGCAAGAAAAATATGGCGTACCCACGGCACGCTGGACGTGAACAACTTGACCGCGCTGAAGGGATAATGAGATGAGTTATTCTGTGATGTTCGCTTTACTCCTGCTCACGCCGCTGCTTTTTTCGCTGCTCTGTTTTGCCTGCCGGAAACGGAGACTTTCTGCGACTCGCACGGTGACCGTATTACATAGCTTAGGGATCACACTGCTGCTGATTCTGGCACTCTGGGTGGTCCAAACTGCCGCTGATGCAGGAGAAATATTCGCTGCGGGACTGTGGCTTCATATTGATGGTCTGGGCGGTTTGTTCCTCGCCATTCTTGGTGTGATTGGCTTTCTCACCGGTATTTACTCGATTGGCTACATGCGTCATGAAGTGGCACACGGCGAGCTTTCACCCGTTACGCTGTGCGATTACTACGGTTTCTTCCATCTGTTTTTGTTCACCATGCTGCTGGTTGTTACCAGCAATAACCTGATTGTGATGTGGGCGGCGATCGAAGCCACCACCTTAAGCTCGGCGTTTCTGGTAGGCATTTACGGTCAGCGTTCATCGCTGGAAGCTGCATGGAAGTACATCATTATTTGTACTGTTGGTGTCGCTTTTGGTCTGTTCGGTACCGTGCTGGTATACGCCAACGCCGCCAGCGTTATGCCGCAGGCAGAAATGGCGATATTCTGGAGCGAGGTTCTTAAGCAATCGTCCTTGCTTGACCCAACATTAATGCTGTTGGCCTTTGTGTTTTTGCTAATTGGCTTTGGTACCAAAACCGGGCTATTTCCCATGCACGCCTGGCTGCCGGATGCTCACAGTGAAGCGCCGAGTCCGGTCAGCGCCCTGCTCTCCGCCGTATTGCTGAACTGCGCGCTGTTGGTGCTGATTCGCTATTACATCATTATTTGCCAAGCCATCGGCAGCGATTTCCCCAACCGGTTGTTGCTCATCTTCGGCATGTTGTCGGTTGCCGTGGCGGCATTTTTCATTCTGGTACAGCGGGACATTAAGCGTCTGCTGGCGTACTCCAGCGTGGAGAACATGGGGCTGGTCGCGGTGGAGCTAGGCATTGGCGGGCCGCTGGGAATTTTTGCCGCGCTGCTGCACATCTTAAACCACAGTCTGGCAAAAACGCTGCTGTTCTGCGGTTCCGGCAATGTACTGCTCAAGTACGGCACGCGCGATCTCAACGTCGTCTGTGGGATGCTCAAAATCATGCCATTTACCGCCGTGCTGTTTGGCGGCGGTGCGCTGGCGCTGGCAGGGATGCCGCCCTTCAACATTTTTCTTAGCGAATTTATGACCATTACCGCCGGACTGGCACGTAATCACCTGCTGATTATCGTCCTGCTGTTATTGCTGTTAACGCTGGTGCTGGCGGGCCTGGTACGGATGGCTGCGCGGGTGTTAATGGCGAAACCGCCGCAGGCCGTTAACCGGGGTGATCTCGGCTGGTTGACCACCTCGCCAATGGTGATTCTGCTGGTCATGATGCTGGCGATGGGAACGCATATTCCACAACCTGTCATCAGGATCCTGGCGGGCGCTTCCACTATAGTCCTCTCAGGGACGCACGATCTGCCTGCACAACGTAGCACCTGGCATGATTTTTTGCCTTCAGGCACCGCATCTGTTTCGGAGAAACACAGTGAACGTTAATTCATCGTCAAATCGTGGCGAAGCGATTCTCGCCGCCCTGAAAACGCAGTTCCCCGGCGCGGTGCTGGATGAAGAGCGACAAACGCCTGAACAGGTCACCATTACGGTGAAAATCAATCTGCTGCCTGACGTTGTACAGTATCTTTATTATCAACATGATGGCTGGCTTCCGGTCCTGTTTGGCAACGACGAGCGGACACTTAACGGTCATTACGCGGTTTATTATGCCCTTTCAATGGAAGGGGCCGAAAAATGCTGGATTGTGGTGAAGGCGCTGGTCGATGCCGACAGTCGGGAGTTTCCGTCAGTCACACCGCGCGTCCCTGCCGCGGTCTGGGGCGAGCGAGAAATTCGCGATATGTACGGGCTGATTCCGGTTGGCCTGCCGGATCAGCGTCGCCTGGTGTTGCCCGATGACTGGCCGGAAGATATGCATCCGCTGCGCAAAGATGCGATGGATTATCGACTGCGCCCTGAACCGACGACTGATTCCGAAACGTATCCGTTTATCAATGAGGGCAACAGCGATGCGCGGGTGATCCCTGTCGGCCCGCTGCATATCACCTCCGATGAACCGGGTCACTTCCGCTTGTTTGTGGATGGCGAGCAAATTGTCGATGCTGATTACCGCCTGTTTTATGTCCATCGCGGCATGGAGGAACTGGCAGAAACGCGGATGGGCTACAACGAAGTGACCTTCTTATCGGACCGCGTGTGTGGGATTTGCGGTTTTGCCCACAGTGTGGCCTATACCAATTCGGTTGAAAATGCACTGGGGATTGAGGTGCCGCAACGAGCACATACTATTCGCTCGATTCTGCTGGAAGTCGAACGGCTACACAGTCATTTGCTTAACCTTGGCCTCTCCTGCCATTTCGTTGGTTTTGATACCGGCTTTATGCAATTTTTCCGCGTGCGGGAAAAGTCGATGACGATGGCGGAATTGCTGATCGGGTCGCGTAAAACCTACGGTCTGAATCTGATTGGTGGTGTTCGCCGCGATATTCTCAAAGAGCAACGTCTGCAAACGCTGAAACTGGTGCGCGAGATGCGCGCCGACGTGTCGGAGCTGGTAGAGATGCTGCTTGCTACGCCGAATATGGAACAACGCACTCAGGGCATTGGCATTCTCGACCGACAAATCGCCCGTGATTTGCGCTTTGATCACCCCTACGCCGACTACGGCAATATTCCAAAAACACTGTTTACCTTTACCGGCGGCGATGTTTTCTCCCGCGTGATGGTCCGTGTCAAAGAGACGTTTGATTCGCTGGCAATGCTGGAATTTGCCCTCGACAACATGCCGGATACCCCACTGCTGACCGAAGGCTTTAGCTATAAACCTCACGCATTCGCGCTGGGCTTTGTTGAAGCGCCACGCGGTGAAGACGTGCACTGGAGCATGCTCGGTGATAACCAAAAATTGTTCCGCTGGCGCTGCCGTGCCGCCACCTACGCCAACTGGCCGGTGTTGCGTTACATGCTGCGCGGCAATACCGTTTCTGACGCACCGCTGATTATCGGTAGCCTTGATCCCTGCTACTCCTGTACCGACCGTGTGACGCTGGTAGATGTGCGCAAGCGCCAGTCAAAAACCGTGCCGTATAAAGAGATCGAACGCTACGGCATTGATCGTAACCGTTCGCCGCTGAAGTAAGGACAGAAGATGCTGAAGTTACTGAAAACTATTATGCGCGCCGGAACCGCGACGGTGAAATATCCCTTCGCGCCACTGGAGGTCAGCCCTGGCTTTCGCGGAAAACCGGACCTGATGCCCAGCCAATGTATTGCCTGCGGTGCCTGCGCCTGTGCTTGTCCGGCAAATGCGCTGACTATCCAGACCGACGACCAGCAAAATTCGCGCACCTGGCAGCTCTATCTGGGGCGTTGTATTTACTGCGGACGTTGTGAAGAAGTGTGCCCGACCAGAGCCATCCAGCTTACCAATAACTTTGAACTGACCGTCACCAATAAAGCCGATCTCTATACCCGCGCGACGTTCCATCTACAACGTTGCAGCCGTTGCGAACGCCCGTTTGCCCCGCAAAAAACCATCGCACTGGCTGCTGAATTGTTAGCACAGCAACAAAATGCGCCACAAAACCGCGAAATGTTGTGGGCGCAAGCGAGCGTCTGCCCGGAATGCAAACAACGCGCGACGCTGATCAACGACGATACAGATGTACTGCTGGTGGCTAAGGAGCAGCTATGAGTCCAGTGCTTACACAACATGTCAGCCAGCCCATCACGCTGGACGAGCAAACGCAAAAGATGAAGCGGCATTTGCTACAGGATATCCGTCGCTCGGCTTACGTTTATCGCGTCGATTGCGGCGGCTGCAACGCCTGTGAAATCGAAATTTTTGCTGCCATTACACCAGTATTCGACGCAGAACGTTTTGGCATTAAGGTTGTTTCATCACCGCGTCACGCCGATATTTTGTTATTTACTGGCGCAGTCACCCGGGCGATGCGTATGCCTGCACTTCGGGCGTATGAGTCTGCCCCCGATCATAAAATTTGTGTTTCCTACGGCGCGTGCGGTGTCGGCGGCGGTATTTTCCACGATCTCTACAGCGTCTGGGGCGGTAGCGACACCATTGTCCCCATTGATGTTTGGATCCCCGGCTGCCCGCCAACACCGGCCGCCACCATTCACGGTTTCGCCGTGGCGCTCGGTTTGCTGCAACAGAAGATTCACGCTGTGGATTATCGCGATCCCACCGGGGTGACTATGCAACCGTTGTGGCCGCAGATCCCGCCATCACAGCGTATCGCCATTGAGCGAGAAGCGCGGCGGCTGGCGGGCTATCGTCAGGGGCGAGAAATTTGCGATCGGCTCCTGCGCCATTTAAGCGACGATCCTACAGGAAATCGGGTTAACACCTGGTTGCGCGATGCCGACGATCCACGTCTCAATAGTATCGTTCAGCAACTCTTTCGCGTACTCCGGGGGTTACATGACTGAAGAGTGCGGGGAAATTGTTTTCTGGACGCTGCGAAAAAAGTTTGTCGCCAGTAGCGACGAGATGCCGGAACACAGCTCTCAGGTAATGTATTACTCGCTAGCTATCGGCCATCACGTTGGCGTGATTGATTGTCTGAATGTCGCCTTCCGCTGCCCACTGACGGAATACGAAGATTGGCTTGCACTGGTCGAAGAGGAGCAAGCCCGACGTAAGATGCTGGGGGTGATGACTTTTGGTGAGATTGTTATTGACGCCAGCCACACCGCCCTGTTGACCCGGGCATTCGCGCCACTGGCGGATGACGCGACGTCTGTGTGGCAGGCGCGTAGCATTCAATTCATTCATCTGTTGGATGAAATTGTGCAGGAACCGGCCATCTATCTGATGGCCAGAAAAATTGCGTGAGAAGGATTTCTCATTAATAAGGACTGTTGATGGCTATGTCAGACGAGGCGATGTTTGCCCCGCCACAAGGAATAACAATTGAAGCGGTAAACGGAATGCTCGCGGAGCGGTTAGCACAGAAACACGGCAAGGCGTCTTTATTACGCGCCTTCATCCCGCTGCCGCCGCCGTTCAGCCCGGTACAACTTATTGAACTGCATGTTCTCAAAAGCAACTTCTATTACCGCTACCATGATGATGGCAGCGATGTGACGGCAACAACAGAGTATCAGGGCGAGATGGTCGATTATTCGCGTCACGCCGTCCTTCTCGGCAGTAGTGGAATGGCGGAGCTACGCTTTATTCGCACCCACGGCAGTCGTTTTACTTCCCAGGATTGCACACTGTTTAACTGGCTGGCGCGGATAATCACCCCGGTTCTGCAATCATGGCTCAATGATGAAGAACAGCAGGTGGCGCTGCGTTTGCTGGAGAAAGATCGCGATCATCATCGGGTACTGGTTGATATTACTAATGCAGTGCTGTCACATCTTGATCTCGACGATCTGATCGCTGACGTCGCTCGTGAGATCCATCATTTTTTCGGTCTGGCTTCAGTCAGTATGGTACTGGGCGATCATCGAAAGAACGAGAAGTTCAGCCTGTGGTGCAGCGATCTTTCTGCCTCACATTGTGCGTGTCTGCCACGCTGTATGCCTGGCGAAAGTGTATTGCTGACACAAACGCTACAAACCCGACAACCGACCTTGACGCACCGTGCAGATGATCTGTTTCTCTGGCAACGCGACCCGTTATTACTCTTACTTGCATCTAACGGCTGCGAATCTGCGCTCCTTATACCGCTTACCTTTGGCAACCATACACCGGGTGCATTGTTGCTGGCGCATACCTCTTCCACTCTCTTTAGTGAGGAAAACTGCCAGCTACTACAACACATAGCCGATCGCATCGCTATTGCCGTTGGCAATGCCGATGCCTGGCGTAGCATGACCGATTTGCAGGAAAGTTTGCAGCAAGAAAACCACCAGCTTAGCGAGCAGCTCCTTTCGAATCTGGGCATCGGTGACATTATCTATCAAAGCCAGGCAATGGAAGACCTGCTCCAGCAGGTAGATATTGTGGCGAAGAGCGACAGTACGGTGTTGATTTGTGGTGAAACCGGAACTGGCAAAGAGGTGATCGCCAGAGCGATCCATCAACTTAGCCCGCGACGCGACAAGCCGCTGGTCAAAATCAACTGCGCTGCCATCCCCGCCAGTCTTCTGGAAAGTGAGTTATTCGGTCATGACAAAGGGGCGTTTACTGGTGCGATTAATACCCATCGTGGTCGTTTTGAAATTGCCGATGGCGGCACGTTGTTTCTCGATGAAATTGGCGATCTGCCGTTAGAACTTCAGCCTAAACTGCTGCGCGTATTGCAGGAGCGGGAGATTGAGCGTCTCGGCGGGAGTAGAACGATCCCGGTGAATGTCAGAGTCATTGCCGCCACCAACCGTGATTTGTGGCAAATGGTTGAAGATCGCCAGTTTCGCAGCGATCTCTTTTATCGCCTGAATGTCTTCCCACTGGAATTGCCGCCGCTACGCGACCGTCCGGAAGATATCCCTCTTTTAGCAAAACATTTCACGCAAAAAATGGCGCGCCATATGAATCGCGCAATTGACGCCATCCCGACCGAGGCACTACGCCAGTTGATGTCGTGGGATTGGCCGGGCAACGTGCGCGAGCTGGAAAACGTGATTGAGCGGGCGGTACTGTTGACTCGTGGTAACAGTCTGAATTTACATCTAAATGTCCGACAAAGCCGTTTACTGCCGACGCTAAATGAAGATTCAGCGCTTCGCAGTTCAATGGCGCAGTTACTGCACCCGACGACGCCAGAGAATGACGAAGAAGAACGTCAGCGCATTGTTCAGGTATTGCGAGAAACCAATGGCATTGTTGCCGGGCCCCGTGGCGCAGCGACGCGATTAGGGATGAAGCGCACCACGCTGCTGTCACGAATGCAGCGGCTGGGGATCTCGGTTCGCGAGGTGTTGTAATCTGCTTTTGCAGGAGTATGCATGAGAAACAAACTCTCTTTCGACTTGCAGTTGAGCGCCAGAAAAGCGGCAATCGCTGAACGGATTGCCGCCCATAAAATTGCCCGCAGTAAAGTGTCGGTCTTTTTAATGGCGATGTCCGCTGGCGTGTTTATGGCGATCGGATTTACTTTTTACCTTTCCGTTATCGCCGATGCCCCGTCTTCACAGGCATTAACCCATCTGGTGGGCGGCCTTTGCTTTACACTCGGCTTTATTTTGCTGGCGGTTTGCGGCACCAGCCTGTTCACCTCGTCGGTAATGACGGTGATGGCAAAAAGTCGGGGCGTTATTAGTTGGCGAACTTGGCTGATTAACGCACTTCTGGTGGCCTGCGGTAATCTGGCAGGTATTGCCTGTTTCAGTTTGTTAATCTGGTTTTCCGGGCTGGTGATGAGTGAAAACGCGATGTGGGGAGTCGCGGTTTTACACTGCGCCGAGGGCAAAATGCATCATACATTTACTGAATCTGTCAGCCTCGGCATTATGTGCAATCTGATGGTTTGCCTGGCGCTGTGGATGAGTTATTGCGGGCGTTCGTTATGCGACAAAATCGTCGCCATGATTTTGCCCATCACCCTGTTTGTCGCCAGTGGCTTTGAGCACTGTATCGCCAATTTGTTTGTGATTCCGTTCGCCATTGCCATTCGCCATTTCGCCCCTCCCCCCTTCTGGCAGCTGGCGCACAGTAGCGCAGACAATTTTCCGGCACTGACGGTCAGCCATTTTATTACCGCCAATCTGCTCCCGGTGATGCTGGGTAATATTATCGGCGGTGCGGTGCTGGTGAGTATGTGTTATCGGGCTATTTATTTACGTCAGGAACCCTGAAAAATCAGCCCGGCGAAACAGTTCGTCGGGCTGAAGATTATTCTTGCGCGATTTGCCCATCGGGCCAGGCATGAATCACGGCTTTGATCAGCGTCGCCAACGGAATGGCGAAGAATACGCCCCAGAATCCCCACAAACCACCGAAGATCACCACCGATAAAATAATCACCAGCGGATGCAGGTTAACCGCTTCGGAGAACAACACCGGCACTAACAGGTTGCCGTCCAGCGCCTGAATAATCAGATACACCGCGAAGCAGCTCCAGAATTCAGTACCTGCGCCAAACTGGAATAGCGCCACGCCAACCACCGGAATGGTCACCACAAATGCGCCAATGTACGGAATAAGAACCGAGAAGCCGACCAGCACTGCCAGCAGCAGCGAATAGTTCAGCCCGAAGAGCAAGAACCCCAGCCAGGTGGCGATCCCCACCACGATCATCTCCAGCACTTTGCCGCGGATATAGTTGGTGATTTGTTGATTCATCTCCTTCCACACCTGTCCTGCCAGCCCACGGTTACGCGGCAGCACCCGGCGAACGGCGTTCAGCATCTGCTCTTTGTCTTTCAGCAGGAAGAAGACCATCAATGGCACCAGCACCAGATAGACGGCTATGGTCAGCAAACCGACCAGCGAGGCGAGGGAAATTTTCACCACCGAATCGCCCATGGTCAGCATCCGACTGCGCATATTTTCGGCCATTGCATCAATAATGCCCGCGTCCATTAACGCCGGATAGCGGCGCGGCAACGTGGCGGCAAAGTCAGAAAGCTTATTGAGCATCCCCGGCATATCGCGGATTAAGTAGATGCCCTGTTGCCAGGCGATAGGCAGTACCACGAACGCCATCAGTAGCAATATACCGACGAAAACCACCAATACAATCGACGTCGCCCAGCGGCGGGAGCAGCCAATAGATTGCAGACGCACGGTTGGCCATTCCAGCAAATAGGCCAGCACAATAGCCACCAGCAACGGAGCAAGCAGGCCACTAAAGAAAAAGATAATGCCAAATCCGGCAACTAAAATAACCAGCAAGGCAATCGCTTCCGGGTCGCTAAAACGGCGGCGATACCATTGCATCAACATTTCGAGCATAAAGACCTTCCCTGAACCTCAAGAGCGGGATTGCGATCCGCAATTGTATCGAAATGTCACAAAAAAGACTTCGCTTTTTATGACGGATTCAGGAAACTGAAAAGTCATTTGAGTGGGCTAATCTTCGCCGTTACACTCAAAGGCGGCGCGGTGGGAACGATATTTCACAGTATCGGTCAAATGACTATCTCCAGAAATACAGGATAGAGGTTATGTTCAGGCAGTTGAAAAAAAACCTGGTTGCAACCCTCATTGCTGCTATGACCATTGGTCAGGTAGCCCCGGCGTTTGCCGACAGCGCAGACACCTTGCCGGATATGGGAACCTCCGCAGGAAGCACGCTTTCCATTGGTCAGGAAATGCAGATGGGCGACTATTATGTCCGCCAGCTACGCGGCAGCGCGCCGTTAATTAATGACCCGCTGTTAACGCAATATATTAATTCGCTGGGGATGCGTCTGGTTTCGCATGCCAATTCGGTTAAGACACCGTTTCATTTTTTTCTGATCAACAACGACGAAATTAACGCCTTTGCTTTCTTTGGCGGCAACGTGGTGCTGCACTCTGCCCTGTTCCGTTATTCCGATAACGAAAGTCAACTGGCTTCAGTTATGGCGCACGAAATCTCCCACGTCACCCAACGTCACCTGGCGCGAGCGATGGAAGATCAGCAGCGCAGCGCGCCGCTGACCTGGGTCGGCGCGTTAGGTTCTATTTTACTGGCGATGGCCAGTCCGCAGGCGGGGATGGCGGCGCTGACCGGTACACTGGCGGGAACGCGTCAGGGGATGATCAGTTTCACCCAGCAAAATGAACAGGAAGCGGACCGCATTGGTATTCAGGTGCTGCAACGCTCGGGATTCGATCCGCAGGCGATGCCAACCTTCCTCGAAAAATTACTCGATCAGGCGCGTTACTCCTCGCGCCCGCCGGAAATTTTATTGACTCACCCGTTGCCGGAAAGTCGTCTGGCAGATGCCCGCAACCGTGCTAATCAGATGCGCCCGATGGTGGTGCAGTCGTCGGAAGATTTCTATCTGGCGAAAGCGCGCACACTGGGGATGTATAATTCCGGACGTAACCAGCTCACCAGTGATTTGCTGGATGAATGGGCGAAAGGAAACGTTCGTCAGCAACGAGCAGCACAATATGGTCGTGCTTTACAGGCGATGGAAGCCAATAAATACGACGAGGCGCGTAAAACGCTGCAACCGTTACTGGCGGCAGAACCTGGCAACGCATGGTATCTCGATCTGGCTACTGATATCGATCTTGGGCAAAACAAAGCCAATGAGGCGATCAATCGTCTGAAAAATGCCCGCGATTTACGCACCAATCCGGTGTTGCAGCTCAACCTGGCGAACGCTTATTTGCAAGGCGGTCAACCACAAGAAGCGGCCAATATTCTGAATCGCTACACCTTTAATAATAAAGATGACAGCAACGGCTGGGATTTGCTGGCACAGGCGGAAGCCGCGCTAAATAACCGCGATCAGGAGCTGGCTGCGCGAGCAGAAGGTTATGCGCTCGCCGGACGACTCGATCAGGCCATTTCGCTGTTGAGTAGCGCCAGTTCGCAGGTGAAATTAGGCAGCCTGCAACAAGCGCGTTACGATGCGCGCATCGACCAGTTGCGCCAGCTGCAGGAACGCTTTAAGCCTTATACCAAGATGTAATTCGCATTAAAGGAAGAACAATGACCAAACAGGTAAAAATCTACCATAACCCACGCTGTTCAAAGAGCCGGGAAACGCTGAACCTGCTGAAAGAAAACGGCGTGGAGCCAGAAGTGGTGCTCTACCTTGAGACACCCGCCGATGCGGCAACGCTGCGCGATTTGCTGAAAATACTGGGGATGAATAGCGCCCGTGAATTGATGCGCCAGAAAGAGGATCTTTATAAAGAACTGAACCTGGCTGACAGTTCGCTTAGCGAAGAGGCGCTGATTCAGGCAATGGTGGATAATCCGAAGCTGATGGAGCGCCCGATTGTGGTCGCGAATGGCAAAGCGCGGATTGGTCGTCCACCGGAGCAGGTACTGGAAATCGTGGGTTAAGATGTGCTCCATCGCTAGTTGAAGCACATTGCCGGATGCGACGCTTGCCACGTCTTATCCGGCCTACGAATACTATGGATTAACTTCGCGTAGTTCGGATAAGGCGTTCGCGCCGCATCCGACAATAAACACCTTATCTACAACTTCAGAATTTCTTTCACAAACGGAATGGTCAGCTTACGTTGCGCGGTAATCGACGCACGATCCAACTGATCCAACGTCATAAATAGCGTGCGCATTTCTCTGTCGAGCCGCTTCAGCAAGAAACGCCCCACATCTTCCGGCAGTTCAAAACCACGCAAACGCGCGCGTAACTGTAGCGCCTGCAACTTATCTTCATCAGAAAGTGGCTGCAATTTGTAGATCTGCCCCCAGTCGAGTCGCGACGCGAGATCCGGTAATCCCAGATTCAACTGCCGCGGTGGACGATCGCCGGTGATCAACAACCGTGTTTTGCCCGATTCCAGAATTCGATTGTAGAGATCGAAAATCGCCATCTCCCACAACTCATCGCCTGCAATACACTCAATGTTGTCGATACAGACCAGCGACAAATGCTCCATACCGTCGAGCACTTCCGGAACAAACCAGGTGCGTTTATCCAGCGGGACATAGCCCACCGCATCGCCACGCTGCGACAATTCCGCGCAAGCCGCGTGCAGCAGATGGCTGCGCCCCGCGCCTTCGCGTGCCCAGAGATAGATGTAACCGCTATGTTCCTGACGCAGCACGTTTTGCAGCGCGGCCAGTAAAGAGGAGTTATCCCCCGGCCAGAAACTTGCAAAGGTTTCGTCGTCAGGAAGATAAAGTGGCAAAGAGAGCTGTGCCGGTGTGTTCAGAGATACCTCAACCAGGATTTCACAAAATCGCGAGAAGTTTACCACAGAATCCCATGATGTTTGAACCGGGCAGCAACACTGCCCGGTCGGTACATTATTTGTCTGTTATATCCGCGTCTTCTGCGTCCAGCACCACTTCTTCAGGGCGCAGCACACTGATCAGTTTGAAGATCAAACTTAAGCCGATACCGACGATGGTCGCCAGCGCCATACCTTTTAACTCCGCCGCGCCGATGTTTACCTTCGCGCCACTGACGCCGATGATCAAAATCACGGAAGTCAGGATCAGGTTCTGTGCTTTGTTGTAATCCACTTTCGATTCGATCAAAACACGAATACCGGAAGCACCGATGACACCATAAAGCAGCAGCGAAACGCCGCCCATCACCGGCAATGGGATCATCTGGATAGCGGCAGCCAGTTTACCGACGCAGGAAAGCAGGATAGCGAAAATCGCCGCCCCGCCGATAACCCAGGTACTGTAAACACGGGTGATCGCCATCACGCCAATGTTTTCTCCGTAAGTAGTATTTGGCGTAGAGCCAAAGAAGCCGGAAATCACGGTCGACAAGCCATTAGCAAACATCGAACGGTGCAGACCTGGATCGCGCAGCAGATCTTTTTTGACGATATTAGCCGTTACTACCAGGTGCCCTACGTGTTCGGCAATAACCACTAACGCCGCTGGCAGAATAGTCAGAATGGCAAACCACTCGAAGCGCGGCGTATAGAGGGTTGGCAGCGCAAACCAGTGAGCATTAATAATCGGCGTGGTATCGACAATTCCCATTGCGAAAGAGAGCGCGTACCCCACCAGCACGCCAATTAAAATCGGGATAATTGCCAGGAAACCACGAAACAGCACGGAACCTAAAACCGTGACCGCCAGGGTGGTAATAGAGATGATGATGGTTTTGGAGTCTGGCGTTTGCCCTTCAGCCGGGAGTAAACCCGCCATACCGGCAGCTACGCCCGCCAGCTCCAGACCGATGACGGCAACGATTGCGCCCATTGCCGCAGGTGGAAACAGCACGTCCAGCCAGCCGGTCCCCGCTTTCTTCACGATAAAAGAAACCAGGCAGAACAGCACGCCGCACATAATAAAGCCGCCCAGCGCGACTTCATACCCTAACGGCAACAGTAACAATACCGGTGAAATAAAGGCAAAGCTGGAACCAAGATAAGCCGGAATTTTCCCTTTACAGATGAAGAGATACAGCAGCGTTCCAATACCGTTAAATAACAGTACAGTCGCCGGGTTAATATGAAATAAGACGGGCACCAGGACGGTTGCACCAAACATGGCGAACAAATGTTGCAAACTAAGCGGGATTGTCTGTAAAAGTGGCGGTCTTTCACTCACCCCGATAGCACGGCGCGTCATAGTATTATCCTCTGTATTATGTGTTATAGGCGCTTTACTCAAAAAAAAGCCGACTCTTAAAGTCGGCTTTAATTATTTTTATTCTTTATTTCGTACCAAAGATTTTGTCACCGGCATCGCCGAGGCCCGGAATAATGTATCCGTGCTCGTTCAGTCCCTGATCAATCGATGCGGTATACAGTTCGACGTCCGGGTGCGCTTTTTCCAGCGCAGCGATACCTTCTGGCGCAGCTACCAGCACCAGAACTTTGATGCTGCTGCAGCCCGCTTTTTTCAGCAGGTCGATGGTCGCGATAACGGAACCACCGGTTGCCAGCATTGGGTCAACGATCAGCGCCATACGCTCATCGATGTTAGAAACCAGTTTCTGGAAGTACGGTACCGGCTCCAGCGTTTCTTCATTACGGTACATACCGACAACGCTGATGCGCGCGCTCGGAACGTTTTCCAGCACACCGTCCATCATACCAAGACCCGCACGCAGAATTGGCACAACGGTAATTTTCTTACCTTTGATCTGGTCGATTTCTACCGGGCCGTTCCAGCCTTCGATAGTTACTTTTTCCGTTTCGAGGTCGGCGGTCGCTTCGTAAGTCAGCAGGCTACCCACTTCGGAAGCGAGTTCGCGAAAGCGCTTGGTGCTGATATCTTGCTCACGCATCAGTCCCAGCTTGTGTTTGACGAGTGGGTGTTTGACTTCCACGATCTTCATACTCTTTCTCCTTTGAGGGGCAGCCACAAAAAAAATCGACGGATTATACCTCCTTTCTTCAAGGCGGCAATATTCTTTTCGTTGACTTTAGTCAAAATGATAACGGTTTGAGATAAAGTTATTTTATATTCAGATGGTTATGAAAGAAGATTATTCCATCCGAAAACTAACCTTTACCCTGGCACAAGTCTTCTTTCGCCGCGCGCCTGGGGAAAAGACGTGCAAAAAGGTTGTGTAAAGCAGTCTCGCAAACGTTTGCTTTCCCTGTTAGAATTGCGCCGAATTTTATTTTTCTACCGCAAGTAACGCGTGGGGACCCAAGCAGTGACCGATAAAACCTCTCTTAGCTACAAAGATGCCGGTGTTGATATTGACGCGGGTAATGCTCTGGTTGGAAGAATCAAAGGCGTAGTGAAGAAAACGCGTCGTCCGGAAGTGATGGGCGGTCTGGGCGGCTTCGGTGCGCTGTGTGCATTGCCGCAAAAATATCGTGAACCCGTGCTGGTTTCTGGCACTGACGGCGTAGGTACCAAGCTGCGTCTGGCAATGGACTTAAAACGTCACGACACCATTGGTATTGATCTGGTCGCCATGTGCGTTAATGACCTGGTGGTGCAAGGTGCAGAGCCGCTGTTTTTCCTCGACTATTACGCAACCGGAAAACTGGATGTTGATACCGCTTCAGCGGTGATCAGCGGCATTGCGGAAGGTTGTCTGCAATCAGGCTGTTCACTGGTGGGTGGCGAAACGGCAGAAATGCCGGGGATGTATCACGGTGAGGATTACGATGTCGCGGGTTTCTGCGTTGGCGTGGTAGAAAAATCAGAAATCATCGACGGCTCTAAAGTCAGCGACGGCGATGTGCTGATTGCACTCGGTTCCAGCGGTCCACACTCGAACGGCTATTCGCTGGTGCGCAAAATTCTTGAAGTCAGCGGTTGTGATCCGCAAACCACCGAACTTGATGGTAAGCCATTAGCCGATCATCTGCTGGCACCGACCCGCATTTACGTGAAGTCAGTGCTGGAGTTGATTGAAAAGGTCGATGTGCATGCCATTGCGCACCTGACCGGCGGCGGCTTCTGGGAAAACATTCCGCGCGTATTGCCAGATAATACTCAGGCAGTGATTGATGAATCTTCCTGGCAGTGGCCGGAAGTGTTCAACTGGCTGCAAACGGCAGGTAACGTTGAGCACCATGAAATGTATCGCACCTTCAACTGCGGCGTCGGGATGATTATTGCCCTGCCTGCTCCGGAAGTGGACAAAGCCCTCGCCCTGCTCAATGCCAACGGTGAAAACGCGTGGAAAATCGGTATCATCAAAGCCTCTGATTCCGAACAACGCGTGGTTATCGAATAATGAATATTGTGGTGCTTATTTCCGGCAACGGAAGTAATTTACAGGCAATTATTGACGCCTGTAAAACCAACAAAATTAAAGGCACCGTACGGGCAGTTTTCAGCAATAAGGCCGACGCGTTCGGCCTTGAACGCGCCCGCCAGGCGGGTATTGCAACGCATACGCTCATCGCCAGCGCGTTTGACAGTCGTGAAGCCTATGACCGGGAGTTGATTCATGAAATCGACATGTACGCACCCGATGTGGTCGTGCTGGCTGGTTTTATGCGCATTCTCAGCCCGGCGTTTGTCTCCCACTATGCCGGGCGTTTGCTGAACATTCACCCTTCTCTGCTGCCGAAATATCCCGGATTACACACCCATCGTCAGGCGCTGGAAAATGGCGATGAAGAGCACGGTACATCGGTGCATTTCGTCACCGATGAACTGGACGGTGGCCCGGTTATTTTACAGGCGAAAGTCCCGGTATTTGCTGGTGATTCGGAAGATGACATCACCGCCCGCGTGCAAACCCAGGAACACGCCATTTATCCACTGGTGATTAGCTGGTTTGCCGATGGTCGTCTGAAAATGCACGAAAACGCCGCGTGGCTGGATGGTCAACGTCTGCCGCCGCAGGGCTACGCTGCCGACGAGTAATACCCCCGTAATTAAAGCGCCAGCTCTGCCGCTGGCGTTTTTCAATTCACCTGTAAATCGCAAGCTCCAGCAGTTTTTTTCCCCCTTTTCTGGCATAGTTGGACATCTGCCAATATTGCTCGCCATAATATCCAGGCAGTGTCCCGTGAATAAAACGGAGTAAAAGTGGTAATGGGTCAGGAAAAGCTATACATCGAAAAAGAGCTCAGTTGGTTATCGTTCAATGAACGCGTGCTTCAGGAAGCGGCGGACAAATCTAACCCGCTGATTGAAAGGATGCGTTTCCTGGGGATCTATTCCAATAACCTTGATGAGTTCTATAAAGTCCGCTTCGCTGAACTGAAGCGACGCATCATTATTAGCGAAGAACAAGGCTCCAACTCTCATTCCCGCCATTTACTGGGCAAAATTCAGTCCCGGGTGCTGAAAGCCGATCAGGAATTCGACGGCCTCTACAACGAGCTATTGCTGGAGATGGCGCGCAACCAGATCTTCCTGATTAATGAACGCCAGCTCTCCGTCAATCAACAAAACTGGCTGCGTCATTATTTTAAGCAGTATCTGCGTCAGCACATTACGCCGATTTTAATCAATCCTGACACTGACTTAGTGCAGTTCCTGAAAGATGATTACACCTATCTGGCGGTGGAAATTATCCGTGGCGATACCATCCGTTACGCGCTGCTGGAGATCCCATCAGATAAAGTGCCGCGCTTTGTGAATTTACCGCCAGAAGCGCCGCGTCGACGCAAGCCGATGATTCTTCTGGATAACATTCTGCGTTACTGCCTTGATGATATTTTCAAAGGCTTCTTTGATTATGACGCGCTGAATGCCTATTCAATGAAGATGACCCGCGATGCCGAATACGATTTAGTGCATGAGATGGAAGCCAGCCTGATGGAGTTGATGTCTTCCAGTCTCAAGCAGCGTTTAACTGCTGAGCCGGTGCGTTTTGTTTATCAGCGCGATATGCCCAATGCGCTGGTTGAAGTGTTACGCGAAAAACTGACTATTTCCCGCTACGACTCCATCGTCCCCGGCGGTCGTTATCATAATTTTAAAGACTTTATTAATTTCCCCAATGTCGGCAAAGCCAATCTGGTGAACAAACCACTGCCGCGTTTACGCCATATTTGGTTTGATAAAGCCCAGTTCCGCAATGGTTTTGATGCCATTCGCGAACGCGATGTGTTGCTCTATTATCCTTATCACACCTTTGAGCATGTGCTGGAACTGCTGCGTCAGGCTTCGTTCGACCCGAGCGTACTGGCGATTAAAATTAACATTTACCGCGTGGCGAAAGATTCACGCATCATCGACTCGATGATCCACGCCGCACATAACGGTAAGAAAGTCACCGTGGTGGTTGAGTTACAGGCGCGTTTCGACGAAGAAGCCAACATTCACTGGGCGAAGCGCCTGACCGAAGCAGGCGTGCACGTTATCTTCTCTGCGCCGGGGCTGAAAATTCACGCCAAACTGTTCCTGATTTCACGTAAAGAAAACGGTGAAGTGGTGCGTTATGCACACATCGGGACCGGGAACTTTAACGAAAAAACCGCGCGTCTTTATACTGACTATTCGTTGCTGACCGCCGATGCGCGCATCACCAACGAAGTACGGCGGGTATTTAACTTTATTGAAAACCCATACCGTCCGGTGACATTTGATTATTTAATGGTATCGCCGCAAAACTCCCGCCGCCTATTGTATGAAATGGTGGACCGCGAGATCGCCAACGCGCAGCAAGGGCTGCCCAGTGGTATCACCCTGAAGCTAAATAACCTTGTCGATAAAGGCCTGGTTGATCGTCTGTATGCGGCCTCCAGCTCCGGCGTACCGGTTAATCTGCTGGTTCGCGGAATGTGTTCGCTGATCCCCAATCTGGAAGGCATTAGCGACAACATTCGTGCCATCAGTATTGTTGACCGTTACCTTGAACATGACCGGGTTTATATTTTTGAAAATGGCGGCGATAAAAAGGTCTACCTTTCTTCCGCCGACTGGATGACGCGCAATATTGATTATCGTATTGAAGTGGCGACGCCGCTGCTCGATCCGCGCCTGAAGCAGCGGGTACTGGACATCATCGACATATTGTTCAGCGATACGGTCAAAGCACGTTATATCGATAAAGAACTCAGTAATCGCTACGTTCCCCGCGGCAATCGCCGCAAAGTACGGGCGCAGTTGGCGATTTATGACTACATCAAATCACTCGAACAACCTGAATAACCCTATGCCAATACACGATAAATCCCCTCGTCCGCAGGAGTTTGCTGCGGTCGATCTTGGTTCAAACAGTTTTCACATGGTCATAGCCCGTGTGGTAGATGGTGCCATGCAGATTATTGGCCGCCTGAAACAGCGGGTGCATCTGGCGGACGGCCTGGGGCCAGATAATATGTTGAGTGAAGAGGCAATGACGCGCGGTTTAAACTGTCTGTCGCTGTTTGCCGAACGGCTACAAGGGTTTTCTCCTGCCAGCGTCTGTATAGTTGGTACCCATACGCTGCGTCAGGCGCTGAACGCCACTGACTTTCTGAAACGCGCGGAAAAGGTCATTCCCTACCCGATTGAAATTATTTCCGGTAATGAAGAAGCCCGTCTGATTTTTATGGGCGTGGAACATACCCAACCGGAAAAAGGTCGCAAACTGGTTATTGATATTGGCGGCGGATCTACGGAACTGGTGATTGGTGAAAATTTCGAACCTATTCTCGTTGAAAGCCGCCGGATGGGTTGTGTCAGCTTTGCCCAGCTTTATTTTCCTGGCGGGGTCATCAATAAAGAGAATTTTCAGCGCGCTCGCATGGCGGCAGCACAAAAACTGGAAACTTTAACCTGGCAATTCCGTATTCAGGGCTGGAACGTTGCAATGGGCGCTTCCGGTACCATAAAAGCCGCCCATGAAGTGTTAATGGAAATGGGCGAGAAAGACGGGATAATTACCCCGGAACGTCTGGAAAAACTGGTAAAAGAAGTTTTACGTCACCGTAATTTCGCATCGCTGAGTTTACCGGGTCTTTCCGAAGAGCGGAAAACAGTCTTCGTTCCGGGACTGGCGATTTTATGCGGTGTGTTTGATGCTTTAGCCATCCGTGAACTGCGCCTTTCTGACGGGGCGTTACGCGAAGGCGTACTGTATGAAATGGAAGGACGTTTCCGTCATCAGGATGTGCGTAGTCGCACCGCCAGCAGCCTCGCCAACCAGTATCACATCGACAGCGAACAGGCCCGACGGGTGCTGGATACCACTATGCAAATGTACGAACAGTGGCGGGAACAGCAACCGAAGCTGGCGCATCCGCAACTGGAGGCGCTACTGCGATGGGCCGCCATGCTGCATGAGGTCGGGTTGAATATCAACCACAGCGGTTTGCATCGCCACTCCGCTTATATTCTGCAAAACAGTGACTTGCCGGGTTTTAATCAGGAACAGCAGCTGATGATGGCGACACTGGTGCGCTATCACCGTAAAGCGATTAAGCTCGACGATCTGCCGCGCTTTACCTTGTTTAAGAAGAAACAGTTCCTGCCACTGATACAGCTATTGCGCCTTGGCGTATTACTCAACAATCAACGTCAGGCAACCACCACACCGCCAACATTGACGCTGATTACTGATGACAGTCACTGGACACTGCGTTTCCCGCATGACTGGTTTAGTCAGAATGCGCTGGTACTGCTTGATCTGGAAAAGGAGCAAGAATACTGGGAAGGCGTGGCTGGCTGGCGGTTGAAAATTGAAGAAGAAAGTACACCAGAAATCGCCGCTTAATACTTTGCGGGCCGACGAGAAATGTCGGCCCGCATTATTCAGGCACTTTCGCGAATGGGTTCGATTTCATTCAGCGTATCAATTAACGGCTGCGGCTTACCAATAAGATAACCCTGCATATAATCGATCCCCAAAGAGAGCACCGCCTCGCGGATCTCTTCGTTTTCAACGTACTCTGCCACTACCAGCATTTTCTTCATTCGCGCCAGGTGGCAAATCGATGCCACTATCTGATAATCCAGACTATTTGACACAATATTGCGGATAAAACTGCCGTCAATTTTAAGCAGATCGGCATTCACATTTTTAAGCCGCGCATAGCTGGCGTAGCCGGTGCCGAAATCATCAATCGCAATCTGGCAGCCTAATTCCTGAAGATGCTGCAAGGTGATTTGCGCCTGCTTAACATTGGTCAGAGCATTACTTTCGGTGACTTCAAAAATAAGTTGCCACGCTTCAATCTGATATTTAGCCAGCAACTGACTGACTTCAACAGGAAAACGAGCCTGACATACCGAGGTTGGAGACAGATTAATAGCAAAACGGTGAGCGGGCATCTTCGCTCTGTTTTCAGCCATAAATTGCAGCGTATGCTCAATGACCCACATGTCGATACTCGACGATAAACCAAATTCGTGCGCGACCGGCAAGAAGCTATCGGGGCTGATCAGTTCATCATTCTCACCTTTCATGCGCAGAAGAATTTCATGGTAAACATCACCACGCATACCGGTAATCGGCTGGGCCATCAGGAAAAAATGGTTGTGTTCCAGCGCCTGCTGTAGTCGATTCATCATCGCGACTTTATCTTTCAATTCGCGTTGCAAATACATTGCCCCGCGACGCTGCATATTTTCCGGGGCGTTGGTCACGATGGAAAGTTCGGCGACCGTATTTAGCTCTCCCAGCAGCAGGTAGATATGATTCACTGGCGAGCGCACATAGCAGTAACTGACGCCAATCTGCGGTTGCATCGGCATGCCATCCCAAAAGAAACGAAATTGCTTGAGATGGCTATCCAGTGCGGTAATGCGCTCCTGGTGCGATTCTGTATTCAGTCGCAGCGCGAGATCGTTACCCGAAAGCTGATAAACATCTTCACCCGGTTCCAGCAAGGGTGACAGCCAGTGAGAAAGTTTTTGCTTGTATTGAATCCGCAGCATGATGCCATAGTTCTTAACCAGCATTTCCATGCCAGGGATGCGTAAATAACAAAGCGCAGACCAGGGGGCATCACGCAACGCGCGATTCAGGGCGCGAACATTTGGCAGATGAACCACCGGGTCCACATACGCAAGCCGCTGAATGCGTCTGACTACCGCTCTCTGACGGGTTGCCAGTACAGCCATATAATTGACAATAAAAGAGAATACCAGATAACTGGAGGAGGTTATGGTCAGCTGCGTGGTATAGCCAGGATAAATGGGAATGTAATTTTGATAGCTGTGGATGCTGATCATCAACACGACCGCCCAGAGCAGCGAAATCAGCTTATAACCATAGCGCATCGCTCCCCACATCATCAGGGGCAGCAATAATGACAAGGTATAATTGGTGCTAAAAATTGTGCTTTTTTCATTTAACGGCATGCATAACAGCAACAATAAAGCACCTAATGCCAGTAGCCAGAGCGCGAACTCTTTTTTGGTGACTTTGGCATCAACCTGCTGTTTTAATTGCGAATAATAGCTACGTAAATAAAATGGATTTCGCACTACCCGAATGATGAAGTAGCACAGCGGGACACCGATCAGATTACCCACCAGTAAGGCCTGATAATTGATTAAAGTCCCGAGGTTAAAAGGCATGACACCGACCAGATTTTCTCTGCTCGCCAGTAATCCTACAAATGCAGCAAACTGGAAAAGTATCAGAAACAGCGTTGCAGGAAACACAATCTGCCAGAATATACGCTGGGAAATTAAACGGGTATCACCATGTGAAACGTTGTTACGCCGGGGAGTAAAGACCCTGTAACCGCCCCAACAGAGAATGATAATGATAATAAAATTAGCCGTTAATGATAGCGTTTCGTAAAAACCCAGCTCTGCATATTTGCGGACAAAAATCCCTAAGGCGATCCCTGGCAATGCCGCCCAGCTGAAAAACATCATCATGCTGATCATCAGTGCCAGAGGCAGATAAAAGAGAAAAACCTCACCGGAAGAAATATGCGCGAAAGTATTAATGTGGGCGAAAATGGGCAAGATTAAAGAAGGCAGGAACAGCGGAAGCCCCCACCATTTATCACGTATTTTTATATAAGTTGCATTCAGTTTCATAGATGCTCAGCAGAATCCCCCACATCCTGAAGGAGGTGTATTCAGACAGGCATCCCACCTGACTTCGAATGATGATTATTCATCACTATAGAGAGCATTGATTCTAAGTGTCATATGAAAGTACCAATTGATATATATCAAACAAAATAACCCTGATTAATGAATTATTACGTTTATCATGTTAATTCATCATTATTACATCATCATTGTAAATAATTAAATTAACTTCCATAACATTAAAATATGTATCCACTGACGCTTTTTTACATAACGAAGAATTGACCATTTTGTCCTGTTGTGCCTTAATGTAAGTACCGTCCACAGCGTGGGACATACTTCAAGGAACCTTTTGTGAGTCAGGCAACCAGTATGCGAAAACGACACCGATTTAACAGTCGCATGACCCGTATCGTACTGCTCATCAGCTTTATCTTCTTCTTTGGCCGTTTTATCTACTCGTCCGTCGGTGCCTGGCAGCACCATCAGAGCAAAAAAGAAGCTCAGCAATCCACACTCTCCGTCGAATCACCGGTACAACGTTAGCGGTTACCTTCTCCACTTTCACAGAACATAACGGCACTTCGCTGTCGGATGCTTTTGCTGTTTGGGATTATCAAAGCGGCAGATATTCTTTCATCTTAAATTTTACGTCTTTATCCTGACTGATGTTTATCCTGTTTGGCTGCGAAATAAATATAAAATTAATATATATGTTGTAATGATATATTTTTATAAATTATTCCCTGCGTGAATTTTAATAAATTTAATCTATCCCTTTATACGCAATACATTTACTTTCCTCTTTTGATGATCTTAAATGTCTTATTTTTCGTAATGTGTATAACAAGGAATAGTGATGAAATTTAAAAAATGTCTTCTGCCTGTGGCAATGTTAGCGTCATTCACTCTGGCAGGATGCCAGTCAAATGCTGACGATCATGCTGCCGATGTTTATCAAACCGATCAACTGAATACCAAACAAGAAACTAAAACCGTTAATATTATTTCCATTCTTCCCGCAAAAGTTGCCGTAGACAACTCCCAAAATAAACGGAACGCACAAGCCTTCGGCGCGCTTATTGGCGCAGTCGCTGGCGGTGTTATCGGCCACAACGTCGGGTCTGGCAGCAATTCCGGAACGACGGCAGGTGCAGTTGGTGGCGGAGCTGTAGGCGCGGCAGCGGGTTCTATGGTGAATGATAAAACCTTAGTGGAAGGTGTTTCTTTAACCTATAAGGAAGGCACCAAAGTGTATACCTCTACCCAGGTGGGTAAAGAGTGCCAGTTTACGACAGGTTTAGCCGTTGTTATTACCACGACGTATAACGAAACGCGTATTCAGCCAAATACCAAATGTCCTGAAAAGAGCTAATAATCAGGAGGAGTCATGAAGAAAGTTTTTCTTTGCGCCATCTTAGCCTCCTTAAGCTATCCGGCTATCGCCTCATCATTGCAGGATCAACTCTCTGCTGTCGCAGAAGCGGAACAGCAAGGTAAAAATGAAGAGCAAAGGCAGCATGACGAATGGGTCGCGGAGCGCAACAGGGAAATCCAGCAAGAGAAGCAACGTCGCGCAAATGCCCAGGCCGCCGCTAACAAAAGAGCGGCAACGGCAGCGGCAAATAAGAAAGCTCGTCAGGATAAACTGGACGCCGAAGCCTCTGCGGACAAAAAACGCGATCAAAGTTATGAAGATGAGCTACGCAGCTTAGAGATTCAGAAACAAAAACTGGCGCTGGCGAAAGAAGAAGCCCGCGTTAAGCGAGAAAACGAATTTATCGATCAGGAACTGAAGCACAAAGCTGCGCAAACCGATGTGGTGCAATCTGAAGCTGACGCCAACAGAAATATGACTGAAGGCGGTCGCGATCTGATGAAAAGCGTGGGCAAAGCAGAAGAGAACAAATCGGACAGCTGGTTTAATTAATCGATGTTAGTAACTTCAATCCTATAATTCTTGAAGATAAAAAACCCTCTGTAGTAACAGAGGGTTTTGTTCATTCATAGTGCAGGGTCAAATCATTCCCACTCCATTATTAATTTAATTTTATTACCAATTAAAATCAGCAAGTTATATAAAGCAGCTTGCTTAATACCATAAAAAATACCATTTTAACTTTTCAGCATTCACCCGCTAGCCCGTGATTGGCTCCGCAAACACTCGACCGCAGCTTCGAGTAACTTTTCATCAGGCATAAGGGAACCCCATTCCCTCCAAAAATCTCGCGTCGCACTGTCGGGCTTCACTCGAGGCCGATCAAGTTTGATCCGCGTTGGAAGAAGTACCGCATCCCCCAACAGAAGCGCCTCCCCTGTATCAAGGAGTGGTAGCATCGCCGTCAAACCGACTAGAGAATCCGGCATCAGCCTCTTGATAACGTTCTGGTCACTGTCGTTCGTCAGCCTGAGAGCCAAGAAATTGTTGCATTGGGATAGGATTGTCCGGCTAACGTCAGACGGTCGCTGGCTCACAACGAGCAAGGAGAATCCGTACTTTCTCCCTTCCTTCGCGATGCGCTCGAACGACCATAGAGCCTGTCTCTGGACGGCATCAGCATCATCTTTCACCGGCAAGTAGAGATGTGCCTCATCGCAAAGCAGGGTGACTGGAGTGCGCGCATCTGCGCTCATCCAAAACTGCACATCGTAGAGGAGACGAGCTAATGTACCGGTGACGACAGGGAGCACATCGGCCGGAACTTCGGAGAAGTCGATTATTTTTATGCCATTGCCGGAATCGGCTCGTAGCAATTTAATGATCTGCTTAGCGAGCCATCCATAATCGAGCGCTTCCGGCGGTGGTGAGAACATAAATCCATAACGGCGATCATCGAGTTTCGCCTCCAGTCGCGATATAAAGCGTGTCAGCTTGTCTTCCCAATCTCCTTTAACTGGAGCCCCCCCTTTACCCACGCCTTTAGTGGTATTGTCCGTCTTAAGATGGTCAACCAAATCAGAAATAGCATATGGGATCGGCGAATCCACCGTGAAGGTCTCCTTGACCTTGTCCTTGCCGGACAAATCTAGAGTTGCCCCCTTAAGAGCTCGAACGTGGAGAGTGAAACGAGATGCTTGGTTAGGAGCGTTCTGGTCGCTGCGATCTAGAATCATCGACAGCATCTCGTCGCGGTTTAACAGCCAGTAAGGCAGAAATAGTGTGTCGTCCTTCGGAGCGGAAAGATCACCTGGACCGGCGATGCGAAAGCGTTGGGCAAACCCTCCGTTGTCCTTGTCAGCCAAAGGTGCGTATTCACCGTGCATATCAAACACGACGATGTTAGGGAAATTCAGCTTGGCCGCACGTTCAAGAATCAGGGCGACTGCCCAGCTTTTGCCAGACCCAGTACTTCCAAGAATAGCGGCATGTCGTTGGAAGAATCTGTCCCCACTAGCGATTGCTTCGGCACTACGATCAGCAACGAAGGTTCCAAGCTTCAATCGTTCTTCGTCAGATAATCCTGCTCCCAGAATTCCCATAAAACGCTGCAGGTTGCCACCCTCGATTACAAAGCAGTCCCGATCAATCTGTGGAAAGCTATCAGCGCCGCGTTTGAAGGTATCAGACTTTTCACCATCAACGGTTCGATAAGTGCCAATGACGAAGGCCTGCATGTGATCAGCAGGCGAAACCGTCAATGTTGCGAATTCACCGCCTTCGGGATCAGGAAGCTCTTCACGAAGGGAACGAGTAACGCGGTCTGTCATTCCGATTAAAAATTCAGCTTGGGTCGCCCCCTTGATAGCGATAAGCTGGCCGATACCTACACGCGTAAGCATCTCAGAATTCGTGACGTCGATAGCCACGCGACTGGTGTCAACGCCAGCCACACGACCGATTTGATCATTGTCTGTAAACACGAGCGCCGGGCTTGTCATGCTGATAAAACTCCCTTCACAAATCCATCGAGGTCCCAGTAGTCAACACCGGGGTAGAATATCTCTGCTCCATCGACAATGAAGCATGCGCCTGAGGTTCCAGCCTCTTCGCGAAACTCAGCAGCTATCACGTTCTTGTTCTCTAAAGCTATATCTCGTGCTTTAGGGGAGAGCGCGAAAGTTAAAATTACCGTTTTCACACCTGATTTAATGCGGGGCGTGAGATGGGTTTCCAAATGGTCATCATTAAAACCATAGCCGATAATGAGGAAGCGACGCGCCTTGTCTATAGAATCATTTGCATTTTCTCTGTGTTTGTCGAAAGGACTCTCATATCCGCTCCGGAATTTATTTAATCCCGGTGTAATGATAAGGCGAGGGAGCGGTAATGCCCCAGCGTAGCGAACCGGATTGCCCTCACGATGGTACCAATCAAGGCTGCCATGTGGCTTGAAGACATTCGCCTTCATTGCGAACTTGTAGCGCACGTTCTTACCCACCAATTTGACACTACGGCAAAAACTCCAATAGCTATCCTGCGGCTCAAGCCGCGCGGCAAAATGGCCACAAAACATGGTGTCGACACCTAAACCAGCTTCCTCACAAGCGAGCTCGGCAAGACGATCATAGTTTGTCGTCACAATTGGTATACCCGCATCTGGCTTTAACAAATGCGGAATCAACTTAGTTAGCCGAAGCGTCCTAGATTTATTAAAGACCTCTGAGATAATATTGGCTTCAGCGTTGGCAATGAATTCCCCAGTGCTCTGCACAATGGCCGCTTCAAGGGATGCAGATGGCGCATATTTCAGCAAAGCCGCTTCTAGGCCATCCTTTTCAATAAGTGGGTGGATATCTTCCCAAAGCTTAGTGTCATCTGGGGAAAGGCTGGCAGGAATATGGGTGACTAGATGGTGTCCAAGTGCAGCCATTCCAGGCACGCCCTCTGCACAGGACAATCCAGAACCTACAATTAAAACTAGCCCATCCCCTAGGTGTTCTTGTAGCTGTTTTTTTAATGTATTAAGTTCCACTGGCTCCTACCTTCATCGCAGCGCTTATGCAAAAAAGAATGCATCAACGTTTCCATACACATTGGACTGCCCCCACACAACGGCTCGGAATTGTCTAGATTATCTGTCGCTATTCAGTAAATTGGCGCAGTCGAATGTCGTTTCTGTGAGGCAAACTGGATAACTCCGGCATAACACGGACTTAAGCTGGTCGATCAATCTCCATTTAAATCCTCAAGGTAAATCACGTCGATGCGGGAGATAGGGTTCACCGGTAACTTGCCGCTTGTTTACGGATAGCTCGAAGCGAAAGTGAGATAATTGTTCGTCCCAATCATCTGGACGTTTACAATTTGCAACTACATATCCAGCTGGATCGATCCAACTGAGCTGCTCGGCTATTACTAACGGCATTACACTCAGTTGGTGCGAAAGGTAGTCCTCTGCAGGCCGTTTCAGTAACACATCAAACTTAATCTCACGCAGTTCTCTTCGCATCGGAACTGGTGCCTGACGTGTTTCGACCCAATTCCTAATACGACGAGGGTCTAACTTATCATTTGCTGCGGTGTCAACTGCTAGCTGTGCATAATAAACCTGCGCGTCTGTTTCTGCTTGAACACGATCGCGAGCATTGCCGCGCGCCAACAAAAATGCGGCGACCGGATCAAGCGTGCCCCAACTCACAAGTTCCTTTAGCCAAAAACCTATCCACGGCAGCCCGCTCCGTGGCCAGTCGTCCATTGTGAGCGCGTTAACCGGACCAGCAGCATCGCCTTTATCCATCAATACACCAATTAGACTGCCTAATCCCCAATTGCCACGATAGATGAAGTTTTCTGAGACAAAGGCGAACCAATTTCCAAGCTCCTTTGGCTTGGGCTGGTTTTTTAGAGAGGTTTTGAACAGCCACCACCTGAGCAATTTTTCCCAATCTTTAAATGGCTTACGCATCCGTCCAAACTTGGTCGATATACGGAATGCTGGCACTTCACTCAGCAGAGCAATGACATCACGGATAAATTGGAACTGTTGCTCAAGCGACCAATCAGCATAATTGATACCGCCTACTAAGATTGCGTGTATGTCGTCGACGCGGTCGAGAAGGATCGAACCCGAGCGCGGCGGTAGACTTGTCTTATAGAGCTGGCGGCGGCGATTCGCGTCAGGATATAGGGTAGATATAGCTAACCCTCGCTGAAGCCAAGTCCGTGCCAAACGCTCTTCCTCGTGCGCTGCGACGCAGGCATAGGTCCGCCGCCACAGTGCTAACAATTCGGTTTCGAGTTCGGCGGTGCTTAGATCCGCGTTGTAAGTATGTTCGATTTCTTGAAGCACCGTTATTAGCAATCCGTCGAGCGTATCCAACAGTTTCTTACTGTCATCTTTATCGCCTTCTTCATTGCCAACCGCAGTTCTCTCAAGCCATGCGGCAAATTCATCGTCATCGTCGCTACCGCTCAAAGTTCTCCACGCATTGCGCAGATGCTCCAGCAACATGGCAAGCGCGCTATTTGCGGTGCCCTCTTCAACAGACAGTTTCCCGGAAGAGGCAATTTCGGTCGCTTCCTTCAGCTCATTGATGAGATTTTCATAACCCTCCCAAGTGCGGTTCCAGACATATTCGCGGCTACGTTTGCGATATTCACGCTCTGGCAATACGATGAGAGCATTGCCTTCGGTTGCGACGCCCGGGCGGCCGGCACGACCAATGAGATTCGAGAATTCATTGGTCGTGAAGACGTTACCAGAACGATGCACACTCGGGATAAGCAGAGTATTTATGGGAATATTCACCCCTTCAGAAAGGGTGGAGGTCGCTATTACCACACGGACATTACCACGATCGATCGCTACCTTTAGTCGCCGAGCCAAAAGTCCCGGCATCCGACCGTGGTGTACTGCGACCCCACGGACCAGCAGGCGATACTCAAAGGACTTTGTCGTAAAATAGTCCTCCGCTGCGGCCAGGCAGCGTTGCCAGTGCGGGTCGTCGTCGGCCGCGGACCAGTAATTGGGTAGAGATTCTTCTGCCTTGATCCAACCTTCGAGCAGATCGGCGCAGTTCTCAGCAAAGGAACTAACGTTCTGCGTCAAAGAGATCATTACAGTCGGTCGAGTGCCATCTGGTCGCTCGGCAGCAAGATGGAGGGCAGCCCAGAGCGTCGGCCCTCTTAGGGACTTCTCGACCCCTAGATCGCTATCAACTCCACCAGGAACCGCTGGAAAAGGACTGGGAACATAGGGGCCATCATTGGTACGTTCATCCTCGAACTCAAGAGTACGGCCATCCATCAGGTCATAACGGATGTTAAACCGGCCGCTCCGCGCGACCTCAAGGCGACCTAGCATCTGCCGAGTACTGCGATAAGTTGAACTGACAGGACCGCCGCCTACGTCACTCGACAGCCAAGATGCAATTGCCGGTGCGGCCTTAGCTGCAACCGCCGAGAGCGCGATGATGCGGAAGCCCTTGCTGTCCTGAGCACGCAGCAGACGGGTACTAAGCTGCTCAAGCCTAAGAGCGCGAGATGTGTTATCTGTGATAGAGTCCGGGCGATTAGGATCTTGCTCAACCATATGCGCTTCATCAATCACTACAAGACGCACGCGATCTAGGAATAACGTGCCAAGGTAGCGCAACAAGGCATCTGCCTTTTCAAAGGTGCAGATGACGACAGTTGGCTGATTGACTTGTACCCAAGCGTCAGTAGGTCCCCAATCAGCCCCGCCATAAAGCCCGGTGACAACCACAGGCTCCGCTGCTATATCTCGCAGGTCTTCGGTAAACCGAGTTTCGACTTCGGCAGCTAGCGCACGCGAAGGTACAAGGTAAAGCACAATATTTTCTGCAACAAGCAGATTAGACGGCGTCAAGAAAAGGCCTTGAACTGCGGCAAGAGTGGCGATAGTTGTCTTTCCCGACCCAGTAGGCGTGCAAAGTACGAAGCTGTTGTTAGCAGCTAGCCGATCGATACCGGCCCGTTGCGCTGGCCATACTAAAGCGCGCCTATTGACGAACGCTGCCCGTGCAAATTGAGTCAACGCGACGCGAGTGCGCGTGTTTACCTCATCAGCAAGTCTTTCGACGTGAGGCCATAGGCTTGAATCTATGAAGCGGTGAGCGGCTCCTGCACAGAGCCTCGCTAGCAGGTAAGAATAGGGATCTCGGCTATGCAAATAATTCTGTGCCAATCCATCGAGCTTGACTAATGCACGGTCGACCAGTGCTGTCTCGCCAGTGCGGAGATAAGAACAAATAGTACCTATGCACATAATGACGTGGCGGACGGTCAAGTCCTCAAAATCTATAAGCCGATCGTCATCGTCTTGCTTCCCGTCATCAGCTCCAACGTCTCGCAGAGTCGAGTCTTCTCCAAGTTTTTGCTGTTCTTTCCAGAACGACTGAACGGCAGTTAATGCTGCATCGAAATCACCGCGCAAAAATTCGCACAGAATTTTGGAAGATTTCTCGACCTCTGGCATCATACGAAGATGACCTAAAGCCATCGCTGGATAGCCCGCCACCTGATAAGCGGCCGCAGAAAGAAGGTGGAACGGAGCACCTGCAGGCTTTAAAGTTGCGTGAGAAACCCATTCGAGAATTTCAGCGGCGCGCTTAACCGCAGCCGTCCAAGCTCGACCATCATCGACAGTTCGTTCAAGCCAGGCCGTATCGAGTAATAAGCATGCTTCATCGATCCGTAAGGCGAGTTCTGATGCAGTGAACGATTTTAGGCCATCAGCCCCCATGTCGCGACGGACACGCTGGCTGTAAAGTTTTGCTTGCTGCGGCGATAGTGTTGAGCTGGCTAAATTAGCCCTGATCTGTTCTGCTATTTTGAGTACGGCGTCGCTTGGCATCAAGCCCCCCGATAGAGTGTGTCGACAAGCACTTTAAGTTCCGTGATCTGGAACTCCATGGCATCAAGTTGGCGGTCGACAGTATAAGACGCATGTGGCGCATTAGCCTGCAGCCAGCTTAGCCTCGTCTTTGGTTTAACCGGGGAATTTCCAACAGTATAGGCAAGTCCATCACTACGTTTAACACTTTTGAAGCCGTCCCGATAAAGTTCAAGTAAGCGCGCTACCCATGCCTGGGCCTCAGTATTTTCATAATCCGACAGCAAATTAATCAATTCGCGAATACCGCTGGGACGCAGGGTTCCAGCAGCAAGCTTGCCGTGAGCATCGGCAATAATTGCGGAATTGCTGACAGCCAAACACTTTGCCTCAAGCGCGAGAACGTGGGTGATCTTGCCTTCACCGTCGAGTTGAAAAGCCAAGGCATCGTCTCCAGTACGCCCCGGACGTTTTTCAGCCTCGGCATCAGGATCGTGTGATTCGCCCATAATAAAGCGCTCGTTAATAAGATCGAGATGCTGGAATTCTTGGTCGTGGAAACGAAAGAGAAAGGCAGGTACATGCCAGTCTTTCTCTCCCAAGGCACCAAAATGTTCAACCGCAAGACCAGCCAAAGTTTCGCCGAGATAGCCTTGCAAGGTGATGCGATTGAGCATCGCTGGATAATGCACTGCCGGGTCGTCAACCCGATCTGAAAAAGGGGATAGGGGATCTTCGAAGCCCTTACGTATGCGTCTCCGGGCATCGTCAAGAGCTTCTTGAGCATAAGCAACCAGTTCGTCGCGCAGCGCTCCAAAATTAGCATTAACCTCTCGCCACACGCGTAGTTCATATTTGCTGTTAACGCTGGTCAAGGGCTGGGCTACAAGCCAAGCATTAAGTGGCTGCAATGTCACCCGTCGGGAGCGAATCATCTTGCGAATTCTTCATTGCACAATGAATGATTATTAATTCTCCAGTACACTCAACTTCCCCTTCTAATTCCCTGCCGATTTTCCCTAGAGGACGAGGACAATTAGCAGCTTCCCATTTTCTCCAAGCTATCCTGACGCTAAATTATTGTCAATCTAACAGAGTGGTGTATTAATCCACGGGGAGGGGGGCGAAAGTGTCAAGCAGCTCGCAGTTTTTTGAATAGATTTTGAAGCACTGCCAGAATCTAACGAAAACTTGCTCTGAGGAAAGAATTTGCAAAAATGGTCGAACTCCATGAGAGTTGAGGGGCTACTAATATGAAAAATTATAAGATA
>ERZ1673703.647-NODE-647-length-37991-cov-10.073888_pt1 | contig 37991 bp, 34 predicted proteins | sample MGYA00580233_ERZ1673703 | MGnify/ENA primary metagenome ERZ1673703 (study PRJEB41218, sample SAMN15661748) | gut metagenome | host: Homo sapiens | place: Canada: London | collected 2015-08-20/2019-03-30 | study: EMG produced TPA metagenomics assembly of... | reverse complement strand
CTTGTGTGTGCATCTATAGGGTAAATCTTTTCTGCCCTGACACATTGGCGTTGTATGTGCTGCTTGCAGCGGCTTCTTCAGCAGGGAGTCGTGTAACAAACCTTTGCGGGGCGGCATAATTGGCGCTGACTCGTCAAGGACTCTGTGCCGGCCTAAGGAAGAAACGGTGCGTAAAGAGAGTGCTGTAACGGGAAATTCCGCAAAGGGGGATGCAATAAAAATGAATGAAAATCTGATCGTATCTCTGAAAGACATTGTTGTCGAGTTCGATGGGCAGAAGGTCCTGGACGGACTTTCGCTGGACATCCACGACAAGGAGTTTGTCACCTTCCTGGGCCCCTCGGGCTGCGGCAAGACGACGACCCTGCGTGTGATCGCCGGTTTTGTAACACCGAAATCGGGCAATGTCTTTTTTGATGGCAAGGACATCGCCAACATGCCGCCGTACAAGCGGCCTGTGAACACGGTGTTCCAGAAGTATGCGCTGTTCCCGCACCTGAACGTGTTTGAGAACGTCGCCTTCGGCCTGCGCCTGAAAAAGATGACCGAGGATGAGATCCGCCCGAAGGTGCTCGAGATGCTCGAGATCGTCGGCCTGAAGGGCTTTGAACGCCGCAGCATCTACCAGCTGTCCGGCGGCCAGCAGCAGCGCGTGGCCATTGCCCGCAGCCTGGTCAACCAGCCCCGCGTCCTGCTGCTTGACGAGCCGCTCGGCGCGCTCGACCTCAAGCTGCGCAAGGAGATGCAGTTGGAGCTGAAGCGCCTGCAGCGTGAAATGAACATCACCTTCGTCTACGTCACCCACGATCAGGAGGAAGCCCTGACCATGTCGGATACCGTCGTTGTTATGTCCGGCGGTAAGATCCAGCAGATCGGCTCCCCGCAGGATATTTACAACGAACCCAAAAATGCCTTTGTCGCCCGCTTTATCGGTGACTCCAACATTGTCGACGGCGTCATGCTCAAGGACTTTCTGGTCAACTTCGGCGGCCATGATTTCACCTGTGTGGACCGCGGCTTTAAAGTCAACGAGCCTGTGCAGGTCGTCATCCGCCCGGAGGACGTGCAGATCGTGCCGCCCTCTGTCGGTATGCTGACCGGCCTTGTGCGCGAGGTCATCTTCAAGGGCGTTCACTTTGAAATGCACGTCGATGTGGAAGGCTATGAGTGGATCATCCATTCCACCCAGGCCAGCCAGCCCGGCGAGCTTATCGGCATGAACATCGGCCCGGACGAAATTCATATCATGAAGCGTTCGGAGGTGTGATCCATGCTCAAATCCAAATCCTCCCGCTGGCTGGCCGGGCCGTATCTGGTCTGGATGGCCATTTTCACAGTCGTACCGCTTTTCATCGTCATCTGGTACGCCATGACGAACGCGGACGGCCAGTTCACCTTCGACAATCTCACCCAGATTGGGCGGTATTCCAGCGTGTTTGCCCGCAGCCTGATTTTGGCCGCGATCTCTACCGTGATCTGCCTGGTCATGGCGTTCCCGGTGGGGTATTTTCTCTCCCGCCTGCGCGCCAACAAGCAGCACATTATGCTGATGCTCATTATGCTGCCCATGTGGATGAACTTCCTGCTGCGCACCTACGCCTGGATGACACTGCTGGAGAAAAACGGCCTTATCAACAAGTTCTTCGGTTTGTTCGGCCTCGGCCCCTTCAACATGATCAACACCTCGGGTGCGGTTGTGCTGGGCATGGTGTACAACTACCTGCCGTTTATGATTTTGCCCATCTACACGGCCATGACAAAAATCGATGATTCCATCATTGAGGCCGCGCAAGATCTGGGCTGCAACGTCTGGCATATTCTGTTTCGGGTGCTCGTCCCGCTGACCGGCCCCGGCATTGCCACCGGCATCACGCAGGTGTTTGTGCCCGCAGTCTCTACTTTTATTATCAGCCGTATGCTGGGCGGCGGCTCCAACCTGCTGATCGGCGATTTGATCGAGCTGCAGTTCCTTGGCAACTCCTACAATCTGAACCTCGGCTCCGCCATGAGCCTGGTGCTGATGGTCATTGTCCTGCTCTGCATGAGCTTCACTTCGAGCTTTGACGAGTCCGAGATGGAAGGAGTGATGTGATATGGCAAAAAAACATTCCGCATTGCTCATGCGCACCTACGTCATTCTGGTGTTTTGCTTCATGTATCTGCCCATCGCGGTCATGATTGCGTTCAGCTTCAATGAGAGCAAATCCCGCTCGAACTTTACGGGCTTCACCCTCGGCTGGTACAAAAGCCTGTTCCGCAACGAGATGATTTTGTCCGCGCTGGGTCTGAGCCTTGTGCTGGCGCTGGTGTCCAGCATTATCGCCACGGTGCTGGGCACGCTGGCGACCCTTGGCATCAACTCGATGTCCCGCAAAAGCCAGCTCATCATCAATAACATCAGCTATGTGCCTGTCGTCAATCCGGAGATCATCACCGGTGTCTCACTGATGCTTCTCTTCGTCATGGCGCAGAACTTCGGCATCGGCGGCGAGAGCGGCATCTTCGGCTGGCCGACGCTGCTGATTGCGCACATCACCTTCAATATCCCGTATGTTATCTTTAATGTAGGCCCCAAGCTGCGCCAGCTCGATCCCAGCCTGTACAATGCAGCGCTGGATCTGGGCTGCACACCGCGCCAGGCTTTCACCAAAGTCATCATGCCGCAGCTGTCCCCGGCCATTTTGTCGGCATTCCTCATCTGCCTGACCTACTCTATTGATGACTTCATGATTTCCTACTTCAACTCCGGCACGATGCAGACACTGCCTATCGCCATCTACTCGATGACCCGCAAGAAGGTCAGCCCCGAGATCAACGCGCTGTCTGCAGTCATATTCTGCGTCATTCTGGCAATCATCCTGATTTCCAACGCCGCAGACTCCCGCGCCTACCGCCGCAACCAGAAGGCCATCCGCAAAGCCATGCTGGACGAAGGGGGGCGCTGAAGATGAAGCTGAAAAAGTTTTCCGCTGCAGCGCTGGCCGCACTGACTGTCACCATGATGAGCGCCGCGCCGGTGCTGGCCGCCGATGACATCGAGGTCAACGAGGATATTTCCGTCTCCGGCGACTACGATTGGAAGCGCTTTGCCAACGACCATATCACGCTGAATGTCTACAACAACGGCCTGTACATCTCCGACGGTTCTGACGAGAGCATCAACGTTCTGTCCGCATTCGAGGAGCTGACCGGCATCAAGGTCAATTACACGACCTACGACTCCAACGAGAGCCTCTACGCCAAGCTGAAATCCGGCGGCGTATCCTATGATGTCATCTTCCCGTCGGATTACATGGTGGGCAAGATGGTCAAGGAGGGCATGCTGTCCGAGCTGAACATGGACAACATTCCGAACTTTGCCGGCATCGGTGAAACATATCTGGACCGCAGCTTCGACCCCGGCAACAAGTACAGCGTGCCCTACATGTGGGGCACAACGGGCCTGATCTACAACACGACGATGGTCGAGGAGCCGCCCACGAAATGGGCGGACATGTGGGATGTTGCGTACACAAACAATGTGCTGATGTTCAACAATTCCCGCGACGCTTACGCGATTGCAGCCAAGACGATCGGTCTGTCGATGAATCCGCAGTCTGTTGACGAGATTACCGCCATCACCGACGCGCTGAAGACCCAGAAGAACATCGTGCAGGCCTACGTTATGGACGAGGTCTTTGACAAGATGGAGGGTGGCGAGGCCGCCATGGCGCCCTACTATGCGGGCGATGCCATCACGATGATCGACGAAAACCCAGACCTTGCTTTCGTCCACCCGGAGGAAGGCGTCAACTTCTTCATCGACAGCATGTGCATTCCGGCCAACGCCAAGCACCAGGAGGCTGCCGAAATGTTCATCAACTACCTGTGCGAGCCGGACGTCGGCCTTGCCAACGCGGACTTCATCGGCTATTCCACCCCCATCACTGCCGTGTGGGAGATGCTGGACGACGATTTGAAGTACAGCGAAATTGCCTACCCGAGCGCGGAGGTCCTGGACAAGGCGGAGGTCTTTGAGACTCTGCCCGACGACATCAACGCCGCCATGGATGCCCAGTGGAGCGAGATGAAGAGCTATGAGGATGGCGGCAGCGGCTGGATGGTTCTTGTCCTGCTGCTTCTGGCCATCGCCATCTCTGCATTCAATATTTGGCGCAAGCTCCGCAAAAAATCCCGCGATAACTATTAAACAGTTTCAGGCTGCACACCGTTTTGCGTGTGCAGCCTTTTTGTTTGCCGGCCCGCAGCCTTGCCGCTGCACCCTTTTACGGTTCGATTTGTAGGGAGGGGTCTTGCCCCCTCCGCGGGCCGATGCAAGCATCAGCCCCTACGGCCACCCCCAAAGCTCCCACCTTTGCATTTTTCCAACATTTGTGCTATACTCTCCTTGGCGAATCAATTCAAAATCCATCAAGGAGGGCTTCCTTATGCCCGAAAAGCTCATAACCTACACCCAAAAATTTACCGTCTACCGCACGGACGGCGACCATCTTGGCCATGTCAAGCTCGGGGCGCTGCTGCGCTATGCCCAGCAGGTTGCTACCGCCCACGCCGAGGCCGTAGGGCTGGACGATGCCTTGTACCGCAAGACCCACACCGCCTATGTGCTGGCCAAGCTGGCCCTGCACGTCACACGGCTGCCCCGTGTGGACGAGGAACTGACCCTTGTCACCCAGCCCGAGCGCTGCAAGCGCGCCGTCAACAAGCGCATCACCCATTTTTACGATGCCGACGGGGCAGAGGTCGCCACAATGGACAGCCGCTGGGTACTTATTGATACCGAAAAGCGTATGATCCTGCGCAAGCACCCGGAGCAGTTTGCCGACCTGTGGGCCGAGGATGTGCCCCTTGAGCTGCCGATGCGCCTGCCCCGCGTTGCGCCCGAGGACTGCGAGACGCTGGGCACGCAGACCGCGGCCTACTCCCGCTGCGACATGAATGGCCACCTCAACAACACCCGCTATGCCGACATTGTCTGCGACGCCGTACCGTGGCAGGTCTGGGACAGTGCGCAGATTTCGGATTTCATCATCAGCTACCACCGCGAGGTACCCCGCGGCGAGAGCTTCACCCTGCGCCGTGCCAGACTGGCAGAGGACACCTTCTATTTTGAAGGCGAACGGGAAGGAAAATCTGCCTTTGAGGCACAGCTGATTTTCAAACACTTATAATTTCTACATAAACCCCTGTTACACTGTTTACAACAACAATGTAAAGGGGTTATTATTATGACAAAGCAAAAATTCGGCCTGACCGGCACGGCGCTTAAAACCATTGCGCTGGTGCTCATGGTGATGGACCACATTCACTACTTTTTTGAATTTACGGGCGTTGTGCCGGAATGGTTCAGTATGCTGGCGCGGCTGTCCGCACCGCTGTTCCTGTTCTGCACCGTGGAGGGCTTCGCCCACACCCATGACCGCAGGCGCTACTTTCTGCGCATCTGGGCCATCGGTACTGCGATGGGCACTGTGGAATTTTTCATGATCTATGCAGGGGCCTTCCGCCGCGGGGACGGCTTCTACCCGATGAACGCGATTTTTCAGCAGTTCATGCTGCTCTGCATCATCTGGCAGGGCATCGACTGGCTGCGTCAGCGCCGGTTTGTGCGGGGCGCGCTGGCTGCTGCCATGCCGATCCTCTGGCCGTTTTGCATCGCAGCGCTGCTGACGCTTTTTCCCAAGATTCAGGACGCGCCGATCGGCTCCACCGTGTTGGCGTGGCTTATCACGGCACCGTTTCCCATGTGGTCGGGCATCACTGACGGCGGCTGGTACTATTTCTTCGGCGGTATTGCACTGTATGCGCTCTACAACCACAAGCACCTGCGGCTGGCGGTGTGGGCGGTGTTCACGTTTTTGACCGATTTTGTGATGGTCTATCTGCAGGTTCACAGCTTGCCGGATTTCGCCTTTTCCCAGATGTTCACAGTCTACTATGAGTGGCTCGGCGTCTTTGCCGTTATCGGCATGGCACTGTACAACGGCCAGCGCGGCAGCGGCCACAAGCAGCTGTTCTACTGGTTCTACCCGGCACATGTCTATCTGCTTTACGGCGCATCCTGTCTTGTTTACAGCTTACTGCAATAAAAGGGGCTATTATGGCAAACATTCTGGCAATCGATGATGACCGTGACCTTTGCACGCTGCTAAAAACAGCGCTTGAGCGTGACGGCCACACCGTAGAAACGCGCACCTCCGGCACGCAGCTGACCGATACGCTCTGCCGCTGGGCAGACTGCATCCTGCTGGATGTGATGATGCCCGGCGAGGACGGCTTTGCCGTCTGCCGCCGCATTCGCGCCGAGACGGACGCGCCGATTCTGTTTCTGACGGCCCGCACCGATGAGCCGTCCGTGCTGACCGGTCTCGGTCTTGGTGCGGACGATTACCTGACCAAGCCGTTCCGCGTGGCCGAGCTGCGTGCCCGGGTTGCCGCCCACCTGCGGCGGCAGAACCGCACGCCGTCCCATAAGATCACCCGCGGCGGGGTGACACTGGACCTTTCTGCCAAAGAAGCCGGCGTTGGCGGCACGCCTTTACACCTGACAAAATCCGAGTACGCCATCTGTGAGCTGCTGGCCCTCCATGCAGGGCAGACCTTTTCCAAAGAACAAATTTACGAAGCGGTGTTCGGTTACGACGGTACAGCGGATGACACGGCCATCACCCAGCACATCAAGAACATCCGCGCCAAACTGCGCGCGGCCGGGGCAGGGGAGGTGCTGCAAACGATATGGGGAGTAGGCTACCAATGGCAAAACGAAAACTGACATCCCTGCGCAGTGTTCTGCTGCGGTATCTCCTTTTGTGCGGCGGCGGGTGCGCGTTGATTCTGGTACTCTGGTGGGTCATTTTTATGCAGCTGATAAACATCGGTTTTCTGCTGCCTGCCGTGGCGTCCGCCCAGGCCTGCGCCGATGCCCGGGAGACTGTAGCATCGATGACGGCAGACACATTCGATTCCCTGCAGATCAGCGACCTGTGCCGCTGGGCTGTGGTGCAGAATGACACGGTGCTGCAGACCAACATGGATGACCGCCATCTGAAAATTGCCCTCAATGCCTTTCACGGCGGCAGCGGCAATCCGGGGTACCAGTACGATGTCAAAATGGCTGACGGAAGCTTTTGCCTTTTGCAGTACGACTATGCTACGCCCTACGCCGACCCGGCCCTGCGGGACACGCTGCCGGATTTCCAGACCTGCTATATTTTGCTTCTGGCGGTGCTCATCCTCGTTTGGCTGGGCTGGCAGACCCACTGCACCGTGCGGGTCTTTGCCGCCGAGACCGCCCGGCTGCACCGCGCGGTTGACGCCATCGCTGCGCAGCAGCCCGAGCGCATTGACGCAGACGGCGCGCGTCTGCGAGAGTTTTCCGCCACGCTGCATGCCATGCAGACGATGGGCCGAGAACTGACAAACAGCCTGCAAAGCCAATGGCGGATGGAGCAGCAGCGCGCCGAGCAGATCGCCGCGCTGACGCATGACTTGAAAACGCCGCTGTCCATCATTCAGGGCAACGCAGACCTGCTGGCCGAGGATGATTTGACCGCCGCCCAGCACGGCCAGGTGGATGCTATTTTACGCGGCACCGACCGTGCCCGGCGCTACCTGGCTGCCCTGCGCACGGCAGGGGAGCCGCCCGCCGCTAAAAAGCACATGGACAGCCACACGCTGGTACAGTCCCTCGCCCAGACGGCCCGCGCTCTCTGCGCCCCGGCGGGCACCACATTCTGCCTAGAAGAACGCTGGCAGGGGAATCTGCTGGCTGCTGAAAGCGACCTTCTGCGCGCGGCGGAAAATCTGCTCGACAACGCCGTGCGCTACACCCCTCGCGGCGGCACGGTAACGCTGACCACTACCGCAGAAGACGGCCTGTTTCTTTTGCGCGTGACCGACACCGGCCCCGGCTTTACGCCGGAAGCTCTTGCCAAGGCGGGGGAAATGCTCTACACCGACGCCGCCCGCAGTGACGCCGCCCACCAGGGGTTGGGGCTGTATTTTGCACGAAAAGTCGCGCAATCCCACGGCGGTGTGTTGGTTTTATCCAACCTTCCCGCTGCGCACGGTGCCTGTGCCGAGCTGCGCCTGCCGATTTGCGAATAGTGCTTGACGTTGGTTTTGCTCTGTGCTAGAATCAGGAAAAATCTGTATGCAAACGGAAGGAACGTACTCGACATGGAAGACCAAAAATCCTGGCAGTTGGAACAGCCGCAAGGCACACCACTTTATACGGTGGATGCCCATAGCACCCAAGGAATGTACGTAAAGCGGATGCTTCTCATCAATCGTCGGAACCTGTGGCAGCTTGCCGCAGCCGTCGCCTTGCTGCTTTTGTATGCCAATTCTCTTTCGGTTTTGGGCTTTGTATTGGGGATTCTTTCGATTCCCTTTGTCTTTACCATGACACGTGCGGTTGCGGTTTTTGCGTACAAAACCACCCAAAGCGCTCGGGGTAAGCTCATTCACTACACGTTTTACGAGGATTGCTTCACGGTACAAAGCTCGTATTCCCAAAGCACGATCTGGTATGACGACCTTTACCGGGTCATTGTGCGGAAAGATTCTGTCTGCCTGATGGTCTCCAGCCTCGCTGGCTTTGCTTTGTGCGAGAACGAGTGCCCCGAAAACGTGCTGGATTTTCTGCGGGAGCGCTGTGCCGAGAAGCGAAAGCCGAAGGTGAAAGAAACGCTCTTTACCGTTTTGTTTGCCCTTTTTTGTGTCCTGTTCCTAGGCTATGCCTGCATGGCCGTACTGGCCCGCCGCAGCATCCCCGCAGAAACTGCGCCCGCGCCCACGCCGCTCCCGGCAGTGACGGCTGCCCCCACGGAGGAGCCTGCGCCCACCGCTGCCCCTACCGCCGAACCCGACACAGAGGAAACCATTTCCAAAGACCCCATCAGCACCGGCTATGACGTGATCTACGAAACCTATCTGAAGGAAACCTCCACCACCTACGAGTTCAAGCTGACCGCAAAAGGGGAGGACTACATCATCCTGAACGATACCGACGACGCCGTAGAATTTTTGCAGTACGACCGGGACTCCGCAAACGGCAGCTGTGCCTTGTATGTGTATGAGCGCTGCCCCAAGGACGCAAACGGCGGCTGGTCCCGGCAGGAAGCGCAGATTTTGAACATTTACGCCTATCACTACTGGGATGGTGCCACCGCTGCCAGCGGCAAAACCGGCTGGGGCGACGCACCCACCAAGGAGTACAGCGAATTAACAGGGGAGTGAGCCGGACACAAATGTGAACAAATTGAAAAATGACAAAAGATTTACAATTTGCTATTGACATTCGGTGACAAAACAGTTACAATTTAGTTGCAAGCTAAATGAACCCCAAGTCAAATAGCTTTATCACATTTTCATGTGTTCTTCTCCTCCTTTCTTGTAAATCCCCGCCCATCCCTCAGGGCGGGGATTTATTTTTTTGTAATCCGGCACCGCGGGCATTTTTCTTTACAATCCCCGGAAATCGTGCTAAAATAAAAGTCGTATGTCCTTACCGTTCTGTACCTGTACAGACTACTTATATATAAAGAAGCGTTCAGAGAAATAAGAGAGGGAAACACTGTAACATGGCACAATCTCGTTCCGGTAAAAAATCAACAAAGAGCTCCTCCGGCAAAAAGAGCACCGCCTCCTCCCGCAGCACAGGCCGCGGCAGCACCGGGCGTTCCGCGTCCGCGCGCAGCAGTACGGCCTCCCGCAGCCGCCAGCCGTCCCGCCGTGCCCAGCGCCGTGCCGAGACCCCGAACCTGGCCCGCAGCATCCTGCTGGTGGGACTGGGTCTGCTTTGCTTTGCGCTCGTGCTTGTGCCCGGGCAGAATCTTTGGCGCACGCTGCGCAGCTGGTACTTTGGCGTCTTTGGCATCACGACCTATCTGGTCGGACCGTTCCTGCTGTACCTGGCCTACCTGCTGGCCACCGGCTACCGCGTCGCGCTGTTTGCGGGCAAGGTATCGCTGATGGGCGTGCTCTGCGCCAGCGTGCCGGTCATCTTCTCCAAACTCAATATTGAGAACCTCAAGGTCGGGGAGATCGTCAAGATGCTCTTTACCCGCGGCGGCACCTACTTCTGGGAGGGCGGCGTCCTCGGTGCGCCCATCGGTGCCACGCTGCTGGCGCTGTTCGGGCGTCCTGCCTCCAACATTATCATGCTGCTCATCTTCCTGCTGGGGCTGATGTTCTTCTTTGCCATCACCCCCGCGGACGTCGTGCTGTTTGTAGACGGTCAATACAAGACCCTGCAGGCCAAGCGCGAGGAACGTGCCGCAGCCGAGACCGCCTACGACACCCGCCTGTTTGATCAGGAGCCCGAGGAGGAGAGCGTCGAGAATCTGACCGGTGCGCTGCCGGACAGCAGCCGCCCGCACCATCCGGTGTACGACGTCATCGCGGACACGAGCCGTTTCCCGAAGCAGACACCGCCCGCCCCGCAGCGGCAGGCCGCCTACACGCCCCCTGTGGCACCCGTTGTGCCCGAGGCGCCGTTTGCCGCCAAGCCCGCCGCCCAGACCCATGCGTCGTTTGACGTGGATCTTGGCCCCAGTGCAGGGGAAAACGCCCGCCAAAAGGCCGTCAGCAACGACCCGCTGGAGCCGGTCAACATCGGCCCGGGCGGCACGTTCGGCATGGATCCGCTGTCCAACCGGGCCAACAGCACACTGCACTACGCCCAGCCCCAGCCCGCTCCCGCACCGAAGGAGGATTTTGAGCTGCAATTGCAGCCTGCCTCAGAGCCTGCCGCGCCGGTGTACAGCACCCCGCTGACCCCGGTCACGCCCGCCGCACAGGCGTCCCCCGCGCCGCAGGACGAGCTGGATGCGCTCATCAACCGCGCTGTCAGCGGCCACGCGCCTTACTATACGCCGCAGGAGGTCAGTGCCGAGACAACGCTGGACCTGCCGCAGCCTACCGAGTTTGAGACCCCGCTGACGCCTGTCCCGCAGGAGCCCAAATTTGACACGCCTCTCATTCCCGTGGAGGACGAGCCCGAGCCGATCCCTGTCGAGCTGCCGCAGTTGGATATGACAGGCCGTGTGCAGGGCGATACGATGGTCCTTTCTCCGGCTGATCTTGCTGCACAGATGGCCGCAGACGCTGCGCCGCTGGGTACGCCCGCCCCCGCAGCTGTGCCCGCCGCACCGGAGGCCCCCGCTGTTTCCGCACCGATCCCGACACTGGGCGGCAGCTTCAGCGATACCGGCAGTGCGGTCAGCGCTGCCTGGCAGTCCGGGCGCTCTGTCTCCGAAATGCTGGATGATATGCTGGCCGAGACACCCGCCGCCCCTGCCCAGCCTGTTGTCGAGGCTCCGGCCCCGGCAGCCGATCCCTACACCGCCGCACCGGCTGCCGCCCCGCAGCCGTACCAGTCTGCCCCTGCCATGACCCGCCCTGCGACGGAAACGACCCAGAGCAGCTTCACTGTGCCCCGGCAGGGGGAGGCTGCCCGCGTGCAGGTCAGCACCGCTGTCGGCAACTCTGCCGGTGCGCCCATCCATACGCCGCCCTGTGCGGCCAAGGCCGACCCCAACGCCATGCGTCTGCCCACCTCGGAGGAGCAGCCGCCGGAGCCCTACTGCTATCCGTCGCTGAATCTCTTTAACGCGACGCGCCCCGACGACGAGGCCGGGGCCGCCCGCGAAATGAAGAAAAACGCGGACATTCTGGTCAACACGCTGGACAGCTTCGGCGTCAAGACGACGATGCTCGACATCTGCCGCGGCCCGTCCGTCACCCGGTATGAGCTGCAGCCCCAGGCCGGTATCAAGGTCAGCCGCATCACAAGCCTGGCCGACGACATCGCCCTGAATTTGGCCACCGCCGGTGTGCGCATTGAAGCGCCCATCCCCGGCAAGCCCGCCGTCGGCATCGAGGTTCCGAACAAGATTCGCTCCACCGTCAACATCCGCGCAGTCTTTGAATCCCAGAATTATATCAACATGCGCAGCCCGCTGACGATGGCCCTCGGCAAGGACATTGCCGGTACGGCGCAGGTTGCGGATCTCTGCAAGATGCCCCACCTGCTGATTGCCGGTTCCACCGGCAGCGGTAAATCCGTCTGCGTCAACTCCATTATCATCAGCTTCCTGTTCCGCTCCGGCCCTGAGGATGTCAAGCTCATTTTGATCGACCCGAAGGTCGTCGAGCTGGCCGAGTACAACGGCATTCCGCACCTGCTGATGCCCGTCGTCACCGAGCCGCGCAAGGCTGCCGGTGCGCTGGGTGCCAGCGTGGCCGAGATGGAGCGCCGCTACAAGCTCTTTGCCGAGAACAACGTCCGCGAGATCAAGGCCTACAACAAGCTGGCCGCCCAGACCGGCATGGAGCACCTGCCCTATATCGCCATCGTCATTGACGAACTGGCCGACCTGATGATGGTCGCGGGCAAGGAGGTCGAGGACTATATCTGCCGCATCGCGCAGAAGGCCCGCGCCGCCGGCATCCACCTGATCGTTGCGACCCAGCGCCCCAGCGTGGACGTCATCACCGGCCTTATCAAGGCCAACATCCCCAGCCGTATCGCCTTTGCCGTTTCCAGCCAGATCGACAGCCGCACCATTCTGGACAGCGGCGGTGCCGAAAAGCTGCTGGGCAACGGTGATATGCTCTTCCTGCCCGTCGGCGCGTCCAAGCCCGTGCGTGTGCAGGGTACCTTCGTGACCGATGAGGAGATCGGCGCGGTGCTGAGCTTTATCAAGTCCACCTCCACCGCCCAGTACGATGAAGAAATGATTGCCGAAATGGAGCGCCGTGCCGTTGCCGAAAAGGGCAGCAAGAAGGGCGGCGACGATGACGGAGACGGCGGCGGTGCACTGGACGCCATGTTTGAGCAGGCTGTTGAGTGCGTTATTGAGGCCGGACAGGCCAGCACCAGCCTTTTGCAGCGCCGCTGCAAGCTGGGCTACGCCCGCGCCGCCCGCATTATGGACCAGATGGAGCAGGAAAAGATCATCGGCCCCTATGAGGGTGCCAAGCCCCGCGCCGTACTTGTGACCAAGGCCGAGTGGGAGGAGCGCAAGCTGAACGGCCAGTATGACGGGTAAGCGCTTTGCCCGCCCGGCCGCGGCGGTTGCCGTCTGCCTGCTGGTGCTTGCCGCGTTCGTCGTCCAGCTCTTGGGCGGCAGGGGCAGCGTTCCCGGCTGGCAGCAGCTGCGTGCCACGCTCGGCGTACCGCTCCAAACCGAGGAAAGCGCTCCGCAGACCGCGGACGGCAGTACCGTCGTGTATGTACTGGATGTCGGGCAGGGCGATGCCGTGCTGCTTTGTCAGGACGGCGCGTACTGCCTGATTGACACCGGTCCCGTCGAGGCTGAGGACGCGCTGCTCTATGACCTGGACGTGCTGGGTGTGCCGTCGCTTGACTATCTTGTGCTGACCCATCCCCACGCAGACCACACCGGCAACGCCCGCGCGGTGCTGCGCACCCTCTCGGTCAAGACCCTGCTGCTGCCGCTGTGGCAGCCCACGGCGGATGAGACCGCCGACTGGCCGCGCCATCTCGCAGAGCTGGCCGCCGACAGCGGAGCAGAAATTCTCACAGCAGAAGCCGGGGAGGAATACCCGCTTGGCAGCGGCACGCTGCAAATTTTGCAGGGCGGCAGCGAGGATGCCGACAGCGTCAACGATGCCTCGCTCTGCACGCTGTTCACGGCGGGCGATTTCCGCTTTCTCGATACCGGCGACGCAGAGGCAGACGCCGAGCAGCGCCTGGTCGATGCCTACGGCCCGACCCTGCATGCCACTCTTTTCAAGGCGGGGCATCACGGATCCTACACCTCCAACAGCCTGACCTTTATGCAGGCGGTCCGGCCCGAGGCAGTGGCCGTCAGCTGCGGGCTGCACAACGATTACGGCCATCCGCACCGCGCTGCCCTGCAAAATTACGCAGAGGTCGGTGCCGAGGTATGGCGCACTGACCTGGAGGGCAGCCTCACCTTCATCTGGCAGAACAACACCCTCAACGTGGAAACTTCCGCGGACTCCGCCGATTTTGCGGCGTAAAAATAAGGAGTAGAAAATGACGATTACGGAACAGTTCAAAGCCAAACGCTGCGTTTTCTCTATCGAATGCTTCCCGCCGAAACAGACAACTCAGATGGATAAGCTCAAGGACACCCTGCGCCAGATGCAGGCCATGGACCCCGGCTTCATCAGCGTCACCTTCGGTGCGGGCGGCTCTGCGGGCGGCGTCTCCACCGCGGAGGTGGCCGACTACATTCAGAACGAGCTGCATGTCCCTACGCTGGCGCACCTGATCTGCATGGGCAACGACGAGACCCGTGCAGCGGAGATTTTGGATCAGCTGGAATCTGTCGGCGTCCGGGATGTGCTGGCCCTGCGCGGGGACCGCAGCCCGTCCCGCCCGGAGAGCCCCGACTTCAAACACGCCAGCGACCTGACGTCCTTTATCAAATGGAAGAAGCCGGATTTTTCCGTTCACGGTGCCTGCTACCCGGAGGGCCACCCCGAGGCCGACAGCCTGCTGCATGACGTTGAGAACCTGCGCATCAAGCAGGCCGCCGGTGCCGAGCACCTGCTGACCCAGCTTTTCTTTGACAACATGCACTTTTACCGCTTTCTGAATCTGGCACGCCGCGCAGGCATCACGCTGCCGGTCTCTGCCGGTGTCATGCCCATCGTCAAGCGCAGCCAGATCGAACGCACCGTTTCGCTTTCTTCGGCCAGCCTGCCGTCTGAGTTCACCCGTATGATCTCCCGCTATCAGGACGACCCGGTCAGCCTGTACGACGCCGGTATCGACTACGCCGTCAGGCAGCTGCGCGACCTCATTGAGGGCGGTGCAGACGGCATCCACCTGTACGCAATGAATGACGCCGCCGTGGCCGCGAAGGTCTACGACGGCATCAAGGATCTGCTGTAATGGAGTGCCGCAAGCCCACCGCCATTGACCGTGCCACGGCGCTGCGCTACATGGGTGCGTCCGGCTGGACGCCCGATGCCGCCACCGCGGCCCTGCTGGACAAGGCCGAGCAGACCGTGCTGACCGCTGCTGCGCCGCGTGCGGTGTACCGCCGTCTGCCGCGTACCGCCCTGCCGCTGGAAAACTGCGGCAGCGACCTGACGCGCCATCTGCAGGGCTGCGATGAGGTCCTTCTGCTGGCAGCGACCCTCGGGGCCGAGGTGGACAAGCTTTTGCGCCGCATGGAACTGACTGACATTGCCCTGGCCGCCGCGGCAGACGCGCTGGCCTCGGTGCTTTTGGAACAGGTCTGTGACGAGCTGGAGAACGAAATACGCGCTCAAATCGAGGCGCAGGACGTCTTTATGACCGGGCGCTACGCGCCGGGCTACGGTGACTGCCCGCTGGAGCTGAACGACGCGCTCTGCCTTGCGGCGGACACGGTGCGCGGCTGCGGCCTGGCCGTGACGCCCCAGCACCTTTTGACCCCCCGCAAGAGTACCACCGCCATTTTAGGCATTGCCGACCATCCCGTGACCGGCACCCGCGCAGGCTGTGCGACCTGCCATTTAAAGGAGACCTGCTCGTTCCGCAAGCGCGGCACGACTTGTTTCACACAAGACTGATAGGGGAGAAGCGTATGCAGATTCGTGAAGTTTTTGACCGCAAGCGGTTTGTTTTTCTGGACGGCGGCATGGGCACCCAGCTGCAGGCACGTGGTCTGCAGCCCGGGCAGAAGCCCGAGCTCGCCGCGCTGGAAATGCCGGAGGTTTTAACGGCCATCCACACTGACTACGCCAACGCGGGCGCGGATATTCTGCTGGCAAATACCTTTGGTGCCAACGCCAAGAAGCTGACCGGCTGCGGCCACACGGTGGAGGAGGTCGTTTCCGCTTCCATCGCCTGTGCGCGCAAGGCCGCCGAGACCACCGGCGCGTGTGTGGCGCTGGACATCGGCCCTCTGGGTGAGCTGCTCGTCCCCGCGGGCACGCTGGCGTTTGAGGATGCCTACAATGAGTTTGCACAGGTCATCCGCGCCGGTGCGGCGGCAGGGGCTGACCTCGTCTTTTTGGAGACGATGACCGATCTGTATGAGCTGAAGGCCGCCATCCTTGCCGCCAGGGAAAACTGCGATCTGCCTGTTTTCACCTCAATGAGCTTTGAGAGCCGCGGGCGCACCTTCACGGGCTGCACCGTCGAAAGCTACGCCGTCACGGCAGCGGGTCTCGGCGCTGACGCCGTGGGCATCAACTGCTCGCTCGGCCCCAAGGAGATTCTGCCCTTCGCGCAGCGCCTCTGCCGCAGCGTGCCCGCAGGTGTTCCGGTCTTTGTCAAGCCGAACGCCGGTCTACCAAACCCCGACGGCAGCTACAATCTCGACCCGGATGAATTTGCCGCCGAGATGAAGGAGTACGCCGCCATCGGCGTTTCGATGGTCGGCGGCTGCTGCGGCACAACGCCCGCGTTTATCGCCAGGCTGCATGAGACCTTCAGCCCGCTGACCCCGGCTGACAAGATCCCCATCCGCCGCAGCTGTCTGTGCACGCCGGTCCGCTTTGTGGAGGTCGACGGCATCACTGTGGTGGGAGAGCGCATCAATCCCACCGGCAAAAAACGGCTGCAGCAGGCCCTGCGGGACGGCGACAGCGCCTACCCCTGCACTCAGGCTGTGGCCCAGGCCGAGGCCGGTGCGCAGGTGCTCGACGTCAACGCGGGCCTGCCCGGCATCGACGAGGCCGCCACGCTGGAGCAGCTTGTCAAGGATTTGCAGGCCGTCACCGACCTGCCGCTGCAGCTCGACTCCTCGAATCCAGAGGCTCTGTCCCGTGCGCTGCGCATCTACAACGGCAAGCCCATCGTCAACTCGGTCAACGGTGAGCCGGAGACGCTGGAAAAGATTCTGCCGCTCTGCAAAAAGTACGGCGCCGCCGTCGTCGGCCTGGCGCTGGACAAGGGCGGTATCCCGCCGACAGCCGAGGGCCGCTTTGCGATTGCTCAACGCATTGTCGCCGCTGCCAACGCCGCCGGTATCCCGAATGAGGACATCTACATCGACTGCCTGACGCTGACCGCCAGCGCCCAGCAGGAGGGTGCCGTCCAGACGCTGGAGGCTCTGTCCCGCTGCAAGCGTGAGCTGGGCGTGCGCACTGTGCTGGGCGTGTCGAACATCAGCTTCGGCCTGCCGTGCCGCGGCTACCTGAACACAACGTTTTTGACGATGGCCATGTCTGCCGGGCTCGACCTTGCCATCATGAATCCCAACACGCCGGAAATGATGGCTGCCGTGCGCGCCTACCGCGTGCTGACCTCGCAGGATTTACAGAGCACCGACTACGTTGCCGCCTATGCCGATGTGCAGATCCAGACGACGCAGACAAGCAAGTCCGCCGCCACCGTGGCCGAGGTCGGCGCCGCCGCACCGGGCGGGGACGCCCTGTTTGAGGCTGTGCGCCGCGGCCTGAAGGCCGAGGCCCGCGCCGCCGCGGACGCCGCGCTGACAATGCGCGAACCGCTGGACGTAGTGAATGTCTCGCTGATCCCCGCGCTGGACGCCGTGGGCGACGGCTTTGAGAAAGGCACGGTATTCCTGCCGCAGCTTTTGCAGGCCGCCACCGCCGCGCAGGCTGCGTTCGAGGCCATCAAGGCCAAAATTGCCGCCTCCGGCCAGGCGCAGGGCAGCAAGGGCAAGATCGTCATTGCCACAGTCAAAGGCGACGTGCATGACATCGGCAAGAACATTGTCCGTGTCATCCTCGAAAACTACGGCTATGACGTGCTCGACCTCGGGCGCGACGTTGACCCAGAGCGTGTCGTAGAGGCCGTGCGCCAGACCGGTGCAAAGCTCGTCGGCCTGTCGGCCCTGATGACGACCACCGTCCCCAATATGCAGACTACGATCGAGGCCCTGCATGCCGCGCACCTTGACTGCAAGGTCATGGTCGGCGGCGCGGTGCTGACGCCCGACTACGCCCGGGACATCGGTGCCGACTACTACTGCAAGGATGCCAAGGCCAGCGCTGATTTGGCCAAGCAGCTTTTAGGCTGATTGTATAGAGCCGCGTTTCACGAAGAAACGCGGCTTTTTTCACAATTGTAAAATCTTACCTTTGTCAGCAAATCACCATTGCAGGGAAGTTCCAATTGATGTATAATAGTTGTGTTTATTGTTTTTGGACATTTTCCTTTATTTGTCTGTTTTAGGAGCGTATCTTTTGAAGCACATAGCCAAAATCGCAGCGTTCACCGCGATTTTTCTGATTATAAATCTGATTTTCTGCGGCTTTATGCCGCCCGATAACGGTTCCAGCCTTGACATGTGGCGCAGCTACCACCAAAAGCAGTCCATTGACATTGCCGTCATTGGCTCTTCACTGGCTTCCTGCGCCCTGCCCGAAGAAGAACTCGCCGCCGCAACAGGGGAGACCGTTGCACTGATGGCAACAAACGCCCAAAGCTTGGATATGTCGCAGATCGCGCTGGAGACCCTGCTTCGGGAGCATTCTCCCCGGTATGTGATCCTTGTCATGGATCTGACCAACATGACAGGCAAACCCTATGCCAAAGCCCAAAAGGCTTTTTTATATGCAGAGCTGCAGACGGATTCCTGGAAGGATAAGCCCGCTGACCTGCTACGCTACATGACCAGCCGTGATAACTTTACAGGTGCAGATTCCCTGAATGCGCTTTTTCCCTGGCAGAGCGGCAGTTGGCCCACCGACTGGCCCGCTACGATCCAACAGAAATGGAATGCCGTACTGAATCGTCTGCCGCACCGGCGCGGTGCGGCCCATGCCCAGCCGGAGGATACCGCGGTCATCAACTTTGACACTGTCGGCACGGAGAACACCTGGAACCAGAACGCCCACGACTTTAGCGCGCAGCACATTGAGGAGCTGACCTCCATGCTGCAGCTCTGTCAGGAGAACGGCACGCGCCTCTTGCTCATCAGTGCGCCCAAGACCACGCTGGATGTCGTGAGCTACGAGACGTATTTTGACGACTACGCCTACTTCAAGCAGCTGGCAGCACAGTATGGGGCTTCCTATTATGACTTTAACCTTGCAAAGCCGGAGCTGTTTGAGAACAAAGAGCCTGACTATCACAAGGATTTCACCCACATGAATGCTGCCGGCGGGCATGCGTTCAGCCTCAGCATGGCAAAGTTTCTGGCCATGCTGGACGCCGGGCAGGATGTGGAATCGTTGTTCGAGACGCCGTCAGAATATCTGGCCGCCGTAAACTATATCACCAATGTCTACCTGACGCCGGAGGTTCACCCGGACAAGATTTTGTTGCTGGCCGGTTCCTACCACGGTCCGTCCGTACAGGCTGAATATGAGTTCTGGGTCAAAGCGCCGGGGGAGAGCGAATACAGCCGGGTTTCCGCGTATTCTACCCGCTCCTGGACCGAGTACGCAGCGGCGGAGCACGGCACCTACCAGTTCCGCGTGAATGCCCGTATTGTTGGTTCTTCCGCCGATTTTGAGCGATATTATGAATGTTCTGTCGATTTTTGATTTTGTGGATGGTGTAGTGTGGAAATCTATTCCCTGAGTTTCTTCCTGCTGGTCAGCGTTGGACTTATTTTATATTATACTGTTTTCAGCCGCTGTCAATGGATCTGCCTGCTGGGGTTGAGCCTTCTGTTTTTTACCGCCAGCGGCTGGAAGGGCCTTGTTTTTCTGCTTTTCACTGCGTTGACGATCTGGCTCGGCGGCTTGCAGCTGGCAAAGCTGGATGCCGATTCCGCCGCGCGGCGAAAGGCTCCGGGCATATCCAAGGACGAAAAAAAGGCCATCAAAGCACAGGCGGTGCGCCGCAAAAAATGTCTTGTTGCTGCTGTGCTGACTGCCAACTTTCTTGTGCTTGGCTACTTCAAATACTGGTCCTATTTTGCGGAGCTGCTCTCCGGTGCATTTTCGGCCACAGCGCCGTCCTCACTGGGGCTGGTCATGCCGCTTGGCATCAGCTTTTACACGTTTCAGGCCGTCGGTTATCTGATTGACTGCTACCGTGGTCGGCACCCGGCAGAGAAAAACTACGTCCGCTTTCTGCTTTTCATCAGCTTTTTCCCGCAGCTGATCCAGGGCCCCATCAACCGCTACGGAGAGATGGCCCCGCAGCTCACTGCCCGTCACATCTGGAACTGGGAGCGCACCAAGCGTGCACTGTTCCTGTTTCTGTTTGGCGCAATGAAGAAATATGCCATCGCAAACCTGACCGCCCCGACGATTGCCGCCATCCTCGACGGCAATGACCCCAAGCTGGCCGGTTCTATGGCACTGCTGGCCATTTTGCTGTACTCGCTGCAGCAGTATGCAGATTTTTCCGGCGGCATTGATATGGTATTGGGTGTTGCGCAGCTGTACGGCATTGAGATGATGCCCAACTTCCGGCAGCCGTATTTTTCTACCTCGCTGGGGGATTTCTGGCGGCGCTGGCACATTTCGCTGGGTGCGTGGATGCGTGATTATCTGTTCTATCCCTTTGCACTGACCAGGCCGATGCAGCGCTTCGGCAAGTGGGCCACATCGCATTGGGGCAAGCATTTTGGCCGTGTGCTGCCCGCTGCAGTCGCCAACCTGCTTGTGTTTGCCGTAGTCGGCATCTGGCACGGCCCGCAGGCGCACTACCTTGCCTGGGGTCTGTATAACGGTCTTGTCATTGCGCTGGCTGACCTGCTGGAGCCCGCTTTCAAAAAGCTCAACACAGCGCTGCACATTCCTACCGAAAGCCGCGGCTGGCACGTTTTTCGCATCGTGCGGACCTTTATCATCGTCAACATCGGCTGGTACTTTGACCGCAATGAGTTTGTGCAGGGGTGCATCTACCTGCGCAACACCTTTACAGATTTCAATTTGTCCGCATTGGCCGCGAATGCACCCGGCGCTTTCGCGGCAGTCTCCGGCCCGGCCTGGGGGCTTGTCATCATCAGTTCCCTTCTGGTCTTTGCCCATAGTGTGCTGAAGGAGCAAGGCCGCGACCCTTACGCAGAGGTACAGCGGCTGCCGCTTGCGCTGCGCTGGGGTTTATATTATCTTGTTATTTTCATGGTACTCCTCAGCTTTATCTGCGTCAATGAAACCGTTGGTTTCCTCTATGCCAACTTTTAAGAAAAGAGCTTTCTATGCAAACAAACATTCTGGACTGGCTTGAAGCCACGTCCGCCCGCTGCCCGGATGCCCCCGCTGTGGGGGATGACCAGACAGACTGTACCTGGGCACAGCTGGCCGACACGGCCCGCCGCGCCGGCAGCTTTCTGGCGTCCCGCACGATGCCGCGCCGCCCGGTGGCATTTTACCTGGAAAAATCCGTTTCTGCCTTTGCTGCCATACTTGGCACAGTCTACGCGGGCTGCTGCTACTCGGTGCTTGACACCCGCCAGCCCGCTGCCCGCACTTTGCAGGTATTGGATACTTTGACCCCTGCATTTCTTGTTACGGACGAGGCCCACGCTGCCGCAGCCGCCGCGCTGGGGTACAGCGGGCAAATCATCCGGCTTGACGATCTGCTGACCGCACCCGCGGACGCTGCCCTGCTGGCAGCCCGCCGCCGTCAGGCTGTGGACGTTGACCCTCTGTATATCAACTTCACAAGCGGAAGCACCGGTGTGCCAAAAGGCGTCACCGTCAGCCACCGCTCGGTGCTGGATTTTATCCCGCAGTTTGCCGAAATTTTCGGCATCACACAAAACGATATTCTGGGCAATCAGGCTCCTTTTGACTTTGACGTTTCGGTCAAAGACCTGTACACGGCACTGTACACGGGGGCTAAGGTGCAGATCATCCCGCGCGCTTATTTCAGTCAGCCCACAAAACTCATGGACTATCTGGCAGACCATGAGGTCACCATACTTGTCTGGGCCGTCAGTGCCATGTGCTTTGTCTCCATCATGAACGGCTTCAGCTACCGTATACCTTCCCACGTGCGGCAGGTATTGTTCAGCGGCGAAGTCATGCCCATCAAGCACCTGATGAAGTGGAAGTCCGCTCTGCCGCACGCCCGGTTCGTGAACCTCTACGGCCCGACAGAAATTACCTGCAACTGCACCTACGCCATTTTGCCGGACCGCGATTTTGCTCAGGATGAGGCGCTGCCCATCGGACGCGCGTTTCCCAACGAGAAGGTCTTTCTGCTGGACGAGAACGACGCCCTTGTCACCGTGTCCGGGCAGGCAGGGGAAATCTGCGTTTCCGGTACGGCGCTTGCCCTCGGCTACTATGCTGACCCTGTGCGCACAGCACAGGCCTTTACCCAGAATCCGCTGAACACCAACTGGTATGAGCGTATTTACCGCACCGGTGATCTGGCCCGCTACGACGAAAGCGGCAGCCTGTATTATATTGGCCGCCGGGATTTCCAGATCAAGCACATGGGACACCGCGTAGAGCTTGGCGAAATTGAAGCTGCCGCTATGCGCTGCGACGCTGTGACCCGTGCCTGCTGCACGTTTGATGCCGAACGCCAGCGGCTCCACCTGTTTTACACGGGCAGCTGTGAGAAAGCCGCCCTGCTGGCTGCGCTGAAAGAAAGTCTGCCGCCTTTTATGCAGCCGAATACTGCTGTGCAGCTGGACGAGATGCCGCTGAATAAAAACGGCAAAATTGACCGCACGGCACTGGTTGCCCTGACGAAAAAAGGAGCCCATAAATGACCGACGCTTCTTTACAAAAAATTGCTGCCACCTACGGCACACCGACGTTTGTCTTTGACACTGACGCTTTGCAGGCCCGCGTGCGCGCTATTCAGACGATCTGGGGCAGGGAAATCGACCTTTGCTATTCCATCAAAGCCAACCCATTTCTGCTGCCTGCCATGATGCAGGTCACTGCGCGGCTGGAAGTATGCAGTCCCGGAGAGCTTTCGCTCTGCGAGAGCCTGCATGCTGCGGATGCACGTGTTATCTATTCGGGTGTTAATAAGACGCCCGTGGATATTGCCCGCGCCGTGGCCGACGGCGTCGGCACCTGCACAGCGGAATCTCTGCTGCAGGTCCGCTATCTGCAGGATGCTGCACGCAAGGCCGCCAAACGGCTGCCTGTGCTGCTGCGGCTGAACGCGGGCAGTCAGTTCGGCATGTCAAAGGAGGATCTTTTCACCGCATTGGCGCATCGCAGGGAAACACCTGATCTGGAGTTTATCGGCATTCACTACTTTGTCGGGACCCAGCGCAAAAAGCTGGTCAATCAGCAAAAAGAGCTGGCCATGCTGCGGGAACTGTACGCTGAAATTAAGCAGACCTTCGGCCTGCGTCTGCCGGAACTGGAATACGGCCCAGGGCTGGCGGTGCCGTATTTTGACGGCGACGATTTTACCGACACACTGTCCCCGGCCAAAGACCTTGCGCCAGCACTGCGCGAAGTCAGCAGCTGGGTCCATCTGACCGTTGAGATGGGCCGCTTTTACACCGCCGAATGCGGTTATTACCTGACCACCGCCATGGACTGCAAGGACCACGGCGGGCAGCACTACTGCATTGTGGACGGTGGAATGAACCACCTGAATTATCTTGGCCAGATCATGGGTATGAAACGCCCGCATCTGCGCCATTTTGCTGCCCAGGCAGCTTCCGTACAGGACTGGACACTTTGCGGCAGCCTTTGTACTACGAACGATGTTCTTGTGCGCAGTATGCCGCTGGCCGGACTATGCCCCGGCGACCTGCTTGTTTTTGAGAACACCGGTGCCTACTCTGTTACGGAAGGACTTGGTCTGTTTTTGAGCCGCGACCTGCCGCAGGTCATTCTGTGGCAGAACGGCACGCCGCACCCGGTACGCAGCGAAACGCCGACCTATCCCATCAATACACCCGCTGTGTAAGCATAATTTGAAAAGGAGAAATACCAATGGAACGTTTACTGGAAATTTTAAGCGAAATCAAAGAGGACGTGGACTTTTCCACCTGTACAACGCTGATTGATGACGGCATCCTGGACTCTTTCGACATTCTGCAGATCATCTCGGCCCTGAATGAGGAATACGACATTTCGATCCCCGCATCCGAAATCATGCCGCAGAACTTCAACAGCGCCGAGGCCCTTTACAAGATGGTCCAGCGCCTGCAGGAAGATTGATGTCCGAGATGCCCGGAATGCCCGAAATATAAGATAACGCTTGCATTTATTCCAAACTTATTGTATAATACTAAAAGCGGACAGGGCTGAATTGCGCTGTTTCGCGTACAGATGCAGGTCCCGCGCGTGGGCAGCCTGTGAACCATGTCAGGCGGGGAACCGAGCAGCATTAAGCGGTGCTTGCCCAGTGCCGCGGTCAAGCCTGCATCTGTACGCAAAGCAGCGCAGCCGCGTGCTCTGCCCGCTGTTTTTTGTAGCTTTGCAGGAGGTGAGCCGATGTACCGTGCCCTGTATCGAAAATGGCGTCCCCAGCGCTTTGCGGACGTGGTTGGCCAGACGGCCATCGTCACGGCCCTGCAGAACCAGATTTCTGCCGGGCGCATCGGCCATGCGTATCTGTTCACCGGCACCCGCGGCACCGGCAAGACGACCTGCGCCAAGATCTTTGCCAAGGCGGTCAACTGTCTGGACACCTCCAGCCCTGACCCCTGCGGCGAGTGTGAAATTTGTAAGGGCATTGATTCCGGCTCCGTCATGGACATCATCGAGATGGATGCCGCGTCGAACAACGGTGTTGACGACATCCGCGACCTGCGCGACGAGGTAGCCTATCTGCCGTCGGTCTGCAAGTACAAGGTCTACATTATCGACGAGGTGCACATGCTCTCCACCGCGGCGTTCAACGCGCTGCTCAAAACGATGGAGGAACCGCCCGAGCACGTCATCTTTATCTTAGCCACCACCGAGGTGCAGAAGGTTCCCGTCACGATTTTGAGCCGCTGCCAGCGGTATGACTTCACCCGCATCACAGCGGATGACATTGCCGGGCGGCTGCTCTACGTAGCCGGGCAGGAGAAGATCGAGCTGGACGAGAACGCCGCACAGTTGATTGGCCGTCTGGCCGACGGTGCCATGCGTGACGCGCTGTCCATTCTGGACACCTGCGCCGGTGTCGACAACCACGTGGACGAGGCGCTCGTCCGCCGTATGGCCGGTGTCACGGACAGGGGCTACCTGTTTGAGATCAGCGACGCCATCGCGGCTGGGGACTCCGTCACTGCACTGGAAAAAATCGCCGAGCTGCGCCAGCAGAGCGTCGATATGCGCCGCCTCTGTATGGAGCTGGCCGGACATTACCGCAATCTGATGCTCTGCGCGCTGCCGGGCGGCACGTCACTTCTGACCGGCATCTCGCCGGAGGAGGAGGCCGCCTACACCCAGCGCAGGGACTTCCCGCAGCGGGAAGCCATCCGTGCGGTCAATGCGTTCGGCTCGGCACTTGAGAAAATGAGCCGCGGCACTGACCAGCGCATTGAGCTGGAGCTGGCGATTTTCTCGCTGACTCAGCCCGAGACTGCCGCTGCACCTGTTATCATCCAGCAGCCCGCCCCGGCAGCACCCGCCGCGCCTCAGGCGTTCGCCAGCGCGCCGCGCGCCTACACAGCAGCGCCGCCGGTACAGGCTGCGCCCTCTGTAGTGCCGCCCGTGGTACAGCCGCAGAACGTTCCCGCCGCTGCACCGGATGATGTACCGCCGCCCATTGACGATGACCCGCCGTTCCTGCAGCCGGAGCTGAAGCCCGCCCCGCAGCAAACTCCCGCGCCGGTACCGCCAGCACCCGCTGCCCCGGCCCCGCGTAAGGCCGAGCCGCTGCGGCAGGCAGGCCCGCTGGAGCCGTTCGCCTTCTGGCCCGCCGTGCTGGCCGATTTGGAGGAGAATGATGCAATGCTCATCTCCTTTTTGCGCGGCACCCGGGCCTATTGCGACGGCAAGCGCGTGCTGTTTGAGTGCAGCGACGCCTTCCGCGATTATATCCGCAATAACCGGGAGGTCAGCAAGCGTCTTAAGGAAACTATCTACCGTGTATCGCGCACCAAGTACAGTATCGGCCCCTATGAGGAGCCAAAGACAGACGACACCACCGCTGCCGTCAGCCTGGATGAGACCCTGCACACGATGCAGGCGCTTGGTGTCGATTTGAAAATCGTTGATAAATAATTATTTTTGGAGGATACAACCATGAAAGCAAGACTGCCCAAGGGCTATGGCCGCCCCGATCCCAACGCCATGATGCGTCAGGTCCAGAAGATGCAGGACGACATCCGCGCCAAGCAGGAGGAGCTCGAAGCCAAGGAGTACACCGGCACCGCCAGCGGTGAGATGGTCACTGTCACGATGAACGGCAAGCACGAGATCACCGCCGTCAAGATCAAGCCCGAGGCAGTGGACCCCGATGATATTGAAATGCTTGAGGATCTGATTGCCGCCGCCGTCAACAGCGCCGCCGCTGCCGTTGACAAGGACTCCGAGGAGGAGATGTCCAAGATGACCGGTGGGCTGAACATCCCCGGTCTGGGCTAAGAGGCTGCCTATGTTCAACAACAATGTTGAGCCGCTGGAAAATCTGATTGACCAGTTTGCCCAGTTTCCCGGCATTGGCCGCAAAAGTGCGGTGCGTATGGCCTATCAGGTCATGTCGATGCCGCCCAAGCAGGCCATGGAGCTGGCCAAGGCGATTGAACACGCCAAAAGTGACCTGCACCGCTGCCGCATCTGCCAGGACTACACCACCGGCGATGTCTGCAAGATCTGCGCCTCCCAGAAGCGGGACCGCAGCATCATCTGCGTGGTCGAGGGCCCGCGCGACATCAAGTCGATTGAGCGCACCCACGAGTACAACGGCCTGTACCATGTGTTGCACGGCCTGATTTCGCCGATGGATGGCATCGGTGCAGATCAGCTCTGCATCAAGGAACTGCTGGCCCGTCTGAATGACACCGTCAAGGAGGTCATCATGGCCACCAGCCCGACGGTGGAGGGCGAGGCCACGGCGATGTATATCGCCAAGCTCATCAAACCTCTGGGCATCAAAACGACCCGCCTGGCCTATGGCCTGCCCGTCGGCTCGAGTCTGGAATACGCCGATGAGACGACGCTGTACCGTGCCATGGCCGGACGCGGCGAGATGTAAAAAAATTCCTGTACCGCTTTTGCCGGTACAGGTTTTTTATTGTAGCTTTATTTCAGCAGACCGTAATCCCGCAGACAGCGCTGTACACCCGTCAGGGTATCGTCAAAGCCGACACCCGCTGCCGCACGGAACCTGCCGCCGTCCATCAGCAGGCTGCGCGGCCAGTCTGCCGTCTCTATGACAGGGTGGATGTCCAGCAGCGCACAGGCGCGCCGGGCCGTCGTGACCATGTCGCAGTCGTTCTCGCTGCCAAAGTTGTACACACCGCCCGGCAGTTCCATGGCCTGGGTCAGCCGCTCCACGGCCTCCCGTACATAGGTGATGCCGCGGTAGTCCCGCATCGAAAACCGCAGCGTCTCCTGCCGCATAGCGGCGGTCAGCAGGTTCAGCAGGAAGTTACCGCGGATCGGCAGGCCGTACCCGGGCAGGTCGTACATCCAGGCCGCCCGCAGCAGCACGGCATCGGGCAAAATATCCAGCACGCGCTGCTCCATCTCCTGCTTGTGGCGGCCATAGACGTTGGCGGGGGAGAGCGATGTATCCTCGTCAAACGGCCCGTGCTCAGTAAGGCCCGTGTAGACCTGGTCAGAACTGAACGCAACCAGCTTTGCGCCGCTTTTTTGCGCTGCAGCCGCCATCCAGCACGGCAGCAGAACGTTGGCGCGGTAGGACTCGTCCGGGTGCTTTTCGCTGTAGCCCGTGTCGGAGAGCGCCGCCGTGTGTACGATCACGTCCGGCTGCTCGCGCCGCACCCAGTCGGCCACGGTCTGCTCATCCGCTGCGGCCAGCATTCCTTGGGGGAAGGCGCACAGCTCGTACCGCCCCGCCAGCTGGGTCATGATGCGTGCCCCCACAAAGCCGCCCGCGCCGGAGACCAATAGCTTTTTCATGTCTTTTCCCTCGCAATACGATTTTTGTCTTTATTGTACCGTTTTTGCGCAGCTGTTGCAAGCGGCTTGACAAATTCCGCGCCGGTTTGTATAATAGAGGCACCTAAAATAAGGTGTGGATTTTTACAGTTCTGATACTACTTTTCGCCACACAGCGCTTTCTTTCCGGGAAAGCGTTGTGTGGTTTTTGTTGTGTCAAAAGGAGGAGCCCATGAACGATACCTTCATGAAAGAAAAGCCGATTTTTCCGCTGCTGACCTCAATGGCCCTGCCCATGGTCGTCTCGATGCTGGTCAATGCACTGTACAACATCGTGGACAGCCTCTTTGTCGCCCGCATCAGTGAGGAAGCCATGACTGCGCTGTCCCTCGTCTACCCGGTGCAGAACCTCATCAACGCGATTGCCATCGGCTTCAGCATCGGCATTGCCGCGCTGATCTCGCTGCATCTCGGTGCAGGCAACAAAGAAAAGGCTGATATGGCCGCCACCCACGGCATGGTGCTTTCGCTGATTCACGGCGTCGTGATTTCCATCGTCTGCACCGCCATCATGCCGCGGTTCCTGCGTTCCTTCACCAGCGACGAGACCGTCATTGCCATGGGCGTGACCTACTCCCGCGTTGCCTTTATGTTCGCCGTCGTCATCATGGCCGCCATGGCGTTTGAGAAGATCTTTCAGGCGGTGGGCCGGATGAACATTACGATGATCGGCCTGATGGGCGGCTCGGTCTGCAACATCATTCTGGACCCGCTGCTGATTTTCGGCACCGGCCCGTTCCCCAAAATGGGCATTGCCGGTGCGGCGCTGGCTACCGGCATCGGCCAGATGGTCCCCGTCATCTTCTATCTGATCGTCTACTTCGTCAGCCCTATCCCGGTCAAGCTGCGCTCCGGCTGCCTGAAGCCGGACGCCAAAATGGCCCTGCAGCTCTATTCCATCGGCGTACCGGCCATCCTGAATCTGGCGCTGCCCTCGGTGCTCATCACCTTCCTGAACTCGCTGCTGGCCGTCTACTCTCAAAGCTATGTCGTCGTGCTGGGTATCTACTATAAATTACAGACCTTCCTGTACCTGCCCGCCAACGGCATTGTGCAGGGTCTGCGCCCCATCATTGGCTACAACTACGGCGCGGGGGAGTATGACCGCGTCAAAAAGCTCTACCGCACGTCCATGGGCATGTGCGCTGCCATCATGGCCGCGGGCACGGTGCTCTGTCTGGCGCTGTCCGGCCATCTGATCGGGCTTTTCAGCTCGAACGCCGAGACCATCGCCATCGGCACGTCGGCCCTGCGCATCATCTGCGTCGGCTTCATCGTCTCGACGATTTCAGTCGTCGCCTCCGGCTCGCTGGAGGGTCTCGGCATGGGCGTGCAGTCACTGGTCATCTCGCTGTGCCGTTACATCGTTGTCATCATGCCGCTGGCCTGGCTGTTCTGCCGCCTGCTGGGTGCCGACGGCATCTGGAACGCCTTCTGGGTGACCGAGGTCATCACGGCGGGCATTTCAATGGTCGTATACCACAAGAGTGTGAAGCTGAAATAAACCAACAGGAGCCTGACCACAGCCGGTCAGGCTCCTGTTTTATATAAGTAAAAGGCTTCCCCCGAGGGGGAAGCCTTTTCGTTACGCCTGCTCCTGTACGTACCGGATGAACGCATCGCGCTCCGCGGTGGAGCGCACAACGGCCGTGTACATCCAGTCGCCCATGTCCAGGCGCAGCGCCTGGGGAATGCGCTCACACATCCGCATACGGGAGCCGTACTTGGCCATGATCTGCGCATGGGTGTGCTTGTACTCATGGCAGTCGCGACGGCCTGCGTAGACGCAGAAATACTTCGGGCCGTCCAGCTCGGCGTTGCGTACCTCGTCGTAGCAGACCATGTCCGCCCAGATCTGGTAGCAGTCCACCGAGTTCGCATAGTTGATCATGTCGGGCGTGTAGCCGCCTGCGGGGCGCATGTTGACCTCCAGCGCGACGTAGTCGCCCTTTTTGCCAAGACCCGGCTTGTCCTCATTCAACTGGAAAAACTCGCAGTGGAAGAAGCGGCTCTTTGCGCCGAACGCCTTGATGGTGCGGAAGCCCACATCCTTCAGCGCAGCGGGCACGGACTTCTGCGTCCAGTAGGAGAGGTCGCCGTTCTGACTGACGATGTCCAGCAGCGGGGTGGGGAACACGTTGGAGGTGTAGAACAGCGGCACGCAATGGCTGTCGGCCACACCGTCAAAGCTGACGATGGTGCCGTTGATGTACTCCTCCATAATGTACCGGACGTTATGCGGCTCGGCGTAGAATTCTTTCAGCTCGGTGAAATTGCGCAGCTTGTAGGTCGCCTCGGCACCGCAGCCGTTATCCGGCTTGACGATGACCGGGTAGCCGACCTCTTTGATAAAGGCGCGGGCCTCGGCCAGTGTGCTGACAATATGGTGGCGCGCCACCGGTACACCCGCAGCGATGTAGCTTTCCTTCATTTTGCTCTTGTACTTGATGTGCTCGATGAAGTCATTCTTCGCACCGGTATTGATGTTGAAATCCGTGCGCAGCTGGGCGTCCATCTCCAGCCAATACTCGTTGTTGGACTCGATCCAGTCGATCTTGCCATAGTGGAAGGTAAAGTACGCGACAGCGCGGAGCATCTCGTCGTAATTGCCAAGATCATTCACGCGGTAATACTCAGTCAGGCACTGCTTCAGTTCCCAGGGAATCTCGTCAAACGGAGCATCACCGATGCCCAGCACATTGACGCCGTTGCGGTGCAGACGGTCACAGAAATTCCAGTAGGTCTTGGGAAAATGCGGGCTGACAAAGATAAAATTCATCGGGTACTTCAACTTCCTCTCTCAAACTTCACTCGAACCGGCGTCACACAAAGCGATTCTGTGCAGCGTCATACTCATAGCCGATCTCGCGCAGGGCCGCACACAGCGCGTCACGGTCAGTCTCCTCACGGTCACACAGCGCGTCCAAACTGGCGTCGCGGTCCCGCAGTTGGGTGTTTACATAGCTCAACAGCATTACAGGGTCACGGGGGAGCATAGACCCACCTCCTAAAAAGCAAGCATAAAAGAGAAAAAGCCGGTCACACGATGTGACCGGCATTTTTTCCTTCCAATCAGACCGCGCGGGTAACTTTACCAGAGCGCAGGCAGCGGGTGCAGGCGTAGATATACTTCGGGGAACCGTCCACGATCGCCTTCACGCGCTTGACATTGGGGTTCCAGGTACGGTTGCTCCGACGATGAGAGTGAGAAACCTTGATACCGAACGTGACACCCTTGCCACAGCAAGAACATTTGGCCATAATTGCTTGCACCTCCTTTTCAATAGCTTTAATAGTATAGCGTATACTGCGCGAAAATGCAAGTGTTTTGACAGAAAAAATTTTGATTTTTTTCATAATTTTGCGTTTTTGTTTGATTCAGGCGCTAAATATTGTGTTTTCGGTGCCTACAGGGCTTGTCTTGCCGCCGTTTCTACGATATAATAGACTAAGCTTTTAATGGGGTGGTGTTACCTTTTGAACGGATTGTTGTCTCCCGCGGTGATCGTGCAGTATCTGCTGCGCGCTGTTGTCGTGCTCATCACCATCCCATTTCACGAGTCGGCCCACGCGCTGGCCAGCCACCTGCTGGGTGATGACACTGCCGTGCGCGCCGGGCGTCTCTCGATGAATCCGCTGCGCCACTTCGACCCGCTGGGTGCCCTGTGCATGCTGGTGGGAGGCGTCGGCTGGGCCAAGCCCGTCTCGATCAACCCGTACAACTATAAGAACCCCAAGGTCGGCATGGCGCTGTCCGCCGCCGCGGGGCCTGCCAGCAATCTGCTGCTGGCGTGGGTGTCGATGATCCTGTACAAGCTGTGCTGGTACAGCGGGCTGGGGGACGCCGTGCCCGTGCTGACGATGTTCCTATATTATATGGTAGCCATGAATCTGAGCCTGGCGGTTTTCAATCTGCTGCCGGTGCCGCCGTTTGACGGCAGCCGCATTGCGCTCTTGTTTTTGCCGCAGCGGCTCTATTTCAGGGCGATGAAATATGAGCGATATATTATGCTGGCCGTGCTGGCACTGGTGTTTTTGGGTCTGCTGGACGCGCCGCTGTCCTGGCTTGTCAACGGTATGTGGCGGCTGATGCTGCACCTGACAGGCTTTGTGGAGCTGCTTTGGGGGTATTGAGTTTTTGCCGGAAGTTCTGACATTTAAAATAGAAGATTTTGAGGGCCCGCTGGATTTGCTGCTGTACCTGGTGGGCAAAAATAAAATGAACCTCTATGATGTCAACATCATGGAGCTGATCGAGCAGTACACCGCTGCCATCCGGGAGATGCAGCAGGACCGGATGGAGATTTCCAGCGAGTTCATCGACATGGCGGCGCATCTGGTGCAGATGAAAAGCGCGCTGCTGCTGCCGCGCAGCCCCGAGGCCGAGCGCATGAAGGCCGAGCTGACCGGGCGTTTGATCGAGTACAGCGCCTGCAAGGAGGTTGCCGCCCAGCTGGGCAGCCGTGCCCGTGATCTGTACACTGTAGCCCGTGAGCCGATGCCGCTGGTCGGCGCTGCCGAATACACCCGCCGCCATGACCCGAACTGGCTCGTGCAGGCGTGGTTTAATCTGATGGGCCGCAGCACCCGCAAGAAAAAGCCCACGCAGGAAAAGTTTGAGCCGCTCGTCACCGCACCGTTTGTCTCCGTCGCCAGCCGCGTCTCCCACATGCTGCGCGGCTTGCTCAAGGGCAGCCTGCAAAAAATGGGCCAGCTGTTCAGCCACGAGGAAAGCCGCAGCACAAACGTAGCGACCTTCCTGGCGCTGCTCGAGCTCATCCGCGCAGGACGCGTCAAGGTCGACGACAGCGGCGCCTTGCAGCTGGACCGCACACACCGCAGAAGAAAGGACAAAACGCCATGACAGAACGACAGGAGCTCGGCTCTCTTGAAGCCATGCTGTTTGCCCACGCCGAGCCTGTGGAGACCGCCCGCCTGGCCGACGCCCTGCGGCTGGACGCCGACGAGGTCACCACGCTTTTGCAAAAGCTGCAAAAGCGCTACGACGAGCAGGAGAGCGGCATGGTCATTCTGTACTTCGAGCCTGACCGCTGGCAGATGACGACCCGCCCGTACTACGGCGAGATGGTCAAGCGCATTCTGGACACCCGCCGCAACGCGCCGCTTTCGCCCGCCGCACTGGAGGTACTGGCCGTCATTGCCTACAATCAGCCCGTCTCCCGCAGCTTTATCGAGCAGGTACGCGGTGTTGACTCGTCGTCCACCGTCACCAAGCTGTTGGACAAGGGACTGATCGAGGAGGCGGGCCGCCTGGACCTGCCCGGCAAGCCGGTAGCTTTCCAGGTTACGGACACATTTCTGCGCGTCTTTGGCCTCGGCAGTCTGGCCGACCTGCCGCCGCTTCACGGCGAGGCTGCCGAGAGCGCCGAGCCGGAGGAGACGGAAGGCGACGACGGTCAGCTGGAATGGAAGTGATTGCTTATGGCCATTCTGTTGTTCCTTCTCCGACTGATCGGCTGGGTGCTGCTGGCGGTGCTCTTGCTGCTGCTCGTCGCCCTGCTGATACCGCTGGGCGTTCGGTTTGCGTACCGCCCGGGCAGCGTGCGGGCCACGGCCTGCTACGGACCGCTGCACTTCACGCTCTGGCCGCGCAAGGGCCAGCCGGAAGCACTGAAAAAGCCCGCCTTCGCCGCACCGCTCGGGCAGACCGTGCGCAAGACGGCGGACGGCGAGCAGGCGTCCGTCACCGTGGAGGTCAAGCCGGACAATCCCGCCGCAAAGTCCGCACAGACCGTCGCCCGGCAGCCCGCGGCGCAGGGGAAGCCCGAAGCGCCGAAGCCTGCTGACAGCGTCCCCACTGAAAGCTCCGATGCTGAGGGCAGCGCGAAAAAGAGCGGTCTGCCGTTCGGCATCTCGGCGCGCATCGACGCCGCTATGCAGCTGCTGTCCAATGACCCGATGGCATTTGCCCGGTGCATGCTGGGCCACACAGGCTGGCTGGGGCGCCACCTGCTGCGTTCGGTGCGGGTGTCCGGGCTGGACATCTTCTGGACTGTGACAGCCGACGAGGCCAGCACCACCGCCGAGCTGTTCGGCGCCGAAATGGCGCTTGCCAACAATCTGCTGGCTCTGGTCCAGCAGTACATCCGCGTACAGAGTGACCGCCTCTGGCTCGAGCCGGATTTCACCGGTGAGCGCGCAGGGGAGCGTATCGTCTCGTTCCGTCTGACGTCCTGCGCCGCCGTGCTGTTCTGGCTCGTCATCCGGCTGCTGTACCGTCTGTGGAAGGACCCGCAGCTGCAGCCCGCCGCAAAGGCATAAACGATTTCTTTTTTCGATAAAAGGAGGAACTTACAATGGCTGAACATCCTATTCAAGGTCTGATGGGCGTCACCATCGAGAAAATCCGCGACATGGTCAACGCCGAGACCATCATCGGCGACCCGATCCATGTGGATGACACCACCATCATCCCGGTCTCCCGCGTCACCTTCGGGTTTGTGTCCGGCGGCTCCGACGTCGGCCCCAGCTCCAACAAGCAGATGTTCGGCGGCGGCAGCGGCGCAGGCGTCTCGGTCACGCCGGTGGCATTCCTCGTCGTTTCCAACGGCAATGTGCGCACCGTCCAGCTGGTGGAGAAGGTCTCCGCCGTTGACAACGTTATAGCCTCGCTGCCGGAGCTGGTGGACAAGGTCGCTGCGCTCATCAAGAAAGAAAAGCCGGGTGCTGACGCACCCGCCGAATAAGGAGTATAAATTTTAATGGCAGAACAACGTATTCAAAAGGTACTGGCCGACCAGGGCATCTGCTCCCGCCGCGAGGCCGAGCGCCTGATCGCTGCGGGCAAGGTCAAGGTCAACGGCCACCCGGTCACCCTGGGCGACAAGATGGACCCCGACTATGACAAGGTCATGATCGACGGGCAGACACAGCGCATCGTGCGCAAGCGCCAGTACACTTACATCATGCTGCACAAGCCCCGCGGCTATCTGACGACCCGCTCTGACGACCGTGGCCGCAAGACCGTCATGGATCTTGTTTCCGATGTGCCCGCCATGCTGCGCCCGGTGGGCCGCCTGGACAAGGACAGCGAGGGGCTGCTGCTCATGACCGATGACGGCGCATTCATCAATATACTGACCCACCCGTCCGGCGGTGTCGGCAAGCTGTACCGCGTCACGGTCAATCCCCGCGCCACTGAGCAGCAGATCATCGAGATGTCGTCCGGCGTTGTGCTGGATGACGGCGTCAAGACCAAGCCCTGCGTCATCCACGTCGTGGTCGATGAGCCGGGCCGCAGTGTGCTGGAGATCACCCTGCACGAGGGCCGCAACCGCCAGATCCGCCGCATGTGCTCCGCTGTCGGCCTGCAGGTCGTGCGCCTGCGCCGCAGCGCCGAGGGTCCCGTCAAGCTCGGTATGCTGCAGCCCGGCGAGTACCGTGAGCTGAAAAAGAGCGAGATCAATGCCCTGCGCAACGCAGCCATGAAATCTGCCGGCAAAGGGGAGAGCCGTGCTGTCAGCCCGGCCCGCCGTCCCGGCCCCCTTAAAAAGCGCACAAATTCTGACTAAAATTGCAGAAAATTCTGAAAAATGTGCAATATTCCACTTGTGGAAACGTCGCGAACGTAGTATAATTCAATTAAATGGCGGATTTTTTGTAAAGTATTTTTATAAAAAACAGTCAGCTTTACCATAGGAGGAAACTGTATGGCAGCAAATAAGCCCGGCAAGGCAGAGATCCTTGCAGCATTTTTTGATGACGGCACCTACTCGCCGCTGTTTACCGACGGCGCAGTGAGTGCTGCTTACGGCTGTGCAAACGGCCAGAACGCCTACGTCGTGTTTGAGGACGGTTCTCCCGTCGGCGTGCAGGATATTGAAAAGAATATCCGCGTGCTGGAGATGGCCGCCGAGACCGGCGCACCGGTTGTTACGTTCTATGATTCCACGGGTGCCAAGCTTGAGGGCGGTCTTGATCTGCTCAACGCCAACGCCCGCCTGACCGCAGAGATTGCGCGCGTTTCCGGCGTTGTGCCTCAGGTCGCCGTTGTCACCGGTACCTGCGCCGGTACTAACGCCATCAACGCCGCTGCCGCGGACGTCTGTGTCATGGCAGAGGATGCCGAGCTGTTCCTGAACGCTCCGTTCAACGCTGAGGACAAGGTTGCAAACGCCGGCTCTGCCGCGTTTGCCGCCAAGGCCGGTGTCGCCGCCGTTACCGCTGCGGACGCCGTTGCCGCCGCCAAGCAGGCCGCCTCCATCGTCGCCCTGCTGCCCGCCAACAATCTGGCCGGTCCTGCGCTGTTCGACTTTGCCGCTCCCTCCAAGGCTTTTGACCTCGTCAAGTACTCTGCGGCTGACGCCATCGCCGCTCTGGCCGATGAGGGCAGCACTGTGGAGCTGTACGCAGGCTACGGCAAGAACATCGTCACCGCACTGGCTACCATCAACGGCAGCGCCGTTGGTATCCTGGCCACCGAGAAGGCCGCTCTGTGCCACAAGTGCACCGCCAAGGCTGCCCGCTTCGTTCGTCTGTGCGACGCCTACAGCATCCCCGTTGTGACCGTCGTCAACACCGAGGGCTTCGGCAAGAGCGAGGGCGACGATCAAGCTGGCGGCATCCGCCAGGCTGCCCGTATGGCCGGTGTCTACGCCGAGGCTACCACCGTCAAGGTCGCCGTACTGGCCGGTGAGGCCGTCGGCCCTGCCTACACGGTCTTTGCCGCCTGCGCCGACTGGCGTGTTGCCGTGCAGGGCTGCACCGTAGCCCCGCTGGCTCCCGAGGCCGCTGTCACCGTTCTGTACAAGGACGAGATCTTCGCTTCCGATAACATCGTCAACGCCACCAAGGCCAAGGCTGCCGCCTACGCCAAGGAGGTCTGCAGCGCCAATGCCGCTGTGGCCAACGGTGCTGCTGACGCCATTGCCGATGCTGCCACCGCCCGCGGCGCTGTCGCTCAGGCTCTGGATATGCTGGCCAGCAAGCGCACTGTGCGCCTGGCTAAGAAGCACGGCAATATCACGCTGTAATCATCAACCTTGAAATAGGGAGGACTTTTCCATGAAAAACCTGATCGTTACCGTTAACGGCGTTGCTTATAATGTCACCGTTGAGGAAGGCACCGGCGCTCCCGTTGCCGCTGCTGCTCCTGTTGCTGCCCCCGCAGCCGCTCCGGCTCCCGCCGCTGCTCCTGCACCTGCTGCCGCTCCTGCCGGTGCCGCCGGTGCCGTCTCCGTCACCGCTCCCATGCCCGGCAATATCCTGGATGTCAAGGTCAAGGCCGGTGACTCCGTCAAGGCTGGCGACACCCTGCTGATCCTCGAGGCCATGAAGATGGAGAACGAGATCAGCGCTCCGCAGGATGGCACCATTGCCAGCGTCAATGTGCGCAAGGGCGACGTTGTCAACTCCGGCGACCTGCTCATCACCATGAACTAATAGAAAGGCCGGGTGAATCACATTGGCTAAGAAACCCATTAAGATTACTGAGGTCGTCCTGCGTGACGCCCATCAGTCTCTGCTGGCCACCCGTATGACCATGGACGAGATGCGCCCCATCCTGCCCGAAATGGACAAGATCCCGTATTTTTCCGTTGAGTGCTGGGGCGGCGCTACGTTCGACTCCTGCATCCGCTTCCTGGACGAAGATCCCTGGGAGCGTCTGCGCATCCTGCGCAAGGAGCTGCCCCATCAGAAGCTGCAGATGCTGTTCCGCGGCCAGAACATGCTGGGCTACCGTCCCTACGCTGATGACGCCGTCGAGTACTTCGTCCAGAAGTCCGTTGCCAACGGCATCGACGTCATCCGTATCTTTGACGCGCTGAACGACCCCCGCAACCTGCAGACTGCCATCAAGGCAGCCAACAAGGAGGGTGCCCATGTTCAGGCCTGCATCAGCTACACCCTGAGCCCGGTACATAACAACGAGTACTTCGCCAACTATGCCAAGACTCTCGAGGAGATGGGCGCTGACTCCATCTGCATCAAGGATATGGCCGGTCTGCTCAAGCCCTACACCTGCTATGAGCTGGTCTCCGAGCTGAAAAAGACCGTCAAGATCCCCGTGGACATCCACAGCCACTACACCGCAGGTCTGGCTTCCATGTCCATCCTGAAGGGCA
>ERZ1673703.613-NODE-613-length-39826-cov-29.600513_pt1 | contig 39826 bp, 54 predicted proteins | sample MGYA00580233_ERZ1673703 | MGnify/ENA primary metagenome ERZ1673703 (study PRJEB41218, sample SAMN15661748) | gut metagenome | host: Homo sapiens | place: Canada: London | collected 2015-08-20/2019-03-30 | study: EMG produced TPA metagenomics assembly of... | reverse complement strand
ACCTCCGAATTATCGCGGAGGTATATTTCGATTTGGGTTTTGGCTTGCCCCGGCCACTTAGTTCTCCATGCCTGTTTTCTTGCTCCTTTCCGGGCATGGGCTGGGGCAGGCGAAAACTCAGATCGAAGTATAAGAAAGGATGCGCGATGGTCAAAAAGAAGACCAAAACTCCTCGAACTCCCGAGGAAGCTGAACGAATCGCTATCAGTGCTGCCATGGATCTTGCGACACAGCAGATTCTGGACGGCACTGCGAGCAATTCGATGATCATTCATTTCCTCAAGCTGGGCTCTAGCCGCGAAAGGCTTGAACAGGCTCGCCTTGAGGCCGATACGACTCTTGCTCGAGCCAAGGTTTCAGCACTTGAGTCAGCTGCTCGTACCGAGGAACTGGTTCAGGAAGCACTAGCTGCTTTCAAGGTATATTCTGGAGATTCAGATGCGGAGTTATGACGAACTTAGTCACCTACATACGTTTGAAGAACGTCTCGAGTATCTCTCACTCAATGGAGCATTTTTCGGCGAGACTTTCGGCGGATCCAGGTGGCTGAATCAGAGTTTCTACCAAAGCGATATTTGGCGAGAGGCTCGCGCCCAAGTTATCGCAAGAGATCTTGGATGCGATCTTGGTCTTGAGGGTTATGAGATTCATGACAGTATTGTCGTGCATCACATTAACCCGCTAACGCCTCGCCAGTGCGAGAATTTCGACCCATGCATGTGGGATACCAACAATCTTATTTGTGTGAGTCGAGATACTCATAATGCAATCCATTATGGAACCAAGGCATTGGCCCTCGACGACTTCGATCCTAGATCGCCCGGCGATACAAAACTATGGTAGGAGGTTAAATGTCGATTCTACATGACACAAAGACCTACCTCGGGTTGATGGAGGATGACGTTTCGTTCGACAGCGAAGTTAAGGACGCCATTGACAATGCTTTGGCGACCGCGACTCAGCTAAACCGCGAAGTTGGCGACCTATCGTCCGAGGCAGATTACCCCGCTACGACTCTTGGACGGATCCTACGACAGTATGTGAACTTCTCAGTTCGACTGATGTTCGATCCCCCGCAGACCTCGTTCGCTATCAAGGCAGTCGAGGCTTTGCAGAAAGAGGCGGAGTGGCGACTGACCATTCAATGATGGGAGAAAACTATGAGCGAAGAAACTCTGTCTCACTACGGCGTCCTCGGCATGAAGTGGGGCGTCCGTAAGAAGACTGAAAGTTCTGGCGGAGCCGGACTTCGGTCCGTCGAAGAGAAGAAGAAGATCGGCGAGGCAGTCAATGCCGAGGCTTTTCGAAAGGAACGAGCCAAGGCTGAGAAGGCTGCCGAGAAGGAACGGAAGAAGCACGAGTCTGACCTCAAAAAGGCCGCCAAGGCAGCAGCCAGTGGCGCTAAGAAGGCAGCATCTGCGCTCAAGAAGGGCGCAAAGGCCGCTTCCCAAAAGCATGCTGAAAACAAGGCTGCTCGGGCTAAGGCTGCTGCTGAGAGGGCCCGTAAGAAGCTTGAGAACCAGAAGCTGAAGGAAGCTCGCAAGGCCGAAGCTGATCGTAAGAAGAAGCAAAAGGAAGCCGAGCGCGCCGAGAAGAAGCGAATCGCCGACGAGAAGAAGGCCGCTAAGGAAGCTGAGAAGAAGCAGAAGGAACTCGAGAAGCAGCAAATTCCTAAGGGCGGTATTTCTAACGCCCTGCGTAAAGAAGCTCCTCGGCACCTCTCGTCTACCGATCTCATCGAGCAGAACAAGCGACTCAATCTCGAGAAGCAGAACTACGAGCTCAAGCAGAAACTCAAGGAGTACGAGAGTCAAAATAGGAGCGCTCTTGCCAAGACCGCGGATCTCTTTGTCGACGAGGCTCGTAAGAACCTGACAAAGTACGCGGCCCGGACTGCTACAGACATGCTTACTGCGGCACTCGACTCCAAACTCAAGGGTACGGAGTATGAAGGCATCGCGAAGATGGCTAGCAACTCCTTCAATCTCGACGCAATCCTGAAGAACGCAACTGGTAAGAAGTAGGTATGGCGATATCAAACACCGCTACACCTAAGTACTATGCTCAGTTCCGCGAAAAGGTCCTAGCTGGCGAGATTCCGGTTTCACACACCATCGAGATGGAGATGAATCGGATTGACGACTTGATTGCCAACCCGAGATACTTCTACGACGATGGCGCCATTGACGGTTTTATCGCTTTCTGTGAAAACGAGATGACTCTCGTTGACGGAAGTGACCTAACACTGCTGGATTCGTTCAAGCTATGGGCTGAGTCGCTCCTTTCGTGGTTTTACTTCGAGAAAGTGACAAAGTTCATTCCAGACGAAACAGGCCACAATGGTCGATACGTCCAGGTCGATGTTAAGAGACGTTTGGTCAACAAGCAATATCTTATCGTCGCGCGAGGTGCGGCAAAGTCCATGTATATGGCCTTTATCCACGCCTACTTCCTGACGATTGACCCCACCACAACTCACCAAATTGCCACGGCACCCACCATGCCTCAGGCTGAAGAAACACTGTCCCCATTCAAGACTGCCATCACGCGCAGTCGTGGACCTCTGTTCAAGTTCCTGTCGGCAGGTACTGTGCACGCAACAGTCGGTGCTAAGGCTAATCGATCTCTGCTCACCCCGACAAAGAAGGGGATCGAGAACTTCTCGACAAGTTCCCTCCTTGAGGTCCGCCCCATGAATGTCGATAAACTTCAGGGCTTGAGATCTAAGGTGAACACAATCGACGAATGGCTATCTGGCGATGTTCGTCAGAACGTCATCTCTGCTCTTGAGCAGGGTGCGTCGAAACTCAACGACTGGGTCATCGTTGCGGTATCATCCGAAGGTACCGTCCGAAACGGCGTCGGTGATTCCATCAAAATGGAATTACTTTCGATCCTTAAGGGCGAGTACTACGACCCGCACTCGTCTATCTGGTATTACCGACTAGACGATGTGTCTGAAGTTGGGGATCCAAACATGTGGATTAAAGCTCAACCCAACATCGGAAAGACCGTGTCTTATGACACATATCAACGAGATGTCGCTAGAGCTGAAAATGTTCCTTCTGCAAGGAATGACATTCTGGCAAAACGATTCGGCATCCCGTGCGAGGGATATACTTATTTCTTCAAGTACGAAGAAACAATCCCCCACAACCCACGAGAGTTCTGGCAAATGCCTTGCGCCATGGGTGCGGACCTTTCTCAGGGTGATGACTTCTGTGCGTTCACGTTCTTGTTCCCATTATCCACTGGTGATTTCGGGGTCAAGACTCGAGCGTACATCACCACTCGTACGTTCGACAAGCTTCCGGCTGCTGGGCGAGCGAAGTATGAGTCGTTCATCCGAGAAGGTTCGCTCCAGGTCATGGATGGAACAATCCTGGACATGATCGAAGTCTACATGGATCTCGATGAGTACATCTTGAGATCTGAGTATGACGTTCGAGCGTTCGGGTACGATCCATACAATGCCAGAGAATTCGTTGATAGATGGTCTACAGACAATGGGCCATATGGTATCCACAAAGTCATTCAGGGCGCGCGAACTGAGTCGGTCCCGCTGGGTGAACTCAAGAGCTTGGCTGAAGACCGAAGACTAATCTTCGATCAAGAGCTATTCTCATGGGCAATGGGTAATACCATCACCCTTGAAGACACTAACGGAAACCGAAAGATCTTGAAGAAACGAATGGATCTCAAGATCGACAGCGTAGCGGCGCTCATGGATGCATGGGTTGCATACAAGAACCAGCTAGATGACTTCAGCTAATAGAGAGGAGGGTATATGGGTATAATGTCCCGATTGACTCGGGCGTGGAATGTGTTTATGCACGACCACCCTGAGCGATATGCTCGGAGCAACTATAGCGAATACCGACCAAGTTATCGTTCTATCGGAACGACGAATTTGGTCCAGACACTATACAACAAGATTGCACTCGACGTGTCTAACACACCGATCCGGCATGTCAAGGTAGATCAAAATGGTAGATATGACAGCGAGAAGGATTCAAATCTGAACGAGTGTTTGTCTCTCATGGCGAACATCGATCAGACTTCTAACGCGCTTATCTATGAATTGGTTTACACAATGTTGGACACTGGGAGCGCAGCTCTTGTTCCGGTCGATACCGACACCGCTCTGAACGAGGAAGGTTCTTTCGATGTCCTTTCTCTCCGAGTTGGACGAATTGAAAGTTGGTACACCGATTCCGTGGATGTCAATCTGTACAACGATCGCACCGGTAATCGAGAAACGATCCGTATCTCGAAGAATTCTGCTGCGATTGTGTATTCGCCACTCTACGATGTCACTGCCGCAAACAACTCGTTGGCCAACCGACTTGCTCGAAAGCTTGATGCACTAGATGCAATCGACAATTCGGCACTCGGTAAGAAGTTGGATCTGATCATCCAACTCCCGTATTCCGTTCGAGGCGAACTGCGACAACAGCAAGCCGAGACTCGACGTGAGGCGATCGAACAGCAGCTTCGAAATTCTGAGATCGGTGTTGCGTATGTTGATGGAGCCGAGAAGATCACACAGCTCAACCGTCCGGTTGAGAATAATCTTCTCGATCAGGTCAAGTACCTTTCAGAGCAGCTTTACAACGCTCTCGGTTTTACTGAGAGTGTGTTCAATGGTACTGCTGATGCTGAGACCAATCTGTCTTACTACAACCGAACAGTCAAGCCGATTCTTGATATTATCACGAAGTCTGCAACAATGGTCTTCTTGACCAAGACAGCTCGTTCTCAGGGTCAGCGGATCATCTATGTGAGGGATCCGTTCGCGGCAACCTCGCTAGACAGTATCGCTTCGATGGCTCAGACGTTCATCACCAACCAGGTCATGACTCCAAATGAGATCCGGTCGATCATCGGCTTGCCGCAATCCACAGATCCCAAGGCGGATCAGTTGGCCAATCCGTATACGTCATCCGCAAACGCGGATCAACGGTCAAACAACGACCAGGAGGTTCAAAATGGCAGCGCCTAATGACGTCGCCGACTTCGACGGGTGGGCAACCGTCGCAGGCATCAAGTGCTCCGATGGGCGAGTTATCTCTCATCACGCATTTGAACAGAACGATGGGGCTGTCGTGCCTCTCGTTTGGCAGCATGGTCACGACAGTGTGACTAATGTTCTCGGGCATGCCCAGCTCGAGAAGAAGCCTGAGGGTGTTTACGCTTATGGATTCTTCAACGGATCCCAGCAGGCTGAACACGCTCGCGAACTTATTGAGCATGGCGATGTTACAGCCATGTCGATCTTCGCGAACAACCTCAAGCAGAACGGCAATGTTGTCCAGCACGGCAACATCGTCGAGGTGTCGCTCGTCCTCAAGGGCGCTAACCCAAAGGCGACAATCGAGAACGTCACAATGGCTCACTCTGATAACGAGGGTTACTCCGCGATCATCAAAATGGGTGACAGTGACGTGACGCACGAAGACTTCGAGGGCTCCGAAGAATCGGACTCCGAAGATGAGTCCTCGTCCGAGGACAAGACCATCGGTGAGATTCTTTCCACACTCACCGAAGAGCAGCTTGAGGCCGTCAATTACCTCATAGCTGCAGCCATCGATGGGGAGTCTGAAGACTCCGAAGAGACCAACGAAGAAAATGAGGAAGATATGAAGCACAATGTCTTTGAGGGCGACAAGACCCCCGAGAACACGCTGTCTCACACGGATTTCGCTGAACTGGTTGAGGCCGCCAAGCGAAACAACGCCACTCTGCTCGACGAACTGAAGCACGCTGATTACGGAATCGATAACATTGGCTATCTTTTCCCCGACGCCAAGTCGGTTACTGATGAGCCTACTTTCCTCGACCGCGATCAGTCCTGGGTTTCGGTCGTGATGAATGGCACGAAGCACTCCCCGTTCGCCCGTATCAAGTCTGTCTTCGCAGACATTCGCGACGATAAGGCCCGAGCCAAGGGTTACGCCAAGAAGGCTCAGAAGAAGACCGAAGAGGTCATCAAGCTTCTGACTCGTACGACGTCTCCTACGACCATCTACAAGAAGCAGAAGCTCGATCGTGACGACATCGTCGATATTACAGACTTCAATGTCGTTGCCTGGCTCAAGAACGAGATGAAGGGTAAGCTGAATGAGGAAATCGCACGAGCGATCCTTATTGGAGATGGCCGGCAGATCACCGATCCCGATCGTGTCGATGATGAAGCAATTCGTCCGATCTTGAAGGAAAACGATCTTTACGCTTTCCACAAGTCTCTCGAAGCCAACACGACTGACGAGACTCTTGTCGACGACATCGTTCTCGCGTCTGCCGATCTCGAGGGCTCGGGTGCTCCGACGCTGTTCATTTCGAAGAAGCGTCTCGTCAAGATGCTCCTCTTGAAGGACAAGAATGGTCGACGCATTTACGAGACCGAGGCTTCTCTTGCTGGCGCTCTTGGTGTCTCCAAGATCGTCACGGTGCCTCAGTTCGATGGTCTGGAACACGATATCAAGGGCGTCAACCACGAGCTTCTGGCCATCGTGGTCGACCTGCGTGACTACACGATCGGTTCGAACGCCGGCGCGGAGCTCGGTATGGCTGAGTCCTTCGACATCGACTTCAACCAGTACAAGTATCTGATGGAGACCCGTCTTTCGGGCTCTTTGACGGCACCGTACTCGGCCCTGACGATCTCGCGCAAGAAGGCCTGATTCAATGTCACGCTTCAGCGGTAAGCTGGGCTTTGTGATGACTCAGGAGACGGAGGAAGGTGTTTGGCTTGAGAACATTGTCGAACTTTCGGCTAAGGGGACTATCCGTAGTCTCTATGTCCGGAACGACAACTCAGCATCAGTCAACACCAACCTCCGTCTCACCAACGAGATAAGCATCCTGATGGATACGAAGATTCGCTATTACCTCGAGACTCTGAAGTACGTAGTATGGAAGGGATCAAAATGGGAGGTACAGTCTATCAACGTAAATTATCCACGGCTTAACATCAATCTGGGCGGTCCATATGCGCACGTATAGGGACCTCCTACATCTACTTCAGCAAGCGGTCCAACACAATCGGGTATACTTCCAGCCTCCAGAGAATCTGAAGATTGGATACCCGGCTGTCGTCTTCCACTTGTCGAAGATAGAAATTGATCGTGCTTCCGATGTACCATATAAGGGTGCTAAGGAATACTCGGTCACTCTCATCACCAAGGATCCAGAGCCAGACGTGATCGACGAAATCCTCAAGATCCCGTATTCGTCTTTGGATACGACATACATCTCGGACGGAATGAACCATTTCGTCTTCACAGTTTACCTTTAAGGAGGATATCCTATGGCACAGATCAAGTGGGACGAAGAGGGCTCCCATTTCTATCACACTGGCGTCAATAAGGGCGTTCTGTTCCCCTTCGACATTACTCAGAACCGCTACGGTTCGGGTGTTCCGTGGAACGGTCTTAAGACCGTCACCGAAACCCCCGAAGGCGATGAGGCGTCTGACATTTACGCAGACAACCTCAAGTACCTGACCCTGATGTCGGCTCCGTCGTTCAAGTTTACGATTGAGGCTTACACTTACCCGGATGAGTTTGCCGTCTGTGATGGTACCGCTCAGCTGGTTAAGGGTGTTAACCTCGGTCAGCAGCCTCGTACGCGCTTCGCGTTCTCTTACTGCACGAAGCTTGGCAACGACACCAAGGGTGATTCTTTCGGAGAACTTCTGCACATCATCTATGGTGCTTCGGCTGCTCCATCCGAGCGTGCATACAATACCGTATCCGATTCTCCGGAGGCGATTTCGTTCTCTTGGGAATGCAGCACCATCCCCGTCCAGGTTGACGGATTCCAGCCGGTCTCCGTCGTCACGGTCGACTCGTCCAAGCTCGACGCGACGAAGTACAAGAAGCTCACGGACAAGCTGTATGGTATCGCTGCTGGTGGTGCTGGTACGCCCACGCTCGTCATGCCCAACGAGATTCGCACCCTGCTGGCGTGATCTCGCTCGAGCTTGATTTCCCGGGGGAGGAGCGGTTCGACGAACGCACGAACACGTTCGTTACAATGGAGCCGTACACTATTACTCTTACACATACTCTTTCTGCGGTGGCTGAGTGGGAATCGGTCTATAAGAGGTCATTCCTGGAAACCCCACCACAGACTGGTGAAGAGTTGGTGTACTACATCCGTTGTATGTCAGACAAACCCCTCCCCCGGGATTTCATCAAAAGACTTGACCGATCGGTTCAAGTCAAAATAGCAGACTATTTGTCTGACAATGCAACTGCGACGGTTCTATGGAATCCTCCTTCAAACGGTGGTCCGCGAGACACCATGACTAGTGAACTTATCTACTGGTACATGACTCAGCTGGGCATCCCGTTTGAGTGTGACAAGTGGAACTTGAATCGGCTATTGACGCTGATTCGTCTCGCCGCAGCTAAACAGAACAATGCAAAGCCGGACGCCAGGTCTTCTGCGGCTCAGCGTGCGGCTATGAACCAAGCCCGTAGGGCTAGAACAGGGAGTAGAGGATGATTGACATTCCCGCTGACGCTCAGCGTCCCGCCGGACCAGATCCGCACGAGGACAATGACCGCGCGATTTTTGAGGGGGCACGATCTTGAGCAAGATTGACGAAGTTCTCAACCACGCGGCGTACCGCATCGGCTACTACGCACCTGACGATCCGGAGCCCGGCTCTGAAGCAGGTCGTTGGCTTGCTAAGAAGATGAACCAGCCGTGGCTGGCCGGTCCTTCTGAGTCTGTTTGGTGGTGTATGGCCTTTGTGTCAATGGTGTTCGATATGGCTGGGGAAATCGACGCCATCGGCGGCTTCAGTTACAACACCGACGTCACGAAGAACCGCATGGAGAAGGTCTCCATCGAAGATGCTCAGCGTGGCGACGTCGTGCTCTTCGATTGGGACGGGGACGGCCTGACCGACCACGTCGGCATCGTCGAGGCAAACCTCGGTGATGGCTGGCTTCAGACGATTGAAGGCAATACCAGCTCCTCGAACGCAGGGTCTCAGTCTGCTGGCAATGGTGTGTACCGTCGTCAGCGCAGCTGGGGTATCGACTGCGTGCTCCGTCCGAAGTGGTCTGATGAAGCGACCGAGGATTCTTCCGAAGGCACCAACTCGATGAACGATGCTTGGTGGGGGCGTGCGACTACGTACGCTCTCCAGGCTTCGCTCAACACCCCTGCCGATGGCATTATCTCCGGTCAGGATCCTGACGTTGAGGATGATGTTACTCGAGCTGGTACTGGCTGGGAGACTGAAGAGGATCCTGAAGGTTCTCAGGTTATCGAGGCGCTTCAGGAGAAGCTGGGCGTTGATGTCGATGGTCTCATCGGCCCCGACACCATTGCAGCTCTTCAGCAGCACCTCAAGAACCGCGGACATGACCTCGAGGTCGACGGTGTTGCAGGCTACCGTACGGTAGAATGCCTGCAGTACGAGCTATCTAACGGTACGCTCTGGTCTTGAAAGAAAGGAGGGCCGTCATGATCGAGATGAAGTTCGACGCTGAGTTCGACATGTCAAAATGGTTGACACAAGTCAAGAACAAGAAGCTTCGTGACGTACTAGCAACTGCGGGTACTCGAGGCGTGGCGGCCCTCCGGGCAAATACCCCGGTAGGTACCGGGAAGACTGCTGCTTCTTGGCAGTATAAAGTCAAGGAGACCAAACGAGGCATTAAGATCATTTGGTACAATACAAACATCGTGTCTAAAGTCCCCATTGCGATCATTCTGCAATACGGACATGGGACACGTCAAGGCGGCTACGTCCAGGGTAAGGATTACATCAACCCCGCGATGAAGCCTATATTCGATGAAATCGACCGAATGGTTGGGAGGGCCATCAATGGGTAAGAGTATTGAGAATAAGGTCGTCTCCCTGGAGCTTGACGATTCAAAGTTCACAAGCCGTGTTGACGGAGTACTTCGTAATGTCGACCGACTGAAGTCCGGAATGAACTTCAAGCAATCGACCGATGGTCTTGACAATGTCGGTAAGGCAGCCCAAGATGCTTCAAAGCAGATGGGCGGTATCGCGGACGGCGTTAAGAACGTCAACACATCGATTGTCAACAATTCCACAACCGCCGCTGCTGCCACAGCTAACGTTGGTGCCGCGGCGAAGATTTCATCGACTAATTTTTCCATGCTCGCGGGCGCTGCTTCCGTGGCCATGGGTAACATCGCATCCAAGGCTCTTATGGCTGGCGGATCGGTGCTTTCCTCGTTCACATTCGGCCCAATCATGGATGGTTTCCGTGAATACGAGAACCAGCTAAATGCGGTTCAGACGATTCAGGCTAACACATTCAGCAAGGGCGAGACCACTGCAACGATCAATGCAGCTCTCGACGAATTGAACGCTTACGCGGACCGGACCATCTACTCGTTCACCGAGATGACACGCAATATCGGTATGTTCACATCTGCAGGTGTGGGGTTGAAGGATTCGGTTGCCGCGATTAAGGGTCTGTCGAACGTCGCAGCAATGTCAGGCTCATCTTCTGAGCAAGCCGCAACGGCAATGTATCAGCTGTCTCAGGCGCTTTCGACAGGCTCTGTAAAACTTCAAGACTGGAACTCTATTGTCAACGCCGGTATGGGCGGCGAGCAGTTCCAGGAGGCCCTGAAGCGAACGGCACGCACCTATGGCGTCGAAGTCGACAAGATGATCGACAAGGCTGGGTCGTTCCGCAATTCGCTTAAGGACGGATGGCTGACATCTGAGATCATGATCGAGACTTTGACCCAGTACACGGGCGATTTGTCTCGCGAACAGCTGCTAAGCGCCGGTTACACAGAGCAGCAAGCTGACGAAATCATGAAGTTGGCTGAAACGGCTAATGACGCTGCTACGAAGGTTAAGACTTTCTCGCAGCTGATTGACACAACCGCGGAGGCACTTGGTTCGGGATGGGCTTCCATCTTCCGAACGATCTTCGGAGACTTCGAACGAGCCCGAACCATGTGGACTGCTGTGTCTGATGTGGTAAACGCCGGAATCGGAACATTCTTCGACGCCATTCAGGGTATTCTTGACCGCTGGGATGAGCTCGGCGGCTGGGAAGAATGGTGGTATGGTCTCGGCGAACTCTGGCTCGCAATCGCCAAGCCTCTCAAGGCCATCGGCGAGGGTTTCTTCAGCGCTTTTCAAGGTGATGCCGGCAAGGCTCTGTACGATTTCTCGCACTACTTCCGTCATTCGATCTCACAGTGGCTTATGATGTCTGACGACTTCGCTAACAACCTTGGTAAAGTCTTCAAAATGGCAGGACAATTGATCTCGCCAGTTATTGAGGTTCTCATCGCGTTCGCCTCGGCCCTCGTCCAGATCGGTGTCGCCGCATTCAAGATCGGCGTGATCCTTACCGGGATCTTCGTCAAGCCAATGATCTTGATCGCTGCAAAGGTCGGAGACATCGTCTCTGTCTTCAGTGACTGGTTCGGACAGATGCTCGGCGGGGCTGACATCCTCGGTAGCCTGGGCAAGGTCCTCGACTGGATTGTCGATAAGTTCCAGAAGCTTGCTGACTGGATGTATGCCGTCGCAGACGTCGCAATCACTCCAATCTTCGACGGGCTCAAGGTTGTCATTGAGGCGGTGCTAAAGCCGCTTGGTGAATTCATTGACACAATCAAGACGGCCACTTACAACGTCTTCAAGCCGTTCGGTGACGCCATCTCGAATGTCTTCGGATCGATCTTCGGGTTCGCGACGGGAGTCGGCGGTCCGTTCGAAAAGATCAAGAACATATTTGGCGGCTTTGGCACGTCTTTCCTCGAAACAATGACGAAGCTCGCTGACACGATTGGACCTAAGTGGTCTGAGAAGGTCAAGAGTTTCTCGGATTCCATTCTCCCAATCAGCGAGACCATCGGTAAACATCTCGGAGGTGCTGTCGAAAGCGCGGGTAGGGGTCTTAAGAAGTTCTGGGACGATGCCTCTCCTCGATTGGCCGAATCCTGGGCTGAGTCCACCAAGCGAATGAAGGATTCGATTTCGGCGGTCGGCAAGGCCTTTGGTCGAGCCGGCGATACCATCGCTAAGACGTTTGCACCCCAGGTAAAGGCGGTCGAGGAGTTTGGTAAGGCGCTGGGCGACATCTTCGCGAACATCGGGACTCGCCTCGACAACAACACCTTCCTATCTTCCATTGGCAACAGCTTCGAGACCATGATGAAGTCATTCGGCCCCTTCGGGCAACTGATTAACGGCATCATCGATCTGTTCGTGAAGCTCGGAGATCTGACCAAGTCTATATTTGGTGGATTCAGTGATGAGGCGAATGGCGCTGCCGGTGGACTGTCGACCTTCGGGAAAGCAGCCTCCGATGCGTTTGACACTCTCGGGGTCGTCGGCGGGTTTATCTACACTGCGGCAACCGGCATTGTTGAATTCTGTTCGTCGGTCGTTGAGGCCATCGCGAACCTGATCAACTGGCTTACCAAGGGTGTTGACAGCATCAAGAAGTTCGCATCCGAGTCTCAAGCATTTGACTCGTTCAAGAAGAACGTCGGCAAGGCGTTTAACAACGCCGGTTCGATGATCCAGACTTTCTGGTCTGGTCTCGGCTCCAGCCTCAAGGACCTGTCGATTTCTGATCTCTTGAGTGGGGCACTGCTTGGGGGCGGTCTTGGCATGGGCTTCAGAACACTTCAGACTGTGCTAGGTCAGTTCACGAAGGTCACAGATTCGTTTTCCGGGATGTTCGACAAGTTCGGCAAGATCGGAGACTCGATTTCTGGAGTCTTCAATTCGCTAACCAGTGCTCTGAAGTCCATGCAGGAAGTCATCAAGGCCAAGGCCCTTCGAGAGATTGCGATTAGCGTTGGTATTCTTGCTGGCTCGCTGTTTCTTCTCGCGATGATCCCGGCACCCCGACTCATTCAGGGCGCTGTGGCGATTGGTGTCTTGACTAAGATCCTTCTTGTTGCTCTGACTCAGATCAGCGAGATGAAGATCAACAAGATGCAGATTGCTGGAGTTATCGGCGCTGTTATGGCGTTGTCCGTTGCGATTCTACTGATGTCTATCTCGGTTGGCATTCTTGGTTCTATGAAACTTAGTACTGTCGCGCAGGGTATCGGGGCTGTTATGGCCTTGGTAGTCGGCATGACAATGGCTGCTAAGCTTCTTGCCAAGGACTCCAAGACAATGATCCAGGGTGTCGGTTCCATGATTGCCATGGCGATCGCAATCAACATGCTCGTGATCCCTATTACTGCACTCGGTCTACTCCCGATTAAGGTTATCGCTCAGGGTGTCATCGCAGTCGGTGTCTTGATGGGGATTCTGGTTGGCTTTGTTCTGCTCATGAATAAGGCAGCTAGTGATCTCGGCAAAATGGCAGCCATTTCGCTGATGATGGTCTCGTTCGCATTCTCGATTCAAATGCTCGTGGCTGCTGTCGCGGTAATGGGCTATATGGACATGACTAAACTGTTCCAAGGAATAGTCGGTTTGTCCGCTGTAATCCTACTGCTTGTGGCTATCGCGAATCTGATGCCTCCTACGGCAATTGTCGGAGCGGGTTCCTTGATCCTGACTGCAATTGCGATGAACATCGCGGTCGGGGCGATCGTACAGATGGCAAACCATAGCTGGGGAGAAATTCTCAGCTCGATGGGTAAGCTGATTCTCGTTGTCGCGGCTATCGTCGCGGTGGCGTTTGCTGCTCAAGGTGCTATCTTCGGTATTGCCGCACTCACATTGCTCAGCTTCGCGTTGAGTATGTTCACGACGGCCTTGTCGAATGCAGCCGGACTTAGCTGGGATGCTCTCAGCAACGGTCTATGGGCAATCGGCATCGGACTTGGTATTCTGATTGCGGCGGGGTACCTTGCCGCGGCTGCAGCCCCGGGTCTAATTGCCCTGGCGGTTGCAATCGGCGTGCTCGGTCTAGTCATTATCGGTATCGTGACAGCCTTTACAGTTCTGGTTGCGACTTTCACCACCTTCATCTCGGTCGTGGCTCTAGCAGGTCCGACCATTGGGGCGGGTATTGTCGCGATTGCTTCAGGTATTGCGGCCGGCGCAGCGATTCTCGCAGCTGCTGCTCCGGCAGTTCAAGCTGCTCTCATCGGCATGTTCACGGCGTTGGAGAACTCCGCTCCAGCAATGGGTAGTGCTGTCGCATCGATGGTGCGGGCGCTAATCCCAGCTGTGAATGAACTGATAATCCTGGCAGGTGTTGCAATTAGGCAATTCATCAGCCAGGTCTATCAGATCGTGAAACAGAAGATGCCTGAGCTAGTCCAGATCTGGACGACCTTCATTTCGGGTATGCTTCAAACCCTTCGGAATGTCTGGCCCGAAGTCTTGCAAACCGTTATCGACCTCCTATACCAGCTGGTCGTGGCGATTGTCGATAATATTCCTAAATTCAGTGAGGCTTATCAGGCTCTGCTGAAGGAATGGATTGAGACCACTAAGGCATGCGTTCCGCTTATGGTGGAGGCCTTGCTGACTCTGTTGCAAGCACTGATCGATGGCATCACGGCTAAGATTCCTGATCTGGCTGCATCAGGTGCGAACATGATCGCGGCGATGATCAATGGTATGGCCTCTCAGGCCGTGATCATCATCAACGCTGCGTGGGATGCTGTCATTACGTTCATCAATGGATTTGCTGATGCAATTGATCAGAAAGGACCGGAGCTTCAAGCTGCGGTCAACAAGCTGATCACTGCCATCATCAATTTCATCAAGAATGGCTTGGTTGGTATGGCCAACAAGTTCGCACCTCAGGCTGGGACCATCGGTCGCAACATCATCAACGGTGTTGTCAACGGTGTGTCTGGTGCTGCAGGAGCCCTTTACAACAAGCTGCGCAATGTCGCCTCGAGTGCTCTTAGTTCGTTTAAGAGTACTCTTGGTATCCATTCGCCTTCGCGTGTATTCGCGACTGCGGCTGGGTTCATTGTCGCGGGTATTGTACAGGGTATCGACAAGAGCCAGAGCGATGCTGTGGACGCGATGACTGGCCTCGGCGATGACATGGTCGATGCTATGAGTAACCTGGATACCGATTGGAATCCTGTCATTAAACCGACCATCGACCTCTCTGAGGTTAATGGTCTGCAAGATCTCACAATGAACGATCTGCATGCGGATGTTGTCGGAACATCAGTTCAAAATGGCAGCCAAACCGCGCAGGAGATTCGAGCTCTTCGAGACGAACTGCGCAACAACCAGAAGCCGATGGTCTTCAACCAATACAACGAATCACCAAAGGCGCTCGATCTCAACGACCTATACCGTCAAACTGAGCGCCAACTTGAACGAATGAAGAGGATGTGACTCACGTGACATACACAAAGGTTCGAATACTCAATGACGATGGTATGGAACTACCGCTGTATTTGAATCGTGTAGATCGAGGTTGGGTTGCCCAGATTTTAAACGGATCTTTTGGTCCGAACAGGGAATACAATTTTACAGGAAATGTCGTTACATCGATGTCTGAAAAACAGATTGACATCAACATGCGTCTGACGCCTGCTGTCCCTATTCCCGAGCGATCTGCTAGATATTTCCTCGACTACCTTTCATCTAAACGAATTTCCACGGTTGAACTTACAGATCCGTCCCTAATTGTTCCGGTCGTCAAATACAAGGCGAACGAAACAACAACCTATACTAAACCGACTATCACGTTTGGCAGAGTTTCGCCATTTACACAATCATGTGTCGTTCGCGAACTTAAATACAACTATTCGGAATCTCCAGCAACGATCGATTTTACCATTTCGACAAAACTGCCGATCATGTATGGCTATTCGTTCACGCTATACATGGGGCTCGGAAACCAGAATTGGACCCAAGCCCAGTCCGATATCGTTTCGACAATCCAATCGATCGCCCCACAAATTGGAACAGTGGACCTCCGAGAACTACAGCTGTCCCTACCAGCCATTGGAACTGCTAAGTATAGGATTTTTGATGGCGATATGGACATGTTCGCAGCCCTTCTTCAGGGTAACTCATCTAGTAACCCCGGCACGTTCTCGATGTATGGCCTAATCGACGGGACTCGACGGTTTAGTATCACCGGCGGATACGATGCTAACGCTGCTGCCTGCTATGCGTATGAATCATATCCGGCTTTCAACATTAGGCAGCTATCATCTTGGTTGAAGTATCTTAAAGAACCACCGAAGATCCCGCTCGATGGTATGGGAAACTGTTACTGTAAGCTCGAAATGGTAATGGCAAGAAAGAATATTTAACGATGCCAAATGTTGTTCAGGTACTCGGCGGAAAATCAATGGGTACATTTTCGGCGATTCCAGTTTTCGACACGCTGATCAAGGAGGGGTTATACACTGCTTCAATGACATTTAGATGCAAGGGGCCGTTTCCATACCCGCCGGGGACGGTCGCGTGCTGCTTTGGGGCAACGCCAACTCCGTTCGTGGTTGAGGAAATATCATACGAATCGCAAGGTATCAGTGAAATTCGCTGTATCTCTGTTTGGGAATTACTAAAACGTCGAAACAAATGCGCGACATATGAAAATTTATATCCAACCACGTTCCAACCGCTCGCGTTGTTTAACGGTTTTCTGGAGGCTATAAACAAAGATCCTAACCGATGGTTTGTATATTGGTTAAGGGGCTCAGTTCCATCCAACGTCGCAAGTTATTCAGATAAGTTCGACCCGTCTACGAGTATATATGATGATATGTATAACGCAGCGCTATACAATCAATTGTATTTCACTTCGGACATTAGAGTGACTAATGGCATCTATAACAATTTGGATATTACTCTGTATGCCAAGTCGTTGAACGACCAATCAAACATCGTTGATCTTGGCCCCCTAGATTCAGTATCCTCTAGACTTACTAGACGGCTCCCGGGCGCCCCAACACATTGGTATATTGGAAAAACCAGTGACTATGGCATGTGGAAGATGGCATCCAGAGGTCGGATTCATACATGGTATGAAAATCGACCATATATGCAAAACACAACTGACTGGCAAGGTGTATATCGCTACGAATCCGGAGTCCCCGGCAGTAACGATCGCGAATGGGGTCAAACTACCGAAGAAATTCGATGCGAACCCCTTAGGTCGGTAACTGTCGATATTGATGAAGTTCAGTCGGAACGATTCTACAGACTTCCAATCGGACGACCAGTCCAGGCGACAATCATGGATGTTATGTTCACAGGATATGTAATCGAGAGAACCGTGAGCGGCGGCGATCTCACAACATATTCTATCAAGATTCAACCTGATAGGTTCTATAAATATGGTGAGGAGGTAACCGATAAGTGGATCTAACAAAGCTCGCCGAAATGGCGAATCCGTTGGTTACGACGGTACTCAGTGGTCCCGGAATTTGGGCATGGGCGAAAACGCGAACCACACGTAACCAATCTGAAGACAAGCTGCTTCTGCAGGTTGCCAAGAATCAGCTCGTGACCCTAGGTCGTGAATACCTCAAACGCGGATACATCACAATGGACGAGTATGAAGAATACGAAGCTGAGTACCAGGTGTATTCCAGTCTGGGCGGAAATGGCCTTGCTCGTCGCATATTCGAACAGGTAGATAATCTACCCATGATGCCTAATTGCATTGAAGGAAGGAAGAACCTATGAACAATCGGACCTACGATATTCTCAAGCACGTGGCGTTTATTGTCATCCCGGCACTGGCCACGTTTGTCAACGCGGTCGGTATCGTGTGGGGCGTCCCGTGCACAAACGAGGTGACCGCCACGATTACCGCTGTCGGCGTCTTTCTCGGGGCGGCTCTCGGGATCTCTTCGAAGAACTACACCCCCGAGACACACGGCAACCTCGTGGTGACGAAGCATGACGACGTCTACGCGGACTTCGCGGCTGATCCTGCGAACCTCAAGGACGGTGACACGATCGTCCTGAAGGTGTCCAAGCCTGAGGTGTAATAAAAACGTTCGGCATAGTGAGTACTACCCACTCTACACGAAAGGACTCACCATGTCTAACGTCGAACGCCTCTACGAACCTGAGGACCTCGAGAACGAGGTGCTTAACTGGCTCGGTGGAGAGGACCCGTCGACCGGTGAATACACTACCGCCGTTGGCAATCTTGAACGATTGCATAAGCTCGCTAAGGATAACGACCTTAAGGCGAAGCTCATGCCGTCGTCTGAAACGATTGCCAACGGTGTGGTGTATTTGCTCGGCCTTATGGCGGTCCTCAACTACGAGCAGACCCACGTTCTTGCCTCAAAGGCATTTTCGATGCTGAAGTTCCGTAAGTAGAACTGCTCGAAAGTCTATAATCTTAAAACCTAGGATTATAGACTTTTTTCTTTTGAATATATTTTACGTGGCGAATAATGAGAACTACTCAACCTTCTATTTGAAAGGAACGACCATGCTTTACACCGCCATTTCCATCCTCAATGGATTCGCTTTCCTCAGCACACTCATTGTGCCGATTTGGGCGATCTTCCTGATTGGGGTTGCCGGCTACCTGGCATTTCTGGATAATTGACCACTCACCCTATAACCTCTAACACGGGTTATAGGCTTTATTAGTATATTTTACGCGGCGAATAATGAGAACTATCAACCCTCTTTGAAAGGAAACACCATGTTCCCTACGCTGACCATCGTCCTCGCCATCATTAGCCTCGTCTCCATTGCGAAGGCTGCTCATTACAAGACTCAGATCGAAAAGATCCAGAAGTCCACCTGGGCAGTCTTCGATGATATGGACTCGAACGCTACTGCGACCGAGACCCTCGATAACCTCATGCGTAAGATCTGGCACGCCCTCTACGACTGATCTTACTCTCACCCTATAACCCCTAACACGGGTTATAGGCTTTAACCAACACGAACTAACACAAACTTTACACAACTAATAATGAGAACTATCAACCCTCTTTGAAAGGAACCATCATGTTCAACGCACTCACCATCACTGTCTGCATCCTCCTCGCCCTCTCTTTCGCCTACAACATCTGGCTCGCCTATGTTGCTGACCGCTACGAGACCACCATCAAGAAGGTGGCCGCCTCGTACTGGCACGCATACCGCGACCTCGCTGAAGGCGACTCCAAGGCTGAGGTGCTGGACAACCTCATGCGTGACATCGATCACGACCTCAATGACTGAAACCCCTCAACCCCTATAACCCCTAACACGGGTTATAGGCTTTATTGGCATATTTTACGCGGCGAATAATGAGAACTATCAACCCTCTTTGAAAGGACCACTCTCATGAAACTCAACCGCAATCACGCCATTGCTTGCCTCTCGGTTTTGTCCGCTATCCTGTACTGCAGGTGTGTGTACCTTGCCGGCATCTTGGAAGGTGTTCGGAAGGCTAATCGTGAGTCCGTAAATTCGGCTCGCGATCACCTCCAGAACGCCTACCACGACCGTGTCAAGACTCTGCTCGATACTTGCTCGGACAGCGACATGACCGAAGACACCTTTAATGACGTCTGCGATCTCATGGATTGCCCGCTCTGATAACCTCACCCTATAACCCCTAACACGGGTTATAGGCTTTATTAGCATATTTTACGCGGCGAATAATGAGAACTATCAACCCTCTTTGAAAGGACCACTCTCATGTCGAAGTACGCTTACTCCTTTGTTGCCGCCACTACCCTCGCGATTGCAGCACCTGTATTCTACAACCTCGGCAGGATTGAACGCACTGTATTCTACAGCAAGATGTTCAACTACGCCTGCTACGGTAAGAACCAGATGCTCCGCAAGCTCTGCGTGGAGCTCATCAACAAGGATCTCAAGCTCACCATGAGCCTCCCTGACCTTGAAGAAAACTGAACCCCCTCAATCCTATAACCCCTAACACGGGTTATAGGCTTTATTAGCATATTTTACGCGGCGAATAATGAGAACTATCAACCCTCTTTGAAAGGAACCACCATGTCTACCATCATCACTTTCCTGGTTGGTGCCATCGCCGTCATCCCGTTCTGGTGCATGTTCGGTGCCATTCTCCACGCTTTTGATATCGATCAGAAGATCGTCACGATCTGGACCGATGATTTTGAGTGGAAGCTGGCTCCCGTCTACGCCATTATCGTCATGTTTCTGCTTCCCGCGATCGGCGCTTACACGATTGTGAAAGTCGCACTAGACAAAGCTTTCGATCGTTGATCACATCCCTATAACCCCTAACACGGGTTATAGGCTTTCAACTTCAAAATAGGAGACAATTATGCTTTCCATTCTCGTGTGCATCGTCACGATCTCACTTCCCTTCGCCGTACTGTTAGGCCTGGAGCTACTCGGCACTATCGCCGAGTACCAAGAGAACCCCGTGATCGAGCTTGTCGAAGAGCTCCGCAAAAAACACTCGAATACTAATGAGAACTAACCCACTCAAGAAAGGATCTCACCATGTCCAACTCGAACGAACTCGAAGAGACCACCACGAAGACCCCTCTTATGGACCGCATCAAGACGGTCGCCGAAAAGAGCGTCCCGGTTGCCAAGGTTGCTGCCTTGAGCTCCGTCGCTATCTTCTTTGGCGCTATGACCATCGCCGGTCTGCGAGCGTCCTCGGACTCCTCTGAAGACGAGTGACACTATCCTCTGAGAACTCTCTCAACCTATAACCCCTAACACGGGTTATAGGCTTTGCCTTGAAAGGAACCACTACCATGACCATGCGTTACATCAACGACATTTCTGATGTCGACCTCAGTGTCCCCGAAGGATCGCTCATCTCGATCTCTCTTGCACACTCGGCGCCCATTCGTTCGAATAGCATCGAGACTACTGCTCTTGGAGTTCTTATCGGGAAGTACCTCGATGGCGTCGCCGTGAAGCCTCTGCACGAGCCGCCAAAAGACTACGAAGATATCACGTTCGTTGCTGGATCTGGCGAACGAATCCTTATCTCTAGGGACGAGGCCGATAAGCCTGACTCGAAGTACGCGATTGTCCCATTCCGATTCGTCATGACAGACCGTCGTCGGGCATTTGCCAAGAACATCGTCATCGTTAACGATCTCGAACTGCGCGATCCTTATATCTTTGTCGACTCGCTCAGCGTCGGATCTGATCCGAACTTCATCCCGATCGCAGCCTCATCGATTCTCGGCCTCGATCTTACCATCTACGTCACCGACCTCTGATCATCCATATTTTTCAAGAAAGAAGCACAACCATGTCCATCAAGAACACCATCAAGCTTGCCATCAACTGGGTTAAGGCCCACCCGCAGATCCTGATCACAGGCCTGGGCATCGCAGCCTCTGTTGCGACCGCAATCACCTCCGGTAAGGCCCACGCCAAGGCTATCGCCGACGACAACGGGGCATCCAAGAACCTGCTTGACTTTACCAAGCGCAACTGGATGACATACGTGCCCGCTGCGGTCAGCCTGGGTGTTACGATCTTCGCGATTGTCTCCCTGCATAACGTCACCTACAAGAAGTACCAGGCTCTTGCCGCCGCGTACTCCATCTCTCAGATGAACGTGTCCGAGCTGCGCAAGAACGTTGCCGAGACGGTCAAGGTTGTCAAGAATGGCGGTAAGCCTGCTGACAAGAAAGCTGCTGAGAAGAAGCTCCCCGAGGGCTCGATGGTCATTTTCGGCGACGAAGAGGTCCTGTGCAAGGACGCTATCACCGGACGTACCTTCCGTTCGACCGCAGAGAAGATCCGTGGCTACTGCAACAACATCTCTGAAGACCTGCTGAACTTCGGTCCCTGCCCTCTGAACGACTTCTACGCGCAGATCCACGTTGGTGAGACCGGCATCGGCGATGAGCTCGGATGGGATGGCGGCGTGACCATCAAGCCCGAGTTCCGTCCGGTGCTGCTCCCCTCTGGTTCGCCCGCGATTGAGGTCGCGCTGACACCGGCTCCTCAGCCCAACTGGTTCAAGATCGGTTGAAGAGCCGTGACCAAGGAGAATAAGGTCACTTTCACAGATGAGCCGATTGAGTATTCTGACCCTCCAGAATACTGGCCAAACACAAAAAACGGGAGTCCTAATGAGAACTAACCCTCAAGAAAGGACCCCTCCCATGTACACCTTCGGAATCATGCTTGGCTTCTTTGGCGTTTGCTGCGCCCTCGATCCCAACCGTGCCCGTAAGAAGGCATACAAGAAATCCCAGTCCCAGAACTGAGACCCCTCACCCTATAACCCCTAACACGGGTTATAGGCTTTGTCCAAACCGAAGAAGGGCATCATCATAGACATCTTCGCGATCACCCTTCTCTGCATCTGAAAGGCAGTCACTACTATGGAAACCTTTGGCTCTATCGTCCTCCTCATCATCATCCTCACCTTCATCACCTTCATGATGATCATCAACGCGATCGCCAAGATTCTTGGCGGAGGTACTGGCAAGATCGCTGCTGCCGGCTTTATCGGCTTCCTCCTTCTCAAGGCTTTCGGTCCGAAGTTTGATAAGTACATCGAGGAGTACCGCAACCTCAACAACCAGAACAAGTGACCATCCAAAACTCAACATTCGAATGGAAGACATCATGTATCGTTCACTCGCGTCAATCGGCATCGCCGCAGCACTTATCTGCGGGTCTGCCGCCCCATCACTCGCAGATGGCAACCCCATCGACGCCAAGATCACCTACATCTCCTCGGGAAGCTCTCAGGTGTCCTCGCCCGTGACTGTCAAGGGTTCTTGGTCCACCAAGAAACTCGAGGTCGGACAGACTTTCAAGGTTACGTCTGACGTCGTCAACTGGGCGTATGACTTCCCGTTCACCCTGAATGACAATACCAAGATCGGCTCCTGCAAGACCGACAAGGGTACTCTCACCTGCACGGTGGACAACGTCCCGGATGCCGTCGCCAACAAGACCGATATTTCCGGTATTTGGTGGACGACAGCGCGTCTTCAGGAGTCTGTCGTCGGCAAGAAGTTGGGTGAGATCTCCATTGGAGGTCGTGCATACCCCTTCGCCTTCGGCGACAAGGATTGGGATGGCACCTGCGATAACGACTGCAATGGCGGTCACTACGAGGACGCTAAGCCTGAGAACTCGAAGTGGGGCTGGGTCAATCCCGATGGCTCCACTTCTTGGATGATCACTTGGATCGCCGAGCCTGGTGTTAAGTACTCCGTCCACGACGGGTACACCAAGCTCAGTACGTCCGTTAAGTGCGCTAAGGGTGACACCTGGGATCCTAACACGACCGTGTATATCTCGGCCATTCCGGTCAACGACTACACTATCGAATTCACTGCCCCTGAGGGCGTGAAGACGTGTGTTACGTACACTCCTGAGCCTATGGCTACGCCGGCGGGCGCTAAGACCGCGACTAACGTCGCTGATGTGAACGGCATCAAGCTTGAGCGTACGATCGAGGTTAGTGTGAATGGTGGGACTACTGGGGACGGGACCACTCCGACTCCCTCTCATTCGGTGTCTACCCCCGCTCCCAACCCGACAACGACGACGCCCGTTCCGGTGCCCTCTGTGAGTACTCCTGCTCCGCAGTCTGGAACGAGCACGCCTTCTGCTAAGCCGTCTCGTTCTGGGACGACGACACCTTCGACCCGACCCACCGTGAAGGCCGAAACACCCAAGCCTAGCGAGACCAAGCTCGCTAAGACCGGATCCGATTCGAGTTTTCTCGCGGTTCTGGTCCCCCTGGTCGCCGTCATTGGCACCTTCATCTACCTCATCTCTCTGTCTCGAAAGGATAACGACTGACATGCAGTCTATCAAGGTCAAGTACATCAACTTCTTCGGCGAGGAAACGGAGGAGAAGCTCCACTTCCACCTTTCCAAGGCTGAGCTCATGAACATGGAGCTCCAGCGCACCCCGCTTTCCGCCAAGATCGCCCTAATCAACGGCGGCGAGGCTTCCCCCATGGATGCCTACAAGCTTCTTCAGGAGTTCGTGGGCGCTGCCTACGGTGAGCGTTCTGAGGACGGTACGCGATTCTTCAAGGATGAGCGTGCGACCAAGGCGTTCCTGGCGTCTCCCGCATTCGACGCCCTTCTGGACAAGCTCAGCAACGATCCGAAGTTCTCGAATGGGTTCCTTGCAGGCCTCTTCCCTGATGATATCATGGGCAAGGCCAAGAAGCTGATCGAGGAGAATCCTGACGCCTCTCTCGAAGAGCTCCGCAAGATGGCTGAGGTCAACTGATGTCGGACATCGTCCCCATCGAGCCTACTCGGCCCACTGAGGTCTCCCTCCCTGGCAACACTGATAAAGCCAAGGAGGGGGCCTCCCCCGAGAAGAAGGTTATCGCCAAGGCTAAGGTCCAGAAGAAGTCTGCCATCAAGGAAGCTCTTCGGACCTTCTTCGCTCAGGATCTCCCAGAGATTGCTGAGCATCTTGTTATTGACGTGGCCATTCCGGCTGCTAAGAACGCGATCACCGATATGGTGACACAGGGCATTCAGCAGCTGCTTTACGGCGAAGTCGATCCACGGCGTCGCCCCACGTCTGGATATACGTCATATTCTAGTTCGTCTCGTTCGGATCGTGGACGAGCCTACTACGACTCACGTCGATCTGAACGTCGCGAACCGCGTCAACCCAAGCCCACGAATGTGGAGGACCTTGTGTTCGACACCCGCGGCGACGCTGTTGACGTGATCGAATTCATCGCTGAATCCATCGAACAGTATGGTCAGGTGTCAGTCGCCGACCTGATGTCGTCAGTTGGTATTCAGCCCCGATACACAGATGAACGCTGGGGTTGGACCACAACCGACGCGTTCGAAATCCGACAGATCAGGGAAGGTTGGCTCGTCTCTGCCGATCGTCCCGAACCCATCAAGTAACATATTTGCTCAGAAAGGAGCACATTCAAATGTCTATCACGACCGCTTTCCACACGGGCATGGCTCGCATCTCGAAGCACGCCCCTACCATTCTCTCCGTTACCGCCTCCGCTGGTGTCGTCGCAACCGGATACCTCGCATGGCGAGCGGGCACTCGATTCGAAGACTGTGAAGGACGCGACTGGGATCGTCGCAAGGAGTGCATCCGCAACGCCGACCAGATCGCAGATGAGGACGTTCACAAGATCGAGATGAAGAATCGTATCCTCTTCATCCTCGACACTGCGTACACCTGTGCGCCTGCTGCTATCGTCGGTGCTGCCACGATTACGATGATCTACTTCTCGAACTCGATTTCGAAGAAGCGTCTTGCTGCAGTTGGTGCTGCGTACACTGCTCTCCAGACTGCGTTCGATGGCTACAAGAAGACCATGATTAGCGCCCTCGGTAAGGAGACGGTTGAGAAGATCACTCGTCCCAAGCTGCCTAACTATGACAAGACGGCTGAAGAGATCCTCTCTTCCGACAACAAGTCCGATGCTGCCGATGTCGTCGACGCAGTTATCGCGTCCGTGCAGGACCTGTCTCCCTACGCGCGAATCATCACTGAGGAGTCCTCGAATTGCTGGGATACCAGTGAGGATTACACCTCTGAAAACCTCGCAGCTGTTCAGCTCTGGGCTAACCGTCGTCTTGAGCGTAAGGGACACCTGTTCCTGAACGAGGTCTTCGACCAGCTCGGCCTCTCTCGCACTCGCGAGGGTGCTGTCGTCGGCTGGATCAAGAACTCCGAGGTTGGTGACGGCTACGTCTCGTTCGGTGACTTCGAATCAAACACTTACCGAGTCCCGTCTGACGACTACTCTCGTGTTGACACGAACTTCATCGTCGACTTCAACGTCGACGGAATGATCTGGGACAAGATCTGACATGCACTACGCATCCTGGCTTATCAAGCGAGGGTGTCTCGAGAACTACTCGGAGCTTGCTTCGGTGTGGGACGAACTCGATTTCATATGGTATATTCCTGAAGACGAAGATAAGGCCATCCAGGCTCTTCGTATGAGGGATGAATACTGCTACGAAACGGGTAGGCCCTCTCCGAGGCAAGCTCCAGCTTCGTTCCTTGAGGTCTTCGTGAGTATTACCGATACTTTGACTGCTATGCTGTATCAGGATCGGGAATCGTTCACGAAGTCTATTCTTCTGAATGTGGGCGCTCGTTCATTTTCTGACGACGGGCGCCTGCCTTCAGAGATTCATGAGGAGGCCCTGATCATTGCTGAACGCGTGATGTACAGGACCTACTCTAGGAACGGAACCGGCGGACTATTTCGCATACCGGGGGCGGATACTCTCGAGATGCCCTTAACGACCCAAATGATTCAGTGGGCCAACTTGTATGATCCATATCACTAAAAGGGAGGCCACGGGAGGTGGACTTTTACACAATCGAATCTTCTCCAATGCGCGGACTACCTGGAGTCATGGAGGCGGCACCTTGGTTTTTGAATCTCGATTCTAGAGACATCATGTTACGAGACGGCGACTTCGTCGCGATCTGGAACCCAAAGACCGGTCTGTGGTCAAAGAATGAATTCGATGTCGTCGATCTAGTCGACGATGATGTTCGAAAATTCGTTGAGGAGACGCCCCACCAACAGATGATCCCAAAGTTCTGTGCTTCAGAAAGAGATGGTGTCTGGAAACGATACCGTCAGTGGACCAAGAATATGGTCAATACTGATCATCCTCTTGACCGAATGCCGGTGTTTAAAGACACTCCAATTCGCAAAGAAGACCACGTCTCGTATCGCCTCCCATATTCACTTGAGGACGGTGTCCCAGTTAACTGGGCAAAACTCGTCGATACTCTGTACAATCCTTCGGAACGTCAGAAGATCGAATGGGTTATTGGTTCAGTCCTCACGGGCGACTGTCGAAAAATCGACAAGTTTCTGGTCTTCTATGGTGATCCGGGTTCCGGTAAATCAACGATTCTGAATGTTATGCAGAGGCTATTTGGAGACTATAGCGTTGCGTTTGACTCGGAGTCACTTGCTCAGCGAAGCAACTCTTTTGCTCTAGCATCCTTTGTCGACGATCCCCTGGTTGCGATTGAGCACGATGGTGACTTGAGCCGAATTGAGACGAACACCCGTCTTAATTCGATCATCTCGAATGAGATCCAGCTCATCAACGAGAAGTTCAAGAAACCACGCTCTATGAGAATCTCGACCATGCTGATTATGGCGTCGAACAACCCAGTCAAGATCACTGACGCGAACTCGGGTATCCCTAGGCGTCTACTTGATGTTTCACCATCGGGAAGACGTCTATCGATAGACGAGTACACTAGTGTCATGGACGGGGTGTATCAGGAACTCGGCATAATCGCAAAGCACTGTATTGACGTGTATCGTAGTCTGGGACCGAACTATTATCGCAATTATCGATCTCAGACTATGGTTTCGGAAACCAACCCCATATACAACTTCGTCATGGAGATGTATGAAGATTGGGGATCTGATGACAGAGTCACTCTTGCTAAAGCATATTCTGACTATAAGGACTACGCCTCTGAGACTGGGATTCAATATGTGGCGCCGAGGTACCGATTCAAAACCGAACTTCGTCGGTATTTTAGTGATTTTCACGAACGAATCATGATAGACGGCGTGCCTTATAGGAGTTTGTTTATAGGTTTTCGCAAGGACAAGTTTGAAAGCTCCGAACTCACTCCAACTGTTGTGAAGAGTGAGTCGTGGCTCACCCTACAACAAGGAACTCCGTCCATATTCGACGAACATTTCGCAGGCTGTAAGGCTCAGCTTTCGTCAAAGAGCGGTACTCCCCAAAAGGCCTGGATGTATGTAGACACGGTGCTACGCGATATCACCCCCATCGACGAGCATTACGTACTCATGCCTGAGGAGTACATCTGCATTGATTTTGATCTGAAAGGAGACAATGGTGAAAAAGACCTCACTGCTAATCTTCGCGCTGCTTCTGCTTGGCCTCCGACGTATGCGGAAACGTCAAAAAGCGGCTGCGGAATCCACCTCATCTATCGATATCCTGTCGATAAGAATACCCTTGCTGAATATTCGCCTGGAATTGAAATCAAACGATTCCGAGGGAACGCGTCTCTTAGGCGACGACTGTCCCTTCACAACGGGCGAGGTATCGAGGATTATCCGGGAGACCTACCCACGAAGGCTCCCAAGATGATCAACGAGAAGCATATTCAGAATGAGAACCATCTCAGGTCTCTCATCGCCAAGGCACTTCGTAAGGAAGTGCATGCCAACACCGCTCCCAATGTCGACTTCATTAAGAGTATTCTCGATGAGGCCTACGAGTCGGGGATCACATATGACGTCACTGACGCTCGCAACGCTGTGACCTCTTTCGCAATGTCTTCGACAAATCAGTCGGATCGTTGTCTCAAGATGGTCCAGCAGATGCATTTCATATCTGAGGACAAGGCGGAGATCGCAGAGGACGGAAACGGACGCATCGCGTTTTACGATGTCGAGGTTTTCCCGAATCTGTTTGTCATCTGTTACAAATTCCCCGGCGAGGAGGTTGTCCATTTCTGGACGAATCCATCAGCCAAGGCAGTGAAGTCGTTGTTCGATCTCCGGTTGATTGGTTTCAACAACCGGAAGTATGACAACCACATCATGTACGCAGCATCGCTTGGATATTCGAATGCGGAACTCTTCGAGATCTCTCAACGCATCATCAACAACGAGAAGAATGCAACGTTCCGTGAGGCATACAACCTCTCTTATACGGATATTTACGACTTCTCGACGAAGAAGCAATCTCTCAAGAAGTGGGAGATTGAGCTCGGGATCAAGCACCAGGAGAACAACCTCCCTTGGGACCAGCCGGTTCCTGAGGGTCAGTGGGATGACGTCGTCGAATACTGCAAGAACGATGTCGAGGCCACTGAGCTGGTATTTAACCATCTCGCTAGCGACTGGGGTGCTCGCAAGATCCTTGCTGAACTCTCCGGTCTGAGTGTCAATGACACCACCAACCAGCACACCTGTGCTCTGGTGTTCGGTAAGGAGCGTCGACCTGATAAGTCGAAGTTCGTTTACACGGACCTCAGCGAGATGTTCCCGGGGTATACCTTTGATAAGTTCAAGGGTTCATCCTATCGCGGAGAAGATCCAGGGGAGGGTGGTTACGTATATTCGGAACCCGGATATTACGAGAACGTTGCCCTTCTCGATGTCGCGTCTATGCACCCGACCTCGATCGAGCAGCTCAACTTGTTTGGTCCTTATACGCAGCGTTACAGCGAGCTCAAGCAGGCTCGAGTGGCGATCAAACATAAGGATATGGACGCATTGAGCAATCTGTTCGATGGACGACTTGTCGAGATCGCGAAGAATTACGATCTTGATGAACTCGGCAAGGCTCTCAAGATTCCGATCAACTCCATGTATGGGCTAACGAGCGCTAAGTTCGACAACCCTGCATGGGATCCTCGGAATGTTGACAACATCGTCGCGAAGCGGGGAGCTTTGTTCATGATCGACCTCAAACACTATGTGCAAGAGGAACTCGGTCTGACAGTTGCTCACATCAAGACGGACTCTATCAAGATTCCCGGGGCCACTCCTGATGATATTCAGAAGGTGATGGACTTCGGGAAGCGATACGGGTACGACTTCGAACACGAGGCCACCTACGCCAAGATGTGTCTCGTCAACAAGGCTGTGTACATCGCGAAGTATGCATTTCCTCACGAAGGCGAATGGACTGCTACTGGTAAGCAGTTCCAGGAACCCTACGTGTTCAAGAAGCTCTTCACAAAGGAGCCTATCGAATTCGAGGATTACATCCAGACCAAACAGGTCAAGACCGCGATGTACCTACGATTCCCCAGTAGCGGAGATCACTTCGTCGGCAAGGTCGGTGCATTTGTGCCGATCAAGCCCGAACGAGGTGGTGCTGAGCTACTACGGATGAACAGCGAAGGCGAGATCAAAGACGCCGTCGTTGGGACAAAGGGCTATCGCTGGAAGGAAGCGGAGATGGTCCGATTCATGCATCAGGAGCAGGATGTTGATACGTCTTACGCCGAGATGCTCGCCGATGAGGCAAAACAAGCGATCGAACAATTCGTCGATCTTGAAACACTATGCCGCTGAGAAAGGAAAACATCATGGCATTCAACAACACCCCCTCCGATCTGGTTATCGAAGATGCTCGTCTGCTCTTCACGAACTTTGCTGGGTCTCCGACACGATACAACCAGGAAGGCGGCAAGCGCGAATTCTCGGTCGCGATTCCGCTTAACCTTGTCGAGGATCTCGAACGAGATGGATGGAACGTCAAGTATCGTAAGAATAAGGACGGCGAACTCGACCCCGAGCGTCCTTACCTTGGTGTCAAGGTCTCGTACAAGTTCCGCGCGCCGGCCATCTGGCTTGTTACAGGCGATCGCAAGCAGCTCCTCAACGAGGATACCGTTGGCACTCTGGACAACATTACGATCAAGACGGCCGATGTGGTCATCCACCCGTCGGTCTACGACGTCCGTGGTCAGAAGGGCATCTCTGCTTATGTGAAGGAGCTGTATGTCGTGATGGATGACGAATCAGCCTCTTTCGCAGCTAAGTATTCGCATCTCGACTGATCATATTTTAAGGCGGGGGTGGGCTGTAAAAGGTCTGCCCCCGTCTTGGATGAAAGGAGTAACTCATGTATGTCGAAGACTCTGAAAACTGGACTACAGTGCCGGGCTTTCCTCACTACGAAGCAAATCGTCTGGGCATGATCAAACGTAAGGATACTGGTGTAGTCCTTAAGCCTTTCAAGCGTGGAAACACCAAGTCGCGCTATGTGCGACTGTACACAACTCCCGGCGAGGCTCGAGAACGCTCGGTTGCGTCGGTGATCTGGGCTGCCTTCTACAAGAGGTGGCCGGACAAGGGTCTGTACGTCTGTCACGCAGACGGAGACCTCGAGAATAATTCGATTGATAACCTTTTCCTGGGGACTCGATCGGATGTCCGAAAAACACAGCGGCGTCGAGATGATCGCATCTGGGCGCAGCTACTAGAGGAAGGAGAACTGGTTCTATGAGTAACTGGTTCGAAACCATTGTCCCGAATGACCGAACATGGTCTCCGGATAACATCCGGCCCACGAAGACTGTTAGGAAGGGCGGCGCGACTGATATTGCGCGCTACCTTTCTACGGTGCTTGAACGCTCGGATGATCCGATGCTTGACGGCGACAACTTCACCGCGGTTGTTAATATCAAGAACGGATTCATCCCGGCAAACGGAGATTACGCTGGTTTCTCGATTCAGATCGAGGGTATCGTCCAGGGTGAGCAGGTCAAGAAGACCGTGAACGGCAGCTCTGATCCGATTGCGACGGAGTATGTCTGGACTGTCAGCAAGATCACATTCTTCGTGAGCGGTCGTCAAGCCACCGACCACACCAAGGAAACTGTGATCGACGCTGGCGATGACTGGATCATGCGCGCCATTACGCACGGCGACGAGCCTGAACCCGGATTCGGCAAGGGCGCTAAGTACGGCTCGTGGTGGGCCAACAACGCTGAATTCAACCCGAAGATTACGACTGCCTCCCGGATTTCGATCAAGGGCGCACTTAGGAAAGACCCTGGAACGGAGCAACTCTGATGACACAGATCCCCGATAACATGAAGACATATCTCAAGACTGATGGAGCTCAGTTCAACCGAGAACCTAGTTCTGAGACGGTCATCAACGAGGGTATCCTGGCTCTCGCAAAGCGAGCGGTTGGGAATGCCATCGCAGACAACGAGCCTTATACCATTCGGATCAACTTCCAGAATGGTCGGATCGTCGGACACGAACCTCAGCCTCGTCTCTCTGTGGAGCTTCTCGATGGACGTGCGTCTACGTCTCTTATCGACGTGCCCAATACGAATATCGAGGTCTTCCTCGAACTCAAGACGCTCGCTGCCGAAGGGTATCAGTCGATCCTGAATGGCGACTCTTGGGTTGCTCGTGTTAAGCTAGTTGGTGATACGGTGAAGACCGCGTTCGTCAATCGCGATTTCAGCGAAGAAGACCGAGAGCTCATCAAGGCGGCCCTGCTACGCGGCTTCCGTCCGCAGGTCCAGATGTGATGTAAGATAGGAGATACGCAACATGGCATTCATGACAATGATGGGTCCTGACCTCAACGAGACCAAAGAGATGTTCACTACTCCACCGCGAGAAAACCCGCCGGCAGATTTCTCACCTCTGGTGTTGACGGGCTACGATGCGACCATTGACGGGTTGCATTCGTATAAGAAGGACGGCTACTGGTATGTCGACTGGATGGAATGCACCTCGCTATTCGGTCACACATTCATCAGTGCGATGAGTCCGTTCTCATGGGAATGGATTGCTCGCTGCTCGATTGCGAGTGGAGGCTGGGTTCGCGACAACGTAGAGTTCTACCACGCGATCCCTGAAGAGATTCGCGAGCGGCTGTTGTGTCTCCTATTCGACGACGATGACGAATAAACTATATTCGCATCAGGAAGAGGCCCTGAGGCTCCTACATAGTGGTAACGTTCTAGTCGGCGGCGTCGGCTCGGGCAAGTCACGTGTGGGGGCCTCATGGGCCCTTTCGAAGGCAGACGCAAAGAAGATCGTTGTGATCACCACTGCACGGAAGCGAGACTCTTTCGAATGGGAGGGTGAATTCGCCGCGCTTGGTGCTAACTGCGATGATGTGACGATCGAGAGCTGGAACAATGTCTCGAAATTTGCTGATTACCACGATCATGTGTTCATATTTGATGAGCAGCGTGTTGTGGGATCTGGTGCTTGGGTCAAGAGCTTTCTCAAGATATCGAAGCACAACCTGTGGATCCTACTAAGCGCAACTCCCGGGGATACGTGGCTTGACTACGTACCCCTGTTCATCGCGAATGGGTTCTACAAAAACAGGACCGCATTCTCAGAGCAACACATCATCTGGGATAGGTTCGCGAAGTATCCTAAGGTGAAGCGATTCGTCAATACAGGTGTTCTTGAATCTCGCAGAAGGCGCATCATAGTGCCGATGCCTGCTGAGAGACATACGAGACGCAATCGCAAGGATATTTACGTACCGTTCAACAGAGATCAATACGATCAGATCGTAAAGAAGCGAATGGATCCTTGGACAAATGAGCCGATTCGAAACGCAGCTGGAGTGTGTTATGCTCTCAGGCGTAGTGTAAACTCTTCTGGTAACAGATTAGATCGTCTGCGCAAGATCGTTACGAAGCGACACAGAGTGATCGTGTTCTACAACTTCAACTACGAACGAGATGAGTTGCTGAAACTCAAGGATGAATTCGTAGTAGCTGAGTGGAACGGTCATGCACATGAACCAATCCCCGAGGGAGACTCTTGGGTGTATTTGGTTCAATACACGGCTGGGGCTGAGGGATGGAACTGTATCGAGACAGATACGATTGTGTTCTACAGCCTCAACTACTCGTATAAGGTGTTAGAGCAGGCGGAGGGTCGGATTGACCGCATCAACACCTCTTACACTGATTTGTGGTACTACTACTTCAAATCAGAGTCTGGCATCGATTCCGCTATCTCAAAGGCAGTGGCCGAGAAGGCTACGTTCAACGAGCGCATATTCGCTCACAATCTGTAAAGGAGCGCCATCATGGAAAAGAATCTGGTCCTGTTTGATCCCGCCGATAACAACTGGTGCGTTGTTTGTCGAGTTGGGAGCATTGAGGATGTTCCTAAGTGCACCATCGTATTCTACAAGACTGAGGCGGAGGCTCGGGCTGCGGCCAAGGCTCTTGGCGAGAAGATCGACATCCCAGTCAATATTCAGGTCTTCCAGTATTCGTACGCGAAGGATGAAGTAGACCTCATGGGTTTGCTTCTGCTTGATGGTATTGACTTCGCGGTGAAGTACATGGTCGGGTGAATCATGGCTTGGTCTAAAGACGTCTGGTGTGTCGTGTCTGCGATCAAATTCAACGAGGGTTTTCGTCCCGTCGGGGTGTTGAGTATTCATCGAACTAAGCAGGAGGCTGAGACTCTTGTGGGTAACTTGACGGAAAACGATCGTTGGCCGACTACTGCTCGCTTGATGAAGTATACGCGTTATATTCGCGATCTCAAAAAAGGAGATGTCGTCTGCTGTCAAAAGATTGATATCGTCCTGAACTATCTGGAAAGAGATAAAGATGCTATTCGGAAAGAAATTTGAGAAGCTGATCAACCCTAAGTTTTCTCTTGAGGAGACTGATCTCGGAACTAAGGCTACTTTGACCGTACTCGTGGACGATGGAGAGAATCCCCCCTATGAGGCGTATGTGTCGTATATTATCAACCCTGAACTATCCGAGAGGTTTGGATTGATGGTATATGCGCACACCCATACGGCGCTTTTGAAGGAGATCTGCAATACTGATTTGAAACCGCCGGAGCCTTGTGAATGTAAATCACTTGCGTGGCGTGAGATGCATCCCAAAGACGAGGTGGAATACTGGAGTACGCTCGATGGACACACATACCCCAGACCTCATACTAAGGGTTGCCCGAAGAATCCCAAGAACAGGAAGAAAAATGACTGATACTGTTGTCGTAGGAATCGACCATCATCGTGAATGGATGCTGCAAGTGGTCTCATGCGATTGCGTCACAGGAGCTCGCAATGACTTCATGTGGTTCTTTAACACTCGAGAAGAGGCTGAAACTCGTCTCGAGCAGATTGTCCGTGGTATGACAAACCAGAACGCGATTGTCAAGATAGTCAAGATTCGAGCATTTGAACACCTCGGATCGGGCTTTGAGCAGATTGAAAAGGAGAGCTGAAATGTTGACGGTGAAACTTGAATATGGGAATGGCGATTGTGGCACGACTGAATCTTGTGTCACGTTTGAGAACTATGAAGAGGCCCGAGAATTCGCTCATAAAGCCTTGGATGAGATTCTCGAGGAGGTAGAGACGGGTGGTCGGGTCGACAATGGCCTTATTCGTATCTGGGATGATGAGTCTAAAGGAGCACTCATCAACGACTTGTGGAGCTGGGAGCACTGAAATGAATGCTGAATACTCGTTTAATGTTATTGGACACCCCGAGCGGATGGTCTATCTATTCTCGATCGTTGGATATTTGTTCGGGAGGGAGCTGTGGAGGAAGACGTTCTTCTGCGATGACAAGGATCAGGGTGTTGCATACGCCGAGTGGTACCTCAAGAACCGGGTAGCAAGCATTGCGTGCGATCGATACCGGGTTGAGGTGTTTGACGGTACAAATATTCGTACAATGCTTGGCGGACGGGCTCCTAAGAAGAGGGATCCTTGGAGGGCGGATGACGCGGAGACATTATCTCGTTTTCCGACAGATCGTGTTCGTTTCAAGGGTGCTGTTAATCAGGCGGGGTGGAAGGAGCGACTTGGTGTGAAGCGAGCTCGAAGTAAGAGCATGCGTGTTGGTGTTGGAGCAGGGAGGCACTGACTTTTGATGGGTGGGGGATCTCTTAAATGGGGTCCCCCGCTCGTCAAAAGAGACTTGGATTATCGTTTTTTGCCCTTCGGAGCCCCACAAGTTCTTTACCATTTCTTTACCTTTTAAGTGGGTTTATGGATCTGAGTGGGTTTGTGGATTTGTCAAAAATGACAACAAGTGGGTTTGTGTTTTGAGTGGGTTTGTGGATTTTGACGAAATTGGCTTGTCAGTTTTGACAAATTTGTCGTTTTTGAAATGAAAGTGACAACCCATTTTTCGTTGGAATATCAACGAAAAGTCTATTCATTTGTCATTTGTCGTTTTATTTTATAAAGATAATAAATAAAAAAATATATATATAATAGAAACCCCCCTCAGTTTTGACATTTGACAAATTGGCTTCAAACCCAAGATTCTTTACCAAATCTTTACCTAAGCGTTTCCCTCTCTCCGAGAAGTAGTCGCTCCATCCAAAATCGGGGGTGTGGGTGGTCGCTCTTACGAGAATTCCTCATCTAGGACTTTAGTCCCCCTATTTCTACAAGTGGGTATAACCTAGGTCTAAACACGTCTAGCATAATGGAGAGAATGAAGGAATCGACCATCAACCCACTTAAGTGGGTACCAGGTCTAGGACTAAAGTCCTATATGCTACTCTCCTTATACCGTTTACCGCGCCCCCTCGAAAGGAGCCAACATGAGCGTGCGCGAGAACAAATATCAGAGTGAGCTGATCAAGAAGATCACCACTCTGTTCCCACAAGCTATGGTCCTGAAGAACGATCCGAATTATATTCAGGGCGTTCCAGACCTCCTGGTGCTCTGTGACGAGCGCTGGGCCATGCTTGAGGTCAAGGCTTCAGCCAAGGCCTCGCACCGCCCCAACCAAGAGTACTATATCGAGAAGCTCGAGTACATGGGGTTCGCTCGGTTCGTATATCCCGAGAACGAGAAAGAAGTTCTCAGGGATCTCAACCAGTATTTCAGCCAGGCGTGATGTATGCAGTTTTACGACCATTACAATCTCGCCGGCAAACACGCGTTCCTCGGGGCCAGTAAATCATCTTGGCTCCGTTATGACGAATCGAAGATACTGGAATCCTATCGCAAAGCACAAGCGGCTGCACTTGGAACTCGCTTGCACGAATTAGCTGCAGAACATATTCAACTGGGCCTCCCTTTCGGAGAACCTGATGAACACGACCCTCTTATGTCGACGGTCGCGAAGTTCGTTAACGACGCAATCTCGTACAAGATGAGCCCGGAGACGGTACTATATTACAGCGAGTACGCCTTCGGGACTGCAGATGCTATATCCTTTGACGGGGATTCCGAACTCCTTCGAATTCATGATCTCAAGACCGGGGTGGGTCCGACTAAATTCGAGCAACTCGAAATTTACGCCGCCCTATTCTGTCTTGAGTATGGCGTGCAACCAACCATTCAGATGCAACTCCGCATCTACCAACATGGCGAACCACGAATCCATATACCCGAGTCCGATGACATCCGAGATATTATGACTCGGATTGTTCATTTCAGCGATATTCTCATGGAGAGCGACAATGACTGAAGATACTCTATCCCACTACGGCATTTTGCGGAAGTCGGGCCGTTATCCGTGGGGGTCGGGCAAAGACCCGTACCAGCGCTCACGCGACTTCCAGGGTCTCGTCAAAGGACTCGCAGATAAAGGTATGAGCGAAGCTGAGATTGCTAAAGGTCTCGGTATGACCACAACTGAGCTCCGTGCCACCAAGTCCATCGCCAAGCGCGAACGCCAGGCGGTGGAGATTGCGATGGTCCGGAAGCTTGATGCTAAGGGTATGTCCCAGCAGGCCATTGCAGACCGCATCGGCGTGTCAGCCTCAACCGTCCGCAACTACCTCAAGGACGATGCCGGCAAGACCTCGTCCAAGATCGAGGGCATCGCGGATATTCTCAAGCGAGAGACTGACAAGCACCGTTATATTGATATCGGCAGCGGCACTGAGGTCTCACTCGGCACCACCGCTACCACACTCAAACTTGCCTCGGCCACACTCGAGGCTCAAGGGTACCAAGTTCAGGATATTAAGATCCGACAGCTTGGTACCGACAACTACACATCCACTCGAGTTCTTGTCGCCCCCGGCGTTCCCAAATCCGAGACCGTCCAGAATCTCGACAAGATCAACGTCGTCGGCGTCCGCACGGATCCTGACGGCCACAAGCTGTCCCTCAAGCCGCCCGCACCTCTCGACTCCAAGCGGGTCATGGTGCGATATTCTGAAGACGGCGGCACAAATATGGACGGCGTCATCGAGATTCGCCGGGGTCTTAAGGATCTCAATCTCGGCAAGTCCAATTATGCCCAGGTGCGTATTTCTGTTGACGGAACGCACTATCTCAAGGGCATGGCCATTTACGCGGACGACCTTCCCGCGGGAAAGGATATTCGGTTCAACACGAATAAATCCAAGAAGGTCCCCATGATTGGTGATGGCGACACCGTCCTGAAAAAGATGAAGGACGATCCGGACAATCCGTTCGGTGCGACCATCCGCCGGCAGATGGAATATATTGACAAGGACGGCAAGAAGAAGCTGTCCCCCGTCAACCTAGTGAACGAAGAGGGAGCTTGGGGCGACTGGTCTAAGACTCTGTCTGCCCAGTTCCTCTCGAAGCAGGATATTTCCTTCGCCAAGCAGCAGCTGGATATTTCAACGCAGGAAGCGCATGAAAAGTTCAGGGATATTATGGCCCTGACAAACCCTGTGCTTCGGAAGAAGGCTCTCCAGGATTTCGCGGATGGCTGCGATTCGGATAGCGTCCGTCTTCGCGCGGCTGCAGTTCCAGGCCAGGCATATCAGGTTCTGCTCCCTGTGACCACATTGAAGCCTACGGAGATATATGCTCCGAACTTCAAGAATGGTTCGAAGGTCGCCCTCGTCCGATATCCTCATGGTGGTACGTTCGAGATCCCCATCCTTACCGTAAATAACGGTCATAAGGACGCCAGGAAGACCATTGGAGAGCTTGCCGCGGATGCTGTTGGTATCCACCCGCATGTCGCCCAACGGCTCTCAGGAGCTGATTTTGATGGAGATACGGCGATGGTTATTCCAGTCACATCGCGGAGTCGTATTCGCTCGACGTCCCCCCTTAAGGGACTCGAAGGGTTCGACCCCTCTGCCGCATATCCTGGATATCCTGGGATGAAGGTTCTCAGCGAAACCGGCAAGCAGAAGCAGATGGGCATGGTCAGTAATCTTATCACTGATATGACTATCAAGGGCGCTACCGAAGCCGAGCTCGCCCGGGCAGTCCGTCACTCGATGGTGGTTATTGACGCGGCCAAGCACAAGCTTGACTACCGCACCTCCGCTGTCGACAACGGCATCGCCGAGCTCAAGAAGAAATATCAACCTGAGGGTGGCGTGAGTACTCTTATTTCTCGCGCCGCATCCGAGGTGGATATTCCAAAGCGGAAGCCCCGGTCCATGGCAAAGGGTGGGCCTATTGATCCAATCACCGGTAAGAAGGTTTATGAAGAGACTGGTGAATCATATTCTGTCACCCGTGAATTCAAGACCAAGGATCCTCGTATCGAGACCCGCCTCCGTACATCGAAGGCTACTCGCATGGAGTTGGTGGATGACGCACGTAAGCTTTCATCGGGTACCCCCATGGAAGAACTCTACGCCCGTTATGCTAACGACATGAAGTCTCTTGCAAATACCGCCCGTCGGGAGATCATTAATACCCCCACCCTGAAACGAGACCCGGGTTCTGCCAAGGAGTACGCCAATGAGGTGACCTCCCTCAAGGAGAAAGTCCGGGTTGCCCTCACGAATGCGCCGAGGGAGCGCCAAGCTCAGCTCATTGCTGGGGGTGTCGTCCGAGCAAAGGTCGAGGAGAATCCCGGCCTGACCAAGGATGAACGCGTCCGCCTCGAAAGCCAAGCTCTCAAGGCCGCTCGAATCAGGACTGGCGCTTCTCGAAAGGATGTACAGTTCGACATCACCGATTCTGAATGGAAAGCCATCATGAATGGTGCTGTAAGCAACGCCATGATGGAGTCCATCGCAAGGTATGCTGATCCTGAGCGTCTTCACGAACTGTCCATGCCAAAAGAAAAGCCTGTGCTTTCTGTCGGTGTTGTGGCTCGTGCTCGTGCGATGGCAAAGAACGGTGCGACCACCTCTGAAATTGCTGAGATGCTTGGTATTAGTACGAGCTCTGTGCTTGAAGCTGTGAAAGGAAATTGATTGAATCATGGCTGCGATGTACCTTACAACTACTGACAATCCTTACTCTCCAAAGACTGAGTTTGATCAGTGGTTGACGTTCGACCTTCAGAAAGGTTACAACAGTTGCGGACTCCTAGACCGTGTCAGCAAAACTAGTGACATCTTGAGTGATGCACTGATCGCTGACGATGTCGAAGAAGCAATTCAATGGATTCTCGATCATGATGCAACTGGAAAGAGAACTTTTGTGATCGAGTGAAACCAATTCAATTGGAGGGAATACCACGGTTCTCCCTCCATTGACCCCCGGGGGGCTGTCATTTCTTGATGACCCCCCGCCCGAAT
>ERZ1673703.528-NODE-528-length-44199-cov-25.651210_pt1 | contig 44199 bp, 42 predicted proteins | sample MGYA00580233_ERZ1673703 | MGnify/ENA primary metagenome ERZ1673703 (study PRJEB41218, sample SAMN15661748) | gut metagenome | host: Homo sapiens | place: Canada: London | collected 2015-08-20/2019-03-30 | study: EMG produced TPA metagenomics assembly of... | reverse complement strand
GACATATTCATTCCCATTGCCTGATTGATAATTCCTTCGGGAGTTATTGATTTCTCTTTCATAACTCTGACGGATTAAAGGTTAAAACCTGATTTTGGTTTGCGACGTACTCCGTTTTGCATCGAGGCCAGCATCTGGTCGTAGTTCTGCTCAGCCGTGTTCTTTCGTCCGTTTTCGATCCATGCCAGTAGTTCATCCTCATAGAAGTAAAGCTTCTTCCCTTTCTTATAAGAGGGAAGTATCCCTTTACGTACAAGGGCATAAATGGTCGGCTTTGCTTTTTGAATAATACGACAAGCATCGTCAATACCAACCAGCAGATGCTTTTCAGATTGCGGTGCCTGAAGTTCCGATACCAACTGTTTTAACTCTGCGACCTGTTCGGTCAGATAAGTTATCGCCTGCGGTAACTTATCAAAAGTAATTTCGTGTTTACACATAAACTCTTGATTTTAATAGTTCGTGTGCAAAGAAAACAGGTGATTTTACGGTGAAATTAGTCACCAAGCTATAACTGGATAATAACTTATCAGTGGTGATTGTTGCTATATGCCAGCAGGTTACGGCATAAAAAAAGCGACCACGCAAAAGTGATCGCTTGATATAGACTAAGAAATATAATTTATAGCTCCTCTTTGATTTTAATAATGCAAGTGCCTTCGACTCTGAGTTTCCGCTTGATGGTGGAAATTACGCTATCATGTAGATCTTTGGCGAAAACGTGCTTGATGAAAGTTGCTGTCTCAATACCCGATTTCTTAAATTGGTTACCGATATTCCAACCAAAGTGCATCAGGTCAATGGATTTTAGTTTGCTATCAACGGCCACAGGGTTACTTATCTGTTCGCATTCCTGTTCTGTAGCGGATTGGAAAAAGCGGATATGCTTGTAAAGTTGTTGCAAATCCTTCTCGCTCATATACAATGCCATCTCTTGCCCAGTATAAGAGAGCACCCGTTCCAAAGTTTGTACCTGCTCTTGCACAAATTTATGTTGCGCGGCTTGTTTATATTCCCCGTAGTTAAGCACGGTAGGCTCCTTCTGCTCCTGTTCTTGTGGAGCTTCTACAAGCGTTTCCACTACAATTTCAGGCTCTAATTGTGGATGTTTCTTTCTGAAAATTCGCTCTACGACAGGCAAAAGACAATCATTCAATATGGATTGGAAACTAAAATAGAAGCCACCAAGAAAAGGCAAGTCACGAAAAAGACCATAAGAGCTGAGAACTCATCCATTTTGAGTTCTGTTACTGCAAACATACGGGCCAGTACAGCAATACTCAATATTGATGCACATAAGAAAGAATATATAATAATGTAGTCGGTTTTTTTAGTTGTCATATTAATCAATAGTTATCATTTGTGCGCAAATATATACTAATAACTTATTGATTCCAAAATGTTTGTGCAATTGTCCGCATTTGGCGTTGATATGGCTGTGTTTGTCTCCCTTATAAGGTAAATGGCTATCTGTTTTGCCAGAGAATTAGATGTATTCTTTGATTCTGCTTTCAAAGGTATTTCCGAATAAATCCATTTCGCTGTTCGCTATTCCTAATTTAGTTGCCAATGCTTTCCACCCTTTTACGGCTGCTACTACCTCTGAGATAATCTTTGTGGCTACGTCTTGAGGTAACATATAGTCTTCACAAGCATCTGAAAGAATTGCTAAGTCGGCTTTGCTGGAAGAGTTGGAAATAAGTAGGCTCTGATATTCATTCAGCGTTGGATTCATATCGTAAGCAGGCGATAGCGTCCAACCTTTAGCTGTGAGCAGAAACCCGTGGTTGCGGAAGTGATCGTCCGAGTTGCCGATGCAAATGTTAAAAGCTACACGTCGATATAATTCTTGAAGGTTCTTGTTTACCTCCGTACAATTTTGAAGTATGAAGTCTACAATATCCAAGTACCCGTTTCCGGTGCTTGCGTTGGTTCCATCCGAAAGTCCAAGTAAAGTCATCGCAGAAGCAAAATGTATTCGTCTGCCGTCGTCGGTTCTATCAAAGCGACGTGATAAGAGCGTGTGGTACTTGTCGCTTGTAGAAATTACTTGCGTAGAGGCCGCATTGATTCCTGCTTTCTTAGCCAAAAGGTGGCAGAAGTGTTCCCAAAGCCCTGCGTTGTAATCATCTTTGCGAGAGGGGAATTTGGCAACATACAACACTTTGTCCGTATCGACTACACTGGCTTTCGGCCTGGCTCCACCCAATGAAGAGCCGGGTTGTACTAATTGAGTGAGCCACTTTTTATCGGGTAGCTTGTTTCCTTCTTCGCTTTTTTCAATTTCCCTACTGGCATGAATCAATTCACGAATGCTGGTTAATGGTGGGATGCGTAGGGTGTTGCTTGAGTTGATAAAGTCTCCATCGGGTGTCTTTTTGAAGCGAAATCCACCCATGCGCGATGAATCATCAATCCCCAGCAGATAATCAAACGAGGATAAGCGGCGGACAGGTCGTTTCTCTTCGGTAGCCAAAATCTGCTCCCTACGGTTGAGCAACGTGCGACCCCAACGATCGGGCAAGGCATCGGAGAAGCATCCGAAAATATCTTTTTCCAGTTGTGTGTATTGTAATCCTTTATAGTTATTCAGGTCTGCGCTAATAAATAGGTTGCCATATCGCTTCAGCCATTCATCATTAAACTGAAAGGCGTAACTATCCGAACCACGAAGGGATTCATAACTTAACTCTCCAATGAGTTCAATCTCTTTTAGCCAATCAAAATCGGCATATACCAATAGTTTTTTCATTGTTTATTCCTTTTTAGATGCACGTTCACGATTCTTTAAAGTCAAATCTTGCAATGATTTTCCCAATTTATCCTCTTTGGCAAGCCAGAGAATATCTTCATCCAGTTGCAGAGCATAAAGCACACGAAGATAGATACCTATGGCAACGGTAGGCACTCCCTTTTCGATGCGTGATACCGTGAGGGGTGAGCAGGTTGCTCGTTCAGCCACCTGTGCCACACTCAGATTGCGACGTAGACGTGCTAATTTGATTTGCTCACCTACAATCTCCATTTTTTGCTCTAGTTTTCGAGGCAACTTAGTGCCCATTGTATTCTTTGCCATAGTTGTAACATATCATATAATATGCAAATATAATGCTATTTGTTTATTATATGATATGTTGATGAAATATATTTTATTTCAGAGAAATCTTATTTGCCGACTCACGTTTCTTTTCGCTCACCAGCTCCGCATATATTTGTGTTGTTGACACATTGCGGTGAGTGAGCATCTTGCTGACCGTATAAATATCTGTACCTGCGGCAATTTGAAGGGTTGCATAGCTATGGCGAAAGCAATGGAACGTAATGTGCTTCTGTATCTTAGCTTTCTTAAGCCAATTTTTTAGAGGGTAATTTATCATACTTCGACTGAGCCCCTTGAAGACTTTACCCGTTCCTACTTCTCCGCAAAGTTCAAAAGCTTCATGGCTGATAGGGAGCGTAGCTTCTGTTTTGGTCTTTTGAGTACGGATACGAATGCAGTAACCTTGATCGGGAGCGATGCCAAAGTCCGACCATTGCAGGTTCATTATGTCGCTGATACGAAGCCCTGTCAAGCAGGAGAATAGAGAAGCGGCTTTGAGAACGGGGATATCACAAGGCGTGGTGGCTAATTGCTTCACCTCGTCCAAAGTCAAATACTCTTTCTTTACGTCCTCATATTCAATCTTCTCTAAGAAGTCGTTGATGTTCTCACGGAGTAGTTTATCACGATAGGCGATTTTCAGCAGACCTCTGAACGTGGAGTAGTAGCCTGCTGCCGAATTGAGCGATACTTTATGTTCGGTGTGTTTTAGCTGTTTGGCATTCAGAAGGTAAGCCCGAAACCGTTTACAGAGATCGACATTCACTTCACCAAAGGTACATTTGCCCTGTACGAAGTTTGAGAAATGGGCGTAGACTACCTTCCATTTCTGATCTTTGGTACGCATCATTTTAGCGAAATAGGCAAGGAAATCGGCTTTCATTTTATGCTTGTCTAAGAAACCGAACTCCTCATTGATTAGTGATTGCACCCGGATGCAGCGGATGGCTTCGGCTTTGTTTAACATATCGTTGTTGAACTCACGCTCCATCTCGTTCTTTGGGTGGGCGTAGATGTAAATGCCGAGATACTCCCGACGGCTCATAATCATTGTTTCGGGATGGCGAATTGCCGGATAATAATCGAGGTAAAGGGAAATTTTTTCGTTACGGATGGCTCTTTGGCGAACCGTAACTTTGGTACATGTGTGCGTCATACGATTGTTATTTAAATGTTTATACTTGTTTTATGATTGCAAAGAAAATTGGTGATATGATGGTGACTACCGTCACCGCTTAATAACTTACTCTATTTTGGGACCACCCAAAAGTCTGTCAAGCTCCGGTCGGGAGATCTTGACGTATTTACCGACCTTCACTCTGGGGATATTGTGGTATTTGGCGTAATGATAGAGTTGATCTCGTGTGAGATTGAACTTTGCCATTGCTTCTGCTACCGTATAATATTGTGGCTCGTCGGGTTGTGCTACGCCTTTAGCTATGTCGAAATGCTTTTTGGAGTAGCTAATCATGATGCCCTCTTTCTTTTTGGGTATAGCATTCTTCGAGGCAAGTGTGTAGATGGATGCCAACGTCATATCAAACTTCTCCTGAATTTCCTGTACGGTGTACCACTCGGTGATCTCCGGATTAGCAGCTTTCTTCGAGAAATAATTGTCGATATGCTTTTTGCTCCAATAGGTTTTGCCTCGATTGAAGGTTCGTGGAATATTGTGTTTCTTAGCTACAACGAATATCCATGAATCGACTACATTATATTTCTCTTTGACTTCGACCGTGGTGTAGAACTCGGTGATAGGGACTTTCTCTTTGGGCAACCTTTTATTATAAGCAGTCGTGTTCTCGAAAAGAGTATCAATGTCCTTCCTTCTGATAAGTGTCTTTCCTTTAAACTGAACAGCTTTTATAGTCTCGTCCGCCAAATAACGATAGATGGTCGCTCTACTAATCCCTAAAAGTTTAGTGGCCTCAATGGGATTAAAGAACTCTCTGTGCTCTAAATCCTTTGTTGCCTCATTCTGTTCTTTAAGAGATAACTCTTTTTGATAGGAGATAATACGCTCTTGTCTTACCCTCTCTTTGTAGGCTAAGCTGGCACACCTGTGTGAGCAATAGGATGTGCTCATTTTGTGGGCTGTGAAAACCTGTTCACACCACTTACATTTCTTCTTGATGTCAATGTTACTACTCATTTTTTCGCTTGTTATTTCGCCAAAACTGTCTCATGGCGTCTCACCACGTCTCATGATGTCTCAATTCTCTACTACCTATCCAGTGAGAAATAGGTTGCAAACCTCCGAGACCCAAATACGGTACAAAAATGAGCTGAAAAACAAGTATAAACGATAACCATCGTCCATACGAGCAAAAAGAAAGGCGCTCAAAATGAACGCCTTATTAATCAATAGTAATCTATGCTAATCGTTGGTAATCACCAATTACTTGCCGACGCAGAAAGTGTAGATGATTATCAATCAGTCATTTAGCACTCTAAAAGGTACAATCACTCATTTGGCAAGTCGTTGAGAATGTGTAAGTTAGTGATTTTCAACGCACTTTTCGCCTTGTACCTCCATTTTGGAATGTAAAAGTAAGTGTAATTTCTTGAATATCAAAACCCGAGGTACAAAAACTTTCAAAAAAGCGCATTTTTCACCCCGAAAAGGTACAAAAACGGCTCTGAAACCGATGCTGGGGTCAGAGCCGTTTTGCTATTCGATTTTAAGTGTTTTTTTGCACTAATGGATAGTGTTGTTCTCACTAAATTGCTATCTTTGCAGTATGAAAACGAATATCGACATAACAACAATACTTAGTCAAGACCTTAAATCTAGGTTGGCAGTTAATGATTTGCGCCTGTATATAGAGAATACTGGCAGTGAATCTGTGGTTATTGATTTCGCAGGTGTTAAGTTCGCAACAAGAAGTTTTGTTGACGAATATTATAATGTTATAATGAAGAATCAATCATCTATTAAGATTGAGACTATTAACATACCAGAGGATATTCAAACAATCTTCGATGTTGTGCAACGCACACAACATAAGGAGAAGGATATTAAGCTAGATGCAACGGTTGTTAAGTGTAAGACATTTGCTGACCTTCAACGAGTATTTAGCACATTGATGTTATAATTGTCAAAACGAAATGCAGCAAAATAGAATGAACATAACAGCAACAAAAGTGTGTCGAGGCTCAAAACGCTTCGAGGGTGTGCTGTGTACTCCTATTTCAGGCATTGTGTCATTCGACATTATCGGAAAAACTATCCAACTGAAACATACGATAACAAGGATATTATAGATGCAAATATCCGCGTTAGCAAAATAGATAAGAATCGTTGGAAAGTACCTACCAAACTTTTCAACGATTTTTGTTTATGCCCATTGGTGACGATCTTCCTCTCCGTCTATTCCGTCCAATGGCAATCAACGAATCAATTATTAACTACACAGCGATGCGTACTAAAGAAGAATTATTATGAGTGAATATACCACTGTTTATTTGAGATACAAGAATACTCCCTTGTTGGAGTATAGAGAACATCCATCCTTGGAGGAATCGAGAAACTTATCAAAGGATGAGATAATGGCAGCTATCCATGAGGTAGATGAATACAATAAGAATGTTAGCAAATCTTTCGGTTGTGAGTTGTTTCATCTTTCTACGACCCTGAGTCGGCAATTAGATGTACTTCAATGGAGTTCGTCTCCACAAACTTTGACAGCAGAACTGCTCGATAGGGTTTTAGCGTTTTATAATGAGGAAATCGAGGATTACAAGAAGAGCATTGCAAGGTATAAGGCAACTATAATAAAGTTGGAAACGCGCATACTCAAGGCTAATGTAGAACTGTACGATAAGATTAGTAAGGATATTGATGAATACAATGATAGTATTCGCGATTTTGAAGAAGATCTTGAAAACAAGCAATACCTGTATAACAAGTTCTATTTCGCAAAGAGCATATTAGATAACAAGTCTAATGCTGAGGACTACGAATTGGTTTACACAAAATGTTAAGAGGAGATAAGCTATATGAAGATACAATACGCATCTGATATACATTTGGAGTTGTCAGATAATTCAAGATTTATAAAGAGTATGCCATTTGAGGTGGCTGGAGATGTTCTGGTCTTTGCTGGTGATACTGGCTATCTACGAGATAGAACATTGCCGAACTTGAAGTTTTGGAAATGGGCATCTGCCAATTACCGTGAGGTGCTACTAATTCCTGGCAACCATGAGTTTTATGGCAATGGCGATGTGTTGGCTTATGGCGACAGTTGGAGCAGGGAGATTCTTCCCAATGTCCATTACCATCAGAATAAGGTGGTACGCATTGATGATACGGACTTTATCCTCTCTACTCTGTGGTCGCATATCCAGCCTCAGGATGAGTATTTCGTAAGTAGAGGGATGAACGACTTTAGGCAGATACGATATGGCGGTTGTAGGTTTACTACCGATGATTTTAATGCCGAACATCAAAAGTGCTTGTCCTTCATTAAACAGAGTGTCGCCGAGAATACAGCAGAGCATATTGTTGTCGTAACCCATCATCTGCCATCGTTGGCAGTCGTGGCTCCGCAGCATAAAGGTAGCCTGCTAAATAGTGCATTTGCAACTGAGTTAGGCGACTTCATCGCTGATAGCCGTATAGATGCGTGGATTTTCGGACACTCGCACGCTAACGAAGAGGCAACCATCGGCAATACACGCCTCGTCTGCAATCAACTTGGCTATGTGGCTTACGGAGAGCATCTTGGAGGCTTTGATGGCGGTAAATTTATTGAGATATAGAAGTGTTTATTTAAGAAATAAAGAATAAGGTATTATGAGCAATCAACCAGATTTGACAAAATTTCGTGGTGCGATATTTTGGGATACAGCAATAGAGAATATTGACTTCACAGCGCATCGTCGTTATGTTATCAACCGTATTTTCGAGCGGGGTAACGAGGAGCAGATATTGGAGATAATTCGTTTTTATGGTATTGAAACTATTAAAAACGAAATAAGGCTCGATAGTAAATCTCCATTTGAAAGAAAGATTCGCGAGAACTTAGATAAGTACATTTATTAATACAATATGCTCCACTATGATAGCTGAAAGCCATCATATGTGGAGCATATTGTAAAGACAATTTAATGTTAAACTATTCGAGTGGTATGCTATCTCGAAAGTTCCTTATATGCAGCTAACCCCTTAACAGTTAATAAATACTTTTGGCGAGGGTGACGCGGAGAATCAGGATAAAGCATACGAACATATCCTTCCCGCATAGCAGGAGAAAGGGAATATTCGATAAAATTTGGTCTATCCTTTAATCCAACGGCAGCCATCATCTCCTTTACCGATAGCTGTTTCTCCGCAATAGCACTAATTAAACGCCTTATGTTTTCGCCCTCTGGGATGACACTTGTCGGGGTGCTTGTTGGGGTGCTTGTTGGGGTGGCCCCATCAAGTAACTCTTTTGCCTTGATATGAAGATGCCTGTTCATAAGAATATTATCTTCGCCCATCAAAAGGTTGCGGAAAAAGCGTTCAAGATGAATAGTTTCCTTATATATCCCTTTCTGAAGATTCTGGTAATTGGCTCGGACAAGAGCATTGCGGAAATACCATGAATTCTTCTCAAAAGTGGTATTATTCACATCGAACCCGAGTGATCGTAGATACTTGATGATGAATACTGCTGTTGTTCTTGTATTACCTTCACAGAATGGATGAATCTGCCAGATATCTGAAGTAAATTGAGCAATATGCTTAACGATCTCTGACATATCCATACCTGTATACTTGAAATCTCGCTCTCTCTGAATGTCGTGTGATAAAGCACCTTTGAGTTCAAAGGCAAATCCATATGAAACAGATGCTCCATCCAATACCCATTCTTTCTTAGATATTTCGTAGTCACGCAAGATGCCGGCATGTTTGAATATCCCTGTAAAAATTCTTTTGTGAATAGATGTCAATCCATGAAGGGAGAATGTGAACGATGGCTCATTTATAATTTTGGTAATGTTTGCGGCAGCCTTGTCTGCTTCCTCTTTTTCATCATCTTCTGGTGTTCTTGCAGTCTTTGATTGATAATAAGTATCGATGAGTTTCTTTACCTCTTCGATGGTAATGTCCCCCTCAATATGCTTTGCTGCAGTTTCGTTCAAGTACTCAGAAGTCTTGAGTCCATCCACAGCCTGCAAACCAATCGCAGTTTTCCAGGCCTCGGCTCTCTCTTTACCACCAGGCTCACCCATTTTTATGTATGTATCAAAGTCAATCATATTGCAATGTTCATTATATTAATCCGCTTTATTCCCAAACAGCTCGCACCTCGCGGGCATTGTAGAATCGAATGGATATTTTGACATATCTAAGTGTTTTATATGAAATAACGATAATCGTAGGTTATTCCTTTGTATTGTTTTAGCAGGTTGCCAATTTGAGCTAATGTATTTGAAGTATCAATAGTAGCAGGCAACTTGGTGTATAGGTTAAATGAGTTCCAGTTCATTTTCGTAAATCCTATAATTTCTTTAGCTATTGTTTTCAAATCACCCGTTCCATAATACTTAGTAATTTTTAGAGGAGATGGGATGCTTCTACCACCTTGATAATATTTGCGATTTGCTTTTATCGAAGGAACCACTCCATGCGTCCACAATAAGGCATTTCTATTAGATAGTTTTATACAAGTTCCCCTATCAATAGGATAACCATCGATGCACATCTCTCCTTTGTTGTTAACCCATTGTGAAATAAATCTGTGATTCTGTTCATTAGTAATGGTTATTAGGTCAACTTCTAAAATTCCAGCCTGTCTTAATGCGTGTGTTATTCCCTCTATCTCATCTTTCTTATATGGTGTGCGTTTATGGATTACGACCCTTTTAGGGAGTTTTTCCATTGCGTGCTGAAATAGATTCAAGATATCCATGCCAAATTTATATGCTTCCTCGAAATTTAGATACGGATTTCTTTTGCTATCAAACTGAGGATGTTCTACTTTTGATAATTTATATCTTAAACCTTGTCCTTGAGAATTATAAATATGGCTACATCCTAAAACAACATCTGTTTTTCCATCAGGCTTCTTTTTAATGCTATAGCCAATACCTGCATATGCAGTATCAGGATTTAGGTCAGCTAAAGTCCAAGGAGTTCTTAATGCCTTAACAAATAAAGCAAGAGAGAGCCACCAAGAGATCTCACATTCCATCCTATCAGACAAGGTCTTTTCCTCTATAATTTGTGTTGTAAACTTATGATGTGCTGCATAAGCCTTGATATAATTATGTAGATCAAAAGTTTCGTGCTCATGTTTAAATTGCCTGTAGTGACTCCATGAACTAGGGATGAATATCGTTATTACACTTCCAGGTGTCTGCTCCGCTAATTTTTTAGCTCCAAAACAGATTGTCCTAACAAGTTCCAAAACATTTGATGGGTTATCATTTATTGATAGCCATCTCTCAGAGTTAACTTCAGGAATATCTAATCTACAATTATAGATATTACTAAACCCTGTATAATCGTGGATGTAATCTGATGTTTGAGATGTATTTATTGTACTATTTAGTCTTTTTAAGAATGTACTAAATATTGTGGAATATGGACCAGGGCATATGACACCGATTCGGATGTCTTGAGCTAATTTGTCATAGTAGCGAGAGTCAAAAGGTTTATGGTTAGTAAGTCCTCTCATCGGATTATCATCATAAAAGGGCCTATCGGCATATGAATTAATAAACTCAAGTTTCGGCTCGTCTACATGTATACCACGATATATAGTTCGTCTTTTATCGAATTCTTTTGGTGCGTGTGTTTTAAATCCATTATGACCTATAATTTCTGCATATCCTCTGTTGGGAGATAATTTGAATGTAAAACCACTATTTGAATTCAAAGGAATATCAAATGATGTTTTATTATTACCTAATATAATATTATACCACATCTGAAGTTTTTCTTCATATTTTTTATTCCTCATCCTATCTAGGTACTCACGAGTATATTTCTGTTTCTTCTCTTTCTCAATAGGTTCACTTGATTCTAAGTATATAGTAGGGGTTATTGAAAATAAAGCATATTCTTTCTGTGGTATAAATGACAATCCGCATTCTGCCGCCTCATGTACTATAATGTTCTCTTCTTTGAAAATGCTTTCATTCTTCCATAGAATACCACGTTTGTAATTTACATTCAGTCCTTTAAGTTGAGATATTCCCAATAATATAGCTTTAAGAATTAACTCCCTAAAGACTCCATTGCTTTCAATATCGTCAACAGTAATTGGTATGCGTTCAATTTCACTGATTAAGTCATTGCCAAAAATATCTTGAATCATTGATGCTGTTGAAATTGAATACACTTTATCCTGATAAGGAACTGCAACAACACTTGTATTATTAGTTTTTTCTCTAATATACTGCCATTTACCTTTAGTCTTATCAAAAGAGACTTGGAATTGAAATATTTCCTTTGGGAATACTACAGGCGACAAATTGCTTTTTAAGTATTTGATCGTTGCGCCATCACCAATACAGAATGGTGTATCAGTCGATTCTGTGCGGACAATCTTTAAAATTTCATTTATTTCATTCTGTTTGGATGGATCTTCGTTATAACAATACTTCATAAGTGATAACATAATGTTATCAAAGCCGTCTGCATCAATATAATATGCAGTTCGCCCCGCCTTTCTAATATTTGTTATTAGTTCTTGTACTTCAGGTGTTATATTACCTCCATATCCACACCAATATAATCGGCCTGCTCCTTTATCTGTAAAAGTTCGAGTTAAAGCATCCATCAAAGATTTATCTCGACCACTATAGCCAATAACAATTAAATTTTTATCTACAAAATAGCGGCACATTGCAGATACAAAATCTGTATGTTGCGAATCAAGTTCCTTTGCTGTATTCTTTAATGTACTATACTTGTAATCACCATGCAATGCTATGTATAGTAATTCATTGCTACTTTCTGTCCTATATATACGATCAACACAGTCTAAATTAATTGTAATAGGAGTTATATTTGCTTGTTGTGCAGCTCTCTCCACTAAACCGTCAAAATTGGTACTCCATATAGATTTCACAACTCCATATTTATTCAATAAACATAGTAATTTATATCCAACAAATGGAGTCTTATCCTGGCAAAGATTTTGAAAATATTTAATTCTATCAGCTTCAATTTGATATGCTTTTTCTGCATAAAAGGAGTATTCATCAGAAGATCCCTCTTTCGGAAAGCCAATTTGAGAATCTATCCACTTTTGGATAATAGTTTTACTCCTGTCAGATTTTTTAGGATCAACTAAATTTTGCTGACACCCAGATAGGGTTTGATAGATTGACGCTTTCCAATCCCATATACAATCATTAGCAGATTGTATGCCCGATGAGATAGAAGCTCCAGCACCTAAAAGCACGCCAAAACTTCCATCAAGATTTTGTTTGATTGAACGCAAAAAAGCATCAAAATCTAAATATATGTCAGATGGGGTTGTAATAGCCATATTTATTCTTTATAATTTGTAATCACGATCTCTGAATTGAACTTAAATAATACTGCTTAACTTGTAATATTCACAAATATGCTCATTTATAATAGTTGCGTTTTTAGGATTCCTTATAATTTCCACAAAACGAGAATCTATTTCGGCATATTCACAAGACTCTTGAATCGCTCCAATACTCTTTTTAACCTCTAAATACAAAATATCGTTTCGCTTCATCTTTAACTTATAAAACGGTTCTGATGCCATGTGGATATATGGATTACAAATATCCATTGTAAAGGAATTTGGTCTAGGAACTACTATATTCCAAATATTTCTAAATGTGTCTATTAATAGATTATTTAAATATATCTTGCCTTCTACTATATGACCTTCTGTGATGAGTTTTATGATACTTAATATGTATACAGGTTTATGAGGACTTCCTATACCATTATATTTGAAAGTCCTCAAGTTTTCAGCCCATTGAACAATATCATCAACAGTTAACATACTATTAGTATCCCTTACTGCATAGTTAGAGGGGCAATCACTGACAATACAACTATTACTATTTATATTGTTATTGACATATGATGATGGTTTGCTTTCGCTGGATATAATTTCAACCTGTAGATTTAATCCTAGTTCGTCCGAAATCTGCTTTATCTGCTCATACTTTGTAGGAGTATCTGAACAGGTATTTACAAGCCAACCATTACCAACAGGCTTGCATGGTTTTTCATATCTTGGCTTAGGATTCTTTAGAACTAAATTATCTGCACAAACAATAATACCCAAATCCCGTACTCGTTCTGGACCAGCATATTTAACAACCTCAACCAGAGTTTCTAAAACCTTATTTGGCTGAATCGTTCTACCGTCGGGGAATGTTACCTTAATCTTTTGTCTGGTTGATGTACTTGGTTCATCATCTAGATTGATAATTTCACCAGTAGCAACAGACACAATATCTACCTTCAAATCCAATTCTAATTCATTAGATATCTTGATAAGGTCCTCTCTCTTTCTGCGAGTATTTATATTGGTGAAAACTAACCAGCCATCGGCTATTTCACGCTGTGCAGAAGCATACTGCTGGCTGCGTTCTTTTGTTACAAGATTGACATTGGCATGCAAAATGTTCAACTCGTGTATTAAGTCTGGATAGTTGTTCTCGATAATCTCAACGAAAGTATCAACGGCTTTTTGATATTGCACAACTCTTCCATCAGGGTATTCTACACGCAGAATCTCTGTTTTTGATTTTGTTCTTTCTGTGGTTTTATTCTCTTTAGTGGGAGATAACGAGACATATGGATTATTCCAATCAATAGCCTTGAAAAGTCTCATCCATTCTCCCATATCCATTGTTGAGTATCTCTCTCCATAGAAATCCTCAACCTCGCTATATGCGCAAACCGGATTGACGTATTCGGAGTCCAAATGTGGACGTAGTTTGTCTAACAGGGCAGGATTGGCGATTTTTGTTAGTTTACCATTCGCATCTGTAAACATCGCCTCCCAATCAACATTTTCGGTTGATATATTGACTGTTGCCTCCGTAGCATTATTATCATTTTTGGGGGTATCTTCATCTTCAATAGATCCAGACAAATGACAAATATGGTCTATATATTGAACTAATTGCTTTGACATTGCAGACAAATCACGATGTTTTGCTTTGTTGAACTCGTCTATTTCAGGAATAGCAAAGAATTTCGTGAATGCTTCTTGTAAATCCTCAATGGATACACAATCTTCAAACAATGTTTTATATTGATTAAACCAATTAAGGTCTCGTAGTATTCGAATAGCTTTCTGATAATGCCCGACTGTACTATGATTATACCCCTTGTTGAATAAAAATGAACCAAAATCCTCGAATATATCTCTATTAACAAGAATATCTAAATAATCTACCATTTCAGTTTCTGTTGCGACAGGTGTAGACTCTTTAGAATAATTTTGTTTGACAAGGAAACTGATATATGCTCTAAGTGCGGCTGACAGCATATTGTGCCATTTCTCATTTTGCTCCTTGATGTCTGGTTGATTGCAAAACTCTGAAACGATATCTAAATATTCACTTAAGCTATCACAAGAGAGGAAGATCTTACGATAACGAGTGATGTGACCATCGTTAATCAATGTTTTAATGGCTCGACAATAGTTCCCGATTGTTACGCCAGAATAGCCGTCATCATTCATACTACGAGCTAGTAATTCCACATTCTTTGTGTCGCAGAATGTTTTATACGCGTCATTAGCTTCTGGGCGTCTCTTGGATCCCATTGCAACATAATCGCTATCGTCTTGGAAGAAGGTTTTTAAGTTAGACAGAATAAACTCTAAGTGCTCGCGTGGAAATGCAATTACTTCACCGTCATTATTTAACGAAAGTCGTTTGATATCCTGCGATGATGCTACCTCCTCCTGTAATGACAAACGCGAATAGAATGATACACTTTCACCATTATTTAAGCGTTGTTTTGTCCATTTAGGATGCCAAGTTGTATATACATCATTATCTGCATCGTATCCAAGAAGTACGAAGTCAATATTTCCTTCTTTTATCGTGTCAAATTCTTCTTTTTTAGGAAGTTGAACTCTCCACACATCAGGATTGGTGAAGTATGCTGGAGAAAGATTTTTGATATATATGTATAATTCCTTGCCATTCAGCATTATGTGGAATGGATTGAGTCCATCAATGATTTTGAAAGAGTCGCACTCTTCCAAACTTTCGATGAAAATTTGTTGCAATGTATATCTGCTAATTTTCTTAATCATAATGCTTAAAATAAACAATTAAACAACTCACTATCACTAAACTTTGACGAGTAATTAGCACTGTTTATATCCTCTAATTTTGTAATGTTTGATGCAAACTTCACATCTGAGACATTGGCAGGAACATCGGTTTTCAAGATACGAGGAATAGCTTGGTAATCATAGTATGCCAAAGTATCAGCAGCTGTTACATAATCGAAGAAAACAGTTCCTATTTTATCGATATCAGTACCAAGTGTTTGTGCGATTATGGTATATAATCTAATCTTAACCTCCATATTCGAAATGCTCTCACATATTCGGTCATAAAGATTTCTAACAGATAATCCTTGAGCACATTTTCCAGACTCACGAACCGTCATTGAGGCAATTAGCAACCGTGAACTGGGAGATGGATTAAGTTGGTCTAATGAAAACTTGTGTATCCTCTCCTCGGATGATGTGCTTTTTACTTCTATCTTATCTTGACCTAATGTAAAATCGTATTTTGATGATGCGGAAGAATGCCAAGCATTTATTAATACATCATAGTTCTTACACCGCTCAATAACTAATAGTTCTGCCCATAATCCCTGTATCTTTTTTCTTGGGGTTGATGTTAATGCAGAAAAGATTGTTACCAGTCGTTCAACCTCAATAGACAATGCTTGCTTAGATGGCTGATGGCTCATCTTTGATAACATCATTAGAAAAATTTCTATAAAATACGATTGAAGGTGTTCATCATTAGTTCGCAAAGTAATTATTGCAAAATTACTCAGCAGCATCTGTCCGTCAGACTCTTTAACGGTACACTCCATATCGTACTCAACAGAAAGTAATTCTCTGATAGTGTTCGGCACATTATCCTGTGAATCACTTGTAGATACAAAGAACATAGGGAAATGCTCTTTGGAGATGCCCAACTTGTGCGACATTTCAGGTAATGAGATAACATTGTAGGTTTTCTCATTACTATATATGCACTCTAATGCTTTAAACTCGCTGAATATTTGCTTAAAATCAATCATGCTTTCACTTTCTATTCTTCGTCTGAATCATCTATCGTATTTTCTATATTCATACAGTAATTGGCAGCCAATTCTTTAGGATAGTACATTGCCAATGTATATGCTGTTCTCGGGAAATCAAGTGCAGCGCCATCAAACTCAATGTGATGAAGTTGAATCGTTATTGTATCCTCTGAACCATATATCTTCCTATCACCAGGATAATTTGTCGAGTCTTGAACAGAACTTGGACCCGCAAACAAATCGGTATTTTTAGCCAGACGACATTTCTCCTTATCAAAGCTACGATGACGCGGTGCTGAATCAAATGCCATTTGGTAGAACCAAACATACTTTATAGGATTCTCATTATCTTCAGCTGACAAGTATCTTAAATATCTTATAGTATTGGCTTTACGCTGAGCATCAGGCCAATTCTTAAAGTTGAAACTTGATAAGAACTCTATTGCCTCATCAACGCTCAATTTCATATAGCGATGAGTACGGTCTTTGGTCGTATCTGGTCTTACTGTAAAATCATTAGCGTGCTTTTTAAGAAAATCTCCTACAACATTATCGTTGTGCTCTATTGTTGACCTACTAGCAAAAGCCTGTAAAGCAAACATTCCTTGCATTTTATCGTTTACCACCCATACTGGCAGCACATTGCTGCGAGTAGGACGCAATGATGGTGATAGCAGAATGCTACGCTCTACATCAGCCAAATTGTCACATTTGCTTAACAATAGTCGCAGTTCTTCCTCGTGATTCACATAAGAGTGATAGTTTTCGATGGTTTTGGCCGGTAAGAAAACGCGACAAGAGCGGATATAATCTTGTTTATACCCAAAGAAACGACATCTCTGCTGAATTGTATCTGCATTTGTAGCACCTGTGGCATATCGGGGCATATATGTAGTTGCTAATTTTTCAACTGTAAAGCCTCGGTTAAGCATCTCTGCACCAACCAAAATGTGCATCTTGTAATTATCCCACTCTATTTCTGTTTGAGCATCTTTATCCGTATTGACAAGATAAACCTTTTTATCGCGGATAACCTCTGCGATATATGGCTTAATCTGCTCAAAAGTAGGTCTATTGTCTGGGGAATAGAACTCTACCGCCTTTGAGAATATCTTTTCAAATCGCTCTAACAAATCAACCTTGTCGTCATATCCATCGGGTTTGTTTAATGCAATTCTCCAAAGTTTAAGAGTATTATCAATCCAACCTTTGAATGTCTTATTCCATTTCTTTTCATTATCTGGATGCACCATCATTGACAGATATGTAATATCTTCTGAATCTTGCCATTTAACCACAATGGCGACAGCAAGTATATGGAACATCAATGCATCCTGCAAAGACTTAGGCATTCTTTCCAAAGGATTTCTCTTTTTATGGAAAACCTCTGCCTCGGGTATTTGAATAATTAGACCACCCTTAAACAAATCGTGATTAGGGCCTTTCCCAAAGAATAGTTTACCTCCAATATATCCCTCCCCTGGAGTAAGTAATGTATGACTCTTGGGCGAAAGCAAATCCTGCATGCTAATCAGAATATTTGCCTGAGGTGTTGCAGTATATTGTATGTAAGTATTACCTGGCAAAGCGGCTCTTAATCGCAATATAGCATCGTATGTAGAAGATCTTTCTTCCTCTTCCTTCTCCCTTTCCTCTTTACTGTTTTTCCTTCCAAAATTATTCAAAGATGCCTGATCGGCCTCATCATCTATTATAAGGACTGTTTCATCCTTCATTACAGATTTGTACTCTGCCGAGTTGACAACTTGAATCAGTTTGTCGATGTGTTTAGAGTGCTTGAGGATGGGTATCAAAATTATAGGATTATCTGATGATTCAAGATGCCCAACAATATCCTCAACTTCGTTAGAGGTCGCATTAGGATGAATCTTATAGAAGTTGTTATTCTTCGCACGATTGCCAATAAGATCTTTCTTCAATCGTTTTGAAGTTTGGTCTAATAGGTTGTTTTTAGTGCCTGCTAAATATATTACTACACGATAACCATTATCTAATGCCAAAGCAGTCAAGCCTGTAAATGACATAGTTTTTCCACTCTGTACATATCCAACTACCAAATGCGTTGTTTCTGGTGCGTGAATAGCATTGTGAGGGTTACAGTGGCATAAAATATCACAAGTTTCGTTTCTAAATGTCACAGCGGCATTGTCAGAAAGACCGTGCCTTTTCGTTGGAGACATCTTTTGTGACTCCAAAAAGCGTTCAAAGAATTCGCCGGTAGATACAGCCTGCAGCGCATTTTTAGGCAACGACTTCTTGCTTTCAGTATTATTAATTGTTATCTGCGTCATTATACTTTTGTTTCTTTGATATACTGGTTAAAATAGGTGAGCAATTCTCCAGCAGTGTCATTACCCTGTTCCTTTGCTGTGAACTTTGCAATGGCAATGGTTTTTAGAATTGCAGAGATAGCATCTGTGGGCTTGCCAAAGTGCTGAAAGAATATGTGATTCACATCAATCTTACATATAATCTCATGTCCACTTTTGTTAGACACATCAACCCAGCATAGGTCATCACCCGCACCCTCTACATATTGCAGACTGAGCGTATAAGATATTCCTTTTATCTTGTATGTGTCTTCAAAGCCATCCAAAACCGTAGGTTCTTTGACCACAGGGACCTCAACAACAGGTAGAGTTCCTTGCACAGGTTTAGGAGTGAAGATGTCAATGGGTTTTCTATCGGCTTTGGTCGATGTATTATGCCTCTTAACAAGTTTTTTAACAATCTTGCGATTCTCATCAACACGATAATCTTCAGCCTGTGTATACAAGTCGAAATCTTTAGTGTGTATTTCGCCCTTTAAAGCTTCCATTAAAGCCTCAAGGTTTTCTTTGTCCTGAATATCATTTTTGTTGAATGACACTTCAAAACCATCTAACTCTAATTCGCCAAATAATCGTTTGAATCTAAAATTTCCTTGTGCTCCAAACAATGATTTAGGGAAATATCGTCCATCTGTTTCGGCTCCAACAATTACACGACCTCTTCGTAACAACACCAGTCCATTTTGAGTATTGTTGATATCTTTTAGAATTGCAATGAATCCTTTTGCGCGATATTTGCCGAACTTGAAATCTATCTCCTTCTTCCAATGTATTCTATCCCCATTAGGCGTTTTAGCAAATGGAGCCTCTAAAACTGGATATTCATCAAACGAAAGAGGTTCACCGTCAACAAACAAATCCATTTCGTTTGCACGGAGAGATTGCCTATATATGCTGGCTAATTCTGCCTTAATTTTCTCGAGACTTCTACTCGAGGGAGAATTCTTTGTTGGCGATTTTATATTAACAATAGTATAGTGTTCTTTGTTAGGATATTGAATTTCCTCATATGGGAGTTCCTTTACATCATTATCGAGGACATATTGCAGGTTAAATTCATAAAAACGCTCTACGGGTTCATCAATTGCAGTAGTTCTTACAGACCAAGTATTGCCCAACCAACCAGCTGCAGTTTTCATTCCCATGCCAAACTCATTAAGACCTTTATTATCCTCTGGAGTTTCAGCAGTCATAAAAGCCTTTTGAAAACTACGGAAATTTAAGCCACCTGCATTATCTGATATAGTGATTACTTTGGCTCGATTGTCATCAGAATTCCATTCAAAATCAATGGTAACTCTAAACTTAAAATCGGGATTGTTGGCTAAAAGCAATTCTTTGCAGTCTCGGTATGATTGCAGAGCATTATCAATAAACTCCGCAATGGCATGTGATACGGTATTCGGAAGATCTGCATATCTTGCGAACATAGTTGTACCAATCTCGATACTAACCACTTGTTTATTGATATTATTCATAGCTCAACATTTTTTTAGCAATGATTTTAACAATATCTACATTTATAGCATTACCTAAAGCTTCATAAATTCTAGTCTTAGATAAATTGCCAAACTTTAGTTGCCCCATACCTTGTAGAGCCGCAGCTTCTTTTACTGATAGGTATCTACCATAACTTATATCTTCTCGTGTGAGCCCATATTGTTCTAATTCAGCGTCCGAATATTTAGGAATACATTCCGATGGGAGTTTTACCCAAGGAAGAATAGGAACCTGTGTTCCCACAAGGTTTAACGCTGGTGAGAATGTTGGTAACTTCACACGAATTCCCGATGCCCTAAATTGTACAATCTTATCTCTAATATTACCATCTTCACACCCTTTACAATTCCATTCAAATTTTTGATGGCTGTTGTCCCACTCCTTGATATACTCAATCCATAAACTCAACCAATCAGAATTATCTGCCCAAAATTCTCTATTCTGTCTAATATATCTTATTTTCCATTCAGGGAATCTTTCTGCGGTATCAGTTTGGGCATATATTGGAAGTTGTTTAAGACAATCCTCCTTGGATGGGCCGTCTATCACCCATCCCAATTTACCTTTATGTCCCTTTAATTTATTTTTATGTTGTTTGAAAGGAGCAATATCTTCGTAATCATAATCTGCATCAAATTCCATTGCCCAAATTGGGAATCTTGGAATTTTGCGATTATGCTTTTTAATTTCATTTAGAAATATTTGCCAGACCTTTAGGTGTTGATGTGTTTTAAGTGTTAGAGGTTGAATATCTTTATCTGTTTCATTTATAATCGTAGTAATATCACAACACTTTTCTTTCTTTTCATTAGGAAAGGCAAAGTACTGTGAGTTATTATTGCTAGCTAAATCTTTACGGAGTCCTACTATGTATATGCGTTTACGATGCTGAGGTATGCCAAATTGATGAGGTGAAAGAATCTCACCACTTACATAATATCCCAAAGCATCTAATCGCTCTTGTATAATCCTCCATGTATTGCCTTCATCGTGCCCTTTCAAGTTAGAGACATTTTCCAATAATAGATATTTTGGTTTATCATTTAATTTGCCTCTTTCTTCAATAATGGCACATATATAATCAAACATATTTCCTCGTCCTTCATCTGAGAATCCTTTTCTTTTCCCTGCTTGACTAAATGGCTGACAAGGAAATCCTGCACACAAAATATCGTGATGAGGGATTGTTGTTAAATCAACTTTGGTAATGTCTCCTTCTATTAAAGGAACATCTGGAAAATTTAATTTGTAGAGTTGTCGCAAATCCTCTTTTAACTCAGAAGTAAACACACATTTACATCCAAGAGATTCTAATGCAATATGAAAACCTCCAAGTCCAGCGAATAAATCGATGAATGTATATGTCTGTTTATTTGTTTTCATCGCCATCAATTAATTCTTTAGGATTTACATTCAATATTTTAGCTATCTCAAAGAGGACTTCGAGACTCGGTTGGCGGCGGTTGCAAACATAAGAGTTTACAATGCAGAAACTCTTGCCAAGTCGTTCAGCGAGCCAAGTTTGTTTGATGCCGCGCTCTTCGAGCACCTCTTTTATGCGGTTCATGGGTTTATCCATTTTGTTATTATTTACGATTTTACCACAAAGTTATAAAAGATTATGCAATATAAAGAGAAAAAGAGGGAGAAAAACACTTCCCCATTGTGGAATAATGTACATTTTGCCTTATAAATTGTAAGTAAAATGGGGGTTATCTATACATAAGGCGTAAACAAGAGGGAATTAAGTTGGTAAAGTATCATTTGTCCGACGGTTACAAAATTTATTTGTAAGCCTCGGAAAAATGCTCAGAATAGATTGGTGTTTCAGAATAGATATCATTTGTCCGAAGCAATTAGAAAAATTCTAATACCCTCGGACAAATGTTCTGTAAATGTCTCTGATTCGGGAGTACACTTGTCAGGCCGAATAAAAAAGAAACCCATTTGTCCGATACTATCCGAAAAATTTGGATACCTTCGGACAAATGAGTCTCTCACATTCTAAGGTTGCTTCAACCGTTAAACATTAACATCCTTCAGCGGTGCTCCATAGTTGCAATGGTAGCCCATAAAGCCGCGTTTGATGCAGGGGAGGTTGAGTGTTTGGTAATACTTGTAGTCGTCATCCTCGGTGCAGAGGTGTTTATACCCGTAGCGGGGCATATACTCCTTGAAGAATCGTACAAGGTCTTTGAGGAGTTCGAAGCGGTTCTCTCGCAGTTCATCGCGGAACTCGCAGCGGGCAATGATGATGCTCCAGTCGGGGTAGTTGCCTACGCCCCTGCTGTACTCCCAGAAGCGGAGATAGATATCCAAACTTCCCTTGTGAATACTGATGCAGATGCCATTTGCATTCCACATAACACTGCACGCATTTCTGTAACCATATCTCTCGCAAAGGTAGAGATTGAAGTCACTAATCAAATCATTGTAATTAGCTTTGTACTCGTACATAGTCTAAAAGTTTTAATAGTTTAACAATAAATTATCACAATCTGAATCCACGCTTGCGCTGTGGTTTCTTTTTCTTCTTTACATATTGCTTTGCCAGCATCTCCTCTTCAGGATCGGTGGCTGGGGCTGTTGCGATGTCGAGCAATCCCGCACTTAGACTACTCTCTTCGCTTGGCTCTTGACGAACTACCTCTTGACGAGGCTCCTCGCGTTGCTGGGTAGGAGTGCTGCTGCGTCTTGGGTAGATACCTGCATCAAAGGCGTTCTCTTCTAGTCGGCAAGCAATATTGACAAAACTGAATTGACGGTCAATCTTGGAACCACTGAATTTATATCCGTTGCAGATGAACTTTACACCCTCAGCTTCACCCGTTCTGCGATTCAACTTAAATTCCGTGTCAATCTTGTAGCGTCTCAATGCTCGCCTCAGTTCGCTCCAGCTAACTGCTTTCGGTACTTCGTGTCTGAGTACATGGTAAATGTAATGCTTCACCTGGTCGTGCTTACGCAGTCTGTCAAACTTCACATTTTTCTTGCCCTCCGAAAAGTGTAGTCGGTAGCGAGCCGTCAGCATCTTGCACACCTTCTCGTTTCGGAAACGGTCATTCTTGTCGCTTATCGTTCGCCCGTAATTATCCACACGATTATAGACGATGTGGCAATGCGGATGGTCGCGGTCGATGTGTCTGGCAATGATAAATTGGGTGTTATCGATACCCATCAACTTCATATAGTCGTGGGCGATTTTGAGCATCAGTTTATCATCGTTTGCGAGCCTTGCTGCATCCTCCGCAGAGAAGTTCAGCGATATGTGGCCAACGGTGTTTTTGACCTTATCGTTGAGCAGCGTTTGTAGCTCAAATTGCTCTGCCATTTCCGAGGGTGAGCCCTCTACTCCAACAGCCTCCAACAGGCGCGATTTTTCTTCTTTCAGCACATAGTTCACGCACCCACCGAACGATGTGCCTTTTACAATTTTACCTATCATCTTTTATCCGTTTTATCAGTTGTGAAATCTTCAATGCTGTGGCTTGGCACTCGTCCCTCACTCGGAAAAATCCTTGTCGGTTTGCTTGCTTTGCCAACTGGTTTAGGTTGGTGCTTTCACCTATAAGTTTTCGTATGATGTCGAGGTTCTCGCGAGTGATTCGTTCACGCACTGTACCTTGTTCAATGAGTGAGCGTACTACCTCACTTTGACTCCGTTTACTTCGTCTGCTCAGTGCCCGCAGCCAACCGTATTGTTCATCCGAAAGTCGGATTGTAATCGTATTTTTCTTTTCCATTTTCAGTTGTGGTTTTAATGTTAATTTTCGTGACCATCGGGAGCCATCTCACCTGCCTTTCAGGTGAGCAAGTTGTCGGGAAATGTAATACACCGACATAAACTTGCTCAACTGAAAATAGATAGATTTCAGCCTTTTAAGTCAAAGTCTGAAACTCCCTCTTTTCTGTTGAATTTCAAGGGTGTTTCTCTATACTTACGACCTCTAAATCGAGCGTAGAAATGAGCGTTTCAAGGTGTGGATTTTGGGCAATCATTCTGCTTAAAACGGACTCTTTTGTCTCGGCTTTTAAGAGATAATCGGCAATGTCGTAACCCGCTTTTCGATCCTCATCGGTGGCGTTATTCTCCATAAAATCGAATAGTGAAACCTCTATTCCGAGCCGCTGCATCATCTCAATTTTACCTCTCCAATAGTCGGTTGCTCCGAGGTCGGGGAAGAGTAAAACTTGCCGATTTTTCAGCACGCTCATTGCCTCTCGATTGAACGCTCCGTTCTTCCCACCCGTTGCAATCCATAGGTATTGCGGCAAAAAATGTGAGGCTATCAAAGCACTCTTTTCGCTCTCCACAAGTGCCACTGTTTGGTGGCTATCGGCTGTCAAAAGATGCTCCCCGAATAGGCATTGCCGCAAGTGGAATTTCTCCTTTTTCAGGAGCGAGTGTACCCACGTAATATGGTTGTGCGGCTCCTTGATTCTTCGCCCGTTTTCGGGGTTGTAGAGCATCACTTTTCCTGTGCGAATCTTGCCAGAAATATCCACTTGCCAAAATACCGTTGCACCCGTCCAATGCTTCGATGAGCCGACATTGTAGCGTTGCATCAGCTCGCTTGCCGCCGACCTGCCGAGTGCGGTTTTCAGGAAGTGATAGAGATGATTCTTCTCATAATGGTGCATCGAGAGTTGCATCATCTTCGGCTCAATGAATGATGGCGGTGGTGGCTCAACTTTGATGGGCTTTACCATAGGTAGGTAGTCATCACTGAGTCGCTCCCTTGCTTCGGGATTCTCTGCGAAGTACATCTTCGGCGTATAGTTGTAGCCGCACTTCTGTTCGTGGTTGCAGCGTCCTACATAGTCGGGAAAGCGTATCTGCTCATCAGTGTCTATGTAGCGTGCGAAACAACTTTTGCGGTGGCAGTTGGGGCATATGTGCCGCGAGCTGACACCCTTGTATGGTTCTAATATGAATCGGTATCTCATTTTCTTTTTGGTTTTGTTGTTACTATCCACATTTTCGCAACTTCACAAAACCAACGGTTGCAAAATGTGGATAGTAACAAGTTATTTACTGTACTCTCCGTGATTGATTTTCTTGAATAGTGTCCCCAGATGGCGTTTCAACATCATCTTAAATGCGTGCTCCTTCATCCCATAACTCTCTGCCAATGCGATACCCTCTGCTGTGGTAAACCTTTGCGGTAGATGGTGGTAGATAGTGCGGTGTAGTTCATTGAGTTGCTCGTTGCCTATCGAGGTCTGTACCCTTATGGCTGTGGTACGGAAATACTCCGCCAGTTCAATGGCCCTACGCACACTCTCGATGTCGATAGCCTCCTTGTCGCACTCTCCACAAGTCCAGCGGGCAAGTTGAATTATCAGTGCAAAGCGAATGATGTATATCTCCAACTTGCAGTATATGCCGAGCAGAGCCTCGTTACTCTCCAAATCACATCTTCGGGCGTTGTCGTGCTGCCACGCATATAGTTCTCTCTTAGCCGCCTCACGAAAGGGAAGATGGTACGACTGCAATTCACCCTGCTCATTGAACTCACACTCTTGCTCGATGAGTTTACCGATGATGCGTTGCCACTCCTGTTCCAACTCTTCGGGAGTCTCCCTGTCGCTCCATCGGCTCTTCTGCACCGATTGTGGCATTACAAATAATATGCGGTCGATAAATCCGTTGCTCGCCCTCTCGCCTTTGCCCAACTCGCCGAGTATCTTCTGCTGAATCGTTCCGACAACCGAGATATAAGGTCGCTTAATGAAGATTGAACTTTGTGAACTCTTGCGATCCGAGATTGTCGGCTTGGCATTGAATACCGACAGCCAGAACTGCTCCTCCGAACCGTTGTTGTAGCGGTTGAAGTTCTTGAACCATGCCGATAACTCGTCAGACCATAAGCACAGCCCACGCGGATTCTGAGCGTGGATAAGGCTTAACCCTTCGGGTGTGATGTCCGACACAAGGAAACGACTGCGCTTGGGAGGAATAGGGAACTCATCTTTGCCTGCCTCCAATCGCTCTTTCTTGGTCATCGACATCGTGCGTTCATACTCGGCATACTGCTCCTGATACTCCTTGTTGTGGCGATAGTCGTGCTCGATAAATGGGTGAAACGCGAAACTCAAAGGGTGGCTTTTGTTTGCTCCCGGTCGTCCGATGAGTGCCATATATAGAATAGGACTTTCCACCCAGCCACGCTTCACCTGTGCAAGATGCGAGTTGCCGATGCTTACCGCCAATGCCGAGAGCATAGCCGCAGCGATGTAGTCGATGGGATAGCCCTGCGAGGCGTGCAACTCGGTGATGATACGCTGAATCTTGTGAGGAAAGACACTGATAGGAAATTCGCCACCAGATAGTTCTGCACCCATACGCATTGCCGCACCCATTATGCCCTCTGCTGTCAATTTATTGTTCATAGCCGAGTGCATTAGAGGTTAAAACCACCTTTTGGTTTGCGTTTTACACCGAGGACAATCTCTGCCGCTTGCTCTTGGAGGTTGAGTGCCTGTAATGGCTTTCGCCCCGACTCAATCCATTGCAACAACTCATCTTCGTAGAAGTAGAGTTTCTTTCCACGCTTGTATGCAGGAATCAGCCCCTTGCGTGCGAGTGTGTAGATTGTAGGTTTCGCCTTGCGTGTGATTTTGCACGCCTCATCTATCTCGACAATACGATGCTTGTCGGTTGTGGTCTGTGGTTGCAATGCCGCCACAATCTTGTGGATTCGCTCCACCTGCTCTGTCAGATAACCCACCGCCTGCGGCAGCTTATCAAAAGTAATTTCATTTGCCATACGCGAATTAGTTTTAATGATTTGATGGCAAAGGAAATCGGTGTTATAATGGTGAAATCACCCACCAAAATATAACTGAGAAATAACTTTTGGATGGTAGCTGGTGGTGGTAAATAGCGTTGGAAAAAGAGTATTTTTCTTAAATGTGGATTGTGTGATGATAAAATATAGGAAATGAAGCACTTTGCAATGATATTATTGCTAATTTTGTTAAACTAGTAATATTTAAACATTCATAAACATATGAAGCTGTATGATCAATATCCATCTCCTACCACGGAGATACAAATTGTAAAATCAATAAAGCGTTTTAAAACAGCTAGTAATTGTTATTACATTGGAGACCGCAAAAAGCAAATGTATATGTATAAATACATGGATATAGAAACAGCTATAAAGTGCTTGAAAGGTCAAAATGTAATGTTCGTTGAGCCTACATTATGGACAGATAAGTATGAAAGTAGATTTTACACAGCAAACTACTCTAAAATACTAGGTGAATCTCAGGACGTAATACCAAGGTTGTATGCGTGTTGTTTTACGTTTAGTAAGGCTAGCGAAGCAGCTTGGAAAACATACTCATATGAAAAAACAGGACTAGCCTCTCGATGTGTACAATTTAGAATAAATAAAAGACAATTTAGGGAAGCTTTGAATATGCATGCAAAAGACAATGACTGTAAAATATATGAGGGGCCTATAGATTATTCATTAACAGATGATCAAATCAATCGTTTACATCTTCCTAGTAGTGGATATTTATACGATAGTATATTTAATAATAACTTTAGTTTTCACAACTATTTATCATTGCTCCTAATCAAAAGGCAGGCTTTTAATTATGAGAATGAATACAGATATTTTATTGTTCCAAATGACGGTAAAGCGAATGATAGGATTTTCCCAACTATACCATGGAGCAGTATGATTGTAGATGTGAAGGTTGATAAAAAATGTTCCGATATTGAAATAGAAATTTTATCTACATATCTTAAGGAGAATGGTATTGAAATAGAGCCAACAAGATTTGATTTATATTCAAATCCTGATGATAAAATAACTATAGAGAAAGAAGAGGAATAAAGTTATATCTCCCCATCCAGCTTAATCCGACACTCCGATTCGGTGTGTGACATCTTGCGTTCGATGGTTGAGACTTCTATGTCGCGGAGAGCGTGAGCAAAGATATTCTTAATGAATGTAGCGGTGTGGATGCGCTTTTTGCCGAATGCCTTGCCGATGTTCCAGCCAAAGTGCATCAGGTCGATGCTTTTGAGTGCTGAATCAACCGATACGGGCGATACCTCGCGTGGGGTGTCGCCCAAACTATACTCTGTGATGTAGCCACACAAGCGGTCTAACTCTGCTTCGCTCATATAGGCAACCATCGTCTGCTTGGTGTAGTCGAGTACACGCTCCAACTTCGCTTGCGATGCACGCTCACGCTCAGCAATAGCACTGGCACGCAAAACCTCATACTCCGATGGCTGTGGGGTAGTCCCCACGACAGCTACATCCTCCTCGATAGGCTCAATAATGGAAGCTGGAGCTTTGGCAGCAACTGCCACCTCCTCCAACTTTTGAAAGGCTGGAAAGCGCATCAAGAACTTCTCCATTCGGGGTAGTAGCAACTCATTGAGCGTCATTTGAAGACTGATATAGAGTGCCGACAGCACAACCACCGTTGCAAAGAATCCAACAGCTGCACTGAACTCATCATACCCTTTGACAAGCACAAATTTTCGCGCCAATACACCAAAGAGCAATATCGCTCCAAACACGAACAAATAGAGTGCAATATATTCCGTTTGTCTCTTATTCATAGTCATCTTTGTTAATCGTTCGAGAGCAAAGATATATGAATAATCAACACGAAAAATGGCTCTTCTGCCTTTTGACCGCACGTGTCATAGGTTGTCCTATCGTGTCATAGCAACTCTATTTTTACACCATATTCTGCATTTGAGGAAATTTTCACTATCTTTGTTACGGCTTACGACTTTAAGCGTTAAGCCAATACATATTAGTAGACATTTATTGTCGTAATCTTTCGTACCGAAACTTGGCCGTTTGTGTAACACGAAGATACGCAATCAGATGTCCACGATAGGTGTATATATCCACTACTGACATTGGCTCAGTGTGTGCTTATATATCATCCTGCGTGGGCTATCTGTGTTGCTTATTCGTGTTATAGGTAGCCAAGACCTCGGTACGGGATAAGTTAATGCAGTGGCCTGCGCTTTTTTTATGGACTTATCTGGTAACAAGGAGTTGTTGGATAGATATTTGGTTGCCTTCTTCGCATCCCGCACAGCACCGCCTGAGGCATTAGACCTCGCCAAGCGGTGGGCGCACGAAATTGCTCAAACTGATAAGATTGTAATTAGCGGCTTTCACTCTCCAATCGAGCGAGCTGTGCTTGATATTCTTCTCTCTGGCGGCTGTTCTGTTGTGGTCGCTCTGGGGCGTTCCCTGTACCGCAAAATCCCAATGCACTTGCAATCGGCTTATGATAGCAATAGGGTGTTGTTCGTATCGTTCCGAGACTACTCACGCCCCTCATTCTCCAACTCTCAAATCCGTAATTGGCTCACCGCCGACCTCGCCTCGGAGGTTGTCTTTGCACCGTTCGACAACTCAAGCCAACTCTCGTCATTACATTATAGTATTGCCCATAGCTCGACACCTTGCACCATCATAAAATAAAATCTGCACCACTCATAGCTGAATGATGCAGATAGTAATTATGGCGTTTTCTCCCTACCTTTCCAGAGTTTTCACCCTACCTCTTGGCGGTTTTCTCCCTACTTTAGCGAAATTTTGTTGGCGGTTTCGCGTTTCTTGGAGTTCACAAGGTCGGCATAAATCTGTGTGGTGGTAACATTCTTATGCGTTAGCATCTTCGACACGGTATAAATATCTGTGCCTAAAGAGATTTGGATGACCGCGTACGAGTGACGAAAGCAGTGGAAGGTTATTTTCTTCTTTATCCCAGCCTCGGCAATCCACTGCTTTAGTGGGTGGTGTGTCATTGCACGGGTGAGTCCTTTGAACACCAATCCTTTGCCCCATTCGCCGCATAGTTCCAACGCTTCGTGGCTAATGGGGAGTGTCGCCTCGGTCTCAGTTTTCTCGGTGCAGATGCGAATGTAGTAGCCCTGATCGGGCCCCATTTCAAAGTCGCTCCACTGCAATTTGAGTATGTCGCTGATGCGAAGTCCCGTCATACAGGCAAAGAGCGATGCTTGTTTCAGCACAGGAATACGGCAGGGCGTGGCGGCGAGTTGCTTTACCTCATCAAGTGTCAGATACTCCTTTTTAACCTCTTTCCACTCGATTTTCTCAAGAAAGTCATTGAGGTTTTCGCGTAACATCTTCTCCTTATAGGCAATCTTCAACAGGGCGCGGAAAGTGGAGTAATATCCCGCTGCCGAATTTCGACTGATATATGAGTTGGGGTGATGTATCTGCTTGCATTTCAAGAGATAATCTCTAAACTTCTCGCATAACTCAACGGTAATATCTCCAAAGGTGCATTTGCCACCGCAGAACTTATCAAAGTGGTTGCAAACGCAATCCCATTTCTCGTATCGCTCGCGTGCCTTTGCTCGGAAGTAGGCAAGGAAATCGACCTTCTGCTTGTTCTTGTCGAGGAAACCGAACTCCTCGTTGATAAGCGACTGCACACGAATACAGCGTATTGCCTCCGCCTTGTTGAGCATCTCTTGGTTGAACATTCGTTGTTGCTCGTTGCGTGGCTTGGGATAGAGGTAAATACCGAGGAATTCTCGGCGGCTCATCTTCATCGTGTAGGGGTTACGGATTGCAGGGTAGTAATCCAAATAGAGTGAAATACGGTCGTTGCGTAACGCCTTTTGGCGCAGGGTTACATTTGTGCAAGTTAGTGTCATAGCTGTTATGTTTTAATTGTTTATACTTTTTGTTGCAAATTAAATTGGTGTTCCGATGGTGGTATCAATCACCATCAAGTAACTTTACTCAATCTTCGGTGGCTCAAAGAATTTATCGAGTTCGGAGCGCAAAATCTTGGTGTACTTGCCAACCTTGATGCGAGTGATGTTGTGATACTTCACATAGTGGTAGAGCTGGTCGCGAGTGAGGTTGTATTTCTCCATCGCTTCGGGTATGGTGTAGTATTGCGGCTCTTCGGGCGTGGCAATACCTTTGGCTATATCGAAATGCCTTTTCGAGTAATAGACCATCTTGCCCTCCTTGCGTTTGGGAATTACATTCTTATATACAAAGGTGTAGATTGCCGATAGCGTCATACCGAACTTCTCCTGCAGTTCAGCAACGCTGTACCATTCGGTGATACTCGCATCAGGAGCTTTCGTGGCAAAGTAGGAGTCGATATGTTTCTTGCTCCAATAGGTTCTACCACGATTGAAAGTGCGAGGGATATTATGCTCCTTCGCAATCTCATAAATCCACGACTCCTTAACACCAAATTTCTCTTTAATCTCGACAGTGGTGTAGAAGTCGGTGATAGGGACTTTTTCTTTTGGCTTGTTCTTTTCACTCACAGTGATATAGTCAAACATCTTATCTATGTCTGATCGCCTTATGAGTGTTTTACCATCAAATCTAACCGCCTTAATTTTGCCATACCTAATATAGCGGTAGATTGAAGTTCTCCCGACACCTAAAAATGCCGACACTTCGGTTGGTGTTAAGAACTCCTTTTCTGAATGAGGTTTTGCTTCCTCATCAAATTTTAGTTGCAACTCTTGTACTCTCTTTTTCCTTACTCTCTCCTTGTATGCAAGGTTTGCACATCTGTGAGAACAGTAGGCAGTAGAGGTCTTGTGTGCGGTAAAAATAACACCGCACCACTCGCATTTTTTCTGAATGTCAATGTTACTAGCCATTTTAATTCTCTTTTTAGTTCGCCAAATCTGTTTCATCGCGTACCACAGCGTACCAATGCGTACCAACTTCTCCGTCATCTGACCGATGAAATTTCGCACTTCGGTTGGCGAGGTACACAGGAGGTACAAAAACAGGCGTAAAAAGGCTTAGCAACGATTAACAACGATGCTTGCACAAACAAAAATAGCACCCGTAAAGAGTGCTATATTAATCAATTATGATTGATTTAACTACTTAATAATCAACTACTTATTTTCCGATGCAAAAATGTTCGAAAATATTCCCAAGTACCATATCGTTCGTAACTTCCCCTGCAATATCGCTTAGATGGAAAATGCATTCGCGGATATCTTGTGAAACAAAATCTCCGGATAGATTTTCTGCTAGTCCTTGTTGGACCCGGTGGATGGCTTCCAAGGCATGGGTCAAAGCCTCGTAGTGGCGTATATTCGTGACAATGACATCGTTTTGGGTAACCGTGGGCAGGTTAGCGGCAGAGATTAGCATTTGCTGAAGCTTGTCGAGGTTGGTACGTCCTTTGGCAGAGATGGAGATGCATTGCACATTAGTAGCGGCCACGGTGAAACTGGAGTTGGGGATGGTTGAGGCATCTTGCACCAAATCGGTCTTGTTGAATACGAGAATGAGCCGTTTCCCTTCGCAACGGGGAAGTATTTGGGCAGTTAGTTGTGGTATCCGTGAGACGGCATTCGTGGCATCAACTATCCAGAGCACGATTTCCGCCTGCTCCAATTTCTGGAAGGTTCGCTCAATTCCTAGGTTCTCGATGGTGTCGTTCGTTTCGCGTATGCCTGCCGTATCAATAAATCGGAAAGTTATCCCACCAAGATTGACTGTGTCTTCTATCACATCGCGGGTTGTCCCGTGTATGTCGCTTACAATGGCTCGTTCCTCGTTTAGTAGTGCATTCAACAGGGTGGATTTACCAGCGTTCGTTTCGCCGATGATGGCTACGGGCACGCCGTTCTTGATGGCATTGCCTACACTGAAGGATTGTACTAAACGGGAAATTACCTGCTCTATGTCGTCTGCTAGGAGACATAGCTCGGAGCGGTCGGCAAATTCCAGTTCTTCGTGGTCGCTGAAGTCCAGCTCCAGTTCTATGAGTGATGTGAAGTGCAGCAATTGGTCGCGTAGTGAGGCCAGCTCTTTACTGAACCCACCGCGCATTTGGCTCATGGCGAGGCGGTGAGTGGCGGCAGAGGTGGAGGCGATGAGGTCGGCCACGGCTTCGGCCTGGCTTAGGTCCATTTTGCCGCCCAAGAAGGCCCGTTGCGTGTACTCACCGGGAGCGGCCAGGCGGCAACCATTGCCGATGAGCAATTGCAACACCTTCTGAAGAATATAGCTCGAACCGTGGCACATGATTTCCGTGCTATCCTCGCCCGTGTACGAGTGGGGGGCACGGAATAAGCTTACAAGTACTTCGTCTATGATGTTTTCTTCTTCATGGATATGACCGAAGGTAAGTGTGTATGGCTTGGCATCCTTCAGCTTCTTCCCCTTCCGGGCAGGGGTAAATATGCGGGATGTTATCTCTATGGCATCCGGTCCGGAGACACGGATGCATCCTATGGCTCCCCCTTGGGCGGTGGCTATGGCACAAATGGTATCTTGGTTCATTTTATCCGGCTTATTTTTATTCAGCAAAGATAATGGTTTCTTTACAAAAAAGAGAGATGGTGATTCAACTTATGGGCTTTTATCGTAACTTTGTGCAAATCGATAATGGATAGATGCTTATAAAGCCTAATCCGCCTCTGTGCCCATTGTGGGTATAGCAGGACATTGCTACACTATACAGACCAGCAACGGGCACGTCAGGCAGGATGTGATGAAGTCATTACTAAACCCTACTCCTAGGATTGGCTGAAGGAAAGGGAGGAGCATTTCTTGAAGGATACTTAGATACGGTCGAGTACTGTTTTGATAAGAGTATCTATCGTATTCTTGTATCCTGTGTTAGCTTCTTTTATCAGGCGGTTGGCAATGACCATGCATACTGTCATGGCCTTGTGCCCCATCAGACGGCTCAAGCCTGCCAGGGCAGAACTTTCCATCTCGAAGTTGGTGATGCGGTAGCTGTTGTATTCAAATTTTTCAATCTTTTCATTCTGATGCGGGTCGGCAAGCGGCACGCGTAACTCGCGTCCTTGAGGTCCGAAGAAGCCCCCGGCGGCAATCGTTACGCCACGTACCATGTCGTCTTGTGCGATGCGGTCTATCAGTTCAGCACTTGCATCAATGACGTAGGGGGCAGGGGCACACATGTTGCCGGACCATCCCATATGGTTGAGGAAGGCACGCTCCATGGGTAGGTCGCACACGGAGTTGCGTCCGGCATAGAAGTTGAGCAGACCGTCGAAACCGATGGATTTTTCAGAACATACAAATGTACCCACCGGAGTGTAGGGTTGCAAGCCGCCGCAGGTGCCGATACGTACCAGCTCAAGGCTACGTAGGCGGGGCTTTTCTTCGCGCGTCTCGAAGTCGATGTTTGCCAGGGCATCCAGTTCGTTCATCACGATATCGATGTTGTCACATCCGATACCGGTGGAAACCACCGTAATACGTTTCCCCTGGTAAGTACCGGTGATAGTCTTGAACTCGCGGCTTTCCACTTCACATTCCTTGTTCTCGAAATGGGAGGCAACCAGTGCCACCCGTCCGGGGTCGCCTACCAAGATGACTTTGTCTGCCAGCCATTCGGGCTTTACGTGAAGATGAAATACAGAACCGTCTTCATTGATGATCAGTTCGGAAGAGGCGAAATATTTCTTCATATGCTTGAGGCTTTAATCTTTTGTTTATAAATAGAAACGCCGGGAACCGATTCTTGTTCACCGGTTCCGGCGTTTCGTCAGTTACTTTTCGGGTTATTTACTCAACGGCTGGCTGGTATTGCCCGTCGTCGGTTTGGCAATGTTTTCGCGCATGGAAGTGTCGGCTTCTATATTCTTCATCCGGTAATAGTCCATGATGCCCAGATTGCCGTTGCGGAATGCTTCGGCCATGGCCTTGGGTACTTCCGCTTCTGCCTCGATAACTTTGGCACGGGCTTCCTGGGCCTTTGCCTTCATTTCCTGCTCTGTGGCTACGGCCATGGCGCGGCGTTCCTCTGCCTTGGCTTGAGCAATGTTCTTGTCGGCATTGGCTTGGTCTATCTGCAGGGCGGCACCGATATTCTTACCTATGTCAATATCAGCAATGTCAATGGACAGAATTTCGAATGCTGTTCCGGCATCCAACCCCTTGCGTAATACCAGTTTGGAGATAGAATCCGGATTCTCTAATACAGACTTATGGTTCTCTGACGAACCGATGGAGGAGACAATGCCTTCGCCTACACGGGCCAGAATCGTGTCTTCTCCGGCACCTCCCACCAATTGGCGGATATTGGCGCGCACCGTTACACGGGCTTTGGCAATCAGCTGGATACCGTCTTTGGCAACAGCTGTCACAGGAGGGGTGTCGATTACTTTGGGGTTAACGGACATCTGTACGGCTTCGAACACGTCACGGCCAGCAAGGTCGATGGCGGTTGCCATCTGGAACGGCAGCTCGATATTGGCTTTAGAGGCGGATACCAGTGCGTGTACCACCCGCTCTACGTGACCTCCGGCAAGGTAGTGTGCTTCTAGTTCGTCGCGCGTGATGTTTTGCAATCCTGCTTTATGAGCTTCAATCATGCCGGGCACAATGATATAAGGAGGGACATTACGGATGCGCATCAGGAAAAGTTGTACCAGCGAGATGTTTACTCCCGATACTTTGGCAGACAGCCACAAGAAGAACGGTACATAATGGAAGAAAAGTACCAGGAAAATAATGCCTCCTATAATGAGGAAGGCGGTTAAATACATTGTGCTTGGATCCATGAGATTAAATATTAATTGTTAGTTATAAATAGGTTGATTCCTGAAATTTCACTGCTTGAGCCGCTCCACTAAGAGGACTCCGTCGGCAATACGGTCTACGATAATCGGAGTCTTTTCGTTCAGGAAGCCGTCTGATGACTTTACTTCCACGATGTCTCCGTTGATTTCGGCATAGCCGATAAGAGCCAGGCGGGTAGTGGTTACGCCTATATCACCTACCTTGACTTTTTCCTCGGCACTACGGTCTACTTTGGAGGTGATGTTTTTTTTCAATGCAATTTTGTCGAGTGTCTTGGAGCGCATGAACCATACCAACGAGCCGATACAAGCCAGGGCAGATATGATAAGCGTAATGACACCTGCCGTGGTGCCCATATAGGCAAAGGCATAGTAGTTGGCAAAGATGATGCAACCTCCTGCCAGAAAACCGGCAACGCTGATGCCCGGAATTACGAATAATTCCACTAAGAACAAGATTACTGCTCCTATAATCAATGAGGCGATAATGAGTATATCCATAGTTGTCTTTATTTGGTGGCTTGTTTTTCCAGGTTGCGCACTTGAATGGCAGTTTGCTCCATCTCAGTGGACAATTGTCGTACACGTTGCTCCAGGTCGAGGATGGCGGCGGACATCTTGTCCTTTTCCTGCTTGTTGGCTCGGGAGTATTCCGAACGCATATCTTCCAGTTTCTCCTGCAGTTGTTTGTAGCTCTGCTCCAGCTGATTGTATTTGCCATACGAGGCTTTGGCCTGCGGGGAGCGGAAATCGTCCAGCTGGTAGTAGGTGGAGTGGTCGTCAATGATGAATTGGAAATCATGCTTCTTGGTGGTCCGCGGCTTTGCGTTGGCAGCAGTCCGAAGCCTTTCTTGGGCGGCCTCTACCGCATCGGTGTCCGTCCATGTGTCCTTGATAGAGTGAAGTTGCGCCAATGATATCATCTTGTCCGGGTCCATCCCTTCGTAGTTGTACACTTGCTTGGATGAGTTGGGAATGAATACATAGATGCATACTTTGCCTTCGGGCTGGTAGCGGTCGGAGGCAAACCATCCCAAGTCGTTGAATTCGTCGATGACGTACATATAGTCGTTGTAGGGCGAATTGAACGGCATGCCCACATTTTCCGGCATCAGATAAGAGTCGGTATTCGTATTATAACGGGTGACGAAAATGTCATATTCTCCCATCGAGCCAGGGCCATCCGAGGCATAGTAAATAGTGATACCGTCCGTAAGTACATAAGGGTAGTCTGCATTCATGGCCTCGTTGATGCTTCCGGGCAACAAGCTGCCATCACTCCATTTGTCCAGCAACTTGTTGCGCGAAAGGATACTGAGGGTGCTGTCCGGTTGCATTTCGCTATAATATAGCTTATTGCCCAGCTCCGTTTCGTATACCGTTCCGCCTTCCTTACTGGAATCATTGAAGTAGGTGTCGTACATGAACAGCTTGCCCGATTCGGGGCTGATTTTGTATGCATCCAGGAATTTTTCCTTGTCTACCACAAAGCTGTCGATGAAGCAGACCTCTTCCACGCCTTTCAGCATGCGCAAGTTGAATTTGCTTTTTTCCAATAATTGTTCGGCCTCTTCGGTGGAGCGTTTTCTCTTTCTCAGGTCGGAAATGTAGGTCTCATAAGTCTCGATGGCATCTTCGAACCGATATAGATCATTGTATGCCCGGGCCAAATAGAGTTGCCCGCTGGGGACACGTCTCTTGACGGCGCTTTCCAGGTGTTTCAAGGCTTCTGCGGGTTCGCCGGTTTCCAGGCAACATACACCGTACCATAGGTTGTAATTTCCATTGCCAGGTTGTGTCTTGACGAGTTTTTTGAAGGCGGGCTTGGCTTCTTCGTATTCTCCCTTCTCGTACAAGGCTTTGGCTTCTGCCAGGCTTTGTGCGGAAATTGTTATGCTCAAAAGGCCGAATAGAAAGAAAAGGATATATTTTTTATTCATATTGATACATGCTGATTTGTTCAGAAGGTCAAAAATACAAATTTATCGTGAATAAAGCTGGTTTCCGTAATTCTATTTTGTTAATTCTTCTTTAAATCGTTCTTTTGCCTTACTTTTGCAACCGGAAGAGCTATAATTCATAACTTATAACTCATAATTCGTATCAATGGCACGATTTACTGAAGAAGAAAAAATGTTGCGCCGCATAGACAAGCGGTTTAGCAAAGGTGTGGTGGAATATGGGCTGATAGAGGACGGCGATAAGATTCTTATCGGGCTTTCGGGAGGCAAGGACTCTTTGGCGCTGGTGGAATTGTTGGCACGGCGTGCCCGTGTCTATAAACCCCGTTTTTCCGTTGTCGCCGTACATGTAGTGATGAAGAATATACCTTATCAAAGCGATGTGGACTATCTGAGGGAGTACGTAGAGTCGTGGGGAGTGCCTTTTGTTCTCTTTGAAACGGAGTTTGATGCCACGACAGATACCCGCAAGTCTCCTTGTTTTCTTTGCTCTTGGAATAGGCGGAAGGCATTGTTTACCGTAGCCAAGGAGCAGGGATGCAATAAAATCGCGTTAGGCCATCACATGGATGATATTCTGGAGACCTTGCTGATGAATATCACCTATCAGGGAGCGTTCAGCTCTATGCCCCCCCGGCTGGTAATGAAGAAGTTTGATATGACGATTATCCGTCCGATGTGTCTGGTACATGAGGCGGATTTGATGGAGTTGGCGCAAGTGAGGGGGTATCGTAAGCAGGTGAAGAATTGTCCGTATGAGTCACAATCCAGCCGTAGTGCAATGAAAGGCATTCTGAAACAATTGGAGGAAATGAATCCTGAGGCACGCTATAGTCTATGGGGGAGTATGACGAATGTGCAAGAGGAATTGCTGCCTGCAATCATTAATCATTAATCACTAATCATTAATCACTATATGAAAGCATTTTATACCATTTTGCTATTGATTGTATCTAATATTTTCATGACGTTTGCCTGGTATGGGCATCTGAAGCTACAAGAGACAAAAGTCATCTCCAACTGGCCGTTGTATGCCGTGGTGCTGTTTTCCTGGGTAATAGCTTTGGCAGAGTATTCTTGCCAGGTTCCGGCCAATCGGATAGGCTTTTTAGGCAATGGAGGCCCGTTCTCATTGATGCAACTCAAAGTGATTCAGGAAGTAATCACTTTGATTATCTTTACGGTGTTCACAACGGTTCTTTTCAAGGGGGAAACGCTGCATTGGAATCATTTTGCCGCTTTTGTATGTCTGGTACTGGCGGTATATTTTGTATTTTATAAATGATGGGTTAATCGCATTTGCACATTATTTCATATACTTCTCCATTCCTTTTGTTAAGAACGTTTGAAGCTTTCCTTCTTCATCCGTATAAATGAAACAGGCGTCGATATCCGGATGTGCATCCGCCACGCGTTCTGCTTCTTCCAGCCCCATCACCATGAATGCCGTGGCATAGGCGTCTGCACTCATGCAATCTTTGGCGATGACGGTGGCTGACAAGATGCTGTGCTGTACCGGATAGCCGGTACGCGGGTCGATGGTATGCGCATATTTCTTTCCGTCTTTATAGTAGTAGTTGCGATAATTGCCCGATGTAGCCATGCCTAAATCCGTGACTTGCAGCACTGCTTGCAGTTCCTGGTTCACTGCCAGTGAGTCGTCTATCGGCTTGTTCAAACCGATGCGCCAAGGTCCATTTTGAGGGTTTTGCCCGTGAACAACCACTTCTCCGCCTATATCGACCATAAAGTTGCGGATACCCTTTTTCTTCAGAAGTTGGGCTATGACATCTACTGCATATCCTTTTGCCACAGCGCTGCACGAGAGCATTATACGCGAGTCTGTTTTCACCACTTTCCCTTCATCGGACAATTTTACTTTTTCGTATCCTGTCATCTCCAGCAGGCTGTCTATCATGGCAGAGTCGGGGAAGTTACCCTTCTTGAACCCAAATCCCCAGGCATTGGCAAGAGGGGCAACGGTGATATCGAAGGCACCATCGGTCTCCCGGGAGATTTCCATGCTACGTCGGAAGACGTTGGTAAAGAATGTGTCGGGCACAATGTCCTCGTTGCGGTTGATGCGCGTAATGGTCGCCGTGTCATTGAAAGGGGACAAGGAACCGTCGAAACGTTTGAGTTCCGCTTCTATCTCCGCCTTCAGATTTTGGTCACATTGATAAGTCACTTTATATACCGTACCGAATATCAGTCCGTTATCCGTCTGATAAGGAGTGACTTGGTTGTGGCGGGCAAGTATCCAGATGGTTCCCAGTACCAGTAGGGCAATCCATAAAAAATTCCGTTGTACTTTCTTTTCCATATCCTATCTGAGTTTTTACTTTTTAATTAAAAGAAGAGATGCTCTACCAATATCTTGGTACCGATGATGACGAGGATAATCCCTCCCCAAAGTTCGGCGCGCAGTCTGCGGGCTATGCCACATCCGAAACGGATGCCGAACATCAGACCGACCATCGACAAGGCGAATGATACAAAACCGATAATGCCGATGGGGGAAAGAATAGCCGAGAATTGCTTGATACCGAGGAATGCAAACGAAACACCTACCGCCAATGCATCGATGCTGGTTGCCACGGCCAGAGCGAGCACCACCTTCAGGCTGGTAGGGTCATACTCGTGCTTGCAATCTTCGTCCTTGAAGGATTCCATTATCATGCGTCCGCCCAGGAAGGCAAGGATACCGAATGCAATCCAATGGTCAATACTTTCTATCAGGTGGCTGAAAAAACTGGCGCCTATCCATCCCAGCAGAGGCATCAAAGCCTGGAAAAAGCCGAAGCTGATGGCCATCACCAGCATAGGGCGCAGCCGGGCGCGTTTCAATATAATTCCGCTGGCTATAGAAACGGCGAAACAATCCATCGCAAGTCCTACGGCCAGTAGCCAAATCTCTAACCCTGTCATAAGTCGCTTAAAGAGGTAGTTTATAAGTTATCGTATAGGTTACTCCCATCGTGTTGGAGCCATATTTCCCGAAACCGGGCACATACCACGGGTCACCGTATTCATCGGCCGAGGCAGACAATTTGAACTTGAAGCGTAGTGACCAGCCCATGTACAATGCCTTCCAGACGTGCGCCCGGATACCGACACAAAATTCCGCCCATTGCATGGAGCCTTTCATTCCTTTATGGTTATAGGGCAGGCTGCCTCCCCATATTTCGTCGTCCAGATTCGGATTGCCTACGATGCCACCGTATATCGGGTCGTCCAGTCCCAAGGCGTCTACATCGTACTTGAAGCTACTTACACCGTAACGCAAGCCTACGAGTAGCATGTGTCCGTGCTGCTTCTTGTATAGCGTGTTATAGTCCATTCCTATGCGGAAGTAGGGGGCGTTGCTTTTGTAGTGTATGCCTTTGTCACTCCAGGTGTCCGTGGAGCCATATCCCAGTTCGGCAATAGGGAAGAAGCGGTTCTTGAGGTTTACATCCACGGCCACTTCGGAACTCAGGAAATCTCCTCCAAATACGGAACTTCCGATTCCCCACAAGTCCAAGCCGACGGACATGCCGTTGTATAACGGATAGTGCACTTCTTCTTTCGCGTCCTTCTTCTCCTTCTTGGGAGGTGCTCCCTGGGGGGGGACGGTAGGATTCCCGTTCTGCGCCCGTAGGGGGAGGAACATCAGCAGGCAGAGTGCCAGACTAATAGAATAACTTAAGATTTTCCTTTCCATAGATGCCTGCTTCATTGTCTTTGATGTATATCGAGTCCAGAGAGATGCGGGTGCACGTTACGTCTGTGATGGCCTGCTTCATCTGATAGCCGCAATCCATCGATAGGAAATAGGGGGTGTTGGTGTGGCGTATCACCATCGTGTCACTCTTGGTCCGGCTATACTTGAATATCAGCTTGGTGGAATCCTCCGTATAGCGCAGTGGCAGGGAGATGTCGTGTACCTTCTTCTGGTTGTTGATGATGATGGAGTCGGTGCCGTATGCTGTGACGGTGAGCGAGTCGAGCGTGTCGTTCTCCACGTATTGGGTTTCGGGGTCTACTCTATAAAGAATGCAATTCACCATGGGGCGTGCCGTCATGGAGCAATCTGCCTCCTCCGAGCAGGAGATAGCTATGCTTATTATCGGGCAAAGGATAGCTCCGAGTATGACAAGTCTGACTAATTTTTTCATCGTTAAATGGTTTTCTCTATTTGATATTTGTTTCGTTCCGGGGCATTACGTGAAATCAGCTCTCCGAGGAATCCTGCCACGAACAGTTGTGTGCCGATAATCATGGAGGTCAACGAGAGGTAGAAGTAGGGAGAGTCCGTCACAAGGCGGTAGGGCATGCCATGGTGCATGTAGTACAACTTGCTGACACCCACTATGACCACGGCTATGAAGCCGAAGATGAACATCAGCGAACCCAGCAATCCGAAAAAGTGCATGGGCTTGATGCCGAACCGGGAAAGGAACCAAAGGGAAAGCAAGTCCAGATACCCGTTTACAAAACGGTTCAGCCCGAACTTGGTCTTTCCGTATTTGCGTGCCTGATGGTGCACCACTTTCTCGCCGATTTTCTTGAAGCCGGCGTTCTTGGCCAGGTAAGGGATGTAGCGGTGCATTTCGCCGTATACTTCTATATTCTTGACCACCTCTTTGCGATACGCCTTCAGTCCGCAATTAAAGTCGTGCAGGTTTTTGATGCCCGATACTTTGCGGGCGGTGGCATTGAACAATTTGGTGGGGAGGGTCTTCGACAACGGGTCGTAACGTTTCTGCTTCCAGCCCGATACGAGGTCATAGCCGTCTTGGGTAATCATGCGGTAGAGTTCGGGTATTTCGTCGGGGCTGTCCTGCAGGTCGGCGTCCATGGTTATCACGACGTCGCCTTGTGCTTGTTCGAAACCACAGAACAATGCCGGCGACTTCCCGTAGTTGCGGCGGAACTTAATGCCCCGTACCTTGTCCGGAGCTTGTGCCTGCAATTGTTCGATTACCTGCCAGGAACGGTCGGTACTTCCGTCGTTCACGAAAATCACTTCGTATGAAAAACCGTTGGCATTCATCACCCGCTCAATCCATGCGAACAGTTCGGGGAGTGATTCTTCTTCATTATATAGTGGTACGACAACTGAAATATCCATTGATGTATGATTTTTCTATTTTACAATTGAAATAACATTTCTTTTTGCTGTTCCGTCACTCTGCCGGAGCGTCGTCTTTCTTGCGTCTCATCACGAACAAGGCGGTGGGGAAAGCCAGTATCGAACCCCAAAACACATTGGACGATATCATCTGTAGCGTAATGTCGATAGGGCTGAGCAGTCGGGCTGTCTCCAGAGCTTCCTGATAGGTGGCGATGTACGAATCCATTCCCGGCATGTTGCTTTGGGCAAGCGTGTCTACCATCGTTTCGCACGTGTTTATCACATATCCGTGGTCTATGAATCTGAAGTAGATGTAGTGTGCCACGGCGGCAAGCAGCGCGGCAAACATATACATGAAAACGGTGAATACCCATGCATGCAGGAAGCTGATGCCGCCTCCGCATACCTGATTACGATACATCCGTGCATAATAATATCCCATAAAAGGTACGCATAGCGTGAGTCCCATGAAAAGGAAAAGTAAAAAAGGAACCGACAGCCCCACAGGAAAGAGTATGAACTTCAATATCCAGAAACCTCCCATATAGGTACCGAACAGCATTGCGTATCGTTGCATGTAACCTCTATTTTCTGCCATCTTTCTTAGAAATAATATGCAAAGGTACAAATATAGTTGGATTCAAGGGCAAGCCGATGTGTAGATTTTAAATAAATTAGAGGATTCTTTGCGGGGCAAAAAGAAAAAAGCAGGTAACACTTTCGTATCATCTGCTTTTCTTTCGAGCCTCTTGTCGGATTCGAACCAACGACCCCGAGATTACAAATCACGTGCTCTGGCCAACTGAGCTAAAGAGGCGGGTGGGTAAGCTTACTATATCGCGCCGCTACAACCAACTACCTTTGCTGCGATCAAGCCCTGGAGGATTCGAAGGGAGCTGGCCGTATAGGACTTACCCGTTTTTGTTTTGCGGTTGCAAAGGTAGACATTATTTTGAAATCTGCAATAGCTTGTGGCGATTTTTTTATTTGTTTTTTTAGATTCTCTGTTCTATTCCTCTTCATGGCCTTCTTATATAGACACTTTGGAGGGGAGGTACGGATTCTTTCCGGCATTACGATGGACAAATATTCCTTTTACTAGAAAGTATTCGTCCGACATATGTAACCTTATCGTCCGACGGCTGTTGAATTATCGTCCGACAGCTGTCGGACGATAATTCAACAGCCGTCGGACGAATACTTCTTAGTATACCGGAATCTAAAGTATAGTTATGCAAAAGATTGCCATTTGAGAAGAAAACCTTAATTCCGCAACACTATAATTTAACTTTATTTATAAGTTCCTGAGCAA
>ERZ1673703.506-NODE-506-length-45459-cov-5.574949_pt1 | contig 45459 bp, 63 predicted proteins | sample MGYA00580233_ERZ1673703 | MGnify/ENA primary metagenome ERZ1673703 (study PRJEB41218, sample SAMN15661748) | gut metagenome | host: Homo sapiens | place: Canada: London | collected 2015-08-20/2019-03-30 | study: EMG produced TPA metagenomics assembly of... | reverse complement strand
AGCTCGAGATGGAAGGAGCGATCGGATAATGAAACAGGAAACCAACACCGCTGCTACCACGCTCGAGCAGGTTAATGCGATGCCGGCCGCCACTTGGGGCTGGCTTAAGATGAACCAGACCAAGCTCGAGCTTTCCGACGAGCTTGCCACCGCTCCCGCCGAGGCCGTTAAGGTCGAGGGCCTGGACGAGCAGTTTGTCGGCTCGGCCGACGCCTTCGACGCCGCCATGGACGCCATGGCCGAGCGCTTCCCCGAGCGCCGTGCCGCTGCCCCCGGAGACGCCGCCGAACGCGCCCGCATCACGCCCGAGACCGAGCTCGACGTGCCCGCCACCTCCGTCTACCAGGCCGGCGCCATCAAGCTCGAGGAGGAACTCTCCCCCGCCGAGGCCTTCGAAACCGGCATGGGTGAGGCTGCCTACGCCTACTTGGCCGAGCACGCTACCAAGCGCATCGTCATCGATGTGCCCGCATACCAGCACGCCACGGCTACCGTGCGCGTGAGTGGCGTCGACGCTGCGGCCGCCATCGCCGCCATCGACGTCGTCGCCCGCCCGCAGGCAACGCTCGACCTGCAGATCGCCCTGGACTCCCCCGTTGCCGGCGAGGGCGTCGTGGGTTCCGTGCTGCGCGTGTGCGCCCACGAGTACGCCACCGTCAACGTGACCTGCACGCAGACGCTCGACGACAGCTGGATCGCGCTCGACGACACCGGCCTGTTCCTGGACGAGGGCGCGCGCGTCAACGTACAGCACACCGTCCTGGGTGCCGGCGCCAGCGCCACCGGCCTTGCCGGAGACCTGCTGGGCGACACCGCAAAGGTGACGATCGATACCGATTACCTGGGCGCCCGCGAGCAGGTGCGCGACTTTAACTACGAGCTGCGCCACCGCGGCCGCAAGACCGAGTGCGAGATCGACGCCAACGGCGTGCTGACCGGCACGTCCAAGAAGGTCTACCGCGGCACCATCGACCTCGTGCACGGCTGCAAGGGTGCCGTCGGCACCGAGCGCGAAACCGTGCTGCTGGCCAACAAGGGCGTCGACAACAAGACTGTCCCCGTCATCCTGTGCGACGAGGACGACGTCGCCGGCAACCACGGCGCTACCATCGGCCACGTCCGCGACGAGCAGCTGTTCTATCTCGCCTGCCGCGGCCTTGACCAAAATGCCGCCGAGGACCTGTTCATCCGTGCCAAGCTGGAGGACGCCGCGCTTTCCGCGACCGACGAGCGCACCCGCGCCGCCGTCGTCCGCTTGGGCAACAACCTGATCGATAACTTTGAAGAGGAGCTCGCATGATCGACACCGAGCACGTTAAATGCGATACCTGTACCGCACCGGAGCCTATGGAGCTCGACGCCAGCGATGAGGTCTCGCGCGGCTGGCCTACCGTCGACATCGAGACCAACCCCTACAAGGCGCAGTTCCCGCTGTTCCAGCAGCACCCCGAGATCGCCTTCCTCGATAGCGCCGCCACCGCGCAGCGCCCCGCCTGCGTGCTCGACGCCGAGCGCGACTTCTACCAGCGTATGAACGCCAACCCCCTGCGCGGCCTGTACTCGCTATCCGTCGAGGCCACCGAGGCCATCGCGAAGGTCCGCCAGCAGATCGCCGATGTCATCGGCGCTCCCCAGGCCAACGAGGTCGTCTTCACCCGCAACACGAGCGAGTCGCTCAACCTGCTCGCCAGGAGCTTTGCGCCCACAGTCCTCGAACCGGGCGACGAGGTCGTCATCACCATCATGGAACACCACTCCAACCTGATTCCGTGGCAGCAGGTCTGCCGCGAGACCGGCGCCAAGCTCGTCTACCTCTACCCCACCAAGACCGGCCAGCTCACCACCGAGGAGGTTCTTGCCAAGGTGGGTCCCAAGACCAAGATTCTGGCCGTGGGTCAGGTCTCCAACGTGCTGGGCGTCGAGAACCCGGTCAAGAACCTCGGCAAACTCGTGCATAAGTACGGCGGCTATCTGGTCGTCGACGGCGCGCAGTCGCTGCCGCACATGCCGGTCGATGTGGCCGACCTGGGCGCCGACTTCTTGGCCTTTAGCGCACACAAGGCCATGGGTCCCATGGGCATTGGCGTGCTGTGGGGCAAGATGGACCTGCTCAACGCCATGCCGCCCATGCTCACCGGCGGCGAAATGATCGACTCTGTCACCGAGCAGGACGCCGTCTGGGCGCCCGTCCCCGAGAAGTTCGAGGCCGGCACGCAGGACGCCGCCGGCATCTTCGCCACGGGTGCGGCACTCGACTACCTGGTCAACACGGTGGGTTACGAGAACATCCAGGCCCGCGAGCAGGCACTCGTCCACTACCTGATGGGTGAGCTCATGCAGCTCGACTTTGTCCAGATCATCGGCTCCATCTATTGGGACAACCACCACGGCGTTGTGAGCTTTAACGTCAAGGGCATCCACCCGCACGACGTCGCGAGCATCATGGACATGGACGGCGTCTGCATCCGCGCCGGTCACCACTGCGCGCAGCCGCTGCTTACCTGGCTGGGCGTCGAGAACCTTGCCTGCTGCCGCGCCAGCGTGGCCTTCTACAACGACAAGGCCGACATCGACAAGTTCATCGCCGGCCTGCATCACGTTTGGAGCACGTTCAATGGGTAATCTGTACACCTCCACCACGTTTATGGAGCACAACTCGCACCCCGACTACAAGTACGAGATGGATGCCCCCACGCACGAGCACGACGGCATCAACCCCAGCTGCGGTGACGAACTCACCCTGCAGCTACATGTCGAGAACGGCGTGATCGAGGAGGCCTCATTTACCGGTCACGGCTGCGCCATCAGCCAGGCCAGCGCCGATATCATGGCCGACCTCATCACCGGAGAGACGGTCGAGGAGGCTCGTCGTCTGGCAGGGCTCTTCCTGGCGATGATCCGCGGCGAGCAGCTCTCCGAGGAGGACCTGGAAGACCTGGACGAGGCTGCCCAGCTCCAGGACATCTCGCACATGCCCGCCCGCGTCAAGTGCGCCGAGCTCGCCTGGCGCACCCTCGACGGCATGCTCGAGGGGCAAACAAACCAGTAGCTTATGCCCCGAATCCAAGGTTTTTGATTGCCGAGCCGCCCGATACGGGCGGCTCTGTTTTTACCTAATGAGCGCGAACGCACAAAGTCCGCGCGTCCGGCGCCCCGTCTGACATTTGCCACACAGCCAGACACGAACACGGGCGTTTTCCACAGCACCAAAGGCCTGCGGCAGAACCCCGGGCCCGCCAAGCAATGCGCCAAGCCCCGTTCTGCGAAGCTCCGACTCGCTTCGCGCCTACCGCAGGCGGGTCCCATAGGGAGCGGCGTGCATTTTTGCGAGTATTCAGCACGCCAAGCTGTGTGTATACGCATCGAAAGCGTTAATCAACGTCTTTAGGCGCATATATATTGTGTTTTAGAACAAGCATCGCGGTCTGACGGGACGCAGGCACGTGCTTCGGGGGCGCAACGGCGGGGATCAATAGCTTCGGAACCCGTATGTTGCAAGATTGCAGCGGTGCCGACAGCACTACGATGCTGAAAACTCCGTTTTTTGCACGGCGCAGACGGGGGTAGGCACGGGCAAACCCGGACTGAGTCGTTAATTTATGCAAGATGGCGATTGTTCTATGCATATTAAGAAGTGCAGTTACCGTACCAAGCTTTTGAACGCTGGTTGCGGCGTATGGACGACCCCAGCTGCGGTGAACAGGCGACCTTACATCACGTTTCTGCCAGCCCGCATCGCCGTTCGCGCGCGGGCGCGCACGATACGAGAGACGGTACTTTTGCCAATCCCGGTATACCGCTCAATCTGACGCACTGTAAAGCCGGCATTGTTCAATCCAACAATAACGGTATCGCGCTGCGCCGGCGGTACAGTTTTAACCCCGTTGAGCGGAACCCCTAGCTCCTTCGCCAACTTGTTGGCAAAGGCGTGGCGTTCCCACTCCGTCTCTTTCATATCGCACAGCGCTGGCTCACTGCCGTCGGGCGCCGAAAGCGAATAGGCAATAAAGCCCTCGGCAGAACCAAAAAGCTCAAGCACGCAAGAAGGATCAGAAAATCCCCTCGCGACATCGGCCGCGCCACCGTCGTAAGCGCACAAATGCTCCGGAAAGCTGCTCCAGGGATAACGCTCAATGAGACTGATGCCCACCTCCTGCGGATCGGCGTGTACGGAGCGAATAGCCTCCATCACCTGCCAATCGGTATCGAGCGAACGCCGGTCAAAACGGTTCTGGAACAGATGGCCTGTGCGCCCCGTGCGTTTATTGAACCGCCGCGCGTACGTCAAAAGCAGCCGGTGCATCGCCGCGCTCATCCTGTCCTCGTAATCTGCAAGCACCAAATGCACGTGATTGCCCATAAGGCACCAGGCGATAACCGTCACGCCCTCCTCGCGGCAGCACTCGCGCATCAGCTCCAAAAACTCCCACCGGTCGTCATCGCCCTCAAAGATGAGCCGCTTGCCCGTACCGCGGGCACAGACATGGTAAAAGCCGGTAACCGTTCTCCAAACGCGCTGCATGGCGCTCCCTTCGCCGGGATCTGCTTGCCATCCAATACAGCACGATTGAAGCGTGCCATCAAAACATTCACGCAAAACAATACACTCGCGCGGCCAAAGGCAGTAATCAGGCGGCGAACGGCACCGTTGCAACAGGTCAACCCCCGCAATGCTTACAAGAGCTGACCAATAGCTTGCCCAAGACGGACCCCCTCTACGGAAGTTCGCGACCACAGAACATAGAGTTAAACCGTTTCAATTAAAACTTCCGGACTTCTCGCTACGAAAACTGAGCCGTTCGCCGAATATTCCGTGCATTTCGCGGTATTATAGGGGCTGCATGTCATGTCCCTTTCGAAGGGTCGCCCGGCAATCGCCAGCCACGACCCCCAGACGGGACGCCAACACGATAGAGAGGAGAGGCATGCAGTACTCACAGGAAGTGGAGAACATGTGCCCCGTTGCCAAGGGTGCATACCACGGCCCCGCACCCATCCCCGAGGAGGGCAAGTGGGTCCAGGCTAAGGAGATTTCCGACATCTCCGGTCTTACGCACGGTGTGGGTTGGTGCGCACCTCAGCAGGGCGCCTGCAAGCTCACGCTGAACGTCAAGGACGGCATCATCGAGGAGGCCCTCGTTGAGACCATCGGCTGCTCGGGCATGACCCACTCTGCCGCCATGGCTTCCGAGATCCTTCCCGGTAAGACCATCCTCGAGGCCCTCAACACCGACCTCGTCTGCGACGCCATCAACGTTGCTATGCGCGAGATCTTCCTGCAGATCGTTTACGGCCGCAGCCAGACCGCGTTCTCCGAGGGCGGCCTGCCCGTGGGCGCCTCCCTCGACGACCTCGGCAAGGGCCTTCGCTCTCAGGTCGGCACCATGTTCGGCACCAAGGCCAAGGGCGCTCGTTACCTCGAGCTCGCTCAGGGCTACGTCACCCGCATGGCTCTCAACGACAAGAACGAGATCATCGCATTCGAGTTCCTGAACCTCGGCAAGTTCACCGACGCCGTCAAGGCCGGCAAGACCCCCGAGGAGGCCATCGCTGGCGCTATGGGCCACTATGGTCAGTGGGAGAACGCTGCCAAGTACATCGACCCGCGCACCGACGAGGAGACCCACTCCGTCGCCAGCACGTTCCCGGTTCACGAGTAGAAAGGGAGGGATATAAAAATGGCAGTCACTTTCGAAGGCTACGAGCGCCGCGTCGAGAAGATCAACAAGTGCCTCGCTGAGAACGGCATCGCCTCCCTCGAGGAGGCCCTGCAGATCTGCACCGACAAGGGCTTCAACCCGCGCGAGATCGTCCACAACACCCAGTCCATCGCCTTCCAGAACGCCGAGTGGGCCTACACCCTCGGTTGCGCTCTCGCTGTCAAGCGTGGCGCCAAGTCCGCTTCTGAGGCTGCCGCTATCATCGGCGAGGGCATCCAGGCCTTCACCGTTCCCGGCTCCGTCGCCGAGGACCGCAAGGTCGGTCTGGGCCACGGCAACCTGGGCGCTATGCTACTCTCCGACGACACCGAGTGCTTCGCCTTCCTGGCCGGTCACGAGTCCTTCGCTGCCGCTGAGGGTGCTATCGGCCTGGCTCTGAACGCCAACAAGGCTCGCAAGAAGCCGCTGCGCGTCATCCTCAACGGCCTGGGCAAGGACGCTGCTCAGATCATCGCCCGCATCAACGGCTTCACCTATGTAAAGACCCAGTTCGACTACTACACGGGCGAGCTCAAGGTCGTCGAGACCATCCCCTACTCCGATGGTCCCCGCGCTGCCGTTAACTGCTACGGCTCCGACGACGTCCGCGAGGGCGTTGCCATCATGTGGCACGAGAACGTCGACATCTCGATCACCGGTAACTCCACCAACCCCACGCGCTTCCAGCACCCCGTCGCTGGCACCTACAAGAAGGAGCGCATCGAGGCTGGCAAGAAGTACTTCTCCGTCGCTTCTGGTGGCGGCACTGGCCGTACCCTGCACCCGGACAACATGGGCGCCGGCCCTGCCTCTTACGGCATGACCGACACCATGGGCCGCATGCACTCCGACGCCCAGTTCGCCGGTTCTTCCTCCGTGCCTGCGCACGTCGACATGATGGGTCTCATCGGCATGGGCAACAACCCCATGGTCGGTGCCACCGTCGCCTGCGCTGTCGCCGTCGAGGAGGCCCTCAAGGCCTAATCGCGCCCGCGCGATGCTCATATAGTTGAGCATTGGAGCCGCTACCTTTCGAGGTAGCGGCTCTTTTTGTTTGCCCCGTCTCAAATTGGTTACTCTTATTAAAGGGTCCGATGTATCAGTTGCGGTGAAATACGGACTGAATTGCATCCATACAGGCCAAAACAGTCCGTATTCCACCGCAACTTATCAAATGGGCCGACCGAAGTGGCCGAGTCCACCTGACGCCCACCTGCCATATTTGCCCTTTACCGATTTGCCGAGTCTTTGCGGCCCCATTGCCGATCACCCGTGCGACAATGCGCCGGACGAGAAAGGAATCCGATGGAATCGACTGATGTACTGGTAATTGGATCTGGCATTGCGGGCCTTTGTGCCGCCATCGAAGCGGCACGCACGGGCGCAACCGTCGCTGTGGCAAGCGCCGGCAAGACCATGAGTGGATCGAGCTTCTTCCCTGGAACCTGGGGCCTAGGGCTTATCGGACCCGTTAACGAAAACGACGAACAAGACCTCATCGACACCATCCTGACCGTCGGCGGCGGCGTTGCCGACCCCGAACTCGTCCAAACGTTCGTCCACGGCATTCCCTATGCGATTGAATGGCTCGAGCAAGATCTGGGCGTTGAGCTTCAGCGTCCGCAAAGCGCCGAGAGTGCTCAGCAAAAGCAGTTTATCCCCTGCTTTGACCACAAGACGCGCATGTGGCGCGGCCTCACCCGCAAGCCGCTTGAGGACGCTCTGACGACCCGGATCGAGTCGCTCGGTATTCGCCTGCTCCCCCGCCATGAGCTTATCGACCTTGTTGAAGACACGAACGGCAGAATCACCGGAACCGTGCTCTACAACCTCACCGAAGATCGAATCGTGCCCTTTGCTACCAAAGCCACGATCATCGCAGCCGGTGGCACGGGTGGCCTGTTCGAGCGAAGCCTCACTTCCGCCGACGTGCTCAGCTCCTCGCAGGCCATCGCACTGGCGCACGGCGCAACACTTACTAATATAGAGTTCATGCAGATGATGCCTGGCTTCATCGAGCCCAGGCGTAACTTGGTCTTCAACGAGAAAACCTGGCGCTACGTGCATGTAGACCAGCCGGTAGATATTGCCGACGACAAGCTGGACGACCTGCTCGAGCAGCGCTCTGGATATGGTCCCTTCACGTCACGCTTGGCCTCCCGCGCTATCGATCTCGTCATCGATCAGGCAGGTGTCGAAGGCCTGGCACTCCGCTACGACTTCCCCCGCGAGGATGTCCCAGAGTTTGTGCAGACCTTTGCCACCTGGCTGCAAGACGAGCACGGCATCGCGCCGACCGACGAGATGCGCGTTGCGATGTATGCCCACGCCGCTAACGGCGGCATCAAGATCGATAAGACCGCGCACACGGGCGTTGAGGGCCTCTACGCTTGCGGCGAGGCGACAGGCGGCATGCACGGCGCCGACCGCATTGGTGGCTTGTCAAGCGCCAACGGCATCGTATTCGGACGTATCGCGGGCGCATCGGCAGCCCTCACAGCGCAGAAAGAGCCTGAGGCGGCCCTGAAGGCGGATATCACCCTCCCCCAGTACGGCATTGCCACAACAGATGCCGAACGCCTGACACACAGCCTTAGGCACACGATGAGCACCTTTTGCATGATCAACAGGACCGAAACAGGCCTATCCGAGGCCCTGCAACAGCTTGAAAGCCTGCAAGACAAGGCCATGGCGCTGAGCAAGCCGCATACCGATGACAGCGAGATCGCAGCCCTCGCCCGCCTACAGTCGCAGATTCGACTAGCACAGGAAATGGTCAAAGCCATGCGCAAGCGAACTGAAAGCTTAGGTTCGCACTATCGAGCAGACTAAATCGATTCTCACTTTGAGTTTGATCACAACTTCTCAACATGCATCGAGCCCCGTAAGCATGATTCCCCTAAGGAGAACACGCCTACGGGGCTTTAGCCGTGTTTCCCTAAGGGAATCACGGTGCAGATTACTCAGCTCCGCGCCCTTTCGGGTTCGACCCCATGCGTGGTCAACAAAAAACGACCAGCCTGAGCCAGTCGCTTTAACAATCTTTGGGTGGGCCGTCAGGGGGTCAGCCTGCTGCGCAGGCGGTCGCTGCGGCGCTTCGCGCCTTGCGCGCTGCGCTGGCAAATGCTTACGCATTTCCTCAGCTCCGCACCCCGACGGGTTCGACCCCATGTGAGGTTAACAAAAAAAGCGACCAGTCTAAGCCAGTCGCTTTAACATGCTTTGGGTGGGCCGTCAGGGGGTCGAACCCTGGACCTTGGGATTAAGAGTCTTGAACGTGATGTTATGGAGTGCCTTGTAGCAGCAAAATCGCAGGTAGTTATGTTTCCACACGCTCTCACCGCACTGAAACTGCATTGCAGAACGGATATTGACGGATATCTGGCAATGCATAAAGCCCCTCCCCGGCAGTTCATGCCGGGGAGGGGCTGCATCTATCAATTTCTAAAGTCTTTTTGGCTGCCGACGCGCACGATTGCCCATCCGAGAAGACCGGTCAGCAGTCCTGCAGCAGCGCCGACAATAAAACAGATATCAAATGGATTCATATGCACACCTATCGATAGAGTTGCTTGACGAGCGCTTGGCCGATGGCGACGTTGGTGTCGCGGCCCTGGTATCCGTCCGCACCCGATGATCCGCACGAGATACCTTGAGCGATGAGCCACTGCTGGTGTTTGAAGACCGTTCCCGAACCCATCTGTCGCGCCTGAACACCGCCGACCACGGGATAGACTTTGCATCCGACCTTGTCCTGCAGGGCGCGGACGGCATTCGAGCCAACCCCGCCCTTGACGTACTCGATTACGCCGCGGTCGCATGCCCAAAGGTATCGCTCATTCGCCGGCCATTGACCGGAGATCACGCCATCGGCAGTCGTGCCGAGCTGGCATTGCAGCTCCTTGGCCATCTTCGGGCCGAAATATCGCGTGTCTCCGAGGCTCTGGACCGTATTGTCCGCGACTTCCGTATTTGACCCATTCAGTGTCTTGCCATCGCCAAGCCAGTAGAGCGTGCCGTCCCATGGGTAGCTGTAGTACGCCTTGATGTTGGACTCGCGCCCGGTCTGGTCGCCCTTGGTGCCGGTGACGGTCCCCTTTTCAGAAATGGAGAATTGGGCCAAGAGGTCGCCGCGAGCGGATCCATAGGGAGAGACGCACACGGCGGTGTGGCACTTCTCGTTGAGGTAGATGTCTCCACGCTGGGCGGACTTGACGCCCATCTTACGCCAGCCGAAAAGGCCCGTCTTGAGCAGCTGCTCCCGCATGTTTCCGGTATACGAGGCTCCGAAGGTATTGACGCCGACCGCGCGGAGGGCGGTCACTACGGCCGAGGAACAGTCGCGATCGCCACCGGCAATAGTGACGGTGGTGCCGTCGGACAGACAAATCGTCTCGGTCGTTCCGTCCCCCATGCGGTTGGCCTGCGAGTATCCGTGACCGCCGCCCCCATCATGGGAGACGAGGTGTTCCATGACCTGCGCGAAGGCCTCGCGCTGTGTGATGGCCATGGCCTACTCAACCGCCTTGGCGTCATATGCGGCATGGGGCTCGCTGTACGACATGGCACGCTTCGAGTCCGACGCGCCCTTGGTGGTCGGATCGACGATCACGCCGAAGCCGGCGAGAACGGTCAGGATGATTCCGACGAGCTGGATGAGCGACCCCTGGGAGATAGGCGCCACGACTCCGAGGATTCCGAGCACCTGATAGGCTGCGCTGATTACGGCGGCGGCCAATGCCGCGAGCGTCTGCTTATTCTTGAAGCGAAGGGCCCAGTTGATTTTCATTTTTCAGCTCCTAATCTGACCCGCCGATACCGTGATGCAGGTCGTAATTCTTCTCGACGCGGTCGAGCCGGTTGAACAAGGTGATGACCTGTTGCTCGACCTTCGTGAGGCGCTCGCCGTGGTCGTCGAGCTTGCGGTTGATCTCCTTGACGCCATCCTTGATCTCGCTCGTGTCGCCGCAAAGGCTGTCGAGCTTGTCTTCGGTCCGCTGCTCCTTGGCAGACGATGTTTTGGATACGGAGACGCGCCCGATGAAGAACGTGACAATCACAACGGCGGCCGAGAGGACCGACGTTGCCTCCCCGATGCTCAGCGCCGGCACCCTAAACCTCCTCCGCGTACTCTTCTCCGACGATCTCCTCATATTCGTCGCATGTGATCCACTTGCAGGCCACGGCTCGATGCACCATGGCCTTGGTCCAGAGGCCGCGCTCGTAGTAGCGCCTCACCTTGTCATAGTTCTTCGAGTGCGCCGCCGTGGTTGCAGCCTTGACGCGTCCCGCCATTACTGTTCACCCCCGACCGTCATCATCAGGTAGTCGATGTTTGCCGTGTTGGTCTCGGTTTGGCTGGGCTCGGCGACCTTCTCGCGCATCTGCTCAAGCAGCTTGTCCACGTCCGGGGCCTCACCCTTTCCGTAGGCGGCGACGGCCGCGGTGTAGGCGAGCTTTCGCGCCTTCCGCTCAACGTACTCGTCATCGTCGATAACGCCCGCGTCGTGCGCCGCGTCGGGGTCGCCGATCTGCGACAGCAGATCGCGCAGGGCGTTGACCTCGGCCATGGTGCCGTCTTGAAGCTCGTTGGGGCGCGGCATGTCTTCCTCAGTGTCCATGCGGACTCCTCTCTTGTCGGGGAATGTGTCGCCATCGTATTGGCGCCGTGAGATTGCCGGGCCGCTTCGATGGGCGCAAAGAAAGAAGGCGCGCCGCGGCACGCCTTCGATGCTTCTGTTATTTCGCGGCCGCTTCGCTTAGGCCGCTGCTTTGAGTTGCCGGTTCTCCGCTATTGCGAGGGCTTGCCTCCGCTTGAATCGTCCCTCGGGTTGGCCTGCATTGAGCACCCCCCCCCTCCCGCGCGAGATTTTCGAACAGGCTGCGGTACAGCGCGTCCATGGCCAAAACGCTGCGGTGCGCGTCCAGCCGCTTCATGCCGCCGCGCCAGCTCTGGTAGCTCCGCTCAACCTGCTCGGGGGTCATGACGCCATCGGCGACCATGCGGGCCATCTTCTTCAGCTTGCGGCGCTCGCGCGTGATGGAGTCGCGGCACGGCTTCACGACTATGCGGCCCGTCTCCGTGTAGAAGATGCGCTTCTTCAGCCACGTGAAGCCGCGCGACAGCTTCACCACGCGGGTCTTGCGCGGGTTCAGCTCTATGCCCAGCTCGGCGCACTTGCGCCCTATCAGCAGCAGGCACACCTGCAGGTACTCCTTGCTCTCGTGGATCAGGTAGAAGTCGTCCATATAGCGCCCGTAGGCCTCAGGGCGCAGCATCTCGGTCACGTAGTGGTCGATGCGGTTGGGGTGGGCCACCGCGCATATCTGGTTCGGCTCGCTGCCCAGACCCAGGCCCACCTCGCCCTGTGCGTCTATCAGGCGGTGCTCGAGGGCGACCACGCGCGGATCGAGCAGTGCGTCGGCCACCTGCCGCTTGACGGGTTCGTGGGCTATGCGGGCGAAGTAATCTGAGAAGTCGCCCAAAAGGATGTATCCCTCGCGCCTGTGCCGCCGCCAGTGGTCGGCCAGGTGGCGCTTGAGCAGCTTCAGGGCGTAGTCGGTGCCGCGCCCCTTGATGTTGGCGGAGTTGGCCGTTATGAGTGTCGGGACTATCGCGGGTACGAGGGCGTTCTGAGAAAGCGACTTCTGAATCACTCGCTCTGGGAAGTGCACGGCGCTGATGTGGCGCAGCTTGCCGCGCTCCCACAGGTCGAAGCGGATGAAGCCCCGGCATATGTCGCGGCCCTCCAGAAGGTCGTTCCTCGATTTGACCGCGTTTCGCAGATAGTCCTTCATATAACGCTGCGTGGAGGACTTCCACATCACGCCGCCCGCCGCCTGCTTGGAGGCCTTGCAAAGGCTGTTGAGGTCGGCCACGGCCTCAAGGGTGCACGGCTTCACGCGCTCGGCCTTGGCCTTGGCGCGCCTCTCCTCGCGGCGCTTGCGGCGCGCGGCCCTTCTTTCCTCGGAGTTCATCGAAGGCACCCCGCACGGCTCTCAGTGTGGCTCTGGCAGCCGCTTGAGGTATGGCCATGAAACGCGGCGAAGCCACGGAGCGCCGCGCCATGCAAGCAGCGTCCGGCCACCCTCGCGGGGTGCGTATTTACGGGCGCATGCCCGACGGTCGCGCCTTCCTTCCTCTTCGCGCTCTGCTTTCGGCTCTGGGGCCTACTCGGTCTGGCAATAAGGGAATCCGGGGCGGGGGCGAACCCAGACGTTCGTCGCCGAGTTGTAGTTGGCATTGCCGTTGTTGTTGACGTAGCACACGTTGGACGCGGAGCCCGACGCAACGGAACGCAGCCACCAATTGTACCGATAAACAAGGCGCGACCGCCGTCCATTATAGCGAACGCAGGCGCTCTAGCTCGGCCTCGGCCTCGGCTATGCGCTCCTCGGTGGACTTCTTGCCGGTGACGCGCACGTTCTTGCGCGCGCCCTTCAGCAGCCTGATCTCCTCCTCGACCATGGCCGCCAGCTCCTCGAAGCGGTTGGCGTTCACGGGCAGGCCGATATCCATGAGGCACTGCATGTCCAGCATAAGCTGCTCGCAGTCCGCTATGGCCAGCGTCAGGTAGCGTTTCCTCTCCAGCGCGTTGAACGAGCTGTTGGGATAGAAGCAGTCGTCGCGGTTGACGTTGTACACGATGCTGCGCGCCGTCTCCACGGTCGGCACCGCGTTCAGCAGCCTGTAGGCCTTGGGCACTACTGAGGAGGACGCCATCAGCTTGTTGACCTCCACGCGGATGGCGATGGCCTGTGTGAAGAACTTGTACTCGGACACCTCGCGGTTGCGCTGGTAGACGCCGCTCACGTGCACCTCCTGGGGAAACTGGCGAAAAAACGGCCCGCTTCGCGGGCAGGAGGCGACCGCGCAAGGCGGTCGCCTAGAAGCAGAGTATAGAGCACTCGGCTGGCTAGCCAACGAGGAAGCCGGGGCGGGGGCGAACCCAGACGTACGTCGCCGAGCCGTAGCCGGCAGTGCCGTGGCTGCTGACGCAGCACACGCTGGACGCGGAGCCCGACGCAACGGAACGCAGCCACCAAAGGTACCGATTTCCGTTGACTCGGTGCGCCGTGTCTCGGAACAGGTCAAACTGGCAGTCGAAGCCCACGCTGTAGCCTTTCGTCCCCCACACGGGGCAGCCGTACACCTCCATCTCCGACAGCGAGAACACCTTGCCGATATCCTGCCAGCTCCACGAGTTGGAGTCGTTGAGCGCGCCGCTTGCGCTGTAACGCTCCTCCAGCAGGACGCGCTGGGTCAGCAGGTACTTGGTCAGCCCCTCGGGCAGGCAGGCCTCGAAGGCCGTCTCCCACGCCTTGAGGTTGCTGTTGGGGTAGGGGCATTTCCGGTCGGCGGTGCCCTGGTTCGTGTTGGTCGTGTTCCACATCAGGAAACTGTCGTTGGCAACGCCGGTCACGGTCTTGGCCACGGCGATGGGCGCGGAGGCCACGAAGGCGATGTGGTGGCCTTTGGAGCTGTCGCCGCAGCAGTAGTACGGGTCGAAGTGCGCTAGGAGGAAGCGCACGGACTGCTGGGCCGCCACGCCCGACGCGCTTACCAGCGGCACGTCGATGTAGTCTCCCACGCGCAGGCCCGCGAAGTTGCCGTTGGCGGCTCGCTTGTGCAGCGCGTCGTACACGCTGCCGCTGCCGATCTCTCCCGCCAGGATGGTGGCGATGTTCTGCCCGCCGTACTTGCCGATTTGGCCCTGGCGGTTGTACTCGGCGTTGTTGAGCGCCGTCTGCGCGTTGCTGCGCGCGGTATCGTCGATGACGTTGAGCGGCTGGCCGCCGACGACCAGTGTCTTTGCATTTGCCATTTATCCTCCTTAGGCAAGGGTTACCGTGCTGCCCGAGACCGAGCACGTGCCGCCGAACGACACCGTGTCGCCGGACACCGACGCCTTGGATGCCGGGCAGTAGACGGTCCCGTCCATGTAGATGAACTTCCCCGTCGCGTCGGCGAGCATCGTCGCGAGCTGGCCGTTCTGACGGCGCAGCTCCGCGATATCGGATTCGCCGCCGGCGCCCTGCGCCACCGAGTTCGCGATCTGCAGCGCCTGGTTCGCGGCGGCCTCGGCATGAGACGCCGCGCCGTTGGCCGCGGCGGCCGCATTGCTCGCCAGCGCAGTCGAGGCGCTTGCGGTATCGTTCGCGGCATTCGCCTTCTGAACGGCGGCGTTGGCGTTCTTGGTGGCAGTCGAGCACTTCGCGGCGGCCGTTCTGGCAGCTCCGGCGGCGACGTTGGCGTCATATGCCTGGGTCTTTGCGGTGCCTGCGGCGCTGCTCGCCAGCGACGCGGCGCTCTCGGCCCTCTTTCGCGCCGCCTCGACTTCGTCGTAGTTTGCCGGGCGGAACAGGTAGGTGGTGATGCTACCGTCGCTCTCCGTCACGTCGAGGCCGTCGATATAGTCGTCCTCCCCGACCTTCACCTCGTAGACGGCGGACCCGTCGCTGTTGTTGGCCATGCGGATTCCCTTCCGCGGGCCTGCGCCCGCACGATAATCAAGCGATGATCCCGATCGCCGTCCAGAGCGGAGGCGACCCGATGAGAATGGCGCGCTGACCGGGCGCCGCGCCCCGGCAGGACGTCGTCATGCAGATGCCGGCGACAACCGAGCCCCCGATGCGCACGTCGACGGTCCTGGAGTCCGCCGCGACGACGGTGCCGTAGGCGATCGAGACGCCGGGCGCCGATGGGCCGGCGACGATATCGGCGAGGTCCGCGGCCAGGGACGGCATGACGCTCACGAGGCATCACCCCTCATGTACATGCGGAGCTCGATCCTCATGGGGCATCCCATCGAGAGCTCGAGGTCCATCTTCCGGATGCAGGCGCGGGCGAGCTCGATCCCGACAGACGGCAGCCTGATGGCGCACGCCGAGTAGACGTCCGCCGACGGGTTGAAGATCGCCGTGATGGTCGGGCGGCGGATGACCGAGCACTCGGTGGCGAGCAGGCTCGCCGCTTTCTCGTTCGCAGCCTCGACCGCGAACTGCGTTGCCACAACGCCCTCCTCGACCTTGACCTGCGCTACGTCGATGTACGATCCGGTCGGCGCGCTAGCGGCAAGGTAGATGTAGCCCGCGCTGTATTCCTCGGACTTGGCCGGGGTGGCCGTGAGCGACAGCCTCGTCCAGCCCGGCCCGATGGCGACCGTCGCGGTCTCTCCCCCGTCGTCCTCGCGCCAGATTGGCTGGACCCTCACCTGCACCCTCTGCGACGCGTAGAGGTAGACGGACTCGGTGTACGGCTGGCCCTTCTTGAGGGATATCTTGTCCTGGGCGATGCCGATCTCACCGGAGCCCGACACCTTCGTGATGCGGATCGCCTGGCTGATGCCGCCGATCGGGCACCCGGAGACGCCGACGGTCTCGATGGTCCCCCCGCCGCCGCTGGACCTGAAGGTCGCGCTGTCGTGGGTGCCGTCTCCGGCGAGCGGGTAGGAGCCGCCGGCGATGACGCTCTCCCCTGACGGGAGGTCGCTGTACTGGTACCGCTTCACGATGCGCCGGCCCGTGGAGACGGTCGACCACTCGCTCTGCGGGCTGTCGTCCGAGGCCGTTCCCCTGACGCTCTCGCCCTGGGTAGCGAAGTCGACGTGCACCACGTTCACCGCGTCGAAGTCGTCCTGCTCGTCGGTGAGGTCGGGAAGCACCCGGCAGTCCTCGCCCTCTGAGAAGGTGCGGTCGATCGGCCTCGCCGCCGGCTCCAGGTAACGCCTGAACAGCACGCGCCCGTAGGCGTCGGTCGACGCGCTCCTGAATCCTGCGGCCGAGAGCAGCCTGTTGACCGCGCCCAGCTTGTTGTCCGGCGTGTCCGCCGTGGCGGCGATCCCGAAGACCCATGTCGTCGACAGCGTGTAGTCGCTCGGCTCCGCGACCACCTCGAGCCCGCACCCCTCCGCGATCGCCTTGGCCGCGGAGACCGCGTTTGCGCCCGCCGGCACGGTGTACGGCTCGTCGAAGTCGTCCTTCGCGAGGTCGTGGAGTCTGCCGTAGAGCGTCGCGGTGCCGGTCGCCACCTCGCCGCTCACCGTGCGGGACGGCGTCGAGCACTCGAAGGTCCCCAGGCACACGGTGCGCGACGCGCCCGAGATCGGGTCCTCCGCGTCGAGGTAGATACGCACGAAGTCGTTGCCCATGTCGAGCCTGCCGACGTAGTCCAGTGATGCGGACTCATAGGTGTCCGTGTCCTGGTTGCGGCTGATGCTCCCGCCGGTGAAGCACTCGATGGCGCCGGTCTCCAGGCCGGTCGGCCGCGAAACGCGGGCGTACCGGTAGGAGGTCCTGAACGACGCGAGCCAGATATCATCCGACACCGTTGGGCTCCCTCCATCGCTCCCTCTTCGTCGATACGGACACCCTGTAGTCCTCAGGCGCGCACCTGGTGAGCGTCCCCGTGACGGCGGCGAAGCCGCGGTCGCCCAGATGGGGTCGCACCCAGGCGCTTCCGTAGCGGCCGAACAGGCCGCGGACGCGCAGGTAATCGTCCTCCTCGATCGTGAACTCCATCGACTCCTTCATCGAGAGGTTGCCGCTCTCGAACCCCATGGGCAGGCCGCCGCCGACGAAGTGGAACTGGTCGCGCTCGCGCTCGGGGCTCGCCGAGTACTGCGGCGGGCCACCCATGTTCCTGTCGCCCACGACGACCTCGGAGGCGTCCGGCCCGAAGTTGAGGGCGAACCCGTCGCACGGGCACACGGTCCCCACCTCGGTCGTCGAGGTGGTTCCGGAGGCCGCGTAGCCGCGCGCGACGTAGGAGAACCCGACGTTGAGCGGCGGCAGGCGGTCGATGACGCTCTGCCCGGACTTGAGGCCGCTGGCGAGCAGGAGCCTCGAGCCGTCCGCGAGCACGCGCTCGATATCGAACGAGGCACACGGCGGCAGGCTGTGGACGGTGGCGCGCGTCCCCTTTATCGACATGCCGCCCCTGATGCGGATGTTGCCCTCGGGCGTCATGGCCATGGGGCCGCGCAGCTTGTGGTCCCTGACGGCGAACTCGGAGATGCCGTCTCGCACCGTGACGACGGCCGCGAGCGCCTCGTCGTAGGAGACGTTGACGATGGGCGTGGCGGGCACGAGCCAGTCGGTCGAGAACGAACGGGTGACGGTCGTGGACAGGCTCGAGCCGCCGCGGACGGTGAGCTCGAGGACGTACGCGGACCTGTTCTCCAGGCCGGAGGCTATCTCGTGCGACCGCTCGCCCGCGGCGACCGACGTGTCGATGACCGCTGAGCCGCCGCGCAGCAGCCTCAGGCGCTGATAGGTGATGCCCGTCTCGTCGACAGCGGTCCAGGCGGCGCGCAGCGGGAGCTCGACGACGGCCTCGCCGTCCTCCGTGGGGGTCGTGAAGAACGCCTGCGGCGGGTCGGCGACCCTGAACACTGCGTACTCCGACCACGCGCCCCATGACGGGTCGGCGCCCTTGGTGCGCACGCGCAGGCGATAGGTGCCCTTCACCGACAGGCTCAGGGTTGTCGCCGAGGCGGGGCCGGTGATGTAGTGCGGGACGGTCTTGCCGTCCGGCTGGATCAGCTCTATCTGGGCCGCCGACTGCGCGGTGCCGTCGGGGTGGTTCCGCGTCCAGCCGATGGTCGCCGTCGACCCCGTCGGGTAGGCGGGCTCGGCCCCCGAGACGGCCGGCGCGTACGGCGGGCAGATCGTGGCCACGGCGTTGGATGCCGTCCACGCGGAGAAGACGGTGTCCCCCGCGCCCGCCACGGGCTTCTCGCGGTAGGTGCGAACCTCGTAGACGACCCTCTCTCCCGCCACGGCAGACGGGTCGGTCATGGTCCAGACGCCCGGCTCCTGCCTGTCGGCGGTAAGGGCACGGGGCTTGTAGGTCCTGCCGCCGTCGGAGGTCACGCGGACATCGAAGCCGCTAATCCAGGACGGGATATCGGGACCCCTGACGACCAGCGAGACCTCGCCGTCGCCGGAGCGCGATAGCGAGACCGATGCCGGTGGGGAGGGCGTCTTGTAGACGCGAACGGAGTTCGTTCTCTCCGATGTGCCGCCTCGCCAGCGCGCCCTCACGTCGTAGTCGTAGTAGTTGTTCGCCGACGTCGACGCGTCGCGCCAGTTGGAGATCGTGACGCTGTTGTAGGGGTTCTCGGTGTCGCCGCCGTTCGTATGGCGGTAGACGTTGATGCCGTCGTAGTACTTCCTGGCGTCGTCGTCCGGGTGGTTGACCCACTCGAGCTCGGTTGCCCCGTCGGTCGAGCGCGTGACCCTGAGGTCGGTCGGGGCCGCGGGCTCGTATGCCGGGACCTTACCGATCCTGGCGCCCTCGCCGCAAGAGGTCGTCGCACCGACACCGCCGTAGCCGCCGACCGACACGGACTCGGTGTACGCCTCGACCCAGACGTCGTAGTCTTTGTCCTTGCGCTCCGCGTCGGTGTACCCGCTGACGGTGACGGCGCGCTTCCAGGAGGAGGTCGTGTAGCCGTCGCCCGACGCGCGCCAGACGCCGCCGACCTTGACGTGCAGGCGCACGCCGTAGCAGTACCAGTCGCCGAAGTCGACGGTGGCGGTCCAGTAGATGCGGGCCGTGGTGTCGTCGACGTTTGAGACCGATGTGGAGAGGCTGATCGAGTAGTACTTGACCCTGTTCCTGCTCAGTTCCTTGTAGGCCACCTGCTACCCCCTTCCGGTCCTGACGGTCCTCTTGAGTTCGGAGACCAGCGCCCTGAGCGCCTCCGCGACGCGCTCGTCGACCTCGAGGGCCGACCCGTCGAGGTAGATGTTGTAGACGTCGCCGCGCTGGCCCCCGAGCTTTGCCATCTGCTCGGCGATGGTCGCCGCGAACGGCTCCGAGTACTTTCGGTTGGTGAGCGGCACGATTGCCTCGGCGCCGTCCTCGCCCACCCAGTCGAGCGGGTAGCCGGTCACCGGCGCGTCGACGATGGCTCCGTGCGCGTGCATGCGGATGCCGCCATCGGCGTGCCGTATGCCGCCCGCGGCCTTCTCGTTGCGCGTCCTGTTGACGGTCACGTAGGTCGTGGTGATCGTCGCCGACCTTGAGTGGAACGGCTCGTTCATCACCGCCTGCATCGCGGACTGGCACTTCGGCAGCGTCCCGTAGCTCGCCTTGGCGGTCATCTCCTTGCTCTTGAGCTTGGTGCCGTTGAGCTTGTCCACCGAGGTCTGCGCCCTGTCGACTTCCTTCTTGTCGACCTTTGTCTTGGCGCTCTTGGACTGGAGCGCCGTGCCGTTCCAGGTCACGAGGTTGCCCTGGGCGTCGCGCAGGTCGCCGACGCTCACGTCGACGACGCCGTTCTTGTCCATCAGCTGCGAGCCGTTCCAGGTGTACATGTTGCCCTGGGCGTCCATGAGCTGGGTCTGGTCGACGGTCACGTTGCCGTTCTTGTCGACGATGGGCTGCGCGTTGTAGTTCTGGACGGCCCACACCATCTGGTCGATGTTGCCGTTGAAGTTGCTGGCGAGCGCGGCGAGGTTGGCCGAGCCTATGCTGTTGAGCGTCTCGGTCGACACGCCGGCCGCGGCGCAGGCGTCAGAGAACGCGCCGAAGTCGATGTTCTCCTTCGAGAACGCCTTCTTGAGCTTGCCGCCCATGTCCTCGAGCGCGGCCTGGATCTGGCTCGCCGCACGGACCGTCGAGGCGGCGCCCTCGTCCATCGAGACGCCCCACCCGTCGAGGTCGTCGACGATGGAGCGGGCGGTGCCGTCGTAGTCCTGAGCCAGCTTGGCGAGCTGGTCGTCGCTGAGGCTCGCCAGCTGCTCGGTGTCGACGCCGAGCTGCGTGAGAGAGCCGGAGACGGCGGACAGGGTCTCGCCGTTGGCCGAGAGCTGCGCCTGGAAGAGCGTCAGCTGCGCCTGGGCGAAGTGCTCGAAGGTGCTGCCAGCCTCCTGCGAGGTCAGCGCGGCGTCTCCGAGCTTGCCGTTGAGGACGTCGATGCTCTCCGAGGCGGAGTCGAACTGCTTCTTCGCCTCGTTGTACTCCCTGCCGACCTTCTCGGTGCAGGCGAGCGCCTCGAGCTCGCCCTTGGAGAGCTCCGGGTAGGTCTTGGCGAGTTCCTTCAGGCGGTCCTGGTAGGGCTTCGTCTTGGAGGCGAGCGTGTTTGCCGCCTCGGACTGCGCCTGGTACGCCTCGGTGAGGTTCGCCGTGAGGGCGCTCACCTCGGCGTCCTTCTTCTTGGATGCGACGAGCTCGTCGATGGACTGCTTGAGGTTCTTGACGTTGCCGTCCGCGTCGACGTACCGCCCGTTCGCCACGTCCTGCGCCGAGATGTTGAGCCCGAGCTGGTCGTTGAGCAGCTGGAGCGCCCACGTGAGCCGGCCCTGTGCGTCGGTGGACAGGTCGGTCTTGCCGGCGTAGTTGTCGATGATCTGCTGAGCGGTGTTGAGCTGCGCGATCTGCGACTCGGCGGCCCTCGTGTTCTCGTTCATGGCGTCGACGTGCTTGCTGATCGACTCGGCGAGCTCATCGACTGACATCGCCGAGAAGGAGGACTTCTTGCCTACGCTCTCGACCCTGCCGGCGTAGGACTCGAGCGCCACGGTGTTTGAGGCCGCGTCGACCAGGCCGGTCGTGGCCTTGTTCAGCGCGTCCGTGCGGGCCTGCCACTCGACCTGCTTCTCGATGAGTATGCCGATGCCCGCCGCTGCAATGGTGCAGCCGATCGCGACCGGGTTGAAGCCGACGCCCACCGCATCGAGCGCCTCGGCGAACGTGCCGGCGCCTCCGCGGGCAAGTTTAAAGGCCTCGGTTGCCTTGCCCACGCCGCTCGCGACGCCGGAGAGGACTGGCACCGCCTTCTGCCACGCCGCGATGCCCGCCGCCCCCGAAACGATCTCGGGCGCCAGGCTCTTGAACCCGCCGTAGAGCTGTTTGACCATCGGCATCGACGCCGAGACGCCGCCGTTGACGACCTTGAAGAAGCCGTTCACGGCGCCCTTCGCGTCGTCGAGCACCCCGGCGATGTTGTTCCTGCCGATCGCCTCGAGCGTCCCGGTGACGCCCTTGGTCACGGAGTTCGACATGTTCTGGATGCTCGTCTGGACGCCGCCGGCGGCGGTCTCGGCCTGGTCCTTGAAGGACGCGAAGCTGGCCCCGCCCTGCGTGTCGAGTTCGACCATCTTGTCCATGAGCTGGTCGAGCGTGATGGTCTGGTCCTTGCCCCCGCCGCCGAGTGCCGCGTACAGGTCGTTGGCGTTCGCCGTGGGGCCGAGCATGGATTTCGCCAGCTGGTCCATCTGGCCCGGCGCGGCCGTCGTCAGCGAGCGCCAGTCCTCCATCTCGGGCTTGCCCTTGGAGAGGATCTGGCGGAACTGCTCCATCGCCGCCGAGCACAGCTGGGTCGAGCTGCCCGATGCGATGAGCATGTCGTTGAGCGCGAGGCCGACGTCGGTGGCCCTGTCGAGGTCACCGACCGTGGCGGTGATGCCCTGGACGACCGAGACCATGTCGTCGAGCCTGGTTGGCAGTGTCGACAGCCGGTCGGACATCTTGCCGATCGACGCGTTGGCGGAATCTGCGGAGTACCCGAGGGACTGCATGACCTTCGGGTAGTTGTTGAGGGTGTCGAAGCGGCTGATCGCCGACCCCACATGGGACGAGATGGAGTCCATGGCCTTCGACGTGAGCGTCGAGAAGGCGCCTATCATCGCGCCTGAGCCGGCCAGCCCCTTCCCGAACCCGGAGCCGGTGCTCTTGCCGAGGCTGGAGCCGGACTTACTCGCCTGCCCCTCGCACTTGCCGAGCGCGGACTCGACCGACTTGGTGAGGTTGTCGAACCTGGGGACGATCAGCAGGTCCGCGCGTCCGATCTCAGCCATCCGTCACCTCCACCCACTCGGTGTTCTCGATGCGGTCGCGGACCGATGCCGCGCGTTCCACGGCAGCGCCGGCGGCCGCTACATCCTGTGGGCGGGGCGTTCTCGGGGCGTCCGACGCCCTGCCGCCGCACAGGGCGGTCGCCGCCGCGTAGACGCTGTCCACGATGTCCGCCGCCAGGTGCCGCTCCTGCGTCCAGCTGCGCTCCGGGTGGAGGGCAGCCACGGTGAGCGACCCGTCCGGCAGCGTCCTCACGAGGTCGTACGCCTCGGCGGCGCCGACCTCGTCGTAGCAGCAGCCGTAGTAGGCCCTGAAGTCGTGCCTGAGCAGGGGCAGGTGGCGTTCCTCGAGGTCGGCGAGCTCTAGAAGTTTTTTAGTTCGGCCGAGTAGAGCAGCTTGTTGTACGTGTAGCCCAGGGCATCGTCGTCCCGCGTGCCGTCGTCCTCGGTCACGGCCTCCATGAGGCTCGCGTACTGCTCGTCGCCGAGGAGGAAGCGGAACGCCCCGTCGAGCTCCTCGGTCGTGCGGTCTTCCTTGTTCATGGCGTCAATGAAGCGGCGGTCGTGCGCGCGCTTGACGGGGATGCTCATGGCGATGCCGAGCACGGTCAGCTCGGCGCAGCGGCCGCGCTTCTGCTCGATGAGTTTCGCCTTGTCCGCCGCCGTCTGCGCGGCGGCGGTCGTGAAGCCGAGGACCTTGGCGTACGCCTCGAGCTCGCCCTCGTCCATCATTGCCAGGTAGTCCTTGTTCATCTTTCCTCCTAGGTAAAGGGCCGCCCCGGCAGGACCGGGGCGGCGTTCTCGTTATGGCGCCGTCGCCTACGCTGCGGGCTTGGCGCGGTAGATCGTGAACAGCGGCTTGTCGGCGGTCTTGAGAACCGTGAAGGTGAAGCCGTACTGGACCAGGCCGCCGGGCTTGTGCTCGACGTCGTCGCAGGAGTCGATGGAGACGCGGGGGATGACGGTGCGGCGCAGGTACCCCGTGTCCTCGAGCTCGTCGATGACGAGCGGGACGCGCACGTCGGAGTTGGCGACGGCCTTGATCTGCTTGAAGGTCCCGTCCTCGTAGGTCTCGACGTTGTCGGCGCCGTAGCGCAGCTTGGCGACGGAGGAGCGGACGGACTCGATGAAGACCATCTTGTACTGGTGCTTCTCGCCGGAGACCTTGGTGAGCACGATGGACTGGTGCCAGCCCTGGAACTCGTTGACCGTGATGCTCTTAGAGGCCGTGAAGCCGTCCGTGGAGAGGTCGCCCAGCGACACGAGGTCGGTGAGTGTGGAGATCTTGGCCACGGCGTCGGTGGGCAGCGCCGCACCCGCCTTGAAGCTCGTGTACACGCAGCCGCCCTCGACGGGTGAGCCGGTGGTTACGAGCGAGGGGTCGATGTCGGCTGCCGGGGTCGCGTCCTCGGACGCGAGGGCGACCTTGGCCTCTTCGTTGTTGGATGCCATTTATCCTTCTTTCGGTTGGTATGTCTTCAGTCGGTACAGTGCGTACCAGCGCGGGGACCGGGCGAGGTAGTCGTAGTCGGTCCGCATCTCGAGCTCCTCGCAGGCGCAGAAGCCCCGCACGAACGGCAGGCGCGACATCGCGTCGCCCACGAGCTCGGCGAGCTCCTCGGCCTTGGCCTCTGTCGGGGCCCACATGATGACCTCGACCTGCGGCGAGTCGATGAGCGGGTCCTGCCGTGCGCCCCCGCAACGGCGGACCACCACGACGGTCCCCGGCCGTTCGACGGGCAGGTCGACCCGCACGGGCACGCCGCCCAGGGAGGACTCGAGGATCGCCCTGAGCTCGCCCATCACGTTGAGTCTCGGCACGGTCCCTCCTTAGAGCAGGTGGTCGAGGGTGTGGTTGCGGTTCTGGTCGAATGCGCCGGCCGGGGTCGCGGCGCGGACGACGCCGAGCGTGTCGCAGGAGCCCGACTTGACGACGCCCACGTAGGGGGCGCTGTCGAATGTCCCCTGGTATTTCTTCTCGAGGGACCTGCGGTAGCCCGACGGCACGTGGTGCGATGCGGCCTCGGCGTTGGCCCTCGCCGCGAGGCGGGCGGTCTCGGTCGCCACCCAGGCGCGGACTCCCGCGCCCTTCGTGACGGCGATGACGCCCGCGTCGCTGTGGACGAAGCGCCCGAACTTGATCCTGTCAGCCATGGACCCTCCCCGCCGTCGCCGTCATGTTCCACGCCGTGGGGCAGGGGTCCGTGATGTCGGGGTAGCCGACGACCAGCAGCGCGGTGTCGGGGTCGGCGGGCATGCCGCGCCCCGTCAGGGCGATGCGGCAGCGCGCCAGCGGCGGCCCCGCGTACGTCTTGGGGAACGCGATGGAGTAGCTCGCCTCGATGCCGCCCGGCCGGACGGCGTCCCCCGCATCCGAGCCCGCCAGGGGCCGCACGAGGCATCCCGGGACGACGGTGGCCTCCCACTCGACGGTGGGCTCGCCCATGGCGTCCCTGCCCGTCACCGTGCTCGACAGCACCGTCACCTCCTCGCCCATCACGGCCTGCCCCCGTAGCTCGGGCACACGGTGCCGATGCGCTGGCCGCGCCCGAGGAGCCTCTTGAGCGCGGTGAGGGTCGAGCGGTCGAAGTAGGCCGTTCCGCTCGGGTTCTGGAAGGTGAAGCTCCCCTGGAACCCGTTGGCCGTGAAGCTCGACTGCGAGACGCCGGTGAGGTCCTCCACGCCCATGGGCGCGCAGGCCGGCTGCACGAGCTTCTTGCGGGCCGCGTCGGTCACGAGGTCCCGCGCCAGCGCCGCCGCGTCCCCCGTCAGGGTGCGCGTCCGGCTCATGCCGAGCGTCGCGCGGAGCTTCGCGCTCTGCCGCGACAGCTCGGCGGCCACGCGCTCGTCGGGGGTCGCCGCGTCGCCGGTGTCGATGCGGTACTCGTCGACCGTCGCGAACGAGTATTCGTCCACGGTGGCCTCCTTACTTGGTCGTGATGGTTCCCTTCACGATGTAGTCCTTCACCTCGGGGAAGAACGTCGCGCCGGCGAGCACGTTCGTCTCGACCGACACGTGGTCGTACGCCGGGGTGTGCGCGACGCCGATCAGGCCGGAGTCGGATGCCGTGTACGTGAGGCCCGAGGTCGCGAGCTCGCCGAAGTCCACGCCGAAGATGCGGATGTTGTCGGCGGGGGTGGCGATCATGGTTCCCTTGGCGACCTGGTTGGTCAGGAAGACGCCCGAGAGGCCCAGGAAGTTCTCGAGGTAGGTCAGGCCGAACAGGTTCTGGAAGGTGATGGTCGCGTTGCCGAGGTAGTCGGCTGCGTCGTCTCGGTTGATGAAGTGCACGACGCGCTCGGTGGCGTCGCCGTTGGTCTCGAGGGTGTTGCCAAGCTTGGCGTCGACTGCAGCGGCGCACGCCTGCAGGCCCTTGCCGGTCGCCGTGCCCGTTCCCTTGAGCAGGAAGGAGAAGAACTGCGAGACGATGCTGCGGCGCACGAGCGAGGCCATGTGCTTGTCGGTCTTGAGCACGGCGTTGACGTAGCCGGACTGCTGGATCGCCTTGTGCGTGGTCATGCGGCGGTACGGGAAGGCCTCGGCCTCGCCGACGGGCTCGTAGGTGGCGGTGAACTTGGACAGCGCGACCTCGTCGCCCTCGACGTAGGCGGTGCCGGAGCTGGAGCCCAGCTGGACGGCGCTATCGCCGGTGGCGGACTCCTTGGATCCGGCGGTCTTGGAGTTGTTGAGCTCGCCGGCCACCTTGAGCATCTTGAGCGTGGTGCCGGCGGCGATGGTCTCGGCGCCGAAGATGCCGAGGACCTCGAGCAGGCGGTCGAGGTCGCCCTCGAAGTTGCGGATGAACTCCTGGTCCATCGAGGCGTTGATGGCCGTGGAGTCGGAGATGTTTGCGGGTACGGGCATGTTTGCCCCTTTCTTACTTATAGAGTTCCATGTGCGCGGCGCGGGCCATGATGCGCTTGGCGGGGTCCTTGATGGACTCGATGGACTCCCTGTTCACTTTCTTGCCTCCGCCGGATCCGCCCTTGTCGAGCGGGTAGCCCGGCTGGCGCGACTCGGCGAAGTCGGCGACGGCCTTTGCCGATGCCGTCATCGACTCCTCGTCGTCGCCGTGGATGAGCGCGGCGGGGACGCCAGTGGCCTGCGACACGCGAGCCAGGGTGCGCTCGCGCTCGCGCTCGGCCTCGGACGCGGCGAGGCGTCCCTTCAGGTCGTTGAGCTCGTCGTTGAGTGACTCGACGGTGGGCGCCTGCGCGCCCTGGGCGTCCCACAGGTCGGCCTTGCCCTTGTTCTCCTTGGCCCGGGCCTCCCACTTGCGGGACTCCTTCTTGAATCGCTCGGCCTCGGCCTTCCAGTCGATCGCGGGCGGCTCCTGCGGCGCGCCGGGCTCTTGGCCGGCGCCGGGTTCCGCCGGCGCGGCAGGCTGCGGGGGCTCGACGGGATCGGTCACGTTGTTGGCTTGCTGCTGGGTCGGCATCTTGCACTCCTTCCGCCCCGTGCGGGGCTCGTCTCGCGCCCCGTGCGGTGGCGCTGGCGGTGTTTTGGCATGGAAAAGGCCGCTTCCCGTGCGGGCTGCGGCCTCGTGTTCCTGCCGGCGCGTTGCGTGTCTTCGCCGGCGACGCTTGATGGCGCGTCGCGCCCGCCCTCCCACGGGGCGTCCTCACTTGGCCGAGAGCCTCTTGCTCACGCTCGCCGCGGTCTGCGCGAGCGACTTGGCGTAGGGGCTCCCGGGCTTGAAGCCCATGGCCAGCCCCGCCCTGTTCGCGGTGGCCATGCGGGCCTTGAGGTCATCCGGGGACGACGCCCCCTCCATGTACCTCTGGATGTCGCCGATGCTCCCGAATCTCTTCCCGTCCACGAACGCGGCGACCACCTTGCCGCCCCTGCGGTGGCCGCGGGACCCCGAGCGCCTGGACCCCCATTCGGGGTGCTTCCCGCGGTACTCGTCGTAGAGCGCCGACGGGTCGTATCCGTCGAGCGCGGGGCTGTCGGAGAAGTCGGCGACCGGTATGCACCTGCAGCTCGGGTGGCGCTCGGCGCCGGCTGTCGCCGAGCTCTTGAACACGAAGCCGCGCGAGCCGATCATCCGGCACCAGTCGCACGCGCCGGCGTGCGGCACCAGCGCCCAGCGCGGGTGCGCCGGGTCGGCCATGGCGTTGCCCTGGATCGTGGCGTCCGCATAGCCCATGGCGCGCTGCACGGCCGTCGCCGCGAGGGCCAAGGCGGGCGCGGAAGTCCGCAGTGCCTCGTCGACGTCGCTCGCGAGGAGCCCGCCGTGGCCGGGGTCGAACTGCCGCGGCTCGTATCCCTGCGCCGGGCCGGCGCCCGAGCGCATGGCGGCGTAGAACTCGACGGCCGCGGCGGCGGCGAACGATCCGAACTTGGCCACGAGCGCCGCGTAGGTGCGCGCCAGCGCCCGGTAGAGCTCCTCGCCGTAGAGTCCGGCGAACTCGTCTATCGCCTGCGCGACCGCCGCCTGCAGCAGGTCGGCGTTGATGCCGAGCGCGCGGGCATAGCGGTCGAAGTCCTCGCGCGGTATCACTCCGCCTCACCGCCGGCGGGCGGCAGGGCCGCGGCCTTCGCGGCCTGCGCGGCCATCGTCTCCGCCATGGCGTTTAGCGACGCGATGGCCCCGCTCTGCTGCTTCTCGCACTCCAGGCGGTCGATGGTCGGCTGGGACAGGCCCACGCCCTCGTAGTAGACGCGGGTGCCCAGCATGCTCTCGTCCGCGGCGGCGAGTTTCGTCCACGCGTCGGCGCGCGCCGCGATGGTCGGCATCGAGGGGTCCTTGAAGTACGCCTGGACGGCGCGCTGCTCGTCGGTGAGCCCGGATATCGGGACGCCGTCCTTGACCGCCATCATCATCTGCGCGACCGTCTCGAGCGCCTCGGCGTTGTGCTCGTTGATCTGCTCCACCTCGAGGATGAGCGGGTCGTTCGCCGCGCCCAGGGCGTCCGAGGACGTGTAGGTGTTCGACAGCACGCCCAGCTGCGCCAGCGGCACGTTGGTCGCGCCGGAGAACCGCTGTGCGTCGTTCTCGAAGACGCGCGTGAAGTTGTCCGCGGTCGGTGCGGCGAACTGCCCCACGGTCGGGACATCGCCGTCCTCGTCCTTGGTGATGGCGAGGAACGACCCGACGTACGCGTTGAACTTGGCGATGGGCGACGGCGGGGCGGCGGTGCCGTCCTCGTCCTCGTCATCGTCATCGCCCTCCCCGCCGTCCCCGTCCTTCACGGAGAAGAGGTCGTCCTTGGCGCCGAGGATGTATCGCTGGGGGAACGTGAAGAACTCCGCGCCGACCTCCATGCGCAGAACGTCGCGCATGGCCTTGTCGACGATACCCAGGATCTCGGGCGTGAGCATGGAGTGGCCGAGCGGGCGGTCCGGGTCGGGGTCGTAGGTGAACACCTCCATGAGCGGGCGCCCCATGGGATTCGGCTCCGTCTCGCAGCCCCACTCGTATGGGCCGCCGCCCGAGCCGATGCGCACCAGCGTGAGCACCGCGTCCGGGAAGTGGCACACGTAGCGGGAAGCGTTGCCCGACCTGTCGACGTCGGCGAGGACGACGCCGCAGCGGATGCGGCGGGCGTCCTTGTCCCACAGGCAGCAGAACTGGTTCGCGCTGAACACGCGAACCATCGCCTCGGGCTGTCCGGGGCCGCCCCTCATGACGGTCATGGCCGACACGCCGTAGGTGAGGGCGCTCGCGCACGCCTGCCGGTAGAGCGACCTCAGGCGGTTCTCGCGCACGAGGCGCTTGAGGTCCTGGTCCTCCGCGCCGTCGAAGACGAAGCCGTCGAAGACGGAGCGCACGGAGTGCGCCTTGATGGCCTTGGCGCACCACCCGGTGACGCAGTTGACCATCTCGAGCATGGGCGGGATGGAGATACCGAGGCTCTTCATCTCGTTCTTCATGTCGTAGTAGCGCTTGAGGACGGTGTTGCGCGCCGACATGTCGCCCCAGGTGTCGAACATGTCCTCCACGGCGGCTCGGTACGGCTCGGGGACGGCGTCGAGGTTCGGCGTCTCGACGGAGGCCCTCTGCCCAATTCTCTGGATCACAGTGTCCTCTGCTTCCTGCGCGGGTTGCGCTTGGTGTTCCTCGCGCCCCACAGCGCGAGCGAGCAAGATTCGAGCGGCTCGGGCGACACGGTCGCGTCCTCGGGGGAGCCGAAGCCCCACCCGCCGCGGGACCCGATCTTCCTACGCACGCACTTCCTCGCCGAATCCTCGAGCGTCGGGTCGTAGGTGTGCGCGAGCGTGCCGTCGTTGAGCGCGTCCACGAAGCCGACGGCGGCGGCGACCACGTCGCGCGTCTGCGGCCTCACGACGTAGCCGCGCGGCGGCTTCATCTCGGCGAGGCGGTCGATGAGCGCGTCGGCGCCCGACATGCCGTCGATGACGACGACCGACGCGGTCGTGCGGCGGTCGTAGAGCCACTCGGCGAGCTCGCGGGCGCCGCCGGCGGTCGTTCCGACTCTGATGAGCTCGACGGCGGCCTTGCCCTTGAGCGTGCGCTGGCCGAGCTTGCAGCCCGACAGCGCGTAGGTCGACCCGTCCCTGGAGAACTTCACCCCGAAGGCCTTCTTGCCGCGGTACCGGTCGCCGATGGCGTCGATGAGCGCGCCGTCCCACGACGCCCGCGGGATGGCCCTCGTGAGCATGGCGGCAGGGCTGAACCAGCCCAGGCGCTCGTGGGCGAAGCCGGTGATCGACCCGCCGGCGAACTCCGTGCGGGTGAAGTCGAGCGACAGGATGATGCCCATGCTCGGGTTCGATTCGTAGATGAGGTCCACCACGTCGTCGAACGTGGCGTCCTGGCGCGGGCACTCGTCGGTCGCCCACGAGCACCACTCGGTGTTCGGGATGTCGCCGGCCAGGATGGCCGCGCGCGTGCGCGCGAACACGGTGCCGGGGCAGTCCTCGTTGGGCGGCGTGCCCGTGTAGATGATCTGGCGCTCGCCGGTCGCGGACGCGGCGAGCGTGTACATGATGGCGTCGTACTGGGAGTCTGTGAGCTCCTGCGCCTCGTCGAACACGACGAGCTGGATGTCATCGAAGCCTCGGGCGCTTCCGTTGGTGCGCGCCGAGAACTCGATGGAGCCGCCGTTGGTGAGGTAGATGGCCTCCTCGCCGTTCGTGCGGCGGATCCTCTCGACGAGGCACGAGAGCTCGGGGTGCTCCTTGTCCGTGAAGTAGCGGACGAGTCGGTTGAACGCCTTCTTTGCGGTCTTCACGCGGTGCGCGGTGTGGAGGATGTGCCAGCCGCAGACCGCCAGGCGGAACACCTCGTATATCTCGATGACGGCGTTCTTGCCGTTCTGGCGCGGCACGTCCAGGCCGCACGTGACGTAGGCTGGTCGGCCCTCGGCGTCGCACGCGCACCAGTCGGACAGCACGAGCGACTGCCACTCGATGGGCTCCATGCCCAGGTCCCCGCCCAGCTCGGCGGCGTCCTCGCCCTCGGAGTAGGCGGCCTCGCCCACGGCGACCCTATACCGCGGCTCTTGCCTTCCGCGTCTCGTGGCGCTCGGCGATCGAGAAGAGCTTGGTCTGGACGTTCCGGACATCTGGCGCCCCCTCGTGGCCGTCGGTTATGCCGAGCTGCTTGTTGAGTTGCCTGATCTCCGCCGACGCGGTCTTCAGGGTCGCTATCTGCGGGAAGGACTTCAGGTCCCCCATGTCGTTCTGGTAGGCGGTCTGCTCGCCGAAGCTGTCCAGCTCGTCCTGGGCGAGCTCGACGATCTTGTACCACTGGCACAGCAGCGCGAGCGTCGGAGCGTCGGCCTGGGTGAACGAGCGGCCTGCCGTGAGCTCGTCCCACTTGGCGCTCTTCACGGGGTCGCCGGCGACCGCGGCGGGCTTCTCGAGGGACATCCGCCACCTCCAATCGGCATAAAAAAGCCGCCCCTGGGGGACGGCTTTAAAAAATCCTGAATACCGGCAGCCTATCTGAACTGCGAGAGCATCTCGGCGTACGGGCTCAGCTCGGGCGGCTCATAGATGATGTCGCCGCCGTCTTCGGTGCGGTAGTTTCCCGGCGGGAGGTACCTGCCGTTGGGGAGCAGGCAGAGGTTCCCGCGCCACTTGACGCCGTTGGGCATCATCGCCGTGCCGAACTCGTCCTCGTCAAACTCGAAATCGTAGTCAACGTCGTATGCCATCTGGCATCAACCCCTATCACGCATAGGTGCCGGTCTTCTGGGTCACGAGAAGCCCGCTTTTCTTCGGTTGCTTCTCATAGCTGATCTCAATGCCTATTTTAGCAAACTCCGAGGTGTAGGCCTTGTTCATGGCTCTCCACATCGCGATTTCGCTCTGGTATTTCCTGCTCATGACCGAAGCGTCGGCTCGCTTTGCGGCAGACTTGACGGCCTTGCCGCTCACGCTTTTCGTCACGAGCGCGGAATAGGTCCCCTCATTCGACGTCGCGACGATCCTTTTGACGCGTCCTCCGCTCCTGTTGTAGGCCGAGGCGATGTATTCCAAGTCGCCGCCGGAAAGCGGGCCTCCCCATTTGCGGCCGTCCGCGCCGCCATGAGGATGGTTATGGATAATCGTCGAGACGCCCTTTTCATGGGCGACGGCGGACAGCGGTGCGACTCTGGTCGACCCTTCATTACCAGTCGACCCCAGCGCATGGACATATCCCGCGTCATCGATATAGGCCGAGTGCTCGTACCTATTGTCCATCAGCTGCTCGCGAAAGCGGGCTATGGCAGACTCCACCGTCGTTCCCCCAGCAGTGCCCTTGTTCAGGGATGCGACCGCGTAGGCTGACAGTGTCGATCCGTCCTTGGCTGAACGCTTGCCGGAGTAAGAGTATGAGCCCCTACCTCCCACGGAAACCGCCTCCCTTGTACTCGACGACCTCGCAGCCGCCGAAATCGAATCCAATGTCGCCGCCGTAGAGCAGCACGCGCGCGGGCTCCAGGCGGCTCATTGCCTCCGCCATGCCCTCGCGCCAGACGGCCAGGGCGTTCTCGTCCCCCTTCACGCCGACGGTCGACACGGCGACGGTCGAGCGGCGCGGGACGCCGTCGAACGCGAAGCGGAAGCTCCGGCGCTGCGCCCACGACAGGGTCGGGACTACACGGAGGCCCTGCTCCTGCCACCAGTGGCCGAGCGCCTGGGAGCGGTAGCGGTTCCACCGCTGCATGGCATCGGGCATGTCGAGGTAGAGCGAGAAGTCGGGCGTGAGGACGCAGTCGAAGCCGCGCAGGCACTCGAGGTAGGCGGCGGGGCGTGCCCACACGCGCTCGAACTGGTAGTCGTCGATAAAGAAGTGGCAGCAGCGGCCGGCCTTGTCGGCCTCGGGGGTGCTCTTGGCGTAGTTGAACCCGATCATGTCCGCCGGCTTGGCCATGCACCGCTTCATGCGGGGCATGCCGTCGCGGCCGCAGTCGGATCGGCTGACGAGGCGCAGGTTGTACGCGTCGTCCGTCCTCAGGCGCTCGTGGCCGTAGTCGAGCCGCTTGCTCTTGAAGTCCAGCCCGAACCGCGACATGTCGAAGTCCTTGAGGCTGCGGACCTCCTCGCGAAGCATCGACTTGTTCCAGGTTGCCACCTCGCCGGTCTTGTTGTCGGCGATGCGGAAGGCCTTGATCTGCTCGTCGGTCAGGTCGTCGCAGTACTCGATCTTGGAGTCGGGAATCTCGTCCCACCCCAGGCTTCTGCACGCCTCGACGCGGGTGTGCCCCCATACAATAACCGGGCGCTCGCGGCTCTCCAGGCCGATGGTCCCGCGCAGGCCGAACTCCTTGATTGAGTCGGCGACCACGGGGACGGCGGAGGCGTTGTGCCGCGCGTTTCGCTCATATGGGACGATATCGTGTATCTTCACGTACACACCCGCCTAGTTTTTCTCGGTTTAGCTGCGGTTTTTGCTTGACTTCCGTAAAAAAGCGTATTCGGGGGTATTGCGGCCCTGGCGCGGGATGGTGGCCTGCCACCATCCGTCAAAAGACCCCCGTGGGGTCGAGCGCCGGGGCGCATCCCCTACCATGAGGTCGTTTGCCGCGGCTGTTTCTCGGGCGCGGACGGGGGACTAATAAAGGGAATACGTTCGGACTTGAGCGCCTTGCACAGCTCGACGAAGGACTCAGGAGAGTTCCACGCGGCGAGATGCTCGCGGAGGGCGCGGCGTACGGCCGAGACCTCGGCGACGCTGCGGGCGCGGCGCCAGTTGTTGCAGCAGCGGTGCGCGGCGGCGACGTTGTCGCGGTCGAAGGGCGATCCGCCGCGGCTGACCGGGACGAGCTCATCGCACTCGAAGGCCCCGGGGTTGCCCGGCGGCACCCCGTAGTCTATGGGTAGCCCACATATCCAGCAGGGCCTGCCCTGCGAGCGGAGCCACCGCACGACATGGCGGCGGCGGGCGCCGTTGGCCTTGCGCGGGTTGCCCATCCCCTACCACTCCACCGGGGAGCGCCCTCGGTTGGACATGCACGCCTCGATGCCCCCGTAGCGCAACGCCTCCAGGCGCACGCCCCCGGCACCCCCCGGTCGGCGGCGGGGCGCCGCCGTGACCCCCAGGGCGCGGCGGAACGCCCACGCCATGACCGTGTCGTGGCGGCGGGCGGATCGCGCGATGTACTCTCGGCTGACCACGGGCATCATCCCCTATTGAATTAAACGCAATAGTAAGGCCGGAGTCCCTGAACTGCTGAAGGGAACCCCGGCCACTCATCTGTGCTTCCACGCACATCCGACCCGCACACCCGCGCGGGCGGCGCTGCGAATCGACACCCTAGTTATATCCCAATCGCAACGTGCAACGGTGTGCAATTGTGTGCAATCGCGTGCAACTGTAGGCAATTGTGTGCAACCGCGTGCAACCGCATGCAATCGCGCGCAGTCCGTAGGCAAAGAGAAACCCGCCGGCGCGGGGCCGACGGGCAACGATAGAGATATATGCGGCTCAGACTGCAGCGCGGCCAAGACCCGATCGGGCGGCCGCCAGACCGACCATATCCGTCCAGTCCAGGGCGGCACACAGGTCGGAGTTCACCGACCTCACCGATACGCCCAGCGTCCCCGCGATCTCCTGCAGCGTGCGGTCCTCGCAGTAGCGCAGCTCCAGCACGTCTCCCCAGCGCTTGCCGGGGTTGGCCGAGCGCACGCCCGCGCAGAGCTCGCGCCCGCGCTCCACCTCGCGCCGCAGCTCCGACAGCTCCGCGCCGCTGCGGCGCTCATAGTCGATCCTGTCATCCGTCGAGCACATGAAGTCCGTCCCGTGCGCGCCCTTGCCCACGGCGTCGTAGCGCTGGGCGCGGACCTGCTCGCGCGCCTGCATCGACTCGATGACCGCCAGGCGGCGGTCGATGCCGCGCTGGGCGGCCCGTACAGTCTCCAGATATTCCCTTGCGTCCATGTGACCTCCCGCGTGGTACCATGCTCTACGCCATATAGAGGATGCGGGGAGGCGTCTTTGCCAAAGGCCGCCGGCGCTCCAACGCCAGCGGCCTTAATTATATATCTACCTGCGGAAACTCAATACCTCATCGCGACCTCGCGGCGCATGGCCATGATCTCATCGTGCGCCGGGCCCGTGGGCGCCAGGTAACGGTCGACCTTGTCGCTCTTCGGCCTGGCGCCCCTGCGCCTAGCCTCCTTCGCGCGGTCCTGCTCGTGCTTTCGCCGGCAGTCCTCCGAGCAGTACTTGGCCTTCGGCGCCTGCGGGATGAAGATCCTCCCGCAGACCGCGCAGTTCCTCTCCTGCACGTCCCACATCACGGTCATCTCATCGACCTCCTGCACCTGCAGGCGCGACGCGCCTCGATGCTCTTGCGCACGCGACGGTTCTCGACGAGAATCCGCCGCAGCTTCTCAAACAACCTCATTGCCTAGCCCTCCTCGACCTCTTGAGCGCGCGGGCCCGGTCGCGCTCTAGCGCCCGCGCCCTCCGCTCCGTCTCCCCGATCTGCGACGCCGTCACCCGCGGCGCGTCTGCCCGACCGTGCGCGAGCGCCCGGCGCGCGGAACAGCTCGACCGCCGAGCTGATCACCGGCTGTTCCAGCTGTCCGCGAGCATGGCCACCGCCTGGCGGAACGGCGGCAGGTCCATGCTTCCCCACGCGATGCTGTTCGACATCCCGCAGGCGGGGCATTTCACGCTCATCACGTTGGGCTTGGTCAGGGAACGCTCGCGCACGTCCTCCATCTTGGGCTCGACCCCGCACCGGGGGCACGCCTTGAACTCGACATCGTTAAAGGTCATAACTCTCTCCTGTCTCGTTGAACACATCCCACGTCGTTCGCCACCTCGAGTACGAGTCCATCAGCATCGCCCAGAGCAGGCAGAGTGTCGAATCTTCCCTCAGGCTCTTCGCGGCTTGCATCCGAAGGTCGTACGTAAGCCGCAGGGCGCCGCCGTTGTCGGGGCAGTAGACCTGCACGCCAAACGGCAGGAGACGCTCATCGTACAGCTCGTGTGCGAGGTCCCGGGGACACACGAGCCAGTTCTCGTCGCCGAGGAACGTGAGGCCGTGGCCACTCTTGAAGTCCGCCATGCACGACTTGACCTCGACGAATACGAATTTCCCGTGCTCGAGCGCCGCATTCCGCCCTCCACTGCCCGGAGAGAACGCCACGAAGTCGACCCTATGGTCGGGATCGACCCAGACCTCCTGCGCGACGATGGCGAACTGCCTGCGGAGCTTCTTGGCCACCTTCTCGGACAGATCGGCGGTCACGTCCTTGCGGTTCATTTGTCCTCACACCCATTACTTTCCAGAAACCAGGGCACGAGCCTGCCGACCATGGCGACGGTCTCCAGCGCAGTCATCGTGGTTGCGATGCTGTGGCAGAAGCAGAGGACTTCCTCGTCATCGATCTCGTCCACATCCTTGTCCCCGATCGCATTCAGCATGTCTTGAGCGTCCTCGGCGATCTCGTTGAGCAGATATGCCTTCAAATCCTTATAGCTCTCGTTCACTTAAAGCTCCTCTCCGCAGAACGGGCAGTACTTGATGTCCTCGATGTAGGCGTCCGCCGTCACGTCGGCGCTGACACAGTCGCCGCACGAGCCGTTGACCGAGACGTCTAGCATCACGCTGGTATCCAGCTCGACCCTGACGATCGGCTCGCCGTCGTATCGGCGCATCAGCGTCATGGAGCCCACGGACCAGTTGCAGCCACCACGGTCGGGGGCAGAGTGGATGGAGGCGATGTGGGACCCGCCGCAGAAATAGCAGCTCATTCGCCATCACCCGCGAGCAGGGAGTGAATGCGGTTGCAGATGTTGTGGAGCGCCATCGACTGGCACAACGTGCCGCCGCACCTGTCGGCGCAGGCATCGCACATCCCGGAGACAACGTTGTAGGCGTGCGTCGGTTCTTCGCTGGAAGGGCAGGCCAAAGCAGCTTCGATATCGTTCATCAGGGCGCCGAACGTATCCGGGCGGATCAGGTGCATATCGTCCACCCTCGCGACCCCCTCATCGCAGCAGGCACGCCAAACGCCCGCGCCGAGCAGGTACTCATATCTCCGGACCGTGAGCTCCATGCCGCTGTCCGCAAAGAGCGTCGCGGTCGACAGGGAGACCTTGCGTCCCTCCTTGTCGACAGGGCCTAGCGGAATCACTTCCCAGTCTGGCGTCGTGGAGTTATCGACTATGAAATGTTCCCTCATCACTCGTCACCACCCTTCTCGGCCTTGACCCCGCCAGCCCAAGCTGCTCGCACACGACGCTCTCCTCGTCCCACATCCACGAATACATCTCGAAGACCTCTTCCGAATCATCGATTACGACCCTCCACGGGTCGACCTCCTGCAGCCGCCCGTCTCTGCGCATGACGACCGCCACCGGCCTGCGGGTCGGCCCCGCGTCCTCATCGCTCGCAGAGATGCGGTGGTCGAGGCACGTGAACGTCCTGTCGAACAGCCCGACCAGCAGGGCCTTCTCGTAGCCCGTCCTCGAGCCCAAGCCGAAGTCCTGCACGAAGCACGGCGTCAGGTCCCTAGTCAGCATCGCCCTCACCCCTCAGCCTGCTTAAAAGACGCTCCATGCTCTCATCGCATATTGCGAGCGTGGCCACCTCACCAGCCCAGACCTTTCTGCCTGCGACGTTGACGAATGAGATCTTGTCCATGTTGACGATATACCTGTAGCCATCGTCGTCGTATAGCTCAATGAAATCTCGGCTCATTGAAGCTCGCCCCCATTCCAGCCGTCGGGCATGTCCTCGATGCGGCGTTTCGTCCTATACGTGCGCACGGTGGTAATCTCGAGCTCGAACGTGCGCTTGCACTCAGGGCACACAACCTCTTCATCGTCCTCGTCGTAATACCACGGGTCATCGATGGAACTCTCGCAGTAGGGGCAGATCAGGCGTTCCTCAGCGCACTGTTCGTTCTCCCATTCCCTCTCGATACGCGCCCCCCTTAGGCACTCGTCACATACCGAGTATCCAGACTCGCCCAGAATGCCAGCCATCGGATGCAAGTACTCCCTATAGTTCGGAGTAGGCTTCCCGCACCAAGAGCAGGTGTACATCTTTGGCGCTTCACTCATTTCTCGCTCCCTTCCTCCTTGACCTCCGCCTGTAGGAGGTCCCGCAGGGTGCCGATGCGCTCGATCGCGTCGTCCGGCGTGTGCCCGTCCCACTCGGGCGCTCGGTCGAGCACCCTGCACGGGAACATGTCCCAGTAAGGCTCGACATCGTAGTGGTAGGTGGCGGGGCCGGCGGGCGTGTCGATGCCCACGATGAACATACCGTCGTACATCGTCCCGTCATGGTGGTGGAGAGACTTCCACGAGAGTCCGCGGAACATGGCCACGATCACCGAGAACAGCACCGCCCGGTGGTGGTAGAGCTCGTCGAACGTGTGGTATCCGTCCGATGTGGAGCCCGTGACGGGCTCGGGCTCTATGAGCCGGACGAGTTCACGCACCTCATCGATGTAGACGTTCACAATGCCGCCGACATCACGGGACGGATGAAGCCCGAGCGCATACAGGACATCCTCCCCGTCGGTGACGCTCGTGACAGTCGGCCACGCGAAGTGGTTTTCTACGGTCTCGACTTTGAGGCCCCGCATGAGCCTCTTAACGTCCTTGAACCACTCGTTTCTGTCTCTCACTTCGTGCTCCAATCCTTCTCGATCTCCTTCTCCTGCGCGACCATGATCAGCGCCTTGTTGAGGCATCGCCTCGCCTGGCGTAGCTCATCGCAGATGTCGCACCCCTGTCGCAGCCTGTCGCACTCCCTGAGCGACCTTTTGGCGTCCTCGAGCCTGCCGATGGCGAGGTCAATCCAATCGGAGGGGCCGCACCTGTAGCTCACCGCGACTCACCCCTCACGCCGAAGATGTCGGCCAGGATGTCGCCCGGCGATGCCACGAACGGCTCGGGGCTGATTGGGTCGTAGGTCACCTCGAGGTAGCCCGGGTAGCCGATCGTCACGCCCGTGGGCTCGCGCCCCGGAAGGAGCTGGTAGCCCCAGGCCACGCTCACCCTGTGCTCGTCCAGGATGGTCTCGGTGCGCTCCACGCGAAACCTGTAGCCGCCCACCCGCTCCGTGTCGTACGTGTCGTCGACCCAGGGAATCCGGTGCCTGTCGAGGGCATCACGGTAGGCCCTCATCACCGCTGAGATCTCGGTCAAAACCTCTCTCGCTTTCTCTCCTCGGACAATATGGCATTAATTGCGGCCTCGGCCTCCTCGGCCGTGCCGCCGTTACCGTCTAGCGGCGGAAACCCCAGCGCCTGCTGCCCCAACGCCGCCGCGCCCGCTGTCACACTTTTGGCACACTTGCGCTCCGGGTCCTCACCCTCCGGCTCCTCGCCCTCCGGCTTTTTGCCGCCCGCGATGGCGGCGACCCTCCCGTACAGGTCGGCGCGCTGCGCCTCGCGTGCCTCACGGTCGTGGAGCTCCTGCCTCTTGTTCAGCACTGCGGCCTCCCCGTGCGACATGACGTTGGCCATGTAGATCCGCGTCAGGTCGAGCGGGCGGCCGCCGGCGGGGTCGGCCTTCTCGTTCCTGAGCATCTCCAGGAGGGTGATCATGACGCCTCACCCAGCTCGCGCCTGAGTTCGACTATGCGCTCCGCATCCGTCTTCACGGGCTTCCACACGGAGGCCCGCTCGACCTCCTGGGAGGTCTGCCCGCCTCGCGCCTTGCGGTCCGCGTCGAAGCCGACCTGCTTGCGGCTCCAGTTGCGGGCGAGCGCCCACACGTCGGTCACGGGCAGGCCGCTCGGCAGCGTCCAGCCCTGTGCGGCGTAGTGGTCGAAGAACTGGCGGGGGTCACCGCGCAGGCAGTTGGCGGCGAAGTAGGCCTCGACGTCCTCCATCGAGGGCGGGTCGAAGTCGTCGGGGGCTTGGCGGGACGCGCTATAACCCGCAAGGGTTATCTCCTTCTCCTTCTCCTTCTCCTTCTGTTGGATACCCTGTTGGGTAGCCCCTTGGCTACCCCCTTGGCTACCCCCTTGGCAAGGCACCCGACCGGAAGACTTGGCGGCCCTTGCGCGGCCCCCCATGCTTCCGCTGACCATGGCGTCGATGCGCCCCCTTGCGAAGCTGAAGGCCGCCATGGTCGCCGGCTTCAGCTTGGGCTCGACGCCCTCGTAGCCGTAGCGCAGCATCGCCCAGGCGAGCGCCATGCCCTCCCTGTCGCCGAGCGCGCGGCAGCCCTCGTAGAAGTCGCGGTTGAAGTTGAACTTATCCATCCATGTCACCTCCGTAGATCGAATCGGTGAAGGCCGCGGCGGCCTCACTGTCGCGGCCCGGCATGACCGAGCCGTACGCCTCTAGCGTCGTCTTGACGTTCGCGTGCCCCAGGCGCTCCTGCACCAGGCGCATGTCCCACCCGTGCGTGAGCAGCCACGTGGCGTGCGTGTGCCGGAGCGTGTGGAAGACCGTCTCCCCGGGCAGCTCGAGCTCGCGCGCGATCGCCTTGAAGCGGGCCGTCACGGTCGACGGCCTCGCGAGCCCTCCCGCGCAGCCGAAGGTGATCACGGGGGCGGCGGGGCCCTTGCGGACGAGCCACGAGTCCTGCCACGCCAGGTGGCGCTCCAGCTGCGCCTCGACCGCAGGCGAAATCGAGACGTTCCGCGCTCGTTTGCCCTTGGTGTAGGCCTGCCTGTGCAGGCTGGGCTTCTCGACGGCCTGCCCCGCCACGTGGATGTCGCGCAGGGAGCGGCGCCAGTCGCGGCGCTGCAGGCCGCAGACCTCCCCGCACCGCAGGCCCGTGTGGAGCGCGAGGAAGACCGCCATTGCCTCGGTGCGCCTGGCGATGTTGGCGCCCGTGGCGTCGCACGAGGACATGGCGGACACCATCGCGCGGGACAGCTCGTCCGCATCGAGCTCGCCCAGGGCGAACGGCTCCGCGGGCTTCGCCCTGGGCGCCGGGACCTCGAGCATGATGTCGCGGCCGATGGCATGGCTCCAAGTCCTGTACGCGCCCTTGAGCAGTGCGTGCATGACGAGCACGGTCTTGGGCGACAGGCCCTTGCCGCTCCTGGGCGCAAGCAGCATGCGGTAGGCGGCGGACACGTCCCAGGGCTGCAGCTGGTCATAGGGGATTCGCCCGATAGTCGGCTCCACCATCGTCCTGATCACGCTGCGGTAGGCGGCGACGGAGTTGTCGGCCAGGCCGTTCACCGGGTCTGAGACGTAGGTCTCTAGCATCGATGAAAGGCGCTTGGAGCTGTCCTGCGCCGAGGAGGGAATATAGGTCGCGACCCATTTGTCGCACTCCGCCTGGGCCTGCTCGCGCGTCAGATCCGCGTCCCACGACCTGTACGGCCTGATCCGCCTGCCGGTCACGCGGTCGGTGCCCATGTAGGGGCGGGCGAACCAGCGCCCGTCCGCCCCGCGCTGCACGACCGCCCGGCACTCGCTAGATGTCGGCATCGACACCGAGCTCCGCCGCCATGTCGCGGATCTCCCTGCGCGCGTCCAGGTCGAGGGTCTGGACGCTGTCGGCGTGCCCGTGGGGGTCGGCGCCGAGCACGGCGACGAGCATGAGCTTGCGCGCGAGACCGTATGGAATGCCCACCTGGCGGAGGGCCTCAATGACCGTGTCGATGCCCGCGGCGGCGAGCGTGGCGATATCGCGGGGGCTTGACGCGCCCACGAAACACGCGTCCACGCTGCTGTCCCCGCTGACGGTCGTGACCGTCGCACAGCGGCACTCGAAAGCGCTGACCTCGCCGCACGCCTCCACCGTCACCCTGACATTCTTCTCGCTACTCATCCTTCTCCTCCTTGGCGGTCTCCCCGTCCATGTCGATATCGAGGTCGTAGTAGATCGCGCTCCGCTCTTCCTCCTCAGGGAACCCGCAGCGCACCGCGGCGCAGACGAGCTCGATGCGCATGGCGTCCATGGGGATGCCGGCGCGGACCCCGGCAGAGAGCAGCTCCGAGAGGGCTGCTTCCGCGAGAACCCTAATCGACTTCGAGTTGAAGGTGCCGACGTGGAGCGATGTGCCGGGCTCACCGTCCGCCCCCACCGTTGCCACCGTTGCCTCGCGGCAGAGGATGGAGCACTCATGCCCCCTGGCCTTCACCGTCACCGTGACGTAGTTCTCATCCTCGCTACTCATACTTCTCCTCCCTGAAACTCGTCTGCACCCTCTCCATGAGCCACACGTCCTCCTCGCCGGGCTCGAAGCCCGCGGAGCAGAAGACGTCATAGTGGTCGAGCCACGCCTCCGCGTCGTCGCCGCCCCAGCGGTTGTTGAGCTGGGCCATGTCCTTGGCCGCCGCCATGAGCCAGCAGCCGGCCTCGTACTCGCTGGGCTTGCACGCCTTGAGGTTGCGGGCGAACTCGTCGCGCACGGCACCGAAGCGCTCCTCGTTCTCGGGGTTGCTGTCGCCGCCCATCGCCACGAGCAGCGCGGGCGGGTCCTCGCGGCCCACGCGCACGCACATCATGAGGTCCTTGGACATGGCGAAGGCGCCGGACGCCACGAAGCGAATCAGGCTCCTGTACAGTCCCTCGAGCGCCGTCTTCTCGCGCGCGGCCTCCTGCTCGGCCCGGATCTCCTCCTCGGTCTTCTCGGGCTCGGCGTCATCGCCGCCCTTCGGAGCGAAGAGGTCCCAGTAGCTGCCCTTCCACACGGCAACGGTGCCGGCGGCGAACTTCTTCGCCTCGAGCTTCGCGGCGGCGGCACCGCAGTTGGCCCAATCCGCGTAGGCGAACCCATCGGGCTGCTCCTTCACGACCGGGATGCCAGCGTCGCCGAAGGCGTCGTAGTCCTCGGCCTTGGCCTCCTCGCGCTCGACGCGGCGGCGGATGCTGTCGGCCTTGCCAGCCCAGCCATCACCTGCGGCGAGGACGGCCTCGACGTCCTTCTCGTCGTCGAAGGCGCTCGCGGCCTCGAGCTGCTCCAGCGTCACCTGCACGCCGGCGTCGATACGACCGCGCAGCTTGCGCGCGGCGCGGATCTGCCCGGCGGTGGCGCGGCTGGCGCGCTCGATGCGCTGCTCGTCGACGCCCAGCACGAGCATCTGCTGCATGCCGCGGGCGCGCTCCGCCTCGGTCAGCTGGCGCTTGTCGTCGGTGGCGAGCATGGCCACGAGCTCGTTGGCCTCGTCCATGCTCTCCGCCACCAGCGCGGAGACCTCGCGGTCCTCCCCGTAAATCGAGGACAGCGCGCGGTAGCGGCGCTCCCCGTCCACGATGCGGTAGACGTTGCCGTCCGCCACGACCACGGGCGGGTTCAGCGGCTCGCCGCCGGTCGCCTCGATGCTGCGGGCCAGGGCGCCGATGTCGCCGAAGTCCTCGCGCGGGTTCTGCCCGCTCGGGCGGATGTCGCCCAGGCGCACAGACTTCTTCTCGAATTGCATGTATCCTCCTGTCTCGAGGCCCACGGCCTCGCATGAACTGCCATAGCGATCGGGGCGGGGGTCCGGATGGTTGAATTGACGAGCGAGGAGCAGTCCTATCTCAGGAGGCTCCAAGAGGTTTCCGAACGGGGAGAGTCGGTGGACGGTTACATCTGGAACCGGCTCGACAACGAGCTCTCAACGCTCCAGGGCATAGACTCGATGGGCTGCGAGATCCGTACCTACTCCCGCGAGTACGAGCTCGAGCGCCGCGTATACGAGACGCTCGCGAGGAAGGGTCTCCTCGACGGCCGCTCGGGCGGCGAGCAGAACCCGAAATACTTCGGCGAGCTGACCTCGGAGGGGCGCTGCTGGTTCCTAGACCGAGACGAGGCGGCGCGCATCGAGCGCGAGAACGTCCGGGGCGGCCGCAGGCACGACTACCTCGTGGCGCTGTTCAGTGTCGTCTCCGGCGCCATCGCCGGATTCATCGGCGGCGCCGCCGCGCCCACGCTCATCGCGCTCATCCGGACAGCGCTCCGGATGTAGCGAGCCCCAGGACGAAGAACATGGTGAACGCGAGCGCGAAGAGGACGAAAGACCATACGGGCGGCATTCCTTGTCCCATAGGGCGGCTCCCTTCCCCGGGCCGCCGCCCCGATCGCTATGCAGCTGTCAAGGTAAATAGGGGCTAGTAGTACATCCCGCTCGGCGCGGTCCCCTCGATGGCGCCCGCGACGGCGATGAGCGCGAGCATCACGACGGCGCACACCACGCTGCGCACGCGCTCGGGCAGCGCGTTCCACCACTCGCCGAGCCTGCAGCCGGCATCCCAGATAAGGTCGCCCATCACGCCACCCGCCTCGGACGGCGCGCCGGCACGCAGTCGGGCGAGGGCAGCGCCGGCACCGCGCCGCGCGCCCTGATGGCGGCGTCGATGTCCTCGCTGCTCACCACCTCGCGCGAGCTGTTGGGGTTGAGCGACGGGTAGCGCGGGATGACCCCCTGCATGACCATCGCGCGGAACGTGACGTTGTCGCAGCAGGCGTAACGCGCGCCCTTGGCTATCGACATCCACATGGCCTTCTCCTTTCATTCGTTGAGCCATTCCCTTGCCGGAGGGCCGCACCGATAGATGCAGCCGGAGGGCGCTCCCCCGCCAAAGGGAGCGGTGCCGCCGCCCCGCCAAGTCGGCGGCGGACACCTTATGGGCCGGATGTAGGGGGTCCGGCCCCGTCGCGCCACGGGCCCCGCGGAATGGGGGCGGTACGGAACCCGTGGCGCGACGGGGGCGGGCCAGCCGTCAGCGGCGCATGAGGCCGAGGCCGACCCCGAACAGGAACGCGAAGGAAAGTGCGAGAATGAAACCCATGGGAACCTCCTTGGAAGGGAATCGACGGTGGCGGGCCCGCCGTCAGTCGCGGAGCGACCCGACCACCCACGCCGCGATGAACGGCAGCGCGGCCGAGAAGCACACCCGCGCCAGGCCGTAGGCCCCCTGCGCGGCGCACATCCAGCCGGCGGCGTCCATCACGGCGGCCGAGGCGAGCAGCGCCCGGGTCATTCGCGAGCATGTCATTCCTCTTCCTCCAGATCCTCCATGGGCACGCCCAGCGCCCTCGCGAGCCGCTTGGCCGCCCCGTACTTCGCGTCGGCTATCCCCCGGCGCTCCCAGTTCCAGACCGTCTTCTCGGTCACGCCGACCATGACGGCGAGCCGGTACTGGGAAAGACCGGCCTCCCTGCGCAGCCGCGCAATCTCGTTTCGTGTCGCCATAGCCCGTAACCTCTTTCCTGTAGTCGCTTTCAATCCGCTGCTCACGGCGGTACAATCCAAGCGTCCTGCCAACCGACGGAAGGGAGCCATCTCCTTGAAGGCAGTTTTGAGGACGCGGGCCGCCGTAAAGTAGGGCCCCGCCCGGCACACGGAAGCCGGAAAAGCCCGAGCCGAAGGCGTCGGCGCAACGACGCGCGGCGAGGCAGCCAGGCCGCGGGCTACCGAAAGTCCCGCCGAAGCTCTCCAGTCCCTCTCCCGATTGGCAGTCATAAATGGGATATAGGGCAGGCACGGGGAAATCCGGGCGGGATCTGGTCTGATAACCGTGCAGGATGGCGGATAACGACCCGGCTAGGGAGGCGGCGAGGGTTGCGCACCGAACCGCCCCCGAGACCGGAACCACCAGGGCCCCGCATCTCTCTCACGACTTTCCATCTCCTCCCCCAT
>ERZ1673703.464-NODE-464-length-48355-cov-40.229400_pt1 | contig 48355 bp, 36 predicted proteins | sample MGYA00580233_ERZ1673703 | MGnify/ENA primary metagenome ERZ1673703 (study PRJEB41218, sample SAMN15661748) | gut metagenome | host: Homo sapiens | place: Canada: London | collected 2015-08-20/2019-03-30 | study: EMG produced TPA metagenomics assembly of... | reverse complement strand
ATTCCACCTCTCTGAAAAATGTGTCAATGGAAGAACGGTAGCGGCTCCACTCCTGGGCATAGGCGGCAAGCTGCTGCCGCCCGGCCGGGGTGATCTGGTAATAGCGGCGGTTGCGGCCGTTGACCGGGGCGTCGTACACTGTCAGCAGCTGGTCCTTCTGGAGCCGCCGCAGCACCGGGTACAGGGTGGATTCGCTGAGCTCCAGGGGATGGGTGACCTGCTGGGTAATGCGGTAGCCATAGGTGCCCTCCGGCTCCTGGGCCACCACAGACAGCACAATGGCATCCAGCAGTGCGGCACTGATGGGAAAACTCATGTGGGAACAGCCTCCTTTCTGGTTGACGTGCTTCTATAATATTATATATCATATAATATTGCATGAGTCAATAGAGAAGCGTAGAAAAATATGGCAGATAACAAAAAAGCTCCCCCTTTCGGGGGAGCTGGATGGAAACGAAGGGAGCAGACGGAGAGGGCTGAGCTTCTTAGTCCTCCGAAGAAATATCCTGCCCAAAGTATTTTTCGCCCAGAGCTTTCAGGGTGCCGTCGGCGCGCAGCTCCTCAATGGCAGTGTTGATGGCTTCCAGCAGGGAAGCGCTGTCGTCGCCCTTGCGCACCGGGATGGCCACATGAGAAGCGTCCTCGGTCTGGGCCACCAGCTTGAAGTCGGCGTCCGGATGCACATTCAGGTAGTCGTAGAAGGACACATCGGCGTTCAGGGTGGCGTCGATGCGGCCGGCGGTCAGCAGCTGGATGGTCTCTTCCAGCGTGTCGATGCCCTGCACGGTGGCACCATAGCTCTCGGCCAGCTCCATGTAGGTGGAAGCCAGGCTGTTGGCAGTGGTCTTGCCCTTCAGGTCCTCAAAGCTCTTGATGTCCTCGTTGTCCTTGCGTACGGCCAGTGCGGTGTGGATGTAGCCGTAAGGGGTGGTGAAGTCGTAGGTCTTGGCGCGCTCGTCGGTCACCTCGACGCCGTTGCACACGATGTCAAAGCGGCCTGCGTCCAGACCGGCGAACAGGCTGTCCCAGTCGCTTTCCACATACTCCGGCTCCACGCCCAGCTTCTCGGCGATGGCGCGGGAGACTTCCACGTCGTAGCCCACCAGGGTGTCGCTCTCGTCGTGGTAGCTCCAGGGCTGCCAGGCACCTTCCAGTGCCACCACCAGCTTGCCGTTGGCCTGAATGGCGGCCAGCTGGTCGGCAGCGCCGGTGGAAGCAGCCGAAGAAGCCGCACCGGAAGCGGCAGCGCTGCTGCCGGAATTGGAAGAGCAGCCTGCCAGGGTCAGCACACCGGCGGCAGCCATCACACTCATCAGAGAAATAAAGGTTCTGCGTTTCATAGAAATATCCTTTCAGTTAAAATGTTTGTCTAGGCGGCCATCGGGGAGTTTCTCCGAGGACCGTCCGCTGGGGTGGGACCCTGTTGCCCGTAGGGCAATAGGGCGGGCGATGGAATGGCCTGCAACGGCAACGACCGCCGCCAGCGGCGGAAACAGGGAGTTGCTGTTGGGACAGCGGCCAGCAGAATGCAAGGCTCGCTCAAGGGCCGCCGCATGCGCTGGGAGCCGCAACCCGTATTCGTGTCCGAGGAGGAAGCTCCCCGATGACCGTATATCACTCCGTGTGGGCGATCTTTTGCAAAAAGGCCCGGGTGCGCTCCTCCTTCGGGTCGGCAAAGAATTCGCGGGAGGGAGCCTGCTCCACCACCACGCCGTTCTCCATGAACACCGTCTTGGAGGAAACGTTGCGGGCAAAGCCCATCTCGTGGGTCACCACCAGCATGGTCATGCCCTCTTCGGCCAGCTGGCGCATCACGCTCAGCACCTCGCCGGTCAGCTCCGGGTCCAGCGCACTGGTGGGTTCGTCGAAATAGATGATCTCCGGGTCGGTGGCCAGGGCACGGGCAATGGCTACGCGCTGCTGCTGACCGCCGGAGAGCTGGCGGGGGTAGTAGTCGGCCCGGTCGGCCAGACCCACCTTTTCCAGCATGCGGCGGCCGATGGCGTCGGCCTGCTCCCGGGGCATCCTGCGGGCCACGATGAGTCCCTCGGTCACGTTCTGCAGGGCGGTCTTGTTCCGGAACAGGTTGTAGTTCTGGAACACAAAGGCCGTTTTTTTGCGCAGCCGGGCGATGTCGGCCCGGCCTGCATGGGCCAGGTCAAAGGTTTCGCCGTCCAGCACCAGCTGGCCTGCGTCGGCGGTCTCCAGAAAATTCAGGCAGCGCAGCAGGGTGGTCTTGCCGGAGCCGGAAGGGCCCAGAATGGCCACCACATCGCCTTTTTCCACGGTCAGGTCCACGCCCTGCAGCACCGGCAGCTCGCTGACCACCTTGTGTGCACCGGGGCGCAGACCGGCTTTTGCGTAGGTGCGGAAGGTCTTGTGGACGTTCCGGATCTCCATCATTGCCATGGGTTCCACACTCCTTTCTTACTGGAAGCCCCGGGCGTTGAGCCGGTGCTCCAGCACAGCCTGCAGTTTGGTGATGACCGTGCAGAACAGCAGGTACACCACCGCCACCTCACAGTAGATGGGCAGGAAGATGTAGGTGCGGGCCGCCACGCGCTGACCGGCCATGAACAGCTCAGCCACCGTGATGTTGGACGCCAGCGAGGTGTCCTTGATCATGCCGATGAGGGAGTTGGACAGGGCGGGCACGGCGGTGCGCAAAGCCTGCGGCAGTACGATGCGGCGCATGATCTGCACCCAGCTCATGCCTACGCAGTAACCGGCTTCCAGCTGGCCCTGGGGCACGCTTTCCAGCGCGCCGCGCATGGTCTCGGCGCAGTAGGCACCCTCATTGAAGGCAAAGGCGATGACGGCGGCGGGGAAGGCGTCCAGCATGATGCCCAGGCTGGGCAGGCCGTAAAAGATGATGAACAGCTGCACCAGCAGCGGTGTGCCGCGGATGACCCAGATGTAGAACCGGGCGATCTGCCGCAGCACCGGCACGTTGGCGTACTGCACCAGTGCCACCACCACCGCGATGATCATGGCAAAAAAGAAGGACACCAGCGTCAGCGGGATGGTCATGGTAAGGCCGGCCGTCAGGATGCGGGGCAGGGCCTCCACCAGCACGCTGACCGTGCGGTTGGATAAAAGTGCTTCAAACATGAACGATCACAGTACCTCAAATACTCTCAGAAAACAACGGTGAATGTATTATACAACTTCGAGTATACTCAAAGTCAAGGGGTTTGTGGAAATTCCTACAAAACCTACCAGAATACTATAACATGAAACGTCCGGCGGTGCAAATGGTTTGCAAAAATCGCGTATTGTGAACAAAAACGGCCCAGCCGCTGCGGGAACTTTGTGCAATGCGGCAAGCCGGTTGACGCGGCAGGCGCTTTCGTGTACAATGGGCATAACAACGTGCACACCGGGTTTGCCGGTGCCGCGCAAATTCACCGGCGGCCCGGCTGCCGGTGCAAACGGAGGACACAAACGTGACGAAACGGAAGATTGGCGTTCTGGGTGCAGGTACCTGGGGCATGGCGCTGGCGCGGATGCTGACCGTCAGCGGCAACGAAGTGCAGGTGTGGTCGGCCATTGAGGCGGAGGTGGACAACCTCTCCACTACACGGGTGCACCCCAACCTGCCGGGCATGAAGATCCCGGCCGAGCTGCAGTTCACCAAGAGCATCGAGGAAGTGTGCACCGGCAAGGATGTGCTGCTGTTTGCAGTGCCGTCGGTGTTCGTGCGGGGCACCACCGCCAAGGCACGGCCCTATATCCCGGACGGTCAGATCCTTGTGGATGTGGCCAAGGGCATGGAGCCGGATACCTTATATACCATGACCGAGGTGATCGCCGACGAGCTGAACAGGGACGGCGGCCCCAAAAACTGCAGGCTGGTGGCCCTGAGCGGCCCCACCCACGCCGAGGAAGTGGCGCTGGACCTGCCCACCACCATTGTGTCGGCCTGCCCGGATGACGAGGCGGCCCGCTTTGTGCAGGATGTGTTCAGCAACACCTGCATGCGCGTGTACACCAACCCCGACATCAAGGGCGTGGAGCTGAGCGGTGCCCTGAAGAACGTGATTGCCCTGGGCGTGGGCATCTCCACCGGCCTTGGCTACGGCGACAACGCCCGCGCGGCCCTGATCACCCGCGGCATTGCCGAGATCGCCCGCCTGGGCGTGGCCATGGGCTGCAACATCCACACCTTTGCGGGCCTGGCCGGCATCGGGGACCTGATCGTGACGGCCACCAGCATGCACAGCCGCAACAACCGCGCCGGCATCCTCATCGGCAAGGGCGAGAGCCCGGAGCAGGCCGTAAAGGAAGTGGGCATGGTGGTGGAGGGCATCAACGCCCTGCCCGCCGCCATGGAGCTCGCCGCCAAGTACAACGTGGAAATGCCCATCGTGCAGACGGTGAACGCCATCGTCAAGGAGGGCATGAGTGCCAGCGACGCGCTGCGCACCCTCATGGACCGCAACCGCAAGAACGAGATGCCCCAGGGCTACGAGAACATATAAGAATTGATACCGGAAAGGCACAGCTGTTCTGAGAACGGCTGTGCTTTTTTGCGCTTGCGTGCAGAGCCCATATTTTCAGAAACGACCCGGCAAATGCAGTAAGAATCATTCAAAATTTTTACAGAAATCAGACACAAAAGGGTAGAAGGTCGGGAAACTTTCTGCTATACTGAAACTATGAGCGCACTGCGCCCGACAGAAACAGGAGGGGATCTTATGCCGTCAACTTACGCGCACCGCCGCTTCGGCGCGGATGTTCTGCAGCAGCTGCCCGCAGCCCTGCAGGATCAGATCGGGAAAAACCGGGCCCTGTTCGACGTGGGCCTGCACGGGCCGGATCTGCTGTTCTACTATCATGCAGCCAAGTCCAACCCCGTGAGTGCCCTGGGCAACGCCATGCACGAGCAGCCGGGCCGGGTGTTCTTTGAGCGCGCCCGGGGCGTGGTGCGACAGGCAAAGGACCGGGACGCCGCGCTGGCCTATGCGCTGGGGTTCGTGTGTCATTTTGCGCTGGACAGCACCTGTCACCCCTATGTGGAGGCCTACACCCGCCAGAGCGGAGTGAGCCACTGCGAAATCGAGACCGAGTTCGACGACATGCTGCTGCGCCGGGACGGCCATGACCCGAAGAGCTTCTTCACGGCCAGCCATATCCGGCCCACGGCGGAAAATGCCCGGGTCATCGCGCCCTTCTACGAGGGCCTGACCGGCCTGCAGGTGCTGGACGCCCTCAAGGGGATGATCGCGATGCACCGGCTGCTGCAGCCCTCCGGCGCGGTCAAGCGCTGGGTGGTGCTCACCGGCATGAAGGCAGTGGGCAAGTACGACGTGCTCCACGGCCTTGTGGCCAACCCGCAGCCCAACCCGCAGTGCACCGAGAGCAATGAGAAACTGGATGCCCTGTACCAGCAGGCCATTCCGCTGGCGGTGCGGCTGATCGAAGCCTATGCGGAAACGCTGGACACGGACACCCCGCTGGACAAGGCCTATGACCACACCTTCGGGGAATTCTGAGGGGCGGCCAGCAGGAGGTCAGAGAAACTCCCTGCCGTTCAGACAACTGGGAAAAGAGAGTGCACCGCACGGCGGTGCGAGAGGAACAAGAATGCAAAAGAAAAAATTTAAGGTCACGCCGCTGGAGCGTGCGTGGATCCTGTACGATGTGGGCAACTCGGCCTTTGTGCTGATGATCGCAACCCTGGTGCCCATCTTCTTCAATGCGCTGGCGGAGGCCGGCGGCGTGAGCAAGGTGAACTATCTGGCCTACTGGGGCTATGCAAGCTCGGTGGTCACGGTGGTCACCGCCGTGCTGGGGCCCATTCTGGGCACCCTGGCCGATACCAAGAATTTCAAAAAGCCCATCTTCATGCTCTGCCTGTTCGTGGGTGTGCTGGGCTGCTGTGCCATGGGCGCGGCCCGCACCTGGCTGCCGTTCCTGGTCATCTTCATCGTGGCCAAGATCGGCTTTTCGGGCAGTCTGGTGTTTTATGACTCCATGCTGGGCGATGTGACCACCCCGGAGCGGATGGACATGGTGTCCTCCCGCGGCTATGCCTGGGGCTACATCGGCAGCTGTGTGCCCTTTGTGGTGTGTCTGGCGCTGGTGCTGGGCAGCGGGGCCATCGGCATGAGCCAGATGACCGCCCTGACCATTGCACTGTTCATCACGGCGGCGTGGTGGCTGGTCACCACCCTGCCGCTGCTCCGGCGCTACCGGCAGGTCAACTATGTGGAGGTGGAGCAGCACGCCATCCGGCAGAGTTTTGTGCGCATCGGCCACACCCTGAAGCACCTCTATGAGGACAAGCAGGTGTTCTGGTTCCTGCTGGCGTTCTTCTGCTACATCGACGGTGTGTACACCATCATTGATATGGCCACGGCCTACGGCACGGCCCTGGGGCTGGACACCACCGGCCTGCTGCTGGCGCTGCTGGTCACCCAGATCGTGGCCTTTCCCTCGGCGTTGATCTTCGGCCGGCTGAGCGCAAAATACCCCTCCAGCCAGTTGATCCCGGTGTGCATCGCGGCCTATACCGGCATTGCGGTGTTTGCTTTCTTCCTCACCCAGCAGTGGCAGTTCTGGGTGCTGGCCGTGCTGGTGGGGATGTTCCAGGGCGGTGTGCAGGCACTGAGCCGCAGCCACTTTGCTAAGATCATCCCGGCGGAAAAATCCGGCGAATACTTCGGCCTGTTCGACATCTGCGGCAAGGGGGCATCTTTCCTGGGCACCATGATCGTCAGTGTGGGCAGCCAGCTCACCGGCAGTGCCAACGTGGGCGTGGGCAGCATCGCGGTGCTGTTCGTCATCGGCTTTGTGCTGTTCCGGGTGTCGTGCCGGACGGAACACGCCAAGCAGGTGTAACACACGTTTTTTCAAAAGGCTCCTCTGTGCATGCACAGGGGAGCCTTTTTGGGTTGAGTAGCTTGAGCGAGCGACAACCACCAGCTAAGCTGGTGGAGTAAAAATGCTTTAGCTACAAGATTCGAGCGAAGCGAGATGACAAAGAAATTGTCATCTTAGAAGATGCACTTTATGATACTGCTCGTTAGAGCGGTAGGGCAAGTAATGCAGATGAAAGATGCTTGCTCGTGGCCCCTTGCAGGGGCTTTGCCAGTAAGATGCCCTTCTAGGGCTTACTCAAGCCACCGGCTCAGCCGGTGGTTTTGACTATTGTTTACAAACCGGCAATTGTGTTTTGGAACGGTGAATGATACAATAGGGCCAGACCAAAAACACAAAGGAGAATAAAGCGATGAAGCAGGTTCCCGGTTATACCCTCGTCCGCACAGAGGACTGCCCCGAGCAGCACGGTACCCTGACCGTGCTCACCCACGACGTGAGCGGGGCCACCATCCTGCTGGTGGAAAATGAGGACAACAACAAGGCCTTTGGCATCGGGTTCGGCACCTTCCCCTCCGATGACACCGGCGTTTTTCATATTCTGGAGCATTCGGTGCTGGCCGGAAGCGAAAAATACCCGGTCACCTCGCCGTTTCTGCAGCTGCTCAAGAGCAGCATGGCGTCCTTCCTCAATGCCATGACCTTCCCGGATAAGACCGTGTACCCCTTTGCCACTCCCAACGAGACGGATTTCAGAAACCTGATGGACGTCTACCTGAACGCGGTGTTCTGCCCGCTGGCCATGGTGGACAGGGCGGTGTTCGAGCAGGAGGGCTGGCACCGGGATGCCGACGGCACTGTGAGCGGCGTGGTGTACAACGAGATGCAGGGGGCCCTTGCCACCCCGGACGCTCAGCTGCAGAATGCGCTGGAGCGTGCCATGTTCCCGGACACGGCCTATGGCTTTGTGTCCGGCGGCGACCCGGAGAGCATCCCGGCGCTGACCTATGAGAAATATCAGCGGGTGTACCGCCGCCACTACAGCGCGGACAACTGCTGCATCACCCTGTATGGCAAGATGGACATGGCCGAAAAGCTGGAAATGCTGGACCGCGATTACCTGTCCCGGATGCCCAGGACCACCACCCGCCCCCGCCTGACGGTGCAGGACGAGCAGCCGGGCACCTGCGTGGAGCTGCCCTATTACACCGAGAACCCGGAGCCGGACGAGGTGCAGTGCGCACTGGCCTGGTACACCGGTGCCTTTGCGGACCGGGAACGGCAGCTGGGTGTGGAGATCCTGCTGGACGTGCTGCTGGGCACCAACAATTCGCCCCTGAAAGCGGCCCTGCTGGCCGAAAAGCTGGGTGCGGACATCGACATGGGCTTTGATGACAGCACCCTGCAGCCCACGCTGGAGCTGGTGCTGCGGGGTGCCACCGAAGAGAGCGCCCGCAAGTTTGCCCCGGCGGTGCGCAAGGCAGTGGATGACGTACTGGCCCGGGGCATCCCGCAGGAGCTGCTGCTGGCCTCGCTGAATTCGGCAGAGTTTGCCTCGCTGGAGCGGCCGGGCAGCCTGCCGGACGGCGTGCTGGACGCCATCAACGCTTCCACGGGCTGGCTGCACACCGGGGACCCCGCCCTGCTGCTGCACACGGATAAGCTGTTTGCCTCCCTGCGCAGCAAGATGGCGGACGGCTGGTTCGACGAGCTGCTGCGCAGCCTGTTTGCCCCGGCTCCGGTGCAGGTGCTGCAGGTGCCCACCCTGCCCAAGAAGCAGGAAGGGACACAGGCCCCGGCCCGCACCGACGCCAAACTGGTGCTGGATCACCCGCTGACCGTGGCCGACCTGGGCGAAGGTGCCCCCAGCGCGGCCGGGCAGACCGAGCAGGTGGCCGGTGCCACGGTGCTGCGCCACCCCTCGGCGGGCAGCCTGTACCTGAATTTCTACTATGACCTGGGCCATGTGGCCCCGGAGGACCTGCCGTATCTGGACCTGCTCACCGATGTGCTGGACGAGCTGGACACGCCGACCCACACGGCCCAGCAGCTGAACACCCTGCGCAGCACCTGGCTGGGCGACAGCCGCGTACTGCTGGACTTCTGGACCGGCCGGCAGGAGGGCGCACCCTGCCATGCCAAACTGACCATGAGCCTGAGCCTGCTGGAACGCAGCCTGCAAAAGGCCGTGGAGCTGGGCGGCGAGTGGCTGTATGACACGCAGCTCACCGGCCTGGCGGCGGAAGCCGCCTTTGCCCGGGTGCTGAGCCAGCAGAAACTGAACATGGAACAGCAGTTCATCCAGCAGGGCAACGCCTATGCGGCGGTCCGCGCCAGTGCCCACTACAATGTGGAGAACGCGGCCAGCGAGCGATGCAGCGGCGTAAGCTATTATCACTTCCTGTGCGATCTGCTGGAAAAGGCCGACTGGGCAGGCCTTGGCGCAAAGCTGGAAACCCTGCGGGCCCAGGTGCTGCAGCACGCCCAGCTCACCGTGAGCCTGCACGGCTCGGAGCAGGCGCTGGACACCTTGCGCACCCTGCTGCCGGGCAGCCGGTTTGCGGCGCAGGAGCGCGACGCGGCGCAGCCCTATGCGGAGCCGCTGACCCCGCCGGTGAACGAGGCCTTTATTATTGACGGCGGCGTGAACTACGCGGTGCAGGTGTGGCCCATGGAGCGGCGCAGCGACCGCAAGGTGCTGGCCCGCGTGATGAGCTACGAATACCTGTGGCACAACATCCGCGAGGTGGGCGGCGCCTACGGCACCGGCATGCTGTCGTCGGACGGCGTGGAGTACCTGTACACCTACCGAGACCCCCACCTGACCGAGAGCTACGACACCTTTGCCAAGGGCCCGGCGGAGCTGGCCGCCCGCGATTACACCGAAAAGGACCTGAACGACCTGATCGTGGGTGCCGTGGCCAAGCTGGACACGCCCCGCAAGCCCCGCGCCGAGGCACGGGAGCTGGACCGGCAGTATTTCTGCGGCATCACCGAAGCAATGAAGGCTGCCGACCGCAAGGCCCTGTGTGCCGTGGACGCAGCTCTGCTCAAAGAGCAGGCCGCCGGTCTGGCCGATGCCATGGCTGCCGGTGTGAAGGTGACCTTTGGCAGCAGGGACGCGGTGGAGGCCGCAGGCTCCCTGTTTGACCGCGTAGAGACCCTGTAACGAAAACAAACCAATGAAGCCCCGGCACAGTGTGGAATGCAGACTGTGCCGGGGCGCCCTTTTTGTTATGGAAAGATCAGTTCTTGCGGGCAATCATTTCGGTGTAGGCCAGCACCAGCGGGCCGACGCCCTTGGCGTCGTTGCACACCACCGGCTCGCTGAAGTAGTAGGCCAGAGAGCCGTCGCGGTGGTCCTTGCCGCCCAGACCGGCCACCAGGCAGATGCCGCCCAGCTGCAGGCTGCCGTCGGGGTTCTTGGACAGGTACTTGTCGCAGGTGCCGTAAAAGGCCTTTTCAGCCCAGGCAGCCATCCGTTTGGGCAGGTAGCCCAGGCGCACGCCCTTGAGCACCGCGTAGGCAAACAGGGCAGTGCCGCTGGTCTCCAGATAGTTGCCCTCCACGCCGGGGTGGTCCATCACCTGCCAGAACATGCCGGTCTCCTCGTCCTGAAACTTGTGCACGTCTTCGATGGTCTGCTTGAGCATGGCCATGATGCCGCGGTACTCGTTGTACAGCTGCTCGTCCATGCGCTCCAGCACGTCCACCATGGCCACCAGGAACCAGCCCATGGCGCGCAGCCAGAAGTTGGGGCTGCAGCCGGTGACGGGGTCGGCCCAGTACATCTGGCGGCTCTCGTCGTAGCCGTGGTAGTACAGGCCGGTGGTTTCGTCCCGCATGTGCTTTTGGATGTTCATGAACTGCTTGTAGCTGTCGATGCAGCCCTGCATCTTGTTAAAGCGGGTCTCGTACTCCATGTAGAAGGGCTGCGCCATATAGGTGCCGTCCAGCCACACCTGCCACGGATAGATGTCCTTGTGCCAGAAGTTGCCCTCCTTGGTGCGGGGCTGGGTGAGCAGCTGGCTGCGGATGGTGTCGATGGCCTTGCGGTACTTCTCGTCCCCGTAGATATCATACAGAATGAACAGGTTCTTGCCCTGATTCACGTTGTCCAGATTGTACTCCTTGGGGTCGTAGGTCTTGATGGAGCCGTCCGGCTGCACAAAGTAGTCGATAAACTCCTTGGAAAACTCCAGATACTTCTCGTCACCGGTGGTCTTGTACAGGCTCAGGCAGGCGGTGATCATGCAGCCGTCGATGTAGTTCCACTTGTTGGGCTTGCCGCTGCGCACCTTCTCGATGTTCCACATCGGTGCCTCGGCGCTGGAATTGGCGATCAGGTAGTCCACATAGTCGCCCAGCATGGACAGGATCTCTTCATGGGTCATGGGTCAGTCCTCCTCAAAATGTCCTACGTTGGCAAAGTGCAGCCGCTCGCCCTCGTAGCCCTCGATCTTCACGTTGTGCAGGTCGATCTCCTTGACGTTCTCGGCGTAGATGGCCAGCTTCTTCACCAGCGGGCGGTTGTCGGCCATGGCGGCCTGACCGGCCTCGGCGTTGGGGTCAAAGGTAATGGTCACGTTTTTCATGGAAACGCGCTCAATGGGCTGCTCCGGCAGGCCGTCGAAGTAGCAGCCGGCAAACTGTGCGTCGGTGGCTGCGATGTCCTCCATGGTCAGGCTGCCCAGTTTGGGGGTGTACTCGTCCACCGGCATGGCGTCGCGGCACTGCACATAGGGGCCGTGGCCGTCCGGGTCGCAGAAGTAGAACATGTTGATGACGAAGGGTGCCTTGACCCCGCGCATCTCCACGTTGCGGAACACCAGCCCGTCGATGACGGCGGTGTTGCCGCGGCCGCGGCGGGTCTTGACCCGCAGGCCGCGGTCGGTGTGGTCCATCAGACACTGGGTGACCACCATGTCCTTCACGCCGCCGCTCATCTCGCTGCCGATGACGATGCCGCCGTGGCCCTTGTCCAGCAGGCAGTTGCGGATGATGGTGTGCTCGCAGCTCTTCTTGAGCTTCATGCCCAGGAACACCTTGCTGGCCTTCATGGCAATGCAGTCGTCACCCACATGGATGTTCACGCCGATGATGCGGGTGTACTCGCAGCTTTCGGGGTCGATGCCGTCGGTGTTGGGGGCGTTGTAGGGATTGTTGATGTTGAAGTTGAGCAGGTCGAGGTGCTTGACAAAGATGGGGTGGATGGTCCACGAATAGCTGTTCTGCACCGTGATACCATGCAGGCAGACGTTCTCGCTGTCCACCGCAGCCACGGCCCGGGGACGCCATGCGATGCGCTTGACCTTGGGGTTCACCCACCAGTCGCCGTTTTCGGCATCGCAGTCCAGCGTGCCCTCGCCGGTCACCACCACGTCATGCACCTGCGTAATGTTCAAAAGACCTGCAAAGCTGTCCAGCGGGTTGCCCTCCCAGCCGGTCAGGTAGTACTCGTCCACCTCGTTCTCGCTGGGCAGTACGCCGGGCAGGATGGGATAATGGGTGCGGTCGTTGTCGCCCAGCAGCACGGCACCCTTTTCCAGATACAGGGTGGTGTTGCTCTTCAGGAACAGGCTGGCGGTGCGGTAGTGGCCGGCGGGCACATACACGGTGCCGCCCTTGGGGCAGGTGGACAGAGCGGCCTGCAGCTTGCCGGTGTTGTCGGTCTCGCCGTCGGCCACCAGGCCGTAGCGGGATGCATCCACAAAGAAGCTCTCGGCCTCGGTGACAAAGGTCAGGCTCAGGGTCTCGCCCTCGGCCTGCACGCCCACGGTGTACTCGGTACCGGGCAGCAGGGAGAACAGGGAGAACACATTGGTATTGCATGCTTCGTAGACAGTTTTGCCGTTCAGGGTAACGACGAACGGGTGGGCCGGGCGGAAGCACAGGCCGTTTTCCAGCTCGAACACGGCACTGCGGGTCATGGAACGGATAAGGGACAGGTTCATGAGAAAACCTCCTGATAAATGGTTTTGGCTTGCCCGCACCGGGCGGGCATGGTATGATAAAAAGAAAAGCGGGTGTGCGCGGAGGACGTTAAAGAATGAAGGCAGAACAGGAAAAGATCAGTGCAAAGGTCCGGGCAGTGTCGATGCACCTGAACGGCGGCAAGCTGCAGCTGCCCGCCGAAGAGGAGAGCTGCTACGTTGTGCTGGTGGCAGAGAGCGGCTGTACCCTGCAGTACGCAGAGCAGACCATGCTGCTCAACCCGGGCAGTGCGCTGCTGCTGGGACCCGGCGGCGGCTGCATCCAGCAGACGGGCAGTGCGGCACCGGAGCTGGTGGGCTGCAGTTTCCCGCTCAGTGCCCTGCACGAGCTGCGCACCCAGACCCAGCGGGATTTTTCCCGGCTGTTTGAGCCGGAGCAGTCTGCTGTGCTGTACGGTTCCGTGCAGTGGAACAGCCGCCTGCGCACCCTGCTGGAGCTGATGCGCACCGCCATGGAAGAGCCGGATTACCCGGGCGCGCTGTACCTGCTGCTGGTGCTGCATTACATCGAGCAGGAATGCATCGCGGAGAGCAGCGCGGTGGCCCGGCCCCATAATAAGACGGTGGAGCGCATCTGTGCGTATCTGGCCGCCAACTACCGCCAGAAGTTCTCCCTCAGCGAGGTGGCAGCGCGGTTCTACCTGTCGCCCTACTACCTCAGCCGCCTGTTCAAGCGGGTGACGGGACAGTCCATCGTGGACTACATCAACAACCGCCGCATCGAGGCAGCCCAGAAGCTGCTGGAGACCACGGAACTGAGCATCAGTGCGGTGGCCGAGCAGACCGGTTTTGCCAGCGCGGCCCATTTCCGCCGTGTGTTCCACGAGGTGATGGGCACCGGGCCGCTGCAGTACCGCAAGGCACATAAGAAATGATGTGTTTTCCTGCGGAAAACAGGGTGCAGCCCAGCGGGCTAGGATGTCTGCCTGCGGCAGAAGAGGTGTGCCTCACGGCACAATGTTGTGCAGCGTGCAGCATGTTCCGGAAGGGGATACATCATTCACAAATAAAACACCCCCTGTGCCCTCTACGGGAACGGCACAGGGGGTGTTGTTTGCATCAGATGCTCTTTGCGCAGCGGGACAGGGGCTTAGCCCTTGACGGCACCAGCAGAGATACCTTCAACGAACTGGTCCTGTGCACAGAAGAAAACGATCAGCTGCGGCAGGATGGAGATCAGGGACAGCGCCAGGATCTTGTTCCAGGCAAAACCGGTATCACCGTCCATGGACAGCTTCACGAACAGGGACATGGGGTACTTGCCGGGGGTGCTGACGTAAAGCAGCGGGCCCATGAAGTCGTTGCAGCTCCACATGAACTGGAACAGTGCGCAGGACACCAGAGCGGGTCCCAGCATGGGCACGATGACCTTGTACAGGGTCTGGAAAGAGGAGCAGCCGTCAATGGCGGCAGCCTCGTCCAGATCACGCGGGACGTTGCGCATGAACTGCACCAGCTGATACACGAAGTAGGTCTCGGTAGCAAATGCGCAGTGCACCCAGATGGCCAGATAGAAGGGGCTGTCCACCCAGCCGAACTTGTTGTACAGCAGGTACTGGGGCACGTTCAGCACGACCTGCGGCAGGAACAGGGTAGCCAGCATGATGTTGAACAGCAGCTTGCGGCCGGGGAAGTCGAAACGTCCAAAGCCGTAAGCGGCAATACAGGCAGACACCACAGTGCAGATCACCTTGGGGATGACGTAGCTGTAAGTGTTGAGCATAGCCTGCAGGATGTTGATGGAGCCGCCGAAGTTGTTCAGGGCGTTGCGGTAGCCATCCAGCGTAGGCTTTTTGATCCACAGGCTGATGCCTGCAAAGATCTCGCTGTTATCCTTGAAGGTAGCGCTGATCATCCACAGCAGAGGATAGATCATGATGACACCAACCAGGATCAGCACGAAGTACTTAAAGAAGGTTGCGATCTTATTCGATGCTTTCATTCCCATATTGGTCACCTTACCTTTCATCCGAGTAGTAGACCCACTTCTTCTGGCTGGTGAACGCAATGATCGTCAGGATGCAGACGATGATGAACATGATCCATGCCAGAGCGGAAGCCATGCCCATGTCGTAGGACTTGAATGCGTAGTTGTAAACCAGCAGGGAGATCAGGGTAGTGGAACCACGGGGACCACCGTTGGTGATGATGTAGGGGCCGTTGAACTCCTGGAAAGCCTGGCAGATCTGAGTGACCAGGTTGTAGAAGATGATGGGGGTGATCATCGGGACGGTGATGGAGAAGAACTGACGCCACTTGCCGGCACCGTCGATAGTGGCAGCCTCGTACAGGTCTGCGGGCACGCCCTTCAGAGCGGCCAGGAACAGCACCATGGCGGAGCCGAACTGCCAGATACGCAGGAAGCAGATGATCCACAGCGCGTAGTGGGGGTCGCTCAGCCACTCCGGGCCCTGCACCAGACCGAAGGTCACGGCACGCAGCACGGTGTTGAGCAGGCCGTCCTTGCTGAACACAGCCTTCCACAGCACGGCGATGGCAACGGAGCCGCCCAGGATGGAGGGAATGTAGTACACGGTACGGAACAGGTTGACGCATGCGATCTTGAAGTTCAGGATGTATGCGATGAACAGGGCGAAGATCAGCTTCAGGGGCACGGTGATGAAGGCGTACTTGAAGGTGATGATCAGTGCCTTGGTGATCTTGGTGGTGGTAAAGGCGGTGATGTAGTTCTGCAGGCCGACGAAGGTGGTGCCGGACTTGAAGAAGTTCATATCGGTGAAGCTGTAGTACAGCGACTGACCGAAGGGGAAAGCCTTAAAGACCACAAAGCCGATGATCCAGGGGATCAGGTACAGGATGCCCTGATACTTGTCCAGCCACTTCTGGAACGGAGTGCGCCCGATAACCGGGGCGTTGCTTTCTTTCATCTGGGAAATCCTCCTTTTTAAGGAATTTCGGAGCAGGTCTGAAAAAGATCTGATACAATTTTGTCAGAAATTTGTAATACATCTCTGATGAAAAAAGGGGCATCTGCCGTTTGGGCGACAGGTGCCCCGGAGATCAGATCAAAGCGTTGGGGAGAAATCAGGCGATGGTGTAGCCGACAGACTCCATGCCGTCCAGCAGGCCGTTGACAGCCTCTTCGGGGGTCTCGTCGCCGTAGTCGATGTTATCGAACACTTCCTGATAGATGCCGGTGCCGGAAGCCTTCAGGTCGTTGTTCTCGAACAGGGGATCCAGCTTGTTGGTGGTGAAAGCCATGACCTTGGCGTTTGCCTCAGCAACCAGGTCCTTGACAGCGCCGGCGTCCTGCGCGAACTTCAGGCCAGCCTTGGAAGCGGGAATGCCGCACTCAGAACCCATGATGGAAGCACCCTTCTCCTCGTTCAGCAGGAAGTTGATCAGGGTAGCAGCCTCGGCAACGTTCTTGCAGGTCTTGGTGATAGCCAGACCCATGGACACCTTGGAGAAGCCGCCGTTGTTATCGCCGAACTTGATCTCCTCGCCGACGGTGAAGCCGTCCTTGTTGCTGTCGTCCAGAGCGGAAGAGTACTTGCTTGCAGCGGAATCCCACTCGAAGATGCCTGCGATCTTACCGGTGATCCACTCGTTGGACTGGTGGGTAGCGGTATCGGAGTTTGCAGAGTAGTAGGTCTTCAGGTTCATCATGACGTGGTTGTCCACCAGGCTCTTGATGAAGGCCAGACCCTCAGCGATCTCGTCCTCGGTGTAGTTCAGGGTGGAGGTAACGGGATCTGCCCAGTCCTTGCCGTACTTGGACTCGAGGTAGAACACCATCAGGATCATACGGTCGTATGCGCCCAGGTGCATGGGGTAGTAATCGTCGCCCAGCTTCTCCTGGAAAGCCTTACCGGCAGCCATCAGATCGTCCAGAGACTTGGGGACCTCGGTGATGCCAGCCTTATTAAAGGTAGTCATGTTCCAGTAGAAGATACGGCCGGTCATGGAGACGGGCACGCACTGCTGGCTGTTGGCCACATAGCAAGCGTCCATAGCAGCGGCATCCCACTGGGTCAGGTCGATAAACTTGGAGGTGGTGTTCAGATCCACGAACTTGCTGCCGTCGGCAGAGTAGTTGTACAGCCAGTTCCAGTTCACCTGGCACACATCCTGTGCGTTGCCGGCGATAAAAGCGGCAGCCATTTTCTCTTCCCAGCCGGACCATGCGGCGAAGGTGGGCTCGATGGTGATGTTGCTGTGCTCAGCCTGGAACTCCTTGATGGCGTTCTGGTAAGCCTCGTGACGGCTGTCGCCGCCCCACCAGCTGATGGTCATGGAAACAGGGCCGTCAGACAGGGCCAGGCTCTCGTCTGCGGAAGCAGCGGGAGCGGATGCCACGGAAGAAGAGGCTGCAGTGCTGGAAGAATTGCCGCCGCAGGCAGCCAGCAGACCAGCTGCGCCCACAACGCCAGTGACCTTCATGAAATCACGACGGGAAATTGCCTTGCTCATTTTTGTTCTCCTCCTAAAGATGATCAAAAACATCGTCTTGCACGGGGGTTCTGCACACACCCCGTTGTATACAATTATGATAACAAAAGGCGGACAAAAAAGAAAGACGCAAATTGTGGTTATGCAACTCGAAAACGTACAAATATTGCTCTGTTTTTCGCGCCGGATTTGACGCCATTGCTGAAATGAATAAACTTCGGACGAAAAACTGTGCAACATGTATACTTCAACGTTTTGCATAAAAAACTGGGATGCAAGAGAGAAAGAACGTTAAAATTTCTGCGAAAAGCTGGAGCATTTGCCCTGGGACCTGGATTTTTTGTAGCTGCGTCAGCAAAAGGCTCTCTGGCAGAGAACACCCGGAGTCGGGAAAAGCCAGGAAAAGAACTGATATATCAATTGCGCAAAAAAAGTGCGCCGGTGCCCTTGAGTGATATATCAGTCCGCACCGGAGCCGGGCGGCTTTGCGGGAGAAATAAGAGCAGCAAATATATGACGTCGGATGTCTGATAAATCCAACAAAAACCGCCGCACAGAAGTCTGTGCGGCGGCTGACGGAACAAAGTGTGTTATTTGCGGCCTGCGTAAAAAGCCCGCCGCGCGCGGAAGTAGCACTGCGGGCACATGCTGACGTACTGAACGTCGTTTTCCAGGTCGATGGCCACCTGTTCGCCCTCAAAGACGAACTGGCCGTTCACCTTGCGGCAGTTGCAGATGGCCTTGCGGCCGCAGGTGCAGATGGTTTTCATCTCTTCGATGGTGTGGGCCAGCTCCAGCAGGCGGGTGGAGCCGGGGAAACCCCGCAGCGAAAAGTCGGCCCGCAGGCCGTAGCAGATCACCGGGATGTTCAGGTCTACGGTGACCATGAACAGCTGCTCGGCCTGCTCTGCGGTAAAGAACTGGCTCTCGTCGCACAGCACGCAGGCCAGCTTGGTGGCCTGGCTGGCTTCGCGCACCACCTCGAACACATCCATGTCCGGGCGGATCAGGCGGTCGGCCTTGCGGTGCACGCCCAGGCGGCTGACCAGTTCGTCGCCGCCTTTGGTATCCACCTGTGGCTTGAGGATCAGCACCTGCATGCCCTGCTCTTCATAGTTGTGGGCCACCTGCATCAGGGCTGTGCTCTTGCCGCTGTTCATGGCACCATAGCGAAAATACAGTTTTGCCATGGCGTCACTCCTGGTTGCGCAGGCGGTAGCCCAGGCTCATCAGGCTGTCACCCAGGTGAACGTTCTCCACTACCACATCGGGGTAGGGAACGGAGAGGTCGTAGTGGGAGAAGTTCCAGAAGCCCTCGATGCCCAGGTCCACCAGACGGCCGCTGACCTGCTCGGCACCGTCGCGGGGCACACAGAGCACGGCCACCTTGGGGTGGTGCTCGGCGCAGAAGACCTCCAGCTCGTCCACATGACGGATCTGGATGCCGTTGATCTCCTTGCCCACCTCGTTCTGGGCCACATCAAAGGCGGCGATCAGCTTGTAGCCGTTGGCGTCGGTGGTGATGAAGCGGCTCACGGCCTTGCCCAGACGGCCGCAGCCGATCAGGATGGTGGGCAGGCGGTCGCCGTTGCCGAACAGCAGGCTCTCCAGAATGGAAAGCAGGTTCTCCACCGAGTAACCGATGCCCTGTCGGCCGTTCACGTCGCCGATGCAGTTGAAGTCCTGCCGGACCTGGGAGGCCGTGGTGCCCATCTGGGCGGCCAGCTCCCGGGAGGAGATGCTGGTGATGCCGTCGGCCTGCAGAGAGCGCAGGTAGCGGTAGTATTTCGGGAGGCGCTTGATCACGGGGAGCGAGGCTTTTGCGGGGGTATTCATGAGAAAAATTCTCCTTTCAAGCAAAAAATCGCCGCGTTTGCCCTGCACGAAAAAACGCCGGCGTGTGCAGCGCGGTGGGTACGACACCGCGTATTGTCAATTCCATATCATTATAAAGTATACTGCACGGGAGACGAATGTCAAATACCAGACGAAAAAAAACAAAAAAATTACAAAAAATTAAGTGGTATGACCCTGCCGCAGAGGGATAACCGCCGGTTGGACGGGGCATGATGATGCAAAACAGAGCAAAAGGAGAACACAGAATGCCGGATACACACACCACCTCTGTGGACCAGCAGCGGCTGGAAAAAGAACGCATTGAGGACGACGGTACGGTCACCCTGACCCGGGGCGGCCATGCCATCCACTGCCTGACCGTCATCGGCCAGGTCGAGGGGCACACGGAAGCGCCGCAGGGGCAAAAGACCACCAAGTATGAGCATGTGATCCCCCAGCTGGCCGCCGTGCAGGAGGACCCCCGGATCGAGGGCCTGCTGGTATTGCTGAACACCGTGGGCGGGGATGTGGAGGCCGGGCTTGCGCTGGCAGAGCTGATCGCCAGCGTGTCCAAACCCAGCGCCACGCTGGTGCTGGGCGGCGGGCACTCCATCGGCATCCCGCTGGCCGTGAGCGCACAGCGCAGCTTCATCGTGCCCACCGCCACCATGACGGTGCACCCGGTGCGGCACTCCGGGGTGATCCTGGGCGTGCCCCAGACCATGCACTGGTTCGACCAGATGCAGCAGCGCATCACCGGCTTTGTGGCGGCCCACAGCGGCATGACCGAGAAGCGCTACACCGAGCTGATGCTCCACACCGGGGAGCTGGTCATGGATATGGGCACCGTGCTGGACGGCCGCCGCGCCGTGAAGGAAAAGCTCATCGACGAGCTGGGCGGCCTTTCGGATGCACTGGACTGGCTGCACCGCGCGATCGAAACCCGAGAATAACACAACAATAGGTTTGCCATTTGCCCCGGTGCGTGGTACAATAATAAAATCAAGGATTGTGTCTATGCGAACTGTGGGGAATGGAGAAGAATGGCAACGAAGAAACGAAAAACAACGACACGGCGCTCAACGTCGCGCAAAAAACGCGCGGAACAGCGCCTGCCGGCAGGGCTTGGGACCCTGTTTGCGGGGCTTTTGCTGGTGGGCCTTGCCTTTGTGGAAGGCGACTCGGTGTGGAAAACGCTGCATCAGGTGCTGTTTGGCCTGTTTGGCTGCGGCAGTTTTGTGCTGGGTGCAGCGGTGTGCTGCCTGGCCGTGCTGTACACGCGGGGCGAGGATCTGCTGCCCCACATCTGCAAGCTGGCGCTGGGGCTCGTGTTTGCAAGCGGCACGGTGATCGTGTTTTCCGACATCCAGCCGCAGGGGCTGTCGGCCTTCCAGATGGTGGCGGCCTGCTACCAGAACGGTTATCAGGCGTGGCTGTCCGGCGGCGCACTGGGTGCGGTGCTGGGCGGCAACCTGCTGCTGCTCTGCGGCCGGCCGGCGGCAAACTTCATCATGCTGGTGCTGGCGCTCTGCGTCAGCCTGTACATTTTTGACCTCACTCCGGCTGAGGTCTGGCAGTGGCTGTGCGACGTGTCCGGCGGAGTGCACGCAAAGGGCGTGGCCGTGTACGAGCAGGGCGCAGCCCGCCGTGCCGAGCGCCGCGCCGAGCGGCAGGCCGCGCAGGAAGCCGCAGACGAGTACGACGAGACGGAGGACCTGGAAGAATACGAGGACGAAGCCGAAGCGGATGAGCCCTTCCGGCTGGGTCTGCCGGACTGGATGTCCGGTGTGCTGCACTGGGGCCATAAGGTGACTCAGGAGCTGGAGCAGGCCCCGGACAGCCCGGCCGGTGCGCCGGACCAGCCCGTGCAGCCCCAGCCGGAACCGCAGGCGGCCCCAGCCGTGACGCCGGTGCGGGTGCGGGCATCCCGCCCGCGCGCTCCCTTTGATGTGGACCTTGGCCCGGACAGCACCGAGGTGAAGGAGGGCGGCAGTGAGCCCATCGAACCCTTCATCCCAGGGCCGGGCGGCACCTTTGGCATGGACCCGCTGCGCGCGGCACCCAAGCTCACCATCCGGCCCATCGTGCCGGATGCCGTGGAAACGGCGGCTGAGGACTTCTTTGCAAAGCCGGAGGAGACCCCGGCGGCAGAGACCACGGAACAGCAGCCCCGGCCGGTGCCCGGCAATCCCTTTGATACGCCCATCGCACGGCCTGCGGACCCGGCAGAACCGGCTGCCGCGGCTGCGCCCATCCAGCCCGTGATGCCCACGCCGCAGCCGGACCAGCCGACCCGTGTGAGTGCCGAACATGCCATGGCCCAGCGCAGCGCCCCGGATGCGGACGGCTGGATCAGCATCACCGCCGAACCGGTGGAGGAAAAGGATATCAACTCGCTGGTGGCGGCAGCCATGGAAAAACCGGCGGCCTCCGAGCAGGCAGCTGCTACGGCCCCTGCCGAGGAAGCCGAGCCGGTGGACACCTACCAGTATCAGTACCCGCCCATCGAGCTGTTTGAAAAATCCAAGGAGGAAAGCGACCCCAACGCCGAGGATGAGCTGAAGGCCAACGCCCAGAAGCTGGTGGACACGCTGGAGAGCTTTGGGGTCCGCACCCGTGTGCTGGATATTTCCCGCGGGCCGTCGGTCACCCGGTATGAGGTGCAGCCCATGGCGGGCGTCAAGATCAGCCGCATCACCTCGCTGGCCGATGACATCGCCCTGAACCTGGCCGTGGCGGATGTGCGCATGGAGGCCCCCATCCCCGGCAAGCCCGCCGTGGGCATCGAGGTACCCAACCACAAGCGCAGTGCCGTGTCCATCCGCAGCGTGTTCGAGAGCCAGAGCTTTCTGCGCATGACCTCGCCTTTGGGCATTGCCCTGGGCAAGGACATTGCGGGTGTGGCCCAGGTGGCAGACCTGTGCAAGATGCCCCATCTGCTCATTGCGGGCAGCACCGGCAGCGGCAAGTCGGTGTGCGTGAACAGCATCATCATGAGCCTGGTGTTCCGCTCCAGCCCGGAAGACGTCAAACTACTGCTCATCGACCCCAAGGTCGTGGAGCTGGCCGAATACAACGGCATCCCCCATCTGCTCATGCCGGTGGTCACCGAGCCCCGCAAGGCGGCCGGAGCCCTGGGCAGCGCCGTGCAGGAGATGGAGCGCCGCTACCGCATGTTTGCCGAGAACAACGTGCGCGACATCAAGTCCTTCAACAAGCTGGCGGTGGAGCGGCCGGATCTGGAAAAAATGCCCTACATCGCCATCGTCATCGACGAGCTGGCCGACCTGATGATGGTGGTGGGCAAGGATGTGGAAGATTCCATCTGCCGCATCGCTCAGAAAGCCCGCGCCGCCGGCATGCACCTGATCGTGGCCACCCAGCGCCCCAGCGTGGACGTCATCACCGGCCTGATCAAGGCCAACATCCCCAGCCGCATCGCCTTTGCGGTGTCCAGTCAGGTGGACAGCCGCACCATTCTGGACGGTGCCGGTGCAGAAAAGCTGCTGGGTCAGGGCGATATGCTCTTTATGCCCGTGGGCGCACCCAAGCCCACCCGTATTCAGGGCACCTTCGTGCGGGATGAAGAGATCAGCCGTGTGCTGGACTTTATCAAGTCCAGCGCCACCGTGCAGTACGACGAGGCCATGATCGAGGCCATGGAAAAGCACGCCATTCAGGACGGCAAGAAGGGCAGCAGCGGGGCCGATTCCGATGACGAGTCGGACTCCGACCCGATGTTCCAGCAGGCCGTGGATGTGGTCATTGACGCCGGGCAGGCCTCCACCAGCCTGCTGCAGCGCCGCTGCAAGCTGGGCTATGCCCGCGCGGCCCGCATCATGGACGAAATGGAGATGCGGGGCATCATCGGCCCCCATGAGGGTGCCAAGCCCCGGGCCGTGCTCATCAGCCGCCAGCAGTGGCTGGAGATGCAGATGAACCAGCCGGAGGAATGAAACCCTCTCAGGCGCTGACGCGCCAGCTCTCCCGAAGGGAGAGCTTTAGGAACGGGTAAGACACATTCTGCATATCAAAGAAGAGAGACTGAACGGAATACAAAAGAAGCTCCCCCCTCGGGGGAGCTGGCAACGCCGTAAGGCGTTGACTGAGAGGGTATTGAATCAACAAAAGGAGCATTATGGACAACTCTTCCCCAAAGATCTACACCGAATTTCTGCCCATCAGCCGAGCAGACATGGAAGCACGCGGCTGGGACCAGCTGGACTTTGTGGTGGTGGGCGGTGACGCCTATGTGGACCACCCCAGCTTCGGCACTGCCATCATCAGCCGCCTGCTGGAAGCCGAGGGCTACAAGGTGGGCGTGCTGGCCCAGCCCCGCTACACCGACTGCGAGGACTTCAAGCGGTTCGGCAAGCCGAAGTACGGCTTTTTCATCGGCGGCGGCAACGTGGACAGCATGGTCAGCCACTATTCCGTGGCAAAAATTCCCCGCGCCGAGGACGAATACTCCCCCGGCGGCAAGGCCGGTGCCCGCCCGGACCGCAGCGCCACCGTGTACACCAAGCTTGCCAAGCAGGCTTACCCCGACCTGCCGGTGATCTTAGGCGGTCTGGAAGCCAGCCTGCGCCGGTTTGCCCACTACGATTACTGGCTGGACACCGTGCTGCCCAGCATCGCCGAGGACTCCGGCGCGGATCTCATCAGCTTTGGCATGGGCGAGCACCAGACCGTGGAGATTGCCCGCCGTCTGGCCGCCGGGGAGCCGGTGGAGACCATCACGGACGTGAACGGCACCTGCTACCTGACCGATTTCGACCACCTGCCCCAGCGGTATGTGGAGTGCGCCGGTTTTAAAAAGGTGGCCAGCGATAAGACCGCCTACGCCAAGGCCTGCCGCATCCAGATGGACAATCAGGACGTGGTCAGCGGCCAGATCATCGTGCAGAAGCAGAGCGAAAAGTATCTGGTGCAGAACATCCCGGCAAAGCCGCTGGTGCGCTGGGAGCTGGACAAGGTGTACGCCCTGCCCTACACCCACCGGTATCACCCCATCTACGAGGCCATGGGCGGCGTGCCCGCCATCCGGGAGGTGCAGTTCTCCATCATCCAGAACCGCGGCTGCTTCGGCGGCTGCAACTTCTGCGCCATCCAGCTGCATCAGGGGCGGCGGGTCACCAGCCGCAGCGCCGACAGCATCGTGGAGGAAGCCGAACGCATGACCCACGAGCCGGATTTTAAGGGCTATATCCACGATGTGGGCGGTCCTACCGCAAACTTCCGCTTTCCCTCCTGCCGCGAGCAGATGCTGCGCGGCATGTGCACCGGCGGCAAGCACTGCCTTGCCCCCACCACCTGCTCCCACATGATCGTGGATCACAGCGACTACCTTAAAATTCTGCGCCGGGTGCGGGAGCTGCCGGGCGTGAAAAAGGTGTTCATCCGCAGCGGCATCCGGTTCGACTACCTGATGGCGGACCCGGACGATACCTTCTTTAAAGAGCTGGTGGAGTACCATGTGTCCGGCCAGTTGAAGGTCGCCCCGGAGCACTGCGCCCCCAACACCCTTGCCTACATGGGCAAGCCGCCCATCGAGACCTTCAACAAGTTCAAGGATAAATTCTACGAGCTGAGCAAGAAGGCGGGCAAAAAGCAGTATCTGGTGCCCTACCTCATGTCCAGCCACCCGGGCAGCACCCTGAAGGACGCGGTCTATCTGGCCGAGTACCTTTATAAGAACCACATGCGCCCGGAGCAGGTGCAGGATTTCTACCCCACTCCCGGCACCGTGAGCACCTGCATGTTCTACACCGGCCTGGACCCCTACACCCTCAAGCCGGTGTTCGTGGAAAAGACCCCCGAGGGCAAGGCCCTGCAGCGTGCATTGCTGCAATACTATGAGCCCCGCAACGCCGAAAAGGTGGTCAAGGCCCTGAGGATGACCCACCGGGAGGACCTCATCCCCCTGCTGGTGCCCGCCGAGGGCCGCCGCGCGGTGCAGCGCTCGGCCCGCCGCGCCGACAGCCCGGAGGTGACCATCCACAACGACGGCACCTACACCGTGCGCCCCAACCAGAAGGGCAAGGGCAAGCCTGCCCACGGCCCGAACCGCACCGCCGCCCCTGCCGGGCGTCAGCCCAGCCCGGGTGCCCGGTTTGCGCCGCACTCGGCCCCCGGACACAAACCCAAAAAGAATCAACAGAAAGAGAATACATCGTGGAAAACTGGAACAAAGAAAAAGTGATCCCGAAAAAGAAAGCTGGCCTGCTGCAGCGGCTGCTGTCGCTGGCCGCTGCGGCCGCACTGGCCCTGAGCCTTGTAGGCTGTGGTACCTCGGCTGTGGTGCCGGGCGGCAGTGCCGACGTGGTGCCCAACCCTTCCTCTACGGCAGCCAGCGTGGATGCCCCGTTCGAGATGCACTTCATCGACGTGGGGCAGGCGCTGAGCGTGCTGGTGGAATGTGACGGCCAGTTCATGCTGTACGACGGCGGCAACGTGGACGACGGCAGCCTGGTGGTGTCCTACCTGCAGAAGCAGGGGGTGGAAGAGCTGCAGTATGTATTCTGCTCCCACGCCCACGAGGACCATGTAGGCGGCCTGGCGGCTGCGCTGGCCTACTTCCCGGCCAATCATGTATACAGCCCGGTGACGGAGGCCTCCACCAAGTGCTTCCGGGATTTTGTCAAGTACACCCAGCAGCAGGGCCTGCAGGTGGAAGTGCCCGCCGTGGGCACCACCTGGCCCCTGGGCAGTGCTAGCGTGACCATGCTGGGCCCCGTGGCGCAGTACAGCGACACCAACGATACCTCCATCGTGCTGCGCATCGACTACGGTTCCACCAGCTTTCTGCTCACCGGTGACATGGAAAAGACCGCAGAGAGCGACCTTGTGGCCAGCGGTGCCAATCTGAAAGCCGATGTGCTGCAGGTGGGCCACCACGGTTCCAGCACCTCCACCGGCTATGCCTTTCTGAACGCGGTCCTGCCAGAGATGGGCATCATCTCCTGCGGGGTGAACAACAAATACGGCCACCCGCATGAGGAGACCCTGAGCATCCTGCGGGACGCCGGGGTGAACGTGTACCGCACCGACCTGCTGGGCACCATCACCATTGGCAGCGACGGCCAGAACTACACCGTGGGCACCGAGCATTTTGCCGCCGATGCCGAGTTGAACCCCACGGACCCTGCCGCCTCCAGCACCGCCCAGCAGGGGTACATCGGCAATGTGAACAGCAAAAAGTTCCATCTGCCCAGCTGCCCCAACCTGCCGGCCGAGAAGAACCAGATCCTTTTCTCCAGCTACGACGAGGCCATCGAGGCAGGCTACACGCCCTGCTCCACCTGCATCAAATAAGAGTACTCCCTCAGTCAAACCCTTTGGGTTTGCCAGCTCCCTCTGAGATGGAGCCTTCTGACGGAACCGGGATGTTTCCTGTTGAAAGCGGAACGTTTCCGGACCGTCAAGGCCCCCTCCCCGAGGGGGCTGGCACGGCGTGAGCCGTGACGGAGGGATTTTTTGCATTCTCCGGGATTGATAAAATCCCACAGCTGCGGTATACTTAAAATCACTTTATTTCAAAAAAGCAAGGAGGAACCGCAGATGCAGCTGGGGCAGAGCAGGACCCTGCCGGTGGAAAAACCGGAGCTGATCGACCTTGCGCAGGCAGCGCGGTATTTCGGCGCGCGCGGGGAGGCGGACACCGCCACCATGGCCCTGCTGCAGCGCTGCGCCGTACCGTTGCTGGCCGCTGCGACGCCCCGCGCCGTCTGGCTGCGGGCGGAGGTGAAGGCGCTGGCCGAAGCCGGCATCCTGCGGGGCAGCGACGTGATGCGGCATCTGGAGGGCTGCGGGCAGGCCATTCTGCTGGCCGTGACCCTTGGCCCCGGGGTGGACGCCCAGATCCGCCGCGCCGGGGTGGGGGATATCGCCGCCGGTGTAGCGTCCGATGCGCTGGGCAGCGCCCTGGCTGAGCAGACCGCCGACGCGGCGGAAGCCGAGCTGCGCCAGCTGGCCGCAGCCGAGGGAACTTACCTCACTGGGCGGTTCTCGCCGGGCTATGGCGACTGGGACATCGCGGTGCAGCCGCTGGTGGCCGCCGCGCTGGACACGGCGCGCCGGGCCGGGCTGTGCGTCACCGATACCAACCTGATGACCCCCCGCAAAAGCGTGACCGCCATTCTGGGGGTCAGCGGCCATCCGGTCAAGGGACATCTGGCCGGGTGCGGGCACTGTGTGCTGCGCACCCGCTGCGAATACAGAAAGAGGGGAAAGACCTGTGCAAGTGAATGAACTTTTCAGACAGAGCAATACCATCCTGCTGGACGGCGGCATGGGCACCATGCTGCAAGCTGCCGGGCTCAAGCTGGGCGCACGCCCGGAGGAGCTGAACATCACCGATCCGGCGCTCATCGAGGGCATCCATGGGCAGTACGCTGCGGCGGGCAGCCGCATCGTCAACGCCAACACCTTCGGCGCTTCTGCCCACAAGCTGGCAGGCAGTGCTTACACGCTGGAGCAGGTCATCACCGCAGGCATTGAAAACTGCAAGCGCGCCTGTGCGCCCTACGGTGCGCTGACCGCGCTGGACGTAGGCCCGCTGGGCGAGCTGCTGGAGCCCAGCGGAACGCTGGCCTTTGAGGATGCTGTGGCCGAGTATGCCCGCATCGTCAAGGCAGGCGAAGCCGCCGGGGCAGACCTGATCTTTTTTGAGACCTATACCGACCTGTACGAGTTGAAGGCCGCCCTGCTGGCTGCCAAGGAGAATACTCATCTGCCCATTCTGGCCAGCATGAGCTTTGAAGCGGGCGGGCGCACCTTTACCGGCTGCACAGTGGAAAGCTTTGCCGCCACCGCCCGGGGCTTGGGGGCAGACGCCGTGGGCATCAACTGCTCGCTGGGACCCAAAGAGATCTTCCCCATGGCAAAGCGGCTGGCCGAGGCTGTACCCGGCAACTTCCCGGTGTTCGTCAAGCCCAACGCCGGTCTGCCCCGGGCAGACGGCAGCGGCTACGACATCACCCCGCAGCTGTTTGCCTTGCAGATGAAGCCCTACCGGGAGCTGCACCTGTTTGCCGCCGGCGGCTGCTGCGGCACCACCCCGGAGTTCATCAAGCTGCTCAACGGCACCTTTGCAGGCTGCACCCCGGGGCGTCCCGCGCACCGGATGCCCTCAGTGCTGTGCACCCCGGTGGACACGGTCACGGTAGACGGCATCACGGTGGTGGGCGAGCGCATCAACCCCACCGGCAAAAAGCGCTTCCAGCAGGCATTGCGGGAAGGCGACATGAACTATGTGCTGGAACAGGCCGTCAGTCAGGCAGAGGCTGGGGCGCAGATCTTGGACGTGAACGTGGGCGCGCCCGGCGTGGACGAGCCGGTGCTGATGGAGCAGGTGGTCAAGGCGCTGCAAAGCGTGACCAGTTTGCCTTTGCAGCTGGACTCCTCCAACGTGGAGGCGCTGGCGCGGGGTCTGCGGGTGTACAACGGCAAGCCCATCGTCAACTCCACCAACGGCGAGCCGGAAAAGCTCAAGGCCATCCTGCCCCTGTGCAAAAAGTACGGCGCGGCCATCGTGGGCCTTGCCATCGACGAGCGGGGCATCCTGCCCGCCGCAGAGGACCGCGTGGCCATTGCCCGCCGCATTACCGAGGCGGCACTGGAAGCCGGAATCCCCCGCGAGGACATCTACATTGACTGCCTGACCCTGACCGCCAGCGCCCAGCAGAAGGATGTGCTGGCCACGGTGCAGGCGCTGGAAGCCTGCAAGAAGGAGCTGGGCGTGCGCACTATCCTGGGCGTGTCCAACATCAGCTTCGGCCTGCCCTGCCGCCCCTACCTGAACACCACCTTCCTCACCATGGCCATGTATGCCGGGCTGGATCTGGCCATCATGAACCCCTCCAGTGAAGAGATGATGGCCGCCGTATATGCCTACAACGTGCTGACCAACCGGGACGCGCAGAGCATGCAGTACATCGAGCGCTACGCAAACCGGGTGCCTGCCTCCACGGCCCTGAAGCAGGCAGCCCAGGCCGCACCTACGGCGGCAGCTTCCGACGAGAGCGCTGAAATTTCCGGCCCCTATGCGGCGCTGATCAAGGCGGTGGAAAAGGGCCTGAAGGGCGACGCCGCTGCCCAGACCCGCGCCCTGCTGGCCGAAAAGCAGCCGCTGGAAGTGGTGGACGAAGCCCTGATCCCGGCGCTGGACATCGTGGGTGCCAAATATGAGAAGGGAACCCTCTTCCTGCCGCAGCTGCTGCAGGCTGCCAGCGCTGCCCAGAGCGCCTTTGAGGAGATCAAGACCGCCATTGCCCAGAAGGGCGAGGGCAGCGCCAGCAAGGGCCGCATCGTGCTGGCCACCGTGAAGGGCGACGTGCACGACATCGGCAAGAACATCGTCAAGGTCATTCTGGAGAACTACGGCTTTGAGGTCATCGACCTGGGCCGCGATGTGCCGGTGGAGACCGTGGTGGACACCGTGCGGGAAAAGGATGTGCATCTGGTGGGCCTTTCGGCCCTGATGACCACCACCCTCAAGAGCATGGAGGAGACCATCGCCGCCCTGCATGCAGCCAAACTGGACTGCAAGATCATGGTGGGCGGTGCCGTGCTCACCCCGGAATACGCCGAAAAGATCGGCGCGGACTGGTACGCCAAGGACGCCAAGCGTAGCGCCGACATCGCCAAGGAATTCTTTGGGGTGTGATTCCTGCAAAAACAGAGAAGGAGAAAACCATGAAAAATACGGCTTTCAGCCTGATGACGGCATTGCTGGCAGTGATGAACGAAAGTGAACCGAAAGACCCGTACTATGTGCTGGCGCAGTATTTTTTGTATCACTTCGACCAGCTGCGGGATCTGAACATCTACGACGTGGCGGATGCCTGCTATGTGTCCCGCAGCGGCATCCGGCGGTTCTGCCAGTCCATCGGCTTTGACAACTTTTCCGACCTGAAGGCTGAGGCCGATGAATGGAAGCGCCAGTGCAACTACTTCATCGGCTACAGCGTGCGTCCGGACTACAAGGAACACCTTTCCGGCAGCATCGGGGAGATGATGGAGGAGATCAACCGCATTGCCACTCCCGCTGTACTGGATAAGCTGGCCGAAAGTATTCATGCCAGCCGACATGTGGTGCTCTTCACCTCGGATTTTTCCGGCATGGCGGCTCGCAGCTTCCAGCAGTCCATGGTGGTCATGGGCAAGCTGGTGCAGATCGTGTCCGATGCCCACTATACGCTGGATTATCTGAAAGTGCTGACACCGGAGGACCTGCTCATTACAGTTTCAGCCACCGGCAACTTTGCCACCCTGATGGAGCCAATGGTGCAGAAGACTGCAGCCTATAAGGTGCTGGTGACGGTCAACCACGCCATAAAAATGTGGAAAAGCTACGATCAGGTGATCTACCTGAGCGAAAAGGACAACAGCGGTGCCCGCACGGTGTACTCCCAGTATGGTATGACCTATTTCTTTGATATCCTGTACAGCTACTATGTGAATAAATACCGGGAGACTGACCTGCTGCAGGGTCCAATTTCTGAACTGCCTTTGTCGGATTCTCAAAAAATGCGGGTGCAAAGATGTGCAGAATGACGGGTGAAACCGTGGAACTGCTCAAAAACAAAAGAATAAATTGTTCAACCATCCAAACGGGGTTCGCATCGCGAACCCCATTTTTTGTCGGAGATGTGTTACGATAGTCCTGCAAAGAATTGAACCCGCGGGGGCTTCTGCGACGGCAGAACAGACTGACAAAGATGGAAAGGATCACACTATGTATTACGGACACAACCCCAAATTCCCGGACAACTTCATGTGGGGCGCTTCCAGCGCTGCCTGGCAGGTGGAAGGCGGAGTCGCCGATGGCGGACGCACGCCGGCCATCATCGACCTGAACTCCAAGACCAAGAAGCCGTTTGCGGATAACACCTATGCGGCGGATCACTATCATCACTACAAGGAAGATGTGGCCCTGATGGCAGAGTGCGGTTTCTCCAGCTATCGTTTCTCGCTCAGCTGGTCCCGCATCATCCCTCATGCAGACGGCAAGGTGAACCCCGAAGGCATCGCGTTCTACAATGATCTGATCAATGAGCTGGTGGCCCACAACATCACCCCCATCGTTACCCTGTATCACTACGACCTGCCGGTCTGGGTGGATGAGCTGGGCGGCTGGAAAAGCCGCGACACCGTGGAAAGATTCGAGCACTACTGCCGCGTCTGCTTTGAGAACTTCGGCGACCGGGTCAAATACTGGCTGTCGCTGAACGAGCAGAATATGCAGATCTGCTATGGCAACTGGCTGGGCGTCAGCAAGGGCTGTGACGACTGGTTCAAGGATCAGTGGAAGATCAACCATATCATGAACCTGTGCCATGCCAAGGCTGTCAACGCCTGCCATGAGATGGTAGCGGGCGGCAAGATCGGCCCTGTGCCCGGCTGCGTGCCCATCTACCCGGAGACCTGCCGCCCCGAGGATCAGATCGCTGCTATGAACGCCGAGGAGTTCACCGAGAAGTTCTGGATCGATACCTATGTTTACGGCGAGTACAGCAACTTTATCAAGCACTACTGGAAAGAGAACGACATCGACATCGGAATGCAGTCCGGCGATGCAGAACTGATGAAGAGCGCCAAAATCGATTTCATCGCCGTCAACTGCTACCGCAGCAACGTTGCAAAGTATGCGCCGCATGACGCAAAACAGCAGGATTATCTGCTGAATAAGAACGGCGTCAAGGGCCAGATGGTGTTCCCCGTGGAGCCGGGCCGCTACGCTCTGACCCGCAATCCCTATGTCGAGTACACCGACTGGGATTGGGAGATTGACCCCTCCTGCCTGCGCTATGAGATGCGTTACCTGTGGGATCACTATCACCTGCCCATGATGATCACCGAGAACGGTTACGGCGCCCATGAGACGAAGGACGCCGACGGCCAGGTGCACGATCAGGGCCGCATCGACTACTTGCGGGAGCACATTTATCAGCTGGGCATGGCCATCGAGGACGGCTGCGAGGTCATCGCATACAACCCCTGGTCCTTCACCGATCTGCTGTCCACCGGCAATGGCATGGCAAAGCGTTACGGTCTGGTGTACATCGACACCACCGATGAGGAGCAGAACGCGGCCAAGAGCGTGGAAGAGCTGTCCATGAAACGTATCCGGAAGGATTCCTTCTACTGGTACTCCAAGCTGATCCGTTCCAACGGTCAGGACTGGGGAAAGGAGATGCTGAAATAATGGCAAAGAAGGATTATAAGGCCATGGCGGCCGGCATCATCAAGCAGGCCGGCGGAGCGGACAACATTGTCAGCGCGACCCATTGCATGACCCGTCTGCGCCTTGTACTGCGGGATAGATCCAAGTTTGACACCGATGCCGTCAAGCAGGTGCCCGGCGTGCTGAACGTCATCATCCAGAACGGCGAATATCAGGTGGTCATCGGCCAGGATGTCCCTGACCTGTATGAAGAGGTCGTCAAGATCGACGGCATCCAGGCCGGCGGCAGCGTGCAGGACGATGAGGTCGCAGCCAAGGATCTGGCACAGGATCACGGCAACATCGGCAACGCGATCCTCTCCTTCATCGGCGGCACGTTCGGCCCGGTGATCCCGGTGCTGGTGGCAGGCGGCCTGACTGGTGCGGTGCTGTCCCTGCTGACCAACGTGTTCGGCGTCTCGGCGGAGTCTGGCACCTACACCATCTTCTACGCCATCAACCAGGCGACCTTCTACTTCCTGCCCATCTTCATTGGCTTTGCAGCCGCTGCCCGCCTGAAATCCAATGGTTTCCTGGGCGCATTTCTGGGCGCGATCCTGCTGTACTCCAGCATCAATGGTGCCGAAGGTCTGGACTTCTTCGGCATCCCGGTGCAGGCTATCAGCTATAACAGCACCGTGTTCCCGGTCATTCTGGGCGTACTGTTCATGAGCGTGGTCTACAAGTTCCTGCAAAAGCATCTCCCGGTCTTTCTCAAGACCATCGTCGTGCCGCTGCTGACCATGCTGATCACGGTGCCTGTCACCCTGATCGTTCTCGGCCCCATCGGCAACACCGTGGGCACCTGGCTGGCAAACGGTGTTTACGCTCTGTACCAGGCAGTTCCCGCGCTGGCCGTCATGGTCATCGGCATCACCACCCCGCTGATGGTTTTCTTTGGCATGAACAACGCCACCTACCCTGTGGTCTTTGCCCTGATGGCAGCTGTCAACTCTGACCCGCTGATCTGCACTGGCATGGCTCCCGCAAACGTGGCCGTTGGTGGTGCCTGCTTGGCCGCATCCCTGCTGTCCAAGAATGTGGAAGAAAAGTCCGTCAGCGTTTCCGCCGGTATCACCGCTCTGTGCGGCATCACCGAGCCGGGCGTCTACGGCGTGTTGTTCCCCAAGACCTACCCGCTGATTGGCGCTATGATCGGTGGCGGCATCGGTGGTCTGTTGGCCGGTATCCTGGGCATGACCCAGTACGTTATCTCCACGCCGGGCTTCATCAGCCTGCCTGCCTACATTGACCCCACCGGTTCCAGTTACAACCTTATCGTCTCGGTCATCGTGATGATTGTGGCTGTGGTCCTGGGATTCGTTGCAACCTACGCACTGGGCAAGCGCGCCGAAGCTAAGAAATAAGCCCCTGCAACAGGAAGAAAAGCAAGATCCCATCTGCAAAAGAAGAACCGCTGCATCACACAAGAGAACGACGCGGCGGTTCTTCTTTTTTCGGCCCTCACAGGGAAGTGCTGTGGTGGGCCGGTACCGTAAAGTGTGGCCGACAAAGCAAATAAAAACACCTTCCATTGGAGCCGTTCTGCTCCAGCGGAGGGTGTTTTACATTATACGATTTGTTTTTTCTTGGACTTGTTTGCCAGGCTGTCAACGAGCCACGAGGCGAGGGCACCCAGTGCAAGGCCCAGCACAAGGCCGCCCAGCACATCGGTGGGGAAGTGCACATACAGGTACAGCCGGGTAAAGGCGATGAAAGCCGCCAGCACCAGCGCGGGGACGCCCAACTTCCGGTTTTGCAGCCAGAGCGCAAAGGCTGCCGCAAAAGCCGAGGCCGTGTGCCCAGAGGGGAAGGAGTGCCCGTGGGGACGCTTGACCAGAATGGTGATCGCCGTGTTCACGTCGCAGGGGCGGGGCCGGGCGAACAGCGGCTTGAGGATGCAGTCCCCGGCCACCAGATACAGTACCAGCGCCGTGGCCATGGCGCACCCGGCCTTGCGGGTGCGGCGGAACAGCAGCAAAAGCAGCGTGAACGCGATCCAGATCTCACCGTGCTCACCGGCGTAGTTGAGAAAGACAGCCAGCGCATCCAGCACCGGGTTGTGGAACTGCTGCAGCCAGTCCAGAAATGCGAATTCAAACGGCATAAAGAACCTCCTGTCTGTTGGTTCTATGGTAACACATCTTCCGGCCCACCACAACCCGGCAGGCAAAAAACAGGAGTGCAGAAATAAGTTACATCTGTTATATTGGAACGTGATATTACAATACGGAAAGCAAAAACGCCCGTTCCAACGGCAAAGGCCGGAACGGGCGCAGGATGCGAGAGGATCAGAGGCCCATCTCGGGCAGGGTGGGGTAGCTGTCGATGGCACCGTGCTTCTGTACGCTCAGGCCGCAGAACCGGTTGGAAAAGTCCAGGTACTCCTTCAGCTTTTTGCAGGACAGCTTTTCCAGCTTGTCCACCGTCACGCCGTCCCGGCTCAGCTGCCACAGGAAGGAGCCGATGAAGCCGTCGCCCGCGCCGGTGGTGTCCACAGCCCTGACCTTCTGGCAGGGGGCAAAGGCATGGGCGGCGCGGGTGTAGGCGTAGGCCCCCTTGCTGCCGCAGGTGTACAGCACCAGCTGCACATCCCCGGCAAACAGCTGGGGCAGGGCGGCTTCGATGTCGGCGGTGCCGGTGAGGAACTCCAATTCCTCGTCCGAGACTTTCAGGATGTTGGACAGCGGAAGGAACTGCAGCACGGTCTGGCGCAGCATCTCCCGGTCGGGCCAGAGGGGAAAGCGGAGGTTCGGGTCAAAGCTCACGATCGCACCGGCCTCCCGGGCGGCTCCGATGGCGGCCAGATGGGCGTGGCGCATGGGGCTGTCCACCAGCGAGACGCTGCAGAAGTGCAGGGCAAAAGCGTCGCGGAACCAGGCCAGGTCAATCTGCTCCGGGGCATACAGCAGGTCGGCCGAGGGCTTGCGGTAAAAGCTGAAGGTGCGGTTGCCGTCCTCCTCCAGGCTCACGAAGGCAAGGGCGGTGTTGGCCTTGTCGGTGAACACCAGATGGCTCAGGTCGATGCCACAGGCTTCCAGCTCCCGTGCGATTTTGTGGCCGAAGGGGTCATCGCCCAGCTGGGTGAGAAAGCTGCTGGCACCGCCCAGACGGGCAAAGGCAGCGCAGACATTGGCCGGTGCGCCGCCGGTGCGCGGGCTGAAGGACGGCACCTCGTCAAAGGTGCATCCCACGCGGGACGGGATCATGTCGATCAGCGCTTCGCCGATGGAAAACAGAGTATTGCCGGGCATAGAAAACCTCCAGATCACAAATTGCAGAGTTCACAGGCTGCCCCGGTCAGCTTTATGCTCACGTCGCCGGGGGCAGGGTAGTACCGGGTGCTGAACACCGTGGCTCCCCCGTTCAGGAAAATTTCCAGCGAGGAATTGTCGCCCACCACCCGCAGGCTGCGGCAGGGGGCTGCCAGCCGGGCGCGGCGCACGGTGCGGCCGTCGGCCAGAGCGGGGTCGGTGAAGCGCAGGGTGCAGGTGCAGTCCTGTTCAGTATACACCAGCTGCACCCCCTGCGCAACCGTCAGGCAGAAGTCTCCGGCGGGTGCGGCGGTCAGGTCGAAGCGCGGGACAAGGAACACTTCCTCGCCGCTGGCGGCGTGCAGGGCGGCGGCGCTGCGCTGCGCGTCCAGCTCCGGCACCGGGTTCTGCAGCAGGGTGCCGTCCGGCCCGGCCGTCAGCACGCGGGGCACGGTGAAGCAGTGCTGCCAGCCGTAAGCCACGGTGGGCGCGTTGCCGTAGTCGGCGTCCGGCATGCCCATCCAGCCGATCTGGATGCGGCGGCCGTTGCCGTCCACAAAGCTCTGGGGGGCGTAATAATCAAAGCCTGCGTCCAGCTCGTGGAATTCGCTCAGGGTGCAGTCCCCGCGCCAGTCACCGTAGATGGCAAACCAGCCGCAGCCGTAGACGTTCTGGCACTGGATACCCTGGGGGGACACCGCCAGATACCACTGCCCGTCCAGACAGAACAGGTCCGGGCACTCCCACATGTAGCCGAAGGGCTCCGGGGTGGTCAGGGTGTTGATGTGGGTCCAGCGGAGCTTATCGGTGCTTTCCAGCACCAGCACTTCGCCCTTGTCCTCCAGCGTGCGGGCACCCAGCACCATGTAGTACCGGCCTTCGTAGGCGAATACCTTGGGATCCCGCACATGGCAGGTGAGCCCGGCGGGATAGTCGCGGTTAGTCAGCAGGCACTGCTTGCTGTCGAGGGTCACGCCGTCCTTGCTGACGGCCAGGCAGACGTTGTGCCCGCGGCCCTCTTTGATGTAATCGAAATTGCCGGGGTGCTTGACGTTGCCGGTGTAGTAGAGGTACATGGTGCCATCCTCCACCAGGGCCGAGCCGGAGTAGGCACCGTGGCAGTCAAAAGGCTCGTCCGGATAGAGCATCACCGGCAATTGCTCCCAGTGGAGCAGGTCGGTGCTCACGGCGTGGCCCCAGTGCTTGACCCCGCCGTTCACGTCGAAGGGGCCGTACTGGAAGAATGCGTGGTACTGCCCGCCGTAGACGCACAGGCCGTTGGGGTCGTTCAGCCAGCCTACCGGCGGCTGCAGGTGGAACCGCTGGCGGTGGGGGCCGGAGGCAACGGTTTCCTTGCCCAGCGACTCCACCAGAGGCACCAGCTTTTTCAGATCGCGCTGGAGTGCGTTCATGCCTTGACCTCCTCAGGGCTCCAGATGAGCCAGGTCACGGCGAAGGACACGCCGAAGGAGATGGCCATCATGATGATGTACTGCAGGGGCATATGCAGGTGCAGCAGGATGCCGAAGATGCCGGTGACGCCGGTGCCGGTGGCACCCAGCCCCACGATGCTGGCGTACCATGCGCCGCAGGCACCGCCCAGCAGGCCGCCGAGGAAGGGCTTGAAGTAGCGCAGGTTCACGCCGAAGATGGCAGGCTCGGTGATGCCCATGCAGGCGGACAGGGCAGAGGGCAGGGCCATGGACTTGACCTTGGTGTCATTGCTCTTGAGGGCCACGGCCAGAGCGGCACCGCCCTGTGCCACGTTGGCAGCGCTGGCCAGCGGCAGCCAGTAGGTATAGCCGTAGCGGGCCAGCTGGCCCAGGTCGATCAGGGTGTACATGTGGTGGATGCCGGCCACGACGGTGACCGCGTACAGGCCGCCCATGATGAAGGAGCCGATGCCGTAGGGCAGGGTGATGAGGGACTGTACGCCGGTGATGATGCCATTTTCCAGCTTGGTGAACACGGGACCGATGGCGGCCAGGGTCAGGTAACCGGTGACGAACACGGACACCAGCGGGGTGACGAACAGGTCAAACATGGCGGGCACCACCTTGTGCAGCCGCTTTTCGATCTGGCACATGAGCCACACGGCGATGATGACCGGGATGACGTGGCCCTGATAGCCCACCAGCGGCACCGAGTACAAGCCGCCGAACACCGGCTGCATCACGTTGACGCCGTTGGAAACGGTCCAGGCGTTCTGCAGGTCGGGGTGGATCATGATCATGCCGATGACTGCACCCAGATAGGGGTTGCCGCCGAACACCTTGACGGCAGAGTAGGCGATGAGGATGGGCAGGAAGGTGTAGGCCGTATTGGAGAACAGCTTGGCGAACACATACACCGAGCCGGTGGTGTCGATGTTCAGGAAACCGTTGTTCACCATGAAGTTCAGCGCTTCCATGATGCCCATCAGGAAGCCGGAAGCCACGATGGCGGGGATGATGGGCACAAAGATGTCGCCCAGGGTCTTGATGGCTCGCTGATACCAGGGTGCCTTGGCGGCGGCCGCCTGCTTCACGTCCTCCTTGCTGCCTCCCTCGATGCCGGCCAGCTGGATGAACTCGTCGTATACCTTGTTCACCGTGCCGGTGCCAAAGATGATCTGCAGCTGGCCCTGTGCCTCAAAAACGCCCTTGGCACCCTCGGCGTTTTCCAGCTCCTGCTTGTTGACCTTTGCGTTGTCTGCGATGACCAGACGCAGGCGGGTGGCGCAGTGTGCGGCCGACAGGATGTTGTCCTTTCCGCCGATGCAGTCCAGAACCTGTTGTGCTGCGTGTTTGTAATCCATAGTGCACTTCTCCTTTGCTTGATGCTTCCTTTTTCTGCGCTGCAGGGCAGTTTTGGAATTGACTTGACGCGCGGGGTGTGCTACAATACCGCTTTGTGTATGACAATTTCCGGGAAAAAGGGAAAACCAAGATGAATCTGACAAAGCAGTTCTTTAAATATGTATCGCAGAATATTTTCGGTCTGCTGGGCACGTCCTGCTATATTCTGGCCGATACCTATTTTATCTCGCAGGCGGCGGGCACCGACGGCGTGACCCTGCTCAACCTCTGCCTGCCCATCTACAACTTCATTTTTGCCATCGGTTCCATGATCGGTCTGGGTGCGGCCACCCGCTACGCCATCCTCCGCGCACAGGGCGAGGAGCGGGCGGCACAGCGGTATTTCTCCAATGCCGTCTTTTGCGCCTGCCTGCTGGCCGTGCCCTTTGTGCTGGTGGGCATCTTCTGCCCCGGCACACTGCTGCGGCTCATGGGCGGCGATGCCGGCATCGTGGCGCTGGGCATCCCCTATGCGCGCATCTTCCTGCTGTTTACGCCCTTTTTCATGTGCAACTACATCGTGTCGGCCTTTGTCCGCAACGACGGTGCACCCTCGCTGGCCATGGTGGCCACGCTGAGCGGCAGCCTGTTCAATGTGGTGTTCGACTACATCTTCATGTTCCCCATGGGGCTGGGGCTGGCCGGTGCGGCACTGGCCACCGCCGTTTCGCCGATGCTCAGCATCGCCATCTGCAGCCGCCACTTCTTCCAAAAAGACAACACGGTGCAGTTCGTGCGGCAGCTGCCCTCGGCAAAGCTGCTGGGGCAGAGCTGCCAGCTGGGCATCTCCGGCTTTGTGGGGGAGATGTCCTCCGGCGTGACCACGACGGTGTTCAACTTCCTGCTGCTGGGTCTGGCCGGGAATGTGGCCGTGGCGGCCTACGGCGTCGTGGCCAACTTTGCGCTGGTGGCCACTGCCATTTTCAACGGTGTGGCCCAGGGTGCCCAGCCGCTGGTGAGCCGCTGCTACGGCCAAAGCGACCGGGCCGGAGCCCGGAAACTGCTCATTCTGGGCAGCTGCACCGCGCTGGCACTGGCGGCCGCGCTGTACGCGGTGGTGTTCGGCATGACCGACACGCTGGTGGGCTGGTTCAACAGTGAAAACTCGGTGCAGATGGCCCGGTTTGCCCACAACGGCATGCGGCTGTACTTCGTGGGCTACTTCTTTGCCGGGTTCAACATCGTGGCGGCGGGCTACCTGAGCGCCACCAACCGCCCGCTGGAAGCCTCGGTCACCTCCATCTGCCGCGGCGTGGCGGCCATTGTGGTCTGCTCGCTGGTGATGAGCGCCCTCTTTGGTATGAACGGCGTGTGGGCGGCCTTCCCGGCATCGGAGCTGCTGACGGCGCTGCTGACCCTGTTTTTGCTGTTGCGGAAGAAAAAGCAGACTGTGTGAGTTCCAGCGGTGAAATATCCGCAAAAAACAGAATGCTTGACAGGAACTTTACTTGAATGGGCGGGTATGACCTGCTATCCTTACGGCAGAGACCGGAATTTGCCGGTAATTGTGTGGATACGAGGAACGAAAGTGAATAGCTATTATACTGCAAGCATTCTTGGCGGAGATGAATTCTGCGTGATCCTGACCCGGAATGTGGACAGGATCGATCAGCTGAACGCGGCCTTTGCCTGCAGGCTGCAGAACAACCGTGCCCAGCTGCCCTGGCTGCCGGATGTCTCGACGGGCTATGCGGTGTTCGACACCAGCGAGGAAGAACTCGGCAGCGCGGTAGAACGTGCAGACGCCGAGATGTACCGGGTGAAGAACGAGAAAAAGGCAGCGGCAAGATCTTAAATATAAAGTTCCTGCTCGCGCAGAGCTTCTTCGGGCGAAAGCCCGGACTGCGCAGTGTGACCGGCCAGCGCCCGCCATTGTGCGGGGGACTGGCCGGTTTCTTTTTTGAACACCCGGCACAGGTAGTTGGCCCCGGAAAAGCCGCACAGGCTGGCCACCACGTCCAGCGTGTACTCCCGGTGCAGCAGCAGCCGCTGTGCGGCCTCGATGCGCACGGTGGTCAGGTACTTGCCCGGCGGCACGCCCACGGCGGCGGTAAAGGTGCGCACCAGATGGCTTTTGGAGACCCCCAGCCGCTCGCTGAGCTCCTCCACGCCGTATAGCCCGGCATAGTTGGCGCGGATATCCTCAATGGCGGCCTGCACCAGCGGCGGCAGGGCTGGCGCGGCGCTGTCGGCATCCGCCAGTTCGCACAGCAGGGCAAAGACCAGCTGGCTGCGGGCGCGGCTGTGGGTGGGCTTTTCCTCCGCAAGGCGCCCCATCAGCTCGGCGGCGGCAGGACAGGTCTCGCCTTTGGCAAGGTAGGGCAGCTCCTGCAGGCCGTTTAAAAACTGCGTGCTGGCCTGCCCGGTCAGCTGGACGCACAGCAGGTGGCAGCTGTCCTCCGGGGTCAGGGTGAGCGGGGCGCGGCTTAAGATCAGGTGCCCCGCCGCTGCGGACTGCGGCGGCAGTACCAGCACAGAGCCGGCGGGCGCAGCCGACGCCCCGGGCAGGGAAACCGTGCATCTGCCGCTGGAAACAAGGCAGACCCACAGCCCTTCGCCGGTCAGGGTGCGGGGCGCGGAAAGCTGCACGTCCAGCAGTGCAGCCGGTGCGGCGATGGTGTTCCAGTCAAACAGCAATATCTGACACCTCTAATCAATAAAATGCTATTTTATATCACAAAATTATCTGCTATTATAGTACCAACGAAACAACACGCCGTCAAGGGCGTGAAACACCAAATATTTACGGAGGATAACGATTATGGCTTCCATTAGCTGCCAGCACATCTACAAGATCTATCCGGGCGCAACTGCCCCGTCTGTTACCGACTTCAACCTGGAGATCCAGGATAAGGAGTTCATCATCTTCGTCGGCCCCTCTGGCTGCGGCAAGTCCACAACCCTGCGTATGATCGCCGGTCTGGAGGAAATCTCCAAGGGCGAGATGTACATCGGCGGCCGTCTGATCAACGACGTTCCCCCGAAGGATCGTGATATCGCCATGGTGTTCCAGAGCTACGCTCTGTACCCCCACATGACCGTTTACAAGAACATCGCTTTCGGTCTGGAACTGCGCAAGACCCCGAAGGACGAGATCGACAAGCGCGTGCACGAGGCTGCTAAGATCCTGGAGATCGAGCACCTGCTGGACCGCAAGCCCAAGGCTCTGTCCGGTGGTCAGCGTCAGCGTGTTGCTCTGGGCCGTGCAATGGTTCGTAACCCGGCAGTCTTCCTGCTGGACGAGCCTCTGTCCAATCTGGATGCTAAGCTGCGTACCTCCATGCGCACCGAGATCATCAAGCTGCACAAGAAGCTGGCTACCACCTTCATCTACGTTACCCACGACCAGACCGAGGCTATGACCATGGGCGACCGTATCGTGGTTATGAAGGACGGCATCATCCAGCAGGTCGATACCCCGCAGAACCTGTACGATATGCCCTGCAATATGTTCGTTGCAGGCTTCATCGGCAGCCCCCAGATGAACTTCCTGGACGGCACCCTGATCAAGAAGGGCGAGCTGTACGGCATTGACCTGGGCGGCGACGTGATCCCCCTGCCCAAGGAAAAGACCGCCGACGGCAAGCTGGATGCTTACGTTGGCAAGAAGGTCAAGATGGGCATCCGTCCCGAGGATATCGACGATGAGCCCGAGTTCATGGCAAAGCACACCGACTGCCAGCTGGAGGCTCAGGTCGAAGTATCCGAGATGATGGGCGCCGAGATCTACCTGTACCTGGAGTACAAGGGCAACAAGATGACCGCTCGTGTGGCTCCCACCTCCAAGGCCCGCAACGGAGACACCGTCCGCGTTGCCTTTGACCCGCACAAGGTCCACCTGTTCGACATCGAGACCGAGCAGACCATCCTGAACTAAGCTGCAATTATGTGACGATCATTTTTTGATCCTCCTATCATCATACAGAGAACCGTCGGCAGGGAAACCTCCGGCGGTTTTCTGTGTCTATGGGCAAGGCAGACAAAAAGCAGCCGCGTACCTTTTGGAAGGCACGCGGCTGCTTTTGCTTTACCGGCAGCTCATTGCCGCAGGGCGGTCAGGCCCGGCGGGAGAAGTGAAACGGAGGTTATACCAGCTGGGGCAGATACTGCTCCTCGCAGGCATCCAGCCCCTCCTCCAGGTAGGCCCGGTAACAAACAGCTGCATGGAAATGTCCTTTCTGTCTGTGTTCAATGCTCTTTTATTGTACCACAGCCGGCAGCTTTTGTCACAGCGCAAAAAGGGGCCGGGGCCCCTCCCCTGCCAACAGGCACAAAAAAGCCCCGGAGGGCAGCTTTGCAGCCACACTCCGGGGAGGAAGGATGAGAAATTATTATTTACCTGTGGTACCGTAGTAGTCCTTAATGCGGACAGCGATAGCGATATAGCTCTGCTCGTTATCGCCGCTGACCACAATACCCACATTGGACCAGATGCCATCCTGGTTCACGCTGGCATCGACCTTCGTATCGACATACTTCGAGATCTCAGTCAGCACCACATTCAGCAACGTATTCTGGTAGTCATACCGGGCGGTGATCACAATCGCCAGATCATTCCCTACCTGCTTCTTGTTGATACGGAATGCCCCAGCATAGCCAAGGACGTTGAACTGACCGTTGAGATCCTCGTCCAGCTGAGCTTTAGCCACTTCACGAAGCTGTGCGTCATTGGTCACTTGGACGCCCTTCTGGTTGCCGATCTGGGTCAGCACTTTCTGCTCCTCAGGGTTGTTGACGGACCCACCGCCGCCACCGCCGCCACAGGCGGTAAGCATCAGCAGGGCCATAGCACCTACCAGTAACAGGGCCGCGAATTTTTTCAGGTTTTTCATAGGATCTCCCTCCAGTCTGGTTGTTTTTGTGGATATGTTTCGTAATTCACGAAGCTGCATCCCCGGCCGGGGACGCTTTCCTTGTCTCAATTATATCGAACAAAAGCCAGGGCTGTCAATGGGGGAGTTCCCTAAAAAATCAAAGGCCGATTCGTGAAAAAGTCACGAAAACAGGTGATGTTTGTTGCGCTATTGTAACTGTCATACCAAACTTCGCAAAGAAACTTTGCCGCTTGGAATTTCCTGCCAGCGGCCCGGAGGCCAGGGCTGTTTTTCCGGCAGAGACAGTGCACTCAAATTTGGACAGATGTTGTGTCCAAGGCACCGTCTCCCCGGCCCCCCAGACGGCAGCGGAAATCCTGGTAGCCAAAGTGGGCCAGCCGGGCCAGGCTGCCATCCTGCCGCAAAAGCCAGATATCCGGCAAGGGCATCCCGTTGAAGGTGTTGTTTTTGCAGGTGGTGTAGATGGCCATATCGCCAAACACCAGCCGCTGGCCCGGGGCCAGAGGGGCGTTGAAGCTGTAGTCTCCCATCACATCTCCTGCCAGGCAGGTGGGGCCGCCCAGCCGCACGGTGCAGGGCTTTTCGCCGGGGTCTCCGGCGTCCAGCAGGGGCGGGCGGTAGGGCATCTCGATAACATCCGGGGTGTGGCAGGCCGCCGACATATCCAGAATGGCAAGGCGGGTGTCTCCATTCTGCAAGGTGTCCAACACGGTGGTGATCAGATACCCGGCGTTGAGGGCCCAGGCCTCGCCCGGCTCCAGGTACACCCGGACGCCGTACTTTGCCTGCACCTGGCAGATGCACTGCTCCAGGGTAGCCAGGTCATAGCCGGGCCGGGTAACGTGGTGGCCGCCCCCAAAGTTCACCCATTTCATCTTGGGCAGCAGATCCCCGAACTTTGCCTCCACCGCTTTCAGGGTCACAGCCAGGGCGTCAGCGTCCTGCTCGCAAAGGGTGTGGAAGTGGAGGCCATCCAGCAGCTCCGGCAGCTCCGGGTGGACGGCCACGGCGGCATCCCACTGGGCCCGGGTGGTGCCCAGGCGGCTGCCGGGGGCACAGGGGTCATAGATGGCATGGCCCTCCTGGGTGGAGCACTCAGGGTTTACCCGCAGGCCCACGCTCTTGCCCGCCGCCTTGGCCGCCGGGCCAAACTGGGCCAGCTGCCCCGGGGAGTTGAACACGATGTGGTCGGCGTACTGCAACAGCTCTGCGAACTCGTCTGCCCGGTAGGCAGCGCAGAACACATGGTTCTCCTTTTCCGGCAGCTGCTCCCGGCCCAGGCGGCTCTCGTACAGGCCGCTGGCCTCGGTGCCTGCCAGGTAGGGGGCCAGCACCGGGTACACATCAAAGTTGGAAAAGGCCTTTTGGGCCAGCAGGGCCCGGCACCCGGTGCGCTGCTGCAGCTCCAGCATGATCTGCCCGTTCCGGCGCAGCTGGGCCTCGTCCAGCAGGTAGCAGGGGGTAGGCAGGCTTTGCAGCTGCTGTTCCGTCAGGTTTGCCAGCCCTGCAAAGGGCGGGCGGCGATCCTCCAGCCGCATCAGTCCACCAGAGCCGGGCTGTGGCTCTCGCTGCGGGGCAGGCCGTACTGATCCAGGGCCTCCAGATACGGGTCCGGATCAAACTCCTCTACGGTGTGGACGCCCTTGGTGGTCCACTTGCCGGTCAGCAGCATCAGGGCACCGCACATGGCAGGCACGCCGGTGGTGTAGCTGATGGCCTGGCTGCCCACCTCCTGATAGCACTCCTGGTGGTCGCAGACATTGTAGATGTAATAGGTCTTATCCTTGCCATCCTTTTTGCCGGTAAAGATGCAGCCGATGTTGGTCTTGCCCTTGGTCCGGGGGCCCAGGCTGGCAGGGTCCGGCAGCAGGGCCTTCAGGAACTGGATGGGCACGATCTCCTGGCCGTTGAAGTTGACCGGGGTGGTGGACAGCATGCCCACGTCCTCCAGGCACCGCATGTGGTCCAGGTAGCTCTGGCCAAAGGTCATGAAGAAGCGGATGCGCTTGGCCTCCGGGATGTTCTTGGCCAGAGACTCGATCTCCTCGTGATGCAGCAGGTACATATCCTTCTGGCCCACCTGGTCGAAGGTATACTCCCGCTTGATGCTCATGGCCGGGATCTCCACCCAGTGGCCGTTCTCCCAGTAGCTGCCGGGGGCAGACACCTCGCGCAGGTTGATCTCCGGGTTGAAGTTGGTGGCAAAGGCATAGCCGTGGTCGCCGCCGTTGCAGTCCAGAATGTCGATGGTGTCGATGGTGTCGAACTCGTGCTTTTTGGCGTAGGCGCAGTAAGCCTGGGTGACACCCGGGTCAAAGCCGCTGCCCAGCAGGGCGGTCAGGCCGGCTTCCTCAAACTTTTTGGCGTAAGCCCACTGCCAGCTGTAATCAAAGTAGGCAGAGAAACCGGCCTCCTTGCAGCGCTTCTCGTAGACGGCGCGCCATTCGGGGTCGTCGGTGTTCTCCGGCTCGTAGTTGGCGGTGTCCATGTAGTTGACGCCGCAGGCAAGGCACGCATCCATGATGGTCAGGTCCTGATAGGGCAGGGCGATGTTCATGACCAGGTCCGGCTGGTAGGCCTGGATGAGGGCGATGACCTCTTCGGTCTTGTCGGCGTCCACCTGGGCGGTGGTGATCTTGGTGGTGGTCTTGGGGGCCAGCTCGGCGGCCAGCTTATCGCACTTTGCCTTGGTGCGGCTGGCGATGCAGATCTCGGTGAACACTTCGGGCACCTGGCAGCACTTGTGGATGGCAACGGAGGCCACGCCGCCGCAGCCGATGATCAGAACTTTGCTCATAGCAGTTACTCCTTTATCTGTAAAACGGTGGGTTCGTCGTTATACCTGAAAGCCGGGCCAGCCCTTGTCCAGGGCAATGAGGGTCTCCCGGAGCACCTTGCAGGCGGTGGCGGTGGACACCCCGGTGGGGTCCAGCGTGGGGGCCAGCTCGTTGAGGTCGGCCGCGATGATATTGGCCTTGGTCACGGTGCGGATGGCCTCCAGCAGCTGCAAAAAGCTGACGCCGCCGGCCTCCGGGGTGCCGGTGCCGGGGAAGCAGGAGGGGTCCAGGCAGTCCAGGTCGATGGTCAGGTACACCGGCACCTTGCTCTCGCAGAGCTGGGCCGTCAGTTCGGCCAGGCCGGTAAAATCGAACTTGTGCATCTCGGTGTGCTGGGCGGCAAACTCGAACTCGGCGCGGTCGCCGCTGCGGATGCAGAACTGATGGATATGGCCGTCGCCCACCAGCTCGTGGCAGCGGCGCAGCACACAGGCGTGGCTGAGCTTGGCCCCCAGGTAGTCGTCCCGCAGGTCGGCGTGGGCGTCAAAGTGGACGATGTGCAGGTCGGGGTATTTCTTCACCGCAGCCCGCACCGCGCCCAGCGTGACCAGATGCTCGCCGCCCAGCAGCAGCGGGAACTTGCCGTCGTGCAAGATCTCGGCGGCGCGGGCCTCGATGTCGGCCAGAGCGCTCTCGCTGGAGCCGAAGCACAGTTCCAGGTCACCGCTGTCAAACACATCAAAGTCCGTCAGGTCGGCGTTCTGGTAGGGGCTGTAGGTCTCCAGACCGTAGCTCTCGTGGCGGATGGCGGCCGGGCCGAACCGGGCACCGGGGCGGTAGCTGGTGGTGGAATCGTAGGGGGCACCGTACAGCACGATGCTGGCGGCGCGGTAGCTGCTGTCGCAGCCGATGAAGTTTTCAATGTTGGGTCGCATCAGTGTTCCTCCACTTCCCGCAGCATCTCCTCCAGAAAAGCCGGCAGGTAGAATGCTCCGATATGCAGTTTGGTGGTGTAGTAGCGGGTGCGCATATTCAGCGCCTTCCACGCTTCTGCGTCCAGATCATCAATGGGATGGTATTTTTTGCTGGCAAAGCCGAACAGCCAGTAGCCCGCCGCAAAGGTAGGGATATGTGCCTGATACACCCGGCTGATGGGGAAGGTGGATGCAATGCGCTTGTGGCTGCGCTGCATGGCGCTGGCGTCCTCGGCGTAGAAGGGGCTGCCCTGCTGGTTGACCATGATGCCGTCCTCTTTCAGGGCGTTGAAGCAGCTGCCGTAGAACTCGCGGGTGAACAGGCCCTCCGAGGGGCCGAAGGGGTCGGAGGAGTCCACGATGATCAGGTCGTATTCCTCCTCGCAGCGGCGGATGAACTTGAGGGCGTTCTCAAAATAGATGTGCACCCGGCGGTCGTCCATGCGGCAGGCGTTGCCGGGCAGGTAGGCACGGCAGGCCTCCACCACCTGGGGGTCCATCTCCACCAGGTCGATGCGCTCCACCCGGTCGTAGCGGGTCAGCTCCCGGACCACGCCGCCGTCTCCGGCACCGATGACCAGGATATCCTTGGCCTCTTTGTGCACGGCCATGGGCACATGGACGATCATCTCGTCGTAGATGAACTCGTCGCGCTCGGTCAGCATCACGTTGCCGTCCAGGGTCAGCACCCGGCCGAACTCCGGGGTTTCAAAGATGTCGATGCGCTGATAGTCGCTCTGCTTGGAGTAGAGCTGTCTGCTCACCCGGATGCTGTGCTTCACGTCCGGGGTGTGAAACTCGGAAAACCAGAATTCCATATTCGCTCCTCCTTATGCCAGAACGTTCAGGTGTAAGATGTCGGGGTCCTCGGGGCCGGTCATGCTGCAGCCCTTGGCCTTGGCGTACTCGATGTAGTTCAAAATCTCTTTGGTGATGCGCTCGCCGGGGGCCAGGATGGGGATGCCCGGGGGGTAGCACATGACGAACTCACTGCACACCATGCCCTCGGTCTCGCGCAGGGGCAGGCTCTTTTTGGGAGCGTAGAAGGCCTCCTGGGGGCTGGCGGCCACCACGGGGTCGATGTACTCCTGGCTCAGCAGGCCGGAGCCGTCGGTGCGGTAGCGGCGTTTGATCTCTGCCAGGGCGCTCACCAGCCGCTCCACCTCCTGGGGCCGGTCGCCGATGGACAGGTAGGCCAGGATGTTGCCGATGTCGCCGAACTCGATCTGGATGTCGTACTCGTCCCGCAGGATGTCGTAGACCTCGATGCCCGCCAGACCGATGTCCAGGGTGTGGACGCTGAGCTTGGTGGTGTCAAAGTCGAACACCGAGTTGCCGTTGCACAGCTCCTTGCCAAAGGCGTAGTAGCCGCCCACGGCGTTGATCTCC
>ERZ1673703.428-NODE-428-length-50586-cov-72.526607_pt1 | contig 50586 bp, 82 predicted proteins | sample MGYA00580233_ERZ1673703 | MGnify/ENA primary metagenome ERZ1673703 (study PRJEB41218, sample SAMN15661748) | gut metagenome | host: Homo sapiens | place: Canada: London | collected 2015-08-20/2019-03-30 | study: EMG produced TPA metagenomics assembly of... | reverse complement strand
TGTCCTAAGATTAAGACCATTCACTGCCACAACTTTATATTTCTTAGCATACTTCTTATCTTTACTTCTTGCCGGCTCTGTTGGATTCTTAGAAGCTGTTATCGTATTGTTTGGCTTAGCCTTTACATTCTTGATCTCTTTCTTATTATCCCACGTTTCCTTGAACTTTTCAGGTGTACCATACTTTGCTTTCAATTGTGTAGCTGTACTTCCCCAATCCGGTAACTGGAAATGTGGAAGATCTTTAATTGACTTCCAATCTCCTCCCCATTCAAGACCGAGCTTCTTACCAATAGCTCCTACTTTGTTGAACAATCCTGTTGCATTGTTAAATGCATCATCTTTTACACTTCCATCTTTATCAACATCCATTACAAGAAATACATCAAAGGCAATGTACCACTGATGCATTGACTTGTAGTCAGTCCCTTTTGCTTTGGTAACAATCGGACCAGGAACACCATTTCTACCCTTTGCATACAATGCATTTTGTTCGGCAACTGTTCTTACACACTCACCAATTTTAATCTTAATTCCTGATTTCAAACACTCCTTCTGCAGCTTTACAGCTTTCTTCTTCAACTCAGGATGTAACTGTGATACATTACGCATTTTCTTCCACCTCCGGAATACCTGCTACACTTGTTAAAATACTTACAATACCAGAGATAATAGCACCACTTGCTACCACTCTCCAGTCAACACTTTCAATCATTGTAGCCGCTCCAATAATACCAATAGCAGTTTGTGCCATTGTCTTAATAGCTCTTACTGTTGCAGCTTTTACCCATTTAGTTGTGTTTACATTTGGATTAAATACATTATTCTTCATCATTTCTTTCCTCCTTAAAATACTTTTTAAGATCATTTGTTACTTTTGTCCAATCTTCTTTGAACGTACGGATAAAGTCTCCCTTACATGAAAACTTACTTTTCAGGTCTATATCACCTTCCATTTACACCACTTCCATTCTTGCTATTATTCTTTCTTTCTTTTACATCAGCAACAGTAACATCATCCAATGCATACCATATTGCTGAGAAAGTATGTGGATCGATATTGAACTCATCATAAATCATATTGCCACTACTATCCTCGGCATATACAAGATCTTTAAGCTCTCTTATTGCATTCTTACATTTTGGACTACATATGATCTTCTTAAATCGTTTTACTTTCTTTATTTGTTCAAGCCTTGTAATCTTATGGCACTTTGTAAATCCGAAACCTTCATCGTGAAAATATTTGATTGATCCCGGCTGAGCACAATCAGCTTTAACTATCCAATTCTTACTATCAGGATTCCACTCTTCTAACTTCTCTACTGTTTGCTTGTCCGTTAAGTGATTCCTATACCATTCATCATAAATATACAATATACTATTCTTAGTATCTACTGCAACTCTTACTAAAGCATTATATGATGTTTCAAAACCAAAGTCAAAGCCATTCCTTTTAATAGGTGCCGTAAGGACTGCTCTTTTGAACTCCTTCGGATCATCTGCAATAACAAATTGAGGAAGGACTCTCCGGCCATTGATACCGAACTTACCTTCCCTTGCTACTCTATATAAATCTGGATCATATGTCTTAAGCTCTTCCAGCTTAGCTATATAGTCCAATGTTAAGAATGAATTATCTTCTGGAACACTATGATGATAATATACACCATTTGGATTATCCGTAATTATCCTTCGCTTATAGAACTCTTCCTCGTTCTGAACTACAACCAACTTTTCTTCACCATTAGTATCTGCTTCCTTATGTTCAAAGAAATGTGTGTATATCCAATTTTGTTTATCAACCGGATTGGTCGTCAATAAGTAGTAGATCTTTAAGAATGGATTTCTAAGTCTTAGCTTCAACTCCTTATAAGCACTATACTTAACTTCTGATGCTTCCTCCATCCAGACAATAGACACATTGTTAATTGACTTCACTTTTGTTGGCTTGTCCATACCTTTGAATACTATCCTTGAGCCATTTGGAAACATGAACTGTAATGGCGACTTAGAAGCAATCACATACTTTTCCCTGCTTGACTTACTTTTGTCCTCTGTTACAATTCCCATACCATCTAGGATCTCATATATTAAGTCATAACAGGATTCTTTGATCTGTTCGTATGTATCTCTTACTACTAATGCTTTTCGCTTTTCACTTAATAACTTAAGAATTAGCTTTGTTGCTGTCTCATAAGATTTACTACTACCATAAGAACCTACCAACAAATACTCTTGATGATCCCAATCTGTTACATAATCCATAAAGTGCTCATTGACTGTTAGCTTTATTTCTTGTTCTATATTCAATTTTCTCACTTCCTTTTACTTGTATTATCCCTTCTTTCTTTTGCTTTATTCTAAGGATTTATAACTGGGCATATTGGATTCGAACCAACGATCCAGGAGTCAAAATCCTGTGCCTTAACCACTTGGCTAATGCCCATTAAATAACCGGTATGTAGGGGAAATTTGATTTTGGAGTTTACTATACAATAGCAATAACAAGTGAATACGAAATAACATACCGGTTAATGGATGCAATAGGAATCGAACCTATATCTTCTACGCGTACTGAAATTCTACCATTGAACTATACATCCTACTTACTAATCAGGTTTTACCAATGTAATCTTAATACTTTTCTTTGTATCAGTACCTACATCTACTTGTTGTTGATCTCTCCATCCTAACTGCTTCAGACTAAATATTGCTAACGTTGAATTGATCTTACCTTTTAAGCCTAGTCTTTCTAACATGTACTCCTTAGCATTAACCAGATTTTTTATAGAAGTATCGAGTCTTTCATCTTTCTGCTCTAATAATCTGCCATTTAATATCTTACATACATATTCATAAGACCATCCTTTTTTAACAAATACCTCTTTTAATATAGGTACTTCTTTTTGCTTAACGCATTGTGCTGTATAACTATCTAATGCTCTGCATATTTCATCTACATTATACTTATATTCTCCTTTTCTTGGCATTTTACATTCTCCTCTCTTCTTGTTTATTTCAGTACATCTTATACATTAAAGAGGGTTATATAATTTTATTTTATTTCTCTTTCAAAAATAGCCATAGCATCCCTCAACCCTTGATTGTATGCTTGCGCAATTTTATATTCTTCTGATTCTTTGATGCCTTTAATAGTTGTATCTAACATTTTCATTGACATAAATATTTCTTTTTTAATTTGATTTATCTTATCCATATTTATCTCCACTAAAAATAAATCATATATCCTACCATACAGGATAATAATTTCCTTTGCCATCTTTTATCCAATAACCAGTACTCCATGTATTTGTTAATGGATCATATACTTTATTACCTTTTATCATATCTACTTTCCTTTATTTGTTACTTAACTTCTGCAGTATAAGATTTTGAACATCTTTTGATTTCATATTGTACATTCCATCAACATTGTATCTTATATATCTTGCATAAGCTGACAATTTACCTTTATTACAATCATAAGGATTCTTTTCCATTGCTTGCTGTAATGTCATTTTCTCAATCCTCCAATTATTAGCTCAAACAATTCACATATTCTTGACCTTAATACGTACAATCTAAAGCTTAAAGTTTCCTCCAATTGCATAAGGTAAAGTATCTTTCCTAAAGGACTTAATGTATATTAGAACTGTAAATCGTTTTGTTTGATATATTGCCATATTAGATCTTTCTTACTTTTCATTATTCTTTACCTCAACTAACAATCTCATTGTAATATTATTCTATTCATTTTAAACTACTTAAGAAATCTAATACATCATCAGGAAAAACAGAGCTATCTGTTTTACTTTTTAGCTCCTCATATGATTGTTCAATCTGTTGTAACTTCTCAAGCCATTGTACAAGCTGCTCGTGTTCATCTGCACACATTCTGCATCTTATCATTCTTTCCCCACCGTCATTCCAAACTGTAGGATTTTTTTCATAGAAATATTGAGTTTTTCTATTTTTAGTTACAATTTCTTTTGCATGTTTAATTGCTTCTTCTAAAGTCATTTGATTTCTCCTTACATATGTTTAGCCATTTTACCCAATACTGCTCTTTTACGTTGTACTTTTCTATGCATTGGTTTGTGATGCATTTTTCTCCAGTTGTTTACTATAAAGTTTGACATATTACCTTTGCTTCTCTCAACATTAAAGTAAACTTTAACATCATTTACTGATTTAAGATTTAATTTTGACATTTATTTATTCTCCTTAGCATTCAATGTTCTTCTTTGCCTTGATCTTTTGCTTACAACTTCAATTGTAGCTTTGTTTTCAAAGCATATCAACCAATTATTTGGATTAAGACCAAACTTTTGCAATATGTTTCTTTGTCTTTCATTAGGTTCTATTATTATACAATCACCTACTTTCCATTGATGTTTATTACTTGACATTATTCACATCTATCCATTTTGTAACAAACTTATATAGTCCACAACATGAGGTAGGGTTCCTCCTTACATAAAAACGTTATTATTGTTTATAAGTTATACCAAGTTGGACAATTATTCATAATATTTTAATTGATCTAATTGTTCCTGCTCATCTATTAGCATTTTATGGAAGTCATTATTTACTTCCTTCTTTTTCTTATTCTTATTTTGTTTTACATATGTTTCTTTAAATTTTCTATTTGAACTTATTTGTTCACTTGCTAATAATCTCATTTAACTTAACTACTCCATTTATTTATGAATGAATGAAAGATCTTTGATCATCTGTAACATCAACCAACTTTTTATTCCATCTTACATAGAACTTCTTTCCATCAGTTAACACTGTTCTATAGACATCATATCCATTTTGCTTTCCTACACATGTTTTGAATTGAGTTCTTTTCATCTTTTTTGCCCTCCTAAGCATTTGCTTTATTTATTTTATGATTATATTATATAACAAAAACCATAAAAAGTAAACATTTTTACTTAAATTTATTAAAGTTTTTCAAATTGACTTTTCAAATTAAGCCTTTTAAAGCACTTTTTATGGTTTTGTATATATTTTATAAGCCTATCAATAAAAATCATTTCTGAGGCATTCTAATGAATCACATTGGTATTTTATTTTATGAGATAAAACAAATAAATAATACATACAGTTATAAATGTTATATCAAATATTCGTTTTACCTTTTCTAAATCAAACTTCATAGCATTCCTTTCCTTTCAAAGTATTCCTGTAAATCGGATAAATAATTAAGAGCTTCATACATATCCTCCGGCTTCATAAGTACCTTATTTGTAGATTTTTCATATCTTACAAGTGGCTTTCTCATAACTGGAATGTTATTGTATTTATTATGTACGTATTGATCAACAAAAATAAGTATTGCAATAACAAAGTTAATAATTATCTGAATTGCTATTAGTTCTTTGCCATAGACAAATATGCCAATAATAGGATTGACTGCAAACAAGATCATGTAAATTGTTTGCAGATTGTTTATCAGTTTTCTTTTTGTCCTTTTATATATCAAACTAAATCTTCTAATCATTTTTGCCTCCACTAATTTTTTCTTTTATAAATCTTTTTTTCTCTTTAATCATATCATCTTCACGTCTGAAATATGCCTGCAACTTGCACCAATCACATTTTATTTCTTCCTTCATCAGAAAGCTTCCATTTAATTCCCTGCAAATACCACAATGTCTATTCTTAATATCTTCTTTATTAAGTTTTGCAAACAATGTTACTGTATATAAGTAAACACCAGATTCATCATCGTATCCTTTTTCTATCGTATATGTAACGTTATTGTTTATTTGCTGATCAGACACTACATTCTGTGCTAACCATCCACAAGCTTTTAAGTACGTATCTTTAGATTTGTTACCTCGAAAAACTTTCTGATACAATTTTGACGCATATATTTCCATCTTTACTTCTCCTTATATGCTTTAATTGCTTCCCTTGCTTTAAGGTCTGCAAGCTCATTTAATGAATTTCCGTCATGTCCTTTTACTTTAGAAAACTTAACAGAAAAATTATTTTCCTTTAAACTTTCCAGCATAATAAGTATTCCTTCCCATTGTGATTTATATTTAATCTCATCACCTGAAAGTCCTACCCAATTATTTGCTTTCCATGTATCTACATATTTTTTTACTCCATTTAAAACATACATAGAATCTGTGATTATTTCTATGTCTTTTAAATGCTTTCTTACTGCATATTCTAATGCATTCAAGACCGCCATTAGTTCCATTTGATTATTTGTCGTGCCTTTTTTTGACCCTGATTTTAACTTTATTCCTTGATGATCTGCAATTACTATTGCCCAACCACCAATGTCTTTTTCTTTATTCCAAGAACCATCTGTATAAATCCTATATCTCATATTTCCTCCATATATTCAAATAACCACCAACCATAGCTTTCTTTCTACAGTTGGTGGTTTTCCTTACCTATCTATGATCGGAGGATTCATTGGGAATATTAAATGTCCCACTCATCTTCATCCTCATCTTCATCATCTTCCGGCTCAGCTTTCTTTGCAGGCTTTTTTGCAGGTGCCTTCTTTGCAGGTTTCTTCTTTGAAGCAGGCTTCTCATCCTCTTCCTCATCATCCCAGTCATCGTCTTCTGCTTCAGCCTCTTCCTCAGCCTTCTTTAATGCATCCTTGTAATACTTTGCTGACTTCTTAGGTGCAACCTTAAGACCTGCTTTCTTGCATTTCTTGTAAAGTGCTACAGGATCATCCTCTTCATCTTCTGTTTCTTCAGCTTCATCGTTCTTTGCAGGCTTCTTAGCCACTTTCTTTGCTGGTTTCTTAACTTCCTCTTCATCAGCTGCATCATCATCAATCTCTTCATCAGCATCCTGATCGGAAGCTCCATCCTTTAACACTGACTCAATCTTTCTTGCTGTAATATGTGACGGTACTGCACCGATGATCTTAGCTGCACCTACATTCTTACCGATTTCTGCCAATGCTACTGCTGTAAGTGGGAATCTTCTTCCAATATCCTGGATTGCTACCTTATCTCCTTCTGTGATCTTTGCTAATGCCTGTGATAATGTCCAATTTGTTGCCATAATTTTTCTCCTTTTCTTTGCTTGTATGACTTTGCATACATTGTTTTTTGTTGTTTTACTTTTGCTTTCTAGCAATTTATTTATTTTAAATCAAACAATAAATGTCTGATTAGTTGGCTTATTAAAATCCTAATTGCTGTCTTGCTGCCATTGCATATTTTAAACCAAATTGTCGTCCATTTGAGAAGTCTCTACTTAACTCCATTCGCCATAATCAAAACTTACACCATATTCATTATCTTTAATGTGTATCATATCTCCATACGCATTATATAAAGCAATGGCATCTTCAAATTTATCATATCCATGCTCGTTATATCCGTCTGTATCTCCTGCGAATAAATGACCTTCATACCATACCGTATATCTTTCAGTCTGTTCATATTCATCAACTTCATTTCCAAATACATCAGTATAAAACCCTACAACTTTATTTGTACTAATCATTTCTTTATCCTCCTGGATGTTTGTGTTTTATTTGTTTTGATGGTTTAATTATATTACAATTTCTGGAAAAGTAAATAGGTTTTTTAAAAATTTTTCAACTTTTTTCAAAAATATTTAATTTTCCCATTCTTCTTCATCACTTTTTTCATTTTCATATTTGTTAATTGCATCATTGATTGCATCCCGAAGATTGTAAAGCTCATCAATACTTGCAACATGGATTCCATTTTTAAGGAATACCCTTGTCATCCTTTTACCTTCTTCTACTTCAATCTGCTGGGCTAAAGTAAATCCACATTGAATATTTTCCTTTGTGTCCTGATTCTCTTTAACACATTCAGAAATAACCAAACGTCTTTTATCTGCAATCTGAGCATTTGACAATTCTAAATACTTCATCTTGGCTGCCATTACTCTTCCTCACTTTCATCATCTTCCTCTTCAATGTCTGCTGTAAACATTACTGCAAATTCATCCTTTGTAATAAGATCATTCATCTTGTCAATATCTACAAAATCATTTAAGCTGTTGAACTTCAAAATACTTTCTCCGTCACCATCAAAAGCAACATTTTTGATTCTAAATGAACCAATCTTAAATGGCTTTTCTGCTCCCATTTTAATCTGAATAATAACATCATTATTCAACATCTGCAATAACTGCACAGAACTTGTAAGCTGTGAATATTTACCACTAAGTGTAAGGTTTACACTTCCATTTGCTGATACATTATGACCTTTATATGCATACATTCCTTTTACTTTTGCTTTCATTATAATGCACTCCTTTTCTTATTATACTTTTTGCTTTGTTGTTTATGGAACATTTCTCTCGAATCACCTGATGATTTTACAGACTTATGAGATATTGTCCTGAGGTCCTCAGATGCATCTAAATCAATTCCTAATTGTTCCAACCTATTTTCATTTATTGAACCAGTTAAAATGTATTCTGAAGCATCTGGTAAATCATCAGGTTTAATCATCAACCATACTTCACCTGTATTTAAGAATTGAATTACAAATACTGGAATCTTATGTTCAATCATTGCATTCTTTTCTAAAGTTCTAATGTCCTTCTGATTTACTTTAATTGACTGTGCATCTGTACTTTTTAACTGACAAATAACATAATCATTCTGTCCATCTTCCTTTTCAATCCAACCTGATCCACTATTCTTCGTAGGTTTAAGACCAAGCGACTTCATAACTTCTTGTTCGTTTTTGCGATAGAACTTGAAGCTACGTGGCTGATTATTCCCCATTTGAACTATCCTCCTTGATTGAATTAGTAGCCTCTTTACATTCATCACATTGTGGGCACATTAAACAATCAACACTTCCATCAAATGCACCAAATACGTTACATCCTTTTTGCTTAGCCTCTTTCTTTTCTTTTGTTGCTTCCTCACATTCTTGATGCCTTGGACATATTTTACATACATGATTACGTTTATCAATATTTCCAAAATTCAAACACTCACGCTTAACAACCTTTGGCTTTGACAACCACTTTAAAAACGAATCATTGCATTCTTTACACAAATCATAATCGTCAAGCTCTTTATATGTTTCATCTACAAGTAATACGTTCCTTAGTAGAATATTCATATATCTGTTTGGTACTTTATAACCTGCATCAATGTTGTATGGGTCAAAAAACTTACCACATCTATCACACTTCCTTGCAATTCCCATTTCTCTTTACCTCCGTATGTTCTTGTTTGGATTTTTTAACTTTCCCTGATAATTTACTTGTGCTTTTAATGTCTTTCTAAACATCATTTCCATGCAATCAAAACACAAATGAATTAAATCATTTCCGATCATCATGTCGTAAAATTCTTTATTTTCATTTGTGCTTGATTTACCACAACCTGTACAAATATCATTTTGTTTGTTGTTTACTCTGATCTTTATTGCTTCTTTCATGTTATCACCTTTCTATGTATTAAACAGATTGGCTGCAATTAAGCAGCCATCTGAATATCTTTCAATGCTTCTGTATATTTGTCATAACCTACAACATTGAATGTGTTGATTGTATCTTTGTCCATTCCTTTGAATACTGAGATTGTAAGGATTGTCTTAAGATCCATACCAGCATCTTCGAGTTTTGTTACCATTGTAATACATCTGTATGAGAATGTTGCCCTTATTCCATTGTTGTTTGCAATTGATCTTAAACTGTGAACAAAATCAACCAGTTCTTTGTTTCCATTTGAAATTGACATTTCAATATTTTCTGAATAATCAAATTCAATAATTGCAAATCTATCAAGTGTTGCCTGATCAAGAACCATTCTTCCTGAATATAATTCATCCGAACCAGATCCTACTGTGTTTCCTGCAGCTACAAAATGTACTTTGTCAATATCAACTCTTCCACAAGGGAATTCGAAATATCCATTTGCAATTGCTGCATTCAGGAGAACCAAAACTTCTGGAATTGAAGCATCCATCTCATCTAAGAAAAATATGCAATCATTTTCATCTGTACATGCTTTATAGAATTCAGTGTCATGGAATTTTCCACCTGCATCAATAAAACCTGTAAGTTTATATTCTTGCTGAACTGAATTACTGAAGTAAAAATTCCAACCAAGTTCCTTTGCAATTTGTTCAACTGTAAAGTTTTTACCTGATCCTGCAGGACCTGCAAGATAAATTGGAATATTGCATTCTAAGCATGTTTTGATTTGATCATATTTTTCATGTTTTACTTCTTTGTTGTCATTCTTAACATTTACTGTTTTCTTTTCTAAAGGTTTTACTTCCTTTATTCTTTTAGAACCAATATACGTTGATGTTTTCTTAATTCCTTTCGTTTCATAAATTACTTTCTGATCCATAACATCCATTGTTGTAAGATCAAAAAATACTTTAACACCAGAAAATACAAATGAATAAATTTTACCATGAAATTCTTTTTCTTTGTATGTTCTTCTTGTATAAATGTTCTCATCATTTTCAAACATTACATCAACATAAAACTTTTTCTCAGGATTTTTAACAATAGACTTAATATTTAACATAACCAATATCTCCTTCCTTATTCTTTAAGATTTATTTATTATTTATTCTTTAAGATTTATTTATTATTTATTATTTATTATTTATTATTTAATTGATTATGTTATTATTATATACCGTTTTACTGAATTTGTAAATAGGTTTTGCAAAATTTGTTAAAAAATTTTTATGCATATGCAGAACCTATCTACAACAATCTAGAGCAATTATTTGATTAAATCATCCAATGTTAACGTATCTTTGCCTAAGTATAATGCTTCTGCAAAATATTCATTGTCATTTTTATTGTTTTTAATAATATCATTAAATGTTATGCATTTTACAGGAAATCCATAAGATTTATTAAATTGTTTTGTTGTGCATTCAAATGTTTCCACCCATTTAAAAAGAATACGTCTTAAATAACTAGGATGAACCATTGGAAAACTTATTTTTGAAAGATTGAGACGTTCACTTGCATTTTTAATTCTTACTTTATTACAAAGAATTATGTTTTCATTTTTTGACTTTGTAATAAACGTAACATTAAAAATAACTCTATATCCTTGTTTTTCCAAGCTGTTAACAAGCTGAAGTACTTTTATAGATTCTTCTTCTATTTTTTGTTTTGGTACTTTATATGAATATGATATATTCTTTGTAATTGTAACTACCTTTTGTTTTTTTGTAATTACTTTTTGATTGATCATATTTGTAGGAATACCTTGTAAGTATCTAGGAACTGAACATTGGAAGCCGGCTACATCATAAGTATTTTTAACAGATCTTTCTTTTAATGTTTTAAGCTTTAACATTTCATTAAGTTTTTCTGATTCTTCTGTCCAACCATATAATAATAAGTTTTCTGCTTCTTTATAGTTATTTGTACCAGTAAATATATAATGTCCTGTTTCTGAACTTTTACTTGTTATTTCTGGATTTTGTGGTCTTGAATTGATTGTCTGAACAAATTCTGAAATAGAATTATATTCCTCCATATAGATTTTATAACCATTTGAATTGATTTTAGATAATTTCATTTGCTTTGCTCCTTTTCTAAGTATTTGTTTGATTTACTATAATCATTATAATACAGAATTATACAAAAGTAAATAGGCTATTTTAAGAAATTCTTATATATCTGTGAGGTCACAGGATGACGAATAAGGAACTTTAATATGATGGCTTAATATTTTATTGGCTATAAAATAAAAAGACCTTAGAACTTAATCTAAGGCCTCTATGATATAAATATATTTATTTTATATGACATCTTTGTGGTGTATTGTTTGATCTTCTACTTACTTTAGGACGATCAAGATGTTTTAATGCTTTTATAGTATTTTCTTCTTTTTTTATTTTTTCTTTAATTATTTTATTTTTTGCAACTTCTTCAAGATAAGCTTCACATATTGTATGGCATCCAATTATACGATCTTTACAATCCATGCATACTGATTTACTGTTACCTAAATGACCGTAACTTCCCAAGTTAATGTTCCTCCTTTAATAAGTTGTGATTTCCTACAAAGTAAAATTTACCGATACCAATAGAATCAGCAATATTGTCATTGTAAGTAAATCTTTCTCCGTTCTTTTCTATTACTCCTTTCTTTTTTCTTCCAGCATCTGCTTTAACTTTACTTTTATATCCTTGCTTTATACACCATAATATTGTAGGCCATTTCTTAGGATCAAAACCATATTTGTTTGCTTTTTCCTTAGATGTACCTATTGATGCTGATTTCCATGCTCTTGTATCGACAGAATAAACTGAAATATTATAAATAGAAGCTGTATCTACAATCATAGCATTTAAAGCACCAATTGACTTAATATAGTCAATATTTATGAATCCTTGTGATTGTAAGCGAATACGTTCAATAATACATATTATTTGGCATTCTTCTTTTATTGATTCATATGCTAACTTTTTTGCATTTAATTTGCCAAATACATTTAAGAGTCTTGCTCTTAATGTTTTTCTTTTTATTGTGTTATTTTCAAGATTTTGTGTGAAACAATCAGTTGCTTGTTTTAACTTTCCATCAAACCATACTGAAATACCAGTATCTTTGTATGACTGATCTATTCCTATTACTATTATATGCATTTTATTATACACCTTTCTGAGCTCATATTTGACATTCTGAGGACTTTTACTTGGATGCATACATATTTTATTGTCACAATCTAAACAATCCAAATAAAGTACAACAGAATGATTTATAGGACATATTCTACTCATATGGCTTTATCTTCCATAATTTAGCAAATTCCTTTGTTATCATTACGACACATTTTTCTTTATAATCATATAAGCAAATTGGATGTGTATACTTTTCTATGCCTTTACTTTTACCTAAGAATTTGAATTTGCGTTTTTTGTTATTGTATGGATTTATTCCTACAACAATCTGTCCTTTACTTACTTTCATAGTCTAATCCTTCCAAAACCAACATCCCAGCATGCATTCCTCATATTGCAATCCATAGCTTTTTTACAATCACATGACTTACAATCCTTGCATCTTGGAACCATCTTATGTTCCTGAAGAAGCTTTTCTTTTCTATATTTAACCTCTTCCATACGATCAATATACTGTGAAAGAAAATCTTCATCATAATCATAAATGAATAATTTAAAATCCTGATCATTTTTTGAATCACAAAGAACAAATCCTTTCGTATAGTCTTTACCATTCCATGTTCCTTTTTTCATTGCTTCTTGAATACATAAAAACATGTAAAGCTGCAATTGTTTCTTTGCACTTAGATGTTCAGTCATCTTCTTAAAACTAAATGAATTAACAGACTTAATCTCTCCTACCATTACACCATCAAAAAACTCTGGTATTCTACAAACAATGTCTGGCGTATATGATACTTCATATTCAGTATTAAATCTTGTCCGGTCCATTGTTTTTGCTTTACCATATCCTGCACGAATCAACAGTCTTTGCCACTTTTCATGAATTGCATTTCCTTCTTCAAAAATTCTTAATAATCCTATAGAAGTGTTTTCTTTTTGAACTTGCTTATATAATAAGCTAAGAACCTCCTGCCTTGTACACCATACTTTATCACCAACAATCAATGATGAAGCATGTAAACCTACACGTTCCTGTGATTCAAGGCCTCTCGTCATCACCTGATGTATGAACTTTGTTTCTTCTTCGATATTATGCTCTGTATAGAACATTTTATTAAATATCTTTTCCAATTGTGCTGCATCTGAACTTTGAATTTTTGTTCCATTCTTTACAGCATTACTTTTAATTTCATCAATAATTCCCAACTTCTTCTCTCCTTAAATATTATAATAGCCGGGAATTTCACCCGGCTTTATTTTTTACTTTATCTCTATTGCTATTGAAAAGCGATTGAGTCTTGTAAAGTAGTCCAATAAGTAAACACCATTATGACATACCTTTAAGATTCTTGCTCCTTCACTCTTCGCAACTTTCTTTGCTAACTTCTTTGCTTCCGGAATCATTATTGCTCCATCAACAATATTCATTCTTACTTCATTTTCGTTGATTCTTGTAAGTGTATAGTTCATGTTTTTGTCCTCCTGAACATTTAGTTTATTTATTTGTTGATATTATAATAACACATATCTACTCATTTGTAAATAGGTTTTTGCAACTTTTTGCATTTTTTACAGAAATAATTCCTGCATTCTTAATCATTCTTTCACAGATAGGACATGGAGTAGCATCTTCTATATCGAACCAACAACTTTGGCTAAAGTCTACCTTCTCTTCACCAGCTAAATACATTGTTGCACCAATCATTTCATTTCTACTAGTTGACAACATAGCATTTTGTTCTGCATGAACTGAATGACAATCAGAATAATCACCACTATTATGTGGAACATTTAGTCTTTTGCATTTACCTAAATCGCAACAGTTTTCTTCTCCTCTTGGTGATCCATTATAGCCTGTAGCAATGATCTCATCATTCTTTACAATAACACAACCATAATGTCTTTTTAAGCACGTACTTCTTCTTGATACTGCTAATGCAATTCCTAAGTAATATTCATCTTTGCTTATTCTTTTCATTTTCTTCTCCCTGATATTTCGTTTCACATTTGCATGTTCCTTCATCTGGGCACATTCCGCATCTTGCTGTATCTTCATGCTTTCCAAAGCACAATAATTTATATTCCATTATTCCCAGCCTTCCATAAACTTATCATTTTTAACCAACTTATCAATTAAGGTTTGTTTTTCAACATATTTTACAGAACTAATTTTAATCCCTCTTTCTTTGCACAATTTAACAAGCTCTTCTTTTGTCATTGCATTATAGTCATAATCACAAGACAAATCTTTATTGTCAATGTGATTATCATCTTCTTCGACAGACTCTTCCGCATCTGCACCGGAAATATCAGCACGCGAACCTGCTATCTCATCATCGTCCTTCCATTCCACCTCTATTGCATCACATTTACAATCTGCAAATCTACTTCTGACTGCTACTTTCTTCTGTTCACTCGTTTTTGTATCTTCTGCATCATCATCACTTTCAACACAACAACCATTGCATTCATCTGCACGCTCTTCTGCAATCTTAATTTCGTTTTTTGCTGGAAATCTTTCATGCATTAGCATCTGACATCCACAACGTGGGCAATCAAATGCATCATATAATTGATCTTTAACTCCAAAAGATTTTTGTAATGTGCTTGCTTTAATAAGCACTTCATATCTGTTCTATTTTCTTAACTAAACCTGTTTGCCACATACATTACATTTAATCATTCTACAACTCCTCCTTCACAACTTCTAAATGCTGTACTTCTAAATACTGTTCTTTCCAATCAAATACATTATTTAAGTCGTACGAACCAAAACCAATATTGTCATAATCTTTACCAATCTCATGGTAAAGTATCTCAAAATACGGCTTTTCCTTTGTTCCTGTAACAACGATCATCGCTTTATCAACTTTTGTTCTTTCTGTATCAGTTGTTGTTATTGACTCTCCCATTTTTCTTTTCCTCCCTATTTTTATTATCCAAATGACTTCCTGCTGCCCAGTATTTACATTTTATTTTTAAGCAATGTTCCATTGAACTACTACTACAGTTAGAACACCTCTTTGCATTACTACTCATGCCTACTCCTCTAAATACAATGCCTTTGCGGCTTCTCGTAATTTATTGCCATCTTTATCTGACAACTGTTCCATTGCCATGCTGCCAAGCTTATCTGCTATATTCAAAATATAGTCATATGCTTCTTGCTTGCTCATTATTTACCCTCCATTATTTTTGTTGTATTTTCATTTCTAAGATTATTTACGAACATACTTCTTTAGGCTTCGCAAACTTTTTGGATTTCCAAGGTTGCTAATGCAATAATTATTTTATCAATAAGCTTATTCATCTTCATCCTCCATAAATTCTTTTGGAACTCTCTTGCCAAACTTTGCTGCTTCTGCAACCATCAATTCTTTTCTAATCTTTTGGACATCATCAAATGAAACAAATCCTCGATCGAAGAAAAGCGGAATCTCGCATTCACCCATTGGGTTGCATACTTTTGACTTGACCACTTTGCATTTCATAATCAATCCAACTTTCTTGTTCGTAGCACTATTTCTTGGATCTTTATTTGGAATCTCAATCCATGCTCTTCTTGCTACCTGAATGCGAAGTGAACAAGCATGCTTTAACTTCCTACCTCCTGGAGTATCAGTCTTTTCACCAAACAACATTGCATTCATCTTATCTCTTACCTGATTAACAAATATCAATGTTGTTCCTGTGATTTCAATAATCTCTTCTACAGTTGGAAGATACTTATTCATCAATCTCGCTGTGCCGCCGATTCTCTGTTCTTCAATGGAATCTTTCTCGGCAGACTTTAATACTTTTTCAGCATCTTCCTTTGGAACCATACTTGGTACTGAATCAATACCTATCAACGGAATACCAGCCTTTGCAAACTGTATTGTTTTATTGAATGCATCTTCGCCGTACTTGGCACGATAAATCAGCATTTGTTTTGGTCTATTGCCAAATACCTTTGCACGTTCTGCATCAAATGTTCCTTCGATTGGAACATCCAGACATAACTGATGAAGCCCACACAAATGATAAAGTAAAGTCGTTTTGCCTGAGCTTTCTGGACCAAATATCTCAACAACTCTTCCTTCAGGCATACCACCACCGATAATTGCATCAAAATCTTCAATCCCTGTACTCCACCTCTTAATCTTAAGATTTGCATTTTTACTGCCTATGGTGTATATTGTTCCTTCACCATTCTTTTTGTTAATATCATTGCATAATTTAATGATCATTTCTTTATTTGTCTTTGCCACTTTTTTCCTCCATTCTAACTAACCTGTAGTTACTTTTGTTTCCTTAATGTTTCACATGCACCATTGACTATTTCGATAAGATTTCTTTCTAGTGCATTAACATCTATATCATTTCCTGACATATGATAACTAACTTCACATCTAATGCTATTCCCAATGTTGTTATGAAGATCAATTAACGTTAAAATTTGTCTTTGATTAAGTTTCTTACTCATTCTTTTTTCTCCTTAAAATTATTTCACATTAGTAATTTCAGCAACAATCTTGCCATCGTTGATCTCATATTCTGTTCCTGAACGTTTGGCTGTAATTGCCAACATATTTACTGGCATTCTATTTAATACTTCTAAATGCATTTGATCTCGGTCAATCATTTTATCTATTCCAATAGCCATACTTTTAACAACTCCTTTCATAATATTTATTTACTACTTTACACCATTCCTTATCAGTTATTCCTCCACAATCATACTTTTCTTGTAAATTATAAAAGCATTGTAAAAAGTATCTATCATTATGCCAACCTGGAAATGGTCTGCTTGTAAACCTATCACATTTATAATACTTTTCAAATTTACTGCGATCTACTTTATAACCTCTTCTAAGCATTTCATTTGATACAAGAATTGAATAACTATAAAAATCAGAAATGTCATAATCTAAAATTTTATTTACCAACAAGTGATTTGGTGTACCGTTTGCATAGATATTTCTTGCTATGCAACAGCATTCTCTCCATTGTGATAATAGCTGCTGCCTTGGTAAAACCTCTAACAAATCAATATGCCAAAGTCTCATTTATAATTCACCTCCTAACTCATCTGTAATTTTTGACTTGATTCCTACAAGTCTTAATTCTTCTTGACGAATCTGAGCTTCAATATATGAATCATAAACTACTTTACCATGCTTCCAACTTCTACCAACCTTTACTAATAATCTGTACTTCATATACGTTTATCCTCCTAAATGTTTGTGTTTTATTTGTTAATATTTTTTTCAACAATCTTTGCACATTCTTCAAAGGTCATACCGTTTGATACCATTGTCATTGCTAACTGCTGTAATTTTTCAAATGTTTCTTTATCTAAGTTTAAGTTTAATAAGTATTTGTTAAAATCTGTTCTTGTCATAATCATTTATCCTCCTAGATGTTTGTTTGTATTCCTTTTGATAATTCTATTATACCACTTTCTTCGCATTTGTAAATAGTTTTTTATGAATTTCTTAAACTTTTTTCAACTTCTTGTAATGTTTCTGTTAATTCACCAGCATCGCATGAACATTCGAATATTCCTTCGACATATATTTCATAATGTTCGTCCCACTCATCATAACTTATTCTTTCATTATAATATTTCATACGTATCCTCCTAAACCTTTAGAATGCCTCAAGAATGATTTTATATTTTGACTTATGAAAATATTAAGCAGATTATATTAAATCAATCCTAAAGCATTCTATAAATTCTAATTGGCCCTTGAATAAAGAGCACTATTGTACTTTGTTACTCTCTTAATATAAATCTTTTTATTAAATTCCAAAGCTCCTGCTTCTTTTAATAGTTCAACAACTCGTGATGTTACAGTCCTTGACTTACAACGATCGTAAAAATTATCGAATGAAGTAAATATTCCATGCTTTTTTCTTTCCTCAAGAATATATGAAGCTGCTTTTTCTCCAACTCCTTTAATCTCAGAAAGACCTTGCTGTAAACAATCCTCGCCTTCTACTTTTCTAAGTTTTGCTTTTTCTGAAGAATAATTAACATGAGGAAGAAATACAACAGATCCATCATTTACTGCTTTCGCGCAGAACTTATCATATTCTGAATCATTCTTTGCATATTTAAGCTTTGCAAACCAATAAGCACTTGGCTCATAAACCTTATAGAACATTTCCTCAACACTTATTAAAGAATATCCAACTCCATGTCCTTCATTGAATGTATATGAAATCATTTTTTCAAACAGATCTTCTGCAAAGCTTCTTTCATATCCATTACTTACAGCTCCATCAACAAACTTTCTTTTTAAGTTTTCCTTATTTTCATTATAAGCTTTTTGAGCGGATTCTGTCATATGTCCGCCTTTCATAAGTTTCATGATCTTGTCTGCATCTGTCCATTCAAGTCCTCCAATATTAACGCATATTCTTTGAACCTGCTCCTGATATATGATTGTGCCATAAGATTCTTTTGTATACTCCCAATACTCAGAAGATTTTGCTTCCTCAATGTTGTATTTATTTTCAGCATATAAATCTGGCTGCTTCAAACTTAATGGTCCCGGCCTATTCATTGATGATGCAGCTACAATATCCTCAAAACAATCGCAATGAATCTTTTCAAGAATATCTCTAGCTGTCTTCTTTTCAAACTGAAATATACCGTCACAATTGCCAAGTCTAAAGCTCTCAAGAATCTTTTTGTCCTTTACAGCTACATCGTAATCAACAGTTACTCCTGTGCTTTTTCTTAAATCACCAATTGACTCCATTGTTTTAAGTCCAAGAATGTCAAATTTGATAACATTAACCGTCTCAATATCTGTTAAATCATAATTTGTAAATACATCTCCATTCTTGTCAACTTTTAAAGCTACATAATCAAGTAATTCTCCACCAGTTATTGCTACGCCAGCAGCATGTGTTCCAATGAATCTTACTTTCTTATACAACTTACAAAAATGAATAAGAATATTGTCATACTTTTTATTTATTATTTTTGCTTCTGCAGATTCTGTTAAATTCTTCACATCCAAATTTTGATTTTCATCGACATTTGATTGAACAAATGATTTGATGTATTGAATTTCTGATTTGTTTCTTTTTACTTCCTCTTCATCTAAAGTTTTATCTGTCGGAAGTCCACATACTTTGAACAAATCATTCAAAAGATTGTCTACTTTATAAAGACCATACGAGCAAATTCTTGCAGCATGTCCTTCATACTTCTTACATAAGTATTCAATCACTTCATGTCGTCTTGACGTTTCGAAATCCAAATCAATATCTGGAAACTTCTTTTTATCTTTCCTTAAGAATCTTCTAAAATCAAGATTAAATAATAAACTATCTACTTCAGTGATTCCTATTGCATATGCTACTAAGCAGTTACAAACAGATCCTCTGCCTGGACCTACAATAATTCCTCTTTTCTTCGCCCAGTTAACATAGTCAGCAACGATAAGAAAATAATCTTCAAATCCATGATAATGAATTATATCAAATTCTTCCTTTACTCGCTTAATGTATTCTTTCTTGTATTTACCTCTTCTTTTAAGACCCTCGATAATTTTATTTTTTAAAACTTTTGTAGAATTATCACCCAACTTTGGTAACTTTAATGGCAATTGCTCAAGATAATTCTCTTCGCACTTTTCTTCAATCTCGTCAAGATTCTTTGCCATTTTATTTGCAAGCTTTTTGGCGAGCTCATCACCAAAATCATCTTTATGCATCTTGTAGAATCTCTTTTGCATCTCAAAAGGCTTTGGCATATATCGTTCAGCATATGTTGCTTCAATATCTGCAAAATTATGATTCGCAACTTCATGCATTTTCATGTATGTGTCAAAATCTTCTTTTCTACCTCTATGAGAATCCGAAGTTAAGATACATTTGATCTTTAACTTCTTTGCCAATTTAATCAACTGAACATTTACATATTCCTGTAGTCCATCCTCAGATACTTTATAAGGCTGAATCTCAATGTAAAGATCATCACAAAAAATATCTTTCAACTTTCTTAAGTATTTTTCTGCCAAATCATTCTTACCTGCAATTATACATTGCGATGAATAACTTGCTACGCATGCTGTTGTACAAATCAATCCTTCATGATATTTTTCCAGTAAATCAAAGTCCCATATTGGATTATAGTATTTCTGTTTTTCACCTTCAAATTGCAATCTGTTCATATTGCCATATCCTTTTAAGTTCTTAGCAATGACAATAAGATGAAATCCCCTAGTTTGCTGCTTCCATTTTGGCAAAAAGTAGCCTTCGACTCCTAATATAGATTTAATGCCTAAATCTTTACAAGCCATATACGTTTGAATCAATCCATTTGTATTTCCATGATTTGTCGTACATAAAGCATTATATCCATATTCTTTTGCTAAAGCAGCTAACTCTGTAGCTTTACCATACCCGTCAAATGTTGAATATTCATCATGCCTATGTAAATCAAACATTATTTTCCTCCTTATATCTTTCAATTGCTTTATCGAAATCTCTTTTATACATATGCAATGATCCAGCTATATGCGTATAACTTCCAATTTCCAATCCCAATTCCATTGCCATTCTTACTTGAATACAAGTAAACTGAAAAATATCATACGGAAATCCTAACCATAAGTCATTACTTCTCATATATGTTGTACAGTATAGTTTATTTTCTCTAATTAAAAATTGTAAGCAAATTGTACAGTTTAAATCTTTTGTAGGCTGTTCCAAAGTATTTTTTGGTACCTTAATGTGAATAATTGCCTGCCTACTATTTTTATCTTTAATAAGAAGTTCTTTACAATACTCATATTGATCAAATCCATATGCATCTTTAATTAAAAATCCATAATTGCTATTTACTGTCTTTCCATCATCTGACATTCTATCCCATGCTTTTGTATATTTTTGAATAGCTTTCAATTCTGGATTTCCTGACAAATACCAAAGCATTTCTCCTATTGCATATCTCATTGATAACTTTCTTATGCTATTAGTCATAATATTCTTTGTTGGATCTTCAATGACTGTTATTGCATTTATTATTTCTGCTGCAACCAATCCGTCTCTACTTTTTTTTGCCTTATTTTCATTTGATTTATTGCACGTTTTCATTTTTTCAAACCAGCTTAACCAAGCTTCATCCAATGTTTCTGATCTAACAATAATGTTATCAAACATATTCATTCTCCTTATTTATTGCAAAAGTTAATTATATTTTTAGCAAATTTATCTTTGTTACTTTTAATCTCTTTTCTTAAATCCAATATCCTATTTATTCTGCTTTCCTCACTGCAACAATTTATCATATAAATCATTTCATCATATGAACTTACTTCAATTGATTCATATAATCTATTTTTGTTATATTCAAAATCTAAAACTGGTAAACTCCAATTATTAACAGCTTCAATAAATCTTGGAGTAAACCAATAATTCTCTCTGTATTCCTTTCTACAAATAATTAAACTAAATTTAAACATTTTCATTAGTAATTGCAATGAACTATAGTCTATTCTTTCATCATTTAAGCTATCCTTTATAATAGAAAATGTTCCTTTTTTCATTTCATTGTCTTTTCTAAGATACTCTTTTATCTTATCCTCTCTATTATAGCTTCCTCCTCCAAAAAAAATCATATCATTTTGAACTTTTGGCTTTTCATTATCTACATAAAATAATTCCGGCACATATGAATACTTTTGCTCTATATCTATATTATCAAATACAAAGCCGACTGCTTGGTGCAATAATAAATCGCATCTCTTTATTACATCAATTGACATTTCTTTTAATGATATAGAGTCAGTAACAATAAATATTATTTTATATCCTTTATCTTTTTTTCTCTTTATGAGGCTTATAATCTTCTCATATTCACTTTCATCCGAAAGATTTCCTCCTACCAAAACAAAGCATTTTTCCAAGCCATTATCCAACAATTTTGTAATTTCACTTTTTATCAAGTTATACTCATAAAAGCCGCCATTCTTATCAAATACTTTATTGCAATTGGCTTCTCCAACTTTATATATTAAGTCATTCATTTTTATCACCCAAAATACTTTCTAATTCTACTATGACTTTTTCAAGACTTTCATATGTACAATCTATAACTTTACATTTCGTTCCTTTTCTTACTGATTCAAATAAATCATTATATTTTGTCAAATCTGCACCATGAAGTTTTGATGATAATTTTAAATCAACAGGCCTAACATATATTATTACTGCTTCATCTTTATATATGCTTTCAATTTTTTTTAAATTCTCCAAAGCATTTGATATGCAATAATTTCTTTCAAGAACTCCATATACAAAATCAGACCAATAAGATCTATCCAGCAATAAAGTCCCATTTAGCAATTTACAAATCTCATAAATCTTAATTGCTTTATCGGTCTCGTTATCATTATCCATTTTGTCTAGGTTAAACAACTTAGAATCATGCTTAAATATCTTAATACCAAATGACTTTGACAACATTTCACATAATGTTGTTTTTCCGACTCTGTCAATTCCTTCTACAATTATTAACATGCTAATCACCTCTTACATGAATATTGCATCATCTTTATGCTTATACAAATCATCCATAAAGTTAATTGGACTTATATATTGCGGTAAACAACTTCTACAATTACTACACTTCAAAGGATATTTAATCGTAAGTCTTCTGCTAAATACTTCATTCATATCTTCATTCAACACATTACCGTATGAATACTTTAACTGATCTTTGTAGAAGTTATTCTCATCGAACAACTTACAGCATGGAAATACATTTCCATCTGCATTTATTGCGCAAGTTATTCTTGGAATATAACAATCAAAGCTTTCTTTTAACTGATCCTCTTTTTCAAAAAAGCTTCCAGCATTTGTTGTAATATAGTTTTCTTCTGAAATTTTCTTCATCATATCAAAAAATAACTTAAGATCATCATTTGACATCATCAAATCATCCCAGGTATGCAGCAAATAAAAGTTTAAGCTTAAATCATTTTCTTTGCAAAAAGCATACACTTTTTCAACCTGATCTAAATTTAACTTTCCTACTGTCATACTTAATCTTATCTTTTCTTTTCCATTTCTTTTTCTCAAAGCATTTAAGCTTCTTAAATTTTCTTTTACAACTTCCGAACCATCCACTCCTCTTACAATCTTATATTTTTCTCTATCAAATGCATCAAACGAAACAAATAATCTATCTGTCTTTGTTAATGCATCTTTAATATGCTCGTCTTCTGTAATAAGTGTTGTAATACACGCTGTATGTATTCCTAAGTCACTACAATATTCAATAACTTTATCCAATTCATCATAACAAACCGGATCTCCTCCTGAAAAAAGAATTGACTCAATCTTATACTTATCATACAAAAAATTTACAATTCTTTTTACATCATCAAGATTAAGCTTATCTTTTGGCCAAGTATATCTTCTGCAACTCTTACATCTGCTTGTACATTCATTTAATAAATTTATCTGCACACTTATCAACTGATTGTTAAGAATTTTATCGACTTTATACTTTAATTTATTCATTTTTTTATTCTCCTTATAATAGCAAAGGGAAGCACTAGGCCTCCCTTATTCGTTTTATGTTCTCATCCATTTTTTTAGTTAATGCTAATTCAATCTCTTCGGCTGAGATACCACTGTACATTGCAACGTTAAATAATGTAATAAAGCAATCAGAAAGCTCTTCCAACTTGTTATTTTTATCGAAATGAGTATTACGATAATTCTTCCAACGCTTATCAGATTTTACCAATTCACCCGTCTCTTCCATCAACGCAAGCATATGGTATTTTGCAATCTCAACATTATCCTCTGGAATGTTTTCTACACTTACACCATATCCAAATCTTTCATTGACTTCTTTTTGAAAAGTGACCTGATCATTAAAAAAATCTGTAAATGATTTATTCATCGTCATCCTCCCATTCATCTTCATCAGAATCTTCCTCATCGTCCCAATCATCATGGGCTGCATCATCCTCTTTTAACAGATTAATGTAGTATTTTACCGGACGTTTCTTTTGACACTCAATGTCACGATCGCAACAAAGATCATAAAGCTCACGGGCTGACATATCTGAATAATCAGATGTATTGTCCTCATCATCCCAGTCGTCCTCAGAAGCCTTTTTCTTTTTTGTATTAGGTTTCTTATGACTGTCTTCGTAATCATCTTCATCGTCCTCTAAATCATCCTCAGAATCATCACAAGGAAAAGCCTGATTCAAATACTTTAACAAAGCTTTCTTGGAAAGCGGTTTTGCTTTTTCATTTCTAAATTTGTTCTTATCCATCGGGATAATTGTAAAGCTTGAAGTCGAACCTTTGCCTGTCTTCTTCAATACATAATCACGATCTGTAATTGTCCCATATGTTTCTGCCATATTTACAAGTGCAGGAATTGCTGAACACTGATTTACTGCCTGCATAAGAATCTTGACTTCCTTTGCATCATAATCGTAAACAGAAAATGCAAACTGGTTTCTTGTTCTAAGATCTTCATCTTCACAATATGGACAATCTTTACCGAACACTTCCTGACATGGAACATTGATTCCTCTTTCAAAATTGTCATGGAATGGAATTTCTAAGCCATCATCCAATTCCTGTAAGAATCTAATTCGCTTTTTTTCATCCGGTCTAAAGTACATAAATTTTCCTTTGCTTGCTCCCGACTTTGCAGCTTCATGCTTCATTCTGTCTAATAATCCCATTTTGTTTTTATTCCTTTCTTCTACATATATGCAAGTTGACTTTAACTAGATATTTTGAGATATACCTTACCATTTGACCTCTCCATCCTGCTAAGCACCTTTCCCACCATATGTACCCGCACGATCATACTCTCGGTTTCATCTACTAATCATCTTTCTTGTTGTCCATGCATTTCATGTCTATTTTGTTCATTGTCTTTCTATACATTTTATCGAATGTCTCTTTTGACATTTCACCCGGATCTTTAACCCCTTTTAGATATGCAAACCTAACATATTTTTCTTTGAATATACTTTCTAAATATTTACTTCCTTTTATTCCACATTTGTCATTATCCAAAGCTGATACAATATACTTAATATTCTTTTTGCTTTTTATCTTTTCAATTTGATGTAATGAAGCTTTCCAACCTAAGATTGCTACTACATTATTCACACCAAACTGAATGAATTTAAGTCTATCCATAAATCCTTCTACTACGAATAAAACTTCATTATCTCCATAATTACCTATTAAAGAAGTCTTTCTTCTAAAGCCTTTATTATATAGATACTTTCTTTTTTGTTCAACTTCTGGAATATTCGTTCTGCAAACCCAACCTTTAAATTTGCCATTATCTAACATTGGAAAAATCAACTCATAATTCTTGCTAAAAGTAACTCTTGCATCAATCTTATTTAATGTGCTTGTAGTAAATCCTCTTTTCACCATATAAGACCTTACTTCATTTACTTCGTCTAAATCACTTTTCTTTCTCCAATTTACCTTAGACAAACCATGAAAATAGTCATATGCTTCTGCATACATTTGCTTTGATGTTTTTTTTACTTTCTCAACTCTTTGAATTCGTATTCTACTACATTCATCCGATTTAAGAATCTGAAAAAACTTTTTACATCCTTGCAAATCATTTGACTTACTTCTCATTTTTTCCATCTTTTGCACAAACTTTAACGCATCACCAGATTCATGACAACCAAAGCAATAGTAGCTTCCTTGCTTTAGATTTACAATCATACTTGGATTAGCATCTTCATGAAAAGGACAGATAATTTTTTGTTCCTCAGCATCTACATTGCCTATAAGACCATAGAACCAAAGAACTTTTGCCAATTCATTTTTTTCATTCTTCATTCTCCAGCTCTTTCACATTGATCTTTAAGTAACCCTCTGCTTCTTTCAATTCATAGCATCCGCCAATATCTTCCTTATCAATCTCACCAATCTCAGAAAGCTCATTCATTTTCTGCTGATTAACTTTTTCCTCGACAGTAATAAACTTTTTGAATTCCTTTGGTTTTACACCAGCTTCTTTTAAAAGTTTAATAAGACCTTGCATATTATTCACAATGTACTTCTTTTCAATGAACTGATCTGTTAAATCCTTATCTAACTTTTTCTTAAGTTTTTCAACATCCCAAACAATTGATTTACGAATTACATTAGAAACGTGTACCTTACCGAATTCTCTGCTTTTGAAATCTAATTGCGAGTAGTCCTTGGAAAACATATAGTTACGAATACCTAACGAAAGCTTCTTTTTCTGATTGTCATATTCTTGCTTTGCAAATTTGAACTTCTGCTCTAAACGATACAAATCGAGAATCTCAGAAAAAACTTTCTTGTCATTTGTACTACTTTTCTTTACCTGCATCAGCTTTCTTTCCTTTCAACTCATTATAGATTCCCTTTGGCCATCTTGAACCAGTCTTAACCCATCTAATATTTTCAAACGGAACTAAGAACTCTTTACCATATTGAGTTTCGCACTTGATCAATCTCTTGACCTTATTACGGTTTGTAAGCTTTGCAGTGTTTAACTTGTTTGTTTCCGGTTCATAAAAAGCAATCAATGTACCAAGTGGAGCAGAAATAATCCTCTCGTCTTTTGTATCACGATCAATTTCAACTTTCTTTTCTTGCTCACCCGCTTCACTAATTGCTTTCTTTGCATCGGCTACATCGTCATTTGATTCCATTACTTTACAAATACCATCAATTAACTCTTTCTTTGAAAGCATTGACTTTCCTTTGTAACGCTTTACACCAAGATCCTTTGCAACCTTTGCTACATTTTCTTTTGTCATGTTTTCTAACTCATTTCTTGTCATTCTTGACATCCTCCTTTAATCTTTAATATTTTATCTGTTATGCTCTATCTCCCGACAGTGCAATGACTTTTAATTATTACAAAACATCTTTTGCACATGGATTACAATAATTTCTATCATCTAATCCTAAGCAAATGTATTCATCTCCTCTGAAATCTGTAGTCATCCTAAAAATTCCATTGATTGCACCAGTTACTTCAATTGCCAAATTTTTATGCGAAACTCTTAATACTTTAAAAGTTCTAACTCCTACTTCCATGTTCTTTTTGATTGTTTTGTACTCTTTACCTACTTCAAATTTCATTTTTATTACCTCTCTTTTCTAAGAATTATTTGTTATTTGATTATGTATTTATTATATACCATAAATTTTAATTTGTAAATAGGTTTTTGAAAATTTTTTCAAATTATTTTACAACCACTGGAATTGATTCATAAAACAATCCAGATTGCTTTTTTCTTAAGCTCACCTCAGATACCTTTTCACATTCAAGTTCAGAGTATGCTGATTGATTCATAATTATTCTTTCTGGATTCTTACCAGTATGAGACCATACTTCATAACACTTATTTTTAAGTAGTTCATTCCAATCAATTTTTGTCTCAACCTTTAACTTGCTAAAGATTTTTCCTTTTGGTGATCTTAAACAGATAAATTTCACTCCATTTAATGACTTACAAATAATTTCCATTTTTTACTTCCTCCTAGATATTTGTTTTTATTTTTATTGGCCGGAATTTCACCGGCCATTTTTTTTATTAGCAATATGTTTCAACTAAGAACTGTGCAACTTCTTCTAAGCTATCAAATTTTAATACCTTATCAAATTCAGGCTTTGCAAATTCTGCAATCAAATTAAATTTATTTGTAAAGCAATTGGGATAGCTAATTTGTAAACAATCTCCATCGAATTCTTCCTCTCCATCTTCATCCTGCATATCCATTACGAATTTTTTCATTTTGAGATTGATGTAACCCATTCTAAATAATGGTCCTTTGTTGTAATCCTTTTCAATTCTTTTCTTTAACTCTGATAAAATTCTTTCCTTCATTTTGTTTCCCTCCTAGGTGTTTACTGATTTATTTGTTAATTCTATTATAATTATAACACATCATTTGAAAAAGTAAATAGGAAATTGCAAATTTATTAAAAAGTTTTTTTAAGCCTATATTTGACCCATATTGACATTTTAATGATTTGATGATAATTTTACCATCTGATAAATTAAAATCATTCCTGAGTCATTCTATGACTTTACAACAATATAAAAAGGACGGTATATTCCAACCGTCCCTTAATAATTTACTTATACATTTGCTGCATCATCTTAACTTCTTTCATTGCTTCGATTTCCTGCTCATGCAAATATTCATAAATAGCCAGCATATTTTCAGGAGGAGCGCCATGTTCCTGCTTATACTGATCAATCATCTCGACTACTTGTTTATGAAGCATATCGGCATGCTTTACTTCCTGTTGGCTTAAATCATAAAACGTATCAGCAAGATCTCTATTTTCGTCTTTATGTGCCAATGCACATTCAACATACTTCTTAGCATCACCAATCTCTTCATTGATATACTTTTCAAGTTTCTTAATCATCTTCATATCTCAATGCCTCCTATTTACTTTTATTCGTTACTGCAGCTGCTGCTGCAACTGGAGCTGTTCCATCAATTGATCTTAAATCATTGTTTGGTTGGCAGCAAGGATTTCCCAACATTTTAAATAATCCACCAGTTTGATTTGTCTCACAACATGTGCAATACTTTGTCCTCGTTCTAACTCCACAAGCAGTTACTTGCCTGCAATTCCTTTTTGTTAATGGATATAACTCAGTTCCAGCTCCAATCTGAATATATACTGGAGCACCAATCGTTGTAGTTGTTGGAATCGACTGCGCAATAACAATACAATACTTCTCATTATTATTGTATGAACCAGCTGGAATTGTAATTACCAAATTTCCACCAGTAAATGCAACTGCTGTGCTGATTACCAATCTGTCACATAATTTACATACATTTTTACAAGCCATAACTTTTTACCTCCTTAAATAACAAAAGGGTGGACTAAGCCACCCTTTAACAAAATCAGCCAAGATGGCGAATTAGTAAGAACCGCATCCTGAGCAACCACATACATTTTGAGCTGCATAAGGACTAGCTGTGATATAAGCTGGTCTTGCAACTGGTTGTAACTGGTTAACAAGATATGCATTCTGAGCACACTGGCTGTTTGCAAGCTTCTCATCCTGCAGACGATCTCTCAGATCCTGAATTGTGTTACTTGTGATCGTATCAATGATTCTCTGAGTATTTGCATTATTAGCCTGAATAATATCACAAGTATGTTGTGAATTTTCGTAGCGAACTGCATTGTCATTGTACATGTCGCCATCAGTAACATTGTTAATATTTGCATTTTCACCACTTGTATTCATATCAGTAGTTGTAGTTGTTGTTGTCGTAGTTTCAAATTGGCTTTCGTACCAAAAGAAACCTATTGTCATACAACATATAATACATGCAAAGCAAACTACAACAACTAAAAGCATTTTTCGAAATTGTTTTATCAACTTTTCTTGGTTCTTAGCAGTATCAAAAAGGATTGAATTTAAAGCAGACAATTTCTCATTTTCTCTTTCTAACTGTTCATCACTCATGTTTGTTAAACACCACCTTTTCTACATTCTTCATTCTTGTTTGTAGGTTCTCAATTACAATCGCATGCTCAGAAATAATATCATCTTGGTGATCGTTGCGTTGCTTTTGATCCTTCTTTTGCTCGTCAAATCCTCTTACAAGATAATCAACTTTTTCCATCAAAGCACCATCTTGCTTTGCTTTTGATAATTGAGCTGATACAAAAGTTGCAACTCCAATCACACATCCAATAATACCTACACAGCATGTAATTATAGAAATAGGATTCATATACTCACCACCAGTCTGCTTATAACAAAAACATTTGTATGATTGGTAAATGTATCTCTTCGTATGCTGGTAGCAAAATCTGCTCTGGTGATGCTTCGACTTTGATACTTACTGCATCTCCATCCATTTCACCGCTTACGATTACAACTGTTGCACTTCCCGAAACAGAAAGTGTTTCACTATTTACAAATGCATTTTGAAAGCCAATAGAAGATAAGCCTGTTATTCGTAATACTTCTCTGGCACTAGAAAGATATACATTGTCTGACGGCCTAAAAGATGCACCTATCAAATATATTCCACTAGCAAGCCTTAACGCTAAGCCTTTGCTCATTGTTTGCAAATCCGGATCATTTCCTTCTTCTGAACCCAACTCCGAAAGCTTAAGCACTTCATCATCAATTGCTGAACTAAGAGCTGTATATTTGTCAGACAATGAAGATGTTTTATTTTTCAGTGAAGATACGTCATCTATAAGAGAACCAATATTCTGACTATTGTAATTGACAGTACTCTGCAAACCTGAAAGATCATCTCGTAAATATTGAACACTAATATCGGTTAACTGAATATTATTTTCAGCCTTTCCTATTCTTGTAGAATTTGCTGTAATCTTTGACGTGTTTGCATCAATTTTGCCTGAATATTGTTTAAGCAAATCATTTACTTGTTTTTGAAATTCCTTATTGTTGATATCGTTATTCTTTAACATTTTACTAATTTGATCTACAAATCTATATCCTTCACTTTTGAACAAGGCATTGAAATCAGCTTTTGGTTCGGAGCCGACTACTTTCTGCGAAACTTTCGTTGTCTGAAATCTATCAGTTACAACATCAATTGTTGCCATTTATCTCACCACCTTTTTATATCTATTATAATTATAACTATAATTATAACACATTTTACCTATTTTATACAACAATTATTTTTTTAATTTCTTTTTCAACTTCATCTCTCCACTTTTCTGGTACATCATCAAGTTTAAGCTTTTTATCTACTGTAATCCTGCGCACATAAAACTTAATCAATCTACTAAATGTTTCCATCATTCACCACCTCCTGCTATCATATCTGCAAGATCCTGAATTGCTCCTGCATTAGACTCATGTCCTGCTTTCAATTCATCTATTGCTTTTTCCATTTCAGTTTTCATCTGCAACCTGACAGTAACGATATATGTACCATCTTCTATGCCGTCCTCTCCCACATTTGGCATATATGTGAACCCATCGGATTTCAGATCGGTGTACTTGCCGGATGTTTCGCCATTATGTGTAAATGTAACTTCCTGCAGGTTGTCCGCAGAAAATGCATCCGTGATGGTCTTGACGGCTTCGAAATTCTCTGCCTTGATCTGGATGTTTCCAAGGCTTGCCCCATCGGCAACCTCGAATTCTGTTTTTTCTTTTAAAATAATTTTATCCATGTTTTTAATTCCTTTCTTTAACCTAAGTGGATAACTAACGGCATGTATCTAATATCTGTAAGTATTTGGTTTGTATGCCCAGTGAATTTAATTGATAAATTCCATTTTTTTGGGCTACTTGTAAAGTTACTTCTAATGAGTGATCCTTGTATATCAATATTCTCTCCATTCAATGTATTTACATCAACAATAATAATGCTATTAGCAGGTAACGATAATGAGACAGTAAGATTAGTAGTCGTTCCTGCAGAATACTTTATGTTTTTGACCATATAGCCGCCATTGTCTATATCCCAATCGGTTTGTACACTTATTACATCGGAACCATTGTTGACTATACAAAACGGGTTTCCAGTAAATATGTTTTCTATTGCGATCGACGGTACTTTCTTGTTATTAGCCGCTTTGATCATGGCTCCGAGACTTCCTGCTATATTCGGATTAGCCTGTCTAGCATCTAAAGCAAAGCCTTCAACTGTCGTAGTTTGGTTGTTTGCCATATTACCTTTATCTAGCTTATTTTCTATATCTAGCTTATTTTCTAACGCATCAAGAATCGCAGCTCCATTTTCACTTTTAGCATATGTTACTTTTACATTTCCTGGCGAAATAATATTAGTTGTACCATTGAATGATTTTAGATCGAAATTATGGAACTCTGTATCCTTAGTGATCTTCGTAGTTGAGGATTGGTATGGAACTATATCAGTGGCAGTTTCTCCTTCTTCTAATTGAACTTGAATCTGACAGTCAGTTACGGTTGTTCCCGATGTAATATAAAGTCCAATTGTATCAGTTGCTCCGTCTATTCTCGTAAATGTGAATGTTGTTGATTTCGTACCATTACTCAAATGGCGTATACTGGCTATATCGGTATTACTACTTTTAGCATTAGCTAAGTATACCGATACATCCCCATTTTTAACCGTTAAAGTCATGGTATATTTGTTACCAACGGCTAGGCAAGGCAATAAACTATTTTTGAATAATATGTAATATGCAGTTGCAGTTGCCGTTCCGGAAGCATGAATAACGCCATTTGAATCTACCGTGAAAGTTATTCCATTTTCGGTGTACTTGGAGCCATAAAGATATGGATATGGAATCAGATTCTTTCCAATCGTCTTAATATCATAACCAGAATATGGAACAAATGGATCGTTGTCGTTAGTTACTATTCTGATATTAGATGCTGTTCCATGAACATCACCAGATGTTTTATGATACTGAATAATGTAATTACAATAGTATTTTGTCCAGTCATAGCTATTTTTTGATAAAGTCTCGACATTAGATACCCAAGAAGAATTATCTTTTTTAAAAATCTGAAAAAAAGTGTGTAATTTATATGGAATTGTTGTGTCATACTTTGAATATAGTACATTTATAGTCTCATTAAATAACTTTTCGGCATGATTATATAATGCAAAACTAGGTTGTGCAGCATTAGCAGATAGTGTACCATCAAAAGAAATAGTTCCTTCTTTTGTATATGTCATCGTTACGCCATACGAAACTGACCCACTAGTTTCAGCATATGGGTATGGCAACAAATTCCTAGTGGCCTTACCTAACATCAACGAAGCTTCAATACTGTCATTAAGTGATTTACTCGTCGACGTAGAAAAATCAACATTCATGCTATACTGTTTTGCATCTTTCCATTCATTTCCTTCTTTATATTGTAATGAGCCATTTCTGAATCTTATGTTATGCACACCATTTTCATCTGTAACATTTTGTTCTACATGCAATTGAATAGCTTCTGCTGCATTACTTCCTGTCGTAACTGGTAGCTTACCTCCTCCATAAGAAAGCAATTCAGACAATTGACTTTGTTCTTCATCGGTAAGTTTCGAAACAACGTAATCACTTAACTTATAAAGCACCTGTTTTCCTTTGTCTAAAGTTCCTGTTGGTGTTTTATAAATACTTCCTACGCTCTCAGAGTTATATGACAAAATACTGCCAACTCTTTTAATGCAATACCAATAACCATCTACAGAAAGTTCTATGCTATCGCACAACCAATATTTACCATTTGCATCTGTATAATTTGCAACAGCTACATCATCAATAATAAATCCTCTCAAAGGCATTCCAGTTGTTAACTTAGCGCTACTTACATTCTCATTTGTTGCGTCAACTGAATCAAATTCAAGTGCACCAAATTCACCAACGCTAATAAATGCATCATTCACCAGCTCAGACTTACCATATATCTGCTTCAAGAATACGTATGCATTCTGCGCATTTTCGGTAAATACAGAACCATCATTTGATGCCAATTCAAACAGATCTGTTTTTAACCCTCTTAATGCAAGCAATTGAAACTGCTTTTTTAACTCTGAAATCTGATTTGCAAGTTTAACTGCTTCCTCATCACTAAGCATTGCTTGAATAGTTTCGTACCATGTATCAAAATCACCCTTTGTGTCAGTCATCCACTTTCCAAAATTAGTTTCTGCAAGGACTGCATAATCGTTATATTTTTTAGCAAGATCGGAACTGAATTTATCTGAAGTTGTTACCTGTTTTTCATAGTATTGTTCAAATGCATCTGTAAATTGTGCAAAAAGATTTGTTGTGTCAATCTGGTTTACAACTCCTGCAACATATCCACAATACGTTTTATCTGGTCTAAGATCGGTTATATTTGCATCTGAAACAGATAAAACACCTCTTTCAATATATACATCTGCAAGACCTAACTCCCATGTATCAGCATTTCTTGTAAGATTCTTCGCACTTGGTGTAGCTGCTGGATTTCCCTGTAATATTGCAAGATTGATATATCTTGTCAACGAATCCCAGCGTAATACAATCCTATCGATTCTTGGCAAAGAACCATTCGCTTGCGCAAGCTGTAATTCAAAATTCTCATCATTTTTGTACCAATAACCATTTATAAATGCATCACCAATAGCTACATTTAATTTCAATTCACCTTTCGATGTTACTTTTAATTGAGTAGCTGGGTTGATGTAAACACCATTAGAAATGAACTTACTAAAATAATAAGCAAATTGATCTGCATAGTATATTCTATCATATGTTATCGGACCATCATCTTCAACCATCTCAGCATTGAAAAATCCACTTGTTTCTGCCATTACTATCACCACCTATATTATTCGTTTTATTTTTTTTAGTATCGTTGGAACACTATTTCCAAAAGTTGGTATATAATCATAACCATTAGCATCGTAAATAATTTGCATCTCAGTAATTTGTACATTTAACATTATTCCCAAACTTTTGTCAATTACAGTAACATAATCACCATATGTATAATCTTTTCCAAACTGATATATTGTTCTTGCATCTGTTCTTATTTGAGATTCATACGATTCCTCGACTAAAGTTTCTCCCATCTTTTCAAAGCCACGGTTTGACAATGTTGCATTATACTCCTGCTCAGTCATTTTCTTCTGGACTGTTTCTGTTACATCATTACCTTCATTATCTTTTGTAGTTGCTTCTTCTGAGTATTCAGATTGCAAATCCCTTGCGTCAACATAAAGCTCTTTTCTGTAAAAACTAGATACATTCTCACTTCCTATTTGATCTACAACTAGAAATGTCCTTGCTGCATTCTCATTGTTAGATCCATCAGTAACTTCTCCAGCAACTAAAGCTACATTACGAAAGCTATCGTCATTATATTCATAACTGCCTGATACGATATTTTCGAAATCCCTGGAAAAAACAACTGGTTTATTTCCGTCTTTGTTTCCGATTGTCCTATCTTTTCCTTCCAACATAACAAACTTAAATGGATTTACATTTCTTGGATTAAAATATATTTCAAACCCAAGATTATTTGCTGTTGAAATATTTTGAACAGAAGTAAGAACTGTATCTCCTGTCTTTTGGTACGTTATATGTGGCTTGTTAATAACGTATCCTGCATTACCAATTACAAACCCTTTCATTTTACGCTTAGGCTCAGAAGGATTCACACAATGAATATTAACAATACTTTCGGCTAATGCCGCCGGCTCTCCTGTTTTCACAAAACATGGATAGACCCACCGCCAATTCAACATTTCTTTTGCAAGTTTGCCCTTCACAGTTACAGTACCATCATCAGTAGATGAACTTATGTACTGAATAATACCACATACTTCATCTTCTATCCATAAAAAACGATTCTTCTGAATAAGTTTAACATTCTGCTCGTTTATTGCACACTTCAACTCGAAGCTACCTACATCAATGAATTTAAGTGTATAATTTATCGAAGAATAAATCTCTATAAGACCTAACCGATTCAATTCAAAATCAAATACTTCCAACCTCATATTTTACTCCTCCGGTATATTATATCTTGCAGACTTGTACTCAATGATAACCTCTGCCCTTTTATAAGATTCATCTCGTATATTACCACTTGAATACGATCTAAACGTCAATGTATTTATCCCCGTTTGCAACTGTAGCCATTCCGAATCATAATCAAAATATTGAATATAATCTTGCTCAATTCCATTAACAAAACCATAAACATGTCTATTACCGGCATTAGTATCAATTTCAACAACTTCTCCACTATTTAGTACCTTGTTTATTCTTATCTTTTTCCTACTATTTACATCTATGATTTCGATGTTATTCACTGTTCCATGCGCATATATCTTGATCTTAATGCCTACACTAATACTTCCTTGATTATTTATTGTAGTGAATAGGCTTCTTTGCCTACATCCCATTATCAAGCCTTTATTTTTAGGAATTGTCAGAGGAAACATAAATCCACCAAATATTTTACCAATTTCAGGCGTTAATGGATTCGTCAAAATAAACATTGGATAATCACATAATATCTGTATCAAGAATTTGCAACATACATCATTATTTTCTGCATATTCTTTACCATACGTAACATTGCTACTAGGTTTACCAGAAATGGAATATTCACCAACGTAAATAGTGACTTGTTCAACCGGATTGATAAGCCTTGACAACGAGTTTTTCTTTTTCTCTATCTCGTCTAACGTTTCACCAATTATCCAGCCATTGATAGATATATCTCTAGTGCCAATTACTGTATTTGTAATATATGCACCTATTTGAGTTGGATACGAAAATGTATTATGATTAACTGCAACTGTACCCCAATCAATAGCACCTTCGTAAATCAAATAATCTGCTTCCGACATGTCAAAGCTTTTCACAACATTTGTAGCCAAGTTTCTTATCTTTATACTTTCAACCATTTATCTCACCACCTTATCACCACCTTTACAAATTATCAATAATCCATTGCCAATTGCTTCTTGGCTAGCTTCATTTGCCTAGCAGCTTCCCTTTCGTCAATTGCTTTTGGACTATTGAATATGAATGTATCTCCACCAGATGTTTTGTTCTTTGCTTCTTCTTTTGTAAGAACCCTTTCACCCTCATGCAATGTTGCTTGATACCCGTCATATGGAACGTATGTCAAACCTTGCCTATGCGAATGACTTACGCTATTTGCTTTTGAGTTATAATCTGCAACCTTCGCATTCATCTTACTCATATATGAACTTACAGTATCTAATATACCGCCCAATGTCTTTTCGAGTTTATTTTTGCTTTTGTTAATGCCATCAACCAATCCTTTAACTGTTTTTTTACCAGCAATATTTGCACTATCATAAGCATTATTTTCCATCTTCTTTAACTTCTTTTTATACTGCGTAGCAAGTTTGTCAAGCTTTTTGTATGCTGCTGATTGAGCTTTCGCAATATCACTTTGTAGCTTATCATATGCCTCTTTATTTTCACGATCAGCTTCTTCTTTTGCAAGCTTATTTCTTTGTTTCCACAAATCGGCATATTGCTTCAATTGATCAGAAGTCATAGCATTCAATGTTGTCAATTCACCTGTAGCTGCAACACCTTGCTCTCTCAATTCTGTAATCAGGCTTCTTGGTAAGATTTTTCTTCCTTCCAATTTTTCCATTTGACTATTGAACTGCTGTAAGGCACCAACTTGAGATTGTAAATTATCAGTTAAATCTTTTCCAGACTTATCGGTACTAATCTCATATTTATCAAACAACTTGAACGAAGACAAAAGTGCCTCTTTCCTACTTGCAACCTGATCTTTATATGCTTTAGTAAGATCGGTAACTTTACTTTTCAAATCAGAATATACAGTAGTAACTTTTTCTTTGTACTCACTTTCCATATTCTCGATTTCTTCGTTGTACTTTTGCTTTGCTTCTTTATAGCTCTTATATGCTTCAAGATATGCGCTAGATCCTTTTTTCAAATGGCCCAATAATGATTGCCAATAAAGAATTTCACCTTCCTCTGAGATTTTGTTATATGTCTGTAAAACATCCAATTTATTCTTGGCTGCATCTACAATATCCTGTGACACCTCAGAAGCTGCTTTCTTTGCTTCTCCCTTCTTAGCTTTAACACCAGCTATGAGACCATTGACGATGTTATATCCAATCTTCTCCTTCATAACTTTTGATGGAGAATGAATTTGAAAAGCACTCTTAAATCCATCGACTACTCCTCCTGCGAAATCAGATACAGCTTTTTTTGCACTTCCCCATGCATTTTTAATGCCTTTAACGATACCATCAATTATATTCTTACCAATACTAAGCATCTTTCCTGGCAAACTTTTTAAACCATTTATAAGCATATTACCAAACTTCTTTGATGCTTCTCTTGCTTTTTCCGGAAACTCCTTAACAAACTTGATTGCACTTGTTACTACATTTGTCAAAAATGTCGCTACGTTTTTAGGCAAATTTTTAAAGAATTTTACAACATTCTCTACAAATTTTTTACCGGCTTCAGCTCCTTTCTTTGCTACATTGACAGCAAAACTATCAATTGAACCAGCTACCTTACCAATAATTAGTCCTACATTCCTTGGCAAATTTTTCATAAAGTTCACAAAATTCTCAGGAAAGTTCTTGACAAAAGTTTCAGCTTTCTTCAATGCATCCGGAAGTGTTTTTGTAAAAAACTTCGCTATAGCATCAATAATTGTCTTTGTAGTGCTCTTTAACTTGTTCCAAAGATTTATCCAAAAATTTCTAAAAGCATCTGACTTATTCCATAACACAACAAATGCTGCAACTAAAGCTGCAATTGCTGCAATTACAATTCCTACCGGACCTGTTAATATTGCCAACTTAGACGCTACTCCAACAATACCTTTAGAAAAACCTTCTAGAACAAGCTTCGCTCCGGTGAATCCTGCTTTCAACATACCTATTGCCTTTATGCACGGAACTACTGTTGTAGTAAAAAATGTAACAACATTAACTATTGTAGATATAAGTTTTACAACCTTACCTCCGATTATTAACAATGGACCTATTGCTGCAACTATGGCTGCTATCCTAATCAACGTTCTCTTCTGTCCATCATCAAGACCATTTAACCACTCAACAAGTGACTGCAACCATGCAACGAATGATTTAATGTATGGCAATAACATATCACCAATTGAAATTGCTAATGATTCCAAAGTTGACTTCAAAATAGTAACTTGTCCATCTAAGTTATCCAACATAGTCTGCGCCATACCAGCTGCTGTACCTTGACCGTTATATGCATCTGAAGCTCCATCAATAGATGTTTTTAACTTTTTATAGTCTTCATCAGAAGTATTCAATATAGCAAGCAATCCAGCCATTCCTTCTTTGCCTGCTAAAGTAGCGGCATACTTAGCTCTCTCTGCTCCTTCTACTCCATAAGCAGAAGCCATCAAATCTTTCAAAGATTCATTGTAATCTTCGTCTTTTATTTTACCATCAGCCCAAGCATTATTCAACTTAAATAATTGTTTTGTAAATTCGTCAGAACTAATGACACCATTTGTAAAATGGTCTCTTAATTCGTCCATCAGCTGTCCTAATGGCTTTACTTTACCTGAGCTATCTGAAAGGCTTATCCCTAATGCATCCATAGCTGCTGCCATATTGTCTGTCGGTTTTGCCATATTCGTAAGTAACGTTCTTAGAGAAGTACCAGCAGCAGATGCTTTAATACCACTATTTGCCATTAAGCCTAATGCTGTAGAAACATCTTCAACAGAATATCCCATAGCACCTGCAACTGGACCTACATATTTAAACGATTCACCTAACATTGACACATTTGTATTTGCATTACTTGACGCAGCCGCTAATACATCTGCAAAATGCGTAGAATCTTTGGCTGACAATCCAAATGCCGTAATAGCATCTGTTACAATATCAGACGTAGTTGCTAAATCCAAACCATCTGCAGCTGAAAGATTCATGATACCATCGATACCATCCATCATGTCTTTCGTCTTCCAACCGGCCATTGCCATGTATGTAAAAGCGTCAGCTGCTTCAGAAGCTGAGAATTTTGTCTTAGCACCCATTTCAATTGCTTTGTCTTTAAGCAGCACCATATCACTAGAAGTTGCACCAGAAATAGCCTTTACTTTCGACAACCCTTTTTCCAAAGATGATGAGGCTTTAACAGCGGCAGCACCTACGGCAACAAGTGGAGCACTAACTTTTAACGTCATGTCTTTCCCAACAGACGTCATAGCTGATCCTACTCCTTTAAGTGCACTACTTACTCCACTAGAACCATTCTTGAATTCATTAACAGATGTTAATGCACTTTTAAAACCTTTTTGAAATTTAGAAGTATCTAAATCCAAATAACCAACTGCTGTACCAAGATTTACTGCCACTCTTTATCACCTCACTTATACCTTTCATATATTTCACTCGGTAACATTCTTTGATTCTTTTTTATTCTTTTTTTACTTTTTTTATCATTACTTTTATCATTACAAATCTTATTAAAGACTGGCTTTTCTTCATTGTCTATGCGAATTTGAATATATGCACAAGCTTCATCAAAACAATACGCTATGTAAGTATCTTCAATTCCTGCAATTTTACTCGGTCGTATCTGATAAAGTTTGCTCAATTGTATCATCGACAATATCTCTTTGCTCCTGACGAAAGGAATCAAGAGCTTTCACCCCATTCTGCGAATAATCAAAAATGAAAATCAACTGTTCATCTGTAAGTTTGATTCCAGCTTCTTTCATTTCATCATATGATGGTTCTACGAATGTGGCTTCACAAAGCTTATCCATAACATCATACAATTTTGACATATTATCTTTGTCAGATACAAACGAACTTGTACCTTCCGCAAACAAATCAGATGCTGAGGAAAGAAGTTCGTTTGGAATCTGCCCCGTTCTCATCATATCCAGTAACGAAGGTCTTTTCAGTCTTGCAACGAAATCCTGGCCATCTCCAAAACTTGGCAACTTTACAAGAGATCCTTTCATGTAACCTTTCAAGGTATTTATCGATGTAACTTTTAATTGATCTTTTGCCATTTTTTATTTCTCCTTTTACTACTCTGCAATTGCAGGAAGTTCTTTAACAGTCATAATAGAATATGGTGCCTTTCCTTTTGGTGGAGCACTATCAATTGTGATTGCATTAACATTAAATGTATCATCCTGAGCACCAACACCAAATGGCTGTCCCGTACAATTCGGATAAGAAATCTTCTCATACTGAACAATATCACCAGATGTATCATATACTGCTGAATAAAGATCAAGGTCAAATACTTCCCCTTTTTCTGCGCTTCCTGCAACAGGTGGTTCATACCCTGCAATTCCAAACTCTGTTTTTGTTGCCTGTGCAGAAGTGTGATCGTCATCTGTCCAATAGTACAACGTACCACCCTGAATAATTTTCGCCTGCTCAAAGTTAAATACATTATCTGTTAATGTTAATGTATTGCCAGTAACAGTAGTTACAGCTTTCTTTTGAGCAATCAACTTACCTTTAACAATAAGTTTTACTGCATCTGTCGTTTCTGTAGCAATTGCAACTTCAACTTGAGACGCTGTATCGAGTGCAAGTTGCTGTTCCGTTTCTCCTTTTGTCCTCATAACAACAAGGCATGCATCAATCATAGCAACTTCTGTGCCTCTTTTTGGTTCTGCCATTTTATTATCCTCCTTATCTTAAACTTCTATTTCTAACTGTATAACGATATTCAACAGATTTCATCCACCCATTTATTGAATCATCGTAATACGCTTGTGTTTCATTTCCTGTTGGTATCAACAATGGAAATAATTTATTTTTTGCCGTATTCTTTACTTCATCAGCAAGAATATCTAAATCTGTAAAACGATTTCCAGGAACATAGCATAGTACGTCAAGCAAAACTGTTTGTGATGAAAAATTACCAGCCTGTGTTCTACCACCATCTAACAAAACGATATACCGCTCTGTTACATCACCTTTATGGGTATTGGGTACGTATGTTTTAAGTCCTGCTTCTTTAAAGCTATCATATGCTTTTTCATATACTGACATCTAACATACCTCCTTAATACCCAATCTTACCAAGTAAATTTGCATAGCCTTTCAATACATCATTGCCTTTTAGCTCAATTGTAGGCTTTACGATAGCAAACCTTTTCTCGTGCGCCAACTCTAACCACAAACCATAATCAACACCATGTGCTAATGTTATTCTTATACCATTTTGCCTTTTTTCAGTCGTTGCATTCAAAGACTTCCTAGCCATTCCTGTTCTATCAGTCCAAGGTGCTTTTTGTTTAGCATACGATTCAAGCCTTTTAGCCTGGTTTTTTGCATACATTTCTACAGCAGCTTGTGCTTTTTTATCAACTGCTACAATACCATTTTTTAAATTTTCAATGTTCATATCCCATTCAAATTCTGGCATTACTCAAGCACCTCCTCAAGTGATATATCTGCTGCAACATGATAATTTTGAATATCCAAAACACCAGAAACCTTATATGTTTTTTCGTTTATAACTATCCTATCACCTTGCTTAATTTTATCGCCATCTGTGAACAAACACAAAATCATCGGGCTTTTTCTTGTACGTATTACTGTTGCATTTCCACCTGTCATCTGAATATAAGAATTAGATTCGTGATAAATACCTACAATAACATTTTCATCGCCGTCACCCTCAATTGGCTGCCCAAACTTATCTAGTGCTTGTCTACTGAATACATATTCAATGCCTCTCATATTAAGCTGTACTTGTAAACGATGTAAAAGGAAGTTGGATGCTTTCATATACATCAACCTCCTTTCAATTGCCCTGAATTGTTCTGTCTGTACCTTTGTGCAAGCCTTCTAAAATATTTTGAAGTATCTGCACAATTCAATCCTGATACATTCAATGTTGTATCTTCTGCCTTTATCAAAAGCATTTGATATAATGTCTTATTAACATTACCACCATTTTCTGACAAATAGAACTCTATGTCTCCATCTACAAAAAATGGACATTCCTCTTCTCTAAGAAGTTTTTTAATACGATCCTGCTTGGAAAGTTCTGCCATATGGCCACCTCCTTACATTACCGCTTTAATAGCTTTCTTTAAAGCACCTACAGTCTTAAGTTCCTTTGTATTTATTCCTTTAGACTCTGCAAACTTCTTAAGCTCACTCATATCCATCTCGTCAATGGACTTTTCCATCTCGAGCTCTTCATCAGCTGCATCCCATTCATCCTTTGCCTCAGATGCCTTCTTGGATTCACCATTGGCTTCAGGAGAGGTTTTTACCTCTCCCCTGATATTTTCCTTAGGCAACTTATGAAGTTTGCTTTTTGAGGCACATGAGATCCTCCAGCCAAGCTTTTCAAAACTGTTCTTAAATGAACCATATGAAACTTTTGCTTGCTTACCATCTCTTTCAATAATTACCATTGCCATATTATACTACCTCCAATTAAGCACCAGTGACATCGATGATACCAACCTGATTTGCTGTTTCAAATGAAGGTAAGTAAATCATAGACACTTTCGTCTCAACATTAACCGGATCGACTTTCTTCGATGTAGTAACTGCAACACCTGTATCTGTGATTGATACATTAGCAGCAGAACCAGCCATGAGATCTGATTGTTCAGGCGTTGTACCGAACCATCCAGTTCCTAACTTGCCCTGTGGGAAGATAACGAATGTATCATCTGCAACATACTGGAACTCGGTTCCTTTCTCGTCCTTTGCTTTCTTGTTGTATACTACAATATCCAGCTTTAACTCATCCATAATGTAGTCCATAATCTTTGTATCAGATACCGGAGCTGTTGCATCACTTCCAAGAATTGCCTGACGAATCTCGTTGTTCTTTCTAATATAGCCGAATGTCTTTCTTGAACATACAGCTCTTTCTGGACGAATACCGGTCTCGTCCTCAATAAGATCCATAAGATCACGAATATCATCGATAATTGTAGCTGTTGGATCAGACCATGCTTTTGTAGAATCAATCATGTGATTATCAGGAACACCGTAATCATAATCATAATTCTGGCCATTTGCCTTCATGCTGATCTTACCAGTTGTTAGAGCCATCATTCTCATACGCTCACGCTGTGCAGCTGCACCTTCCAAAAGGTTCGTCGTGTCATTGAATACCTGATTCATAATAGAATCAATATAAGCCTGATTGCCTGTCTCAAGCACCTTGTTTAATTCCTGACGAAGTTCCTCATCAATGTATGTAGCCTCTTTGAAGAATGGCATATCCATACTTAACTTATCGAATCCAATTCGATCTCTCTTCTTAGCAGCTACATCATATGCTGAAGGTTTTAATACAACCGGCAATCCCTGAGATCCTTTGATCCATTTGATATTTAAGCCTAACTTTTGCTGTGATGGGAACAACTCCTCACCAAGATAAGGTGCTCTGTTCTGAGCTTGTGTCTCCCAATAAGCTGTAATTTGATCTGACGTTACTAATTCAAAAATTGTCATCTTTTTATCCCTCCTTTACTACTTACAAAATGTAATCTTTGTAAGCTTATCTCTAATCTTTGTTGCATCTGTATTTGCAGTATCAAGCAATGCAACTACATCTGTATCAAGCTTACTCTCATCGATAAAACCAAATACAATTACACCACCATTTGCTGCTCCTGCAGTCACATCTACATCATGTTCTGCAATACCAACAACAGCATCATCCTTTGCTCCCACTGTAAAAGCTTCATCTCTGTTAAGTAACGAACCTTTAAGTGGGGTCCCTGCTTTTACGATCTTCTTACCATTTGATCCAACTTCAACTCCTGTTGCTGCAATCATACACGGTAATGCGAAAAATAATTGAGTGTCAATAAGAATTGTCTTTCTTGCAAGACCACTCGTTTTTGTGATACCTGATTGATTTAACATTTTTCAATCCTCCTTCTTAACATTAACTTCTGAAAAAACTACTTTTCTTTGTCATAGCATTTCCAGCAACCTGTGCTTGACCAAGTCTTTTTCCAATTCCATCTTCATCCTTTTTAGACGATTTATGGCGAACACTTGTACCAGTTCCACCTTTTCCACCTTTGTCATCATCGTCTTCTGAACCATCGAAAAAACCCTTGTAACGTGGCTGAGTTTTCATCTCTACAAGAACATCATCTAATGATTTACCATCTTCAACCTTCATCATTGCAATGGCAACAGCATCGTCAACAGCATCCTTCTTTACACCAGCCTGAATAGCTGCTAACTTATTTTCTGCAGCTTCTGCTCTCTTTTCAGCATCTGACTTATCATCATTTGCCTGCTGAATCTGTGCAGCCGTTTTCTGCTCCGGAGTTAGTTGAGATTCCTGATACTTTCTAAAAGCCTCTAACTGAGCTTTTGCTTCTTTCTCAGACTTAAAACCCATCTCTCTGAAAGCCGCTGCACGTCCCTGCTTTTTCTCTTTAGCTGCAGTTGCCGTCATGTCAGCTTGTGTAAATTTCTTTTCGTTATCTTTGCTGCCTTTGTCGCCTTCATCCAAATCATCATCATGGTCGTCACCATCTGAATCATCATCTTTGTTGTCATCCTGATCATCATCTTTGTCCTGATCACTTGACTCAGCAAAATGCTGAAGGTTCATAGGCATTGTCCTGTTCTCTAACAATTCCTCAATTGTTCTGTTTTTCATTTTTTATCTCCTTTTCTTCCAGTTATTGTCTTGGTGACAAAATCCACATTTAATCATCTTCAAAAACCTCACGTGGTATAAGATTTCTGTATCTATCTCTAAGCTGCATTTCGTAGCTTATAAGATCATCTTTTAATTCTGTAGCTTCTTTCAATCTTCCCTCAGAAACTTTAATACCGTATTTTCGTTTTCTGTTTATACTTCTCATAATCAGATCATACTTTTCTTTTTTCTTGCAAACTGTATAATTCTCAACAGTAATCAAATACGGTTTGTTACACATTGGACATTTAAAATACTGAATACCTATTTTGCTACCTGCAATTTTTACCTCTTTGTTTTTGAACTCAATTTTTGCTTTCGATATTTCACAATGGCAATTATCACAAATGATTTTGTTAGTCGTCATTACTCTACCTCCTCAAATACTTCAACTGGAATCTTGTCCTTATATTGATTCAAAAGCATTTGCTGATATTCTGTATTTTCTAACTTTAATTTTTCAAGCTTATCTTTTCTCTGTTTATAAATAACCGGACGTAACATATGATCTCCAGCCACTTCCATTTTTCTAACGGAATCATAAGCTGCAAAATATGAATCTCTAATTCGTTTTGCTCGATAATTCAACATCCCTACTAGCTGAATTGCTCCACATTCAGGACATTTATAATAAATTATCGCAAAGGTGTCATTACCAATCTTTACTTTTTCTTTCTGCTTGATTTCTACAGTATCAAATAAAAACTCGCTATTACACTCTTTACATATTACTTCAACTTTTTTATTCATCTTTCTTTCTCCTTTAAACAAGAATAAGCCGGTATTTCTACCAGCTTGATTTCTTAATCATTTTATTTTCTACCTCCATAGATTTAATATTTATAATATTTAATTTATGATTATATTATATAACATATTTACGAATTTGTAAACAACTTTTTATTATTTTTAAATAAATTTGCCATTACATTCACCATAAATTTCAGGCCATAAAACGCTTGCTCTTTTGTTTTTGTTGATACATTCAATAATTTGTTTTCGAACAATTTTAGCATCACCATAAGCCTGCATTAGTGGAAATCCTTCATTAAACTTATTCTGATATTCATCAAGTTCTTTTGAAATCTCACTTGTATTTCCATCATACATTATATCACCTCCTATTTAGTTTGATTTAATTATAACACATTTAAGACAAAAAAGTAAACTACTTTCCTATTTCATTTATAATATTCCAAAACTCTTTGTAAGCATTCGGAAAATATTTTTCTATATATTTTATTGCTCCTTTATCGGCTTGAGCACCACACATATTTGCAAACAATTCAGAAGCAGCTTCTTTTTTTGCATTTCTTCTTTCGTAGTATTCTTGCGAATGATGCCACCGTACATTCACATTTGGTTTAACATTGCTAAGATTTATTCCTTTGCAATGCATTGCTGATATTGCATCTTGAACACCTTTTGAAGAATCATCATTTGCCATTTTTCTTAACTCAAGAATATATTCAATTTCTCCATTTTTGCATTTTTCATTCATAATATTCATATCTTTTAGCATTGCATCCACAAATTCTTTTTTATTTGTCCACTTGGAATTAGTTCCTTTTCTTAAATCATCAATTGCATGCCCTATTTCATGAAAAAGTGTTTGCTTTTGATGATTATTTCCACTAAACATCCAAGCTTCTATACTTCCATACGTATATTTTATCTCTTGTTTCGATGATAAATAATAACTTCCTTCATCATCAAAATCCCAATTTTTTACTTTCTTTTTCATAGCATCTACGAATGCATTCTGAAATTCTCTGCTAGTTCCTTTTATTGCGTCCATATAGTTATCGACACTTGCTTTATCCATTTCTAATTCTTTTATGAACTTTGATGCATTTTTTATTTGCCTGTCAGAATATTGTTTAATCTTTTCAGCAGCAGCTTCAACTCCAACTTTCTTTACTGTCTTTTTTAACATACCGGGTGTATAACCAAGTGAATAAGCAAATTCATTGATCTTCTCATTCATATTTTGATCGCCTACTCCATTGTACCAATTAGCTAAATCATTAACAACATCATTTGTACTTTTTGTTTGAACTATTGTCAGGAAGCATTGGCCATTTGGATGATCTAGTGGCACTTCTCCTTTTGGATATACACCTGGACCTAATCCATACGAATCATTCTCCTCTCTTTCAATGCATAATGGACAAACTCTATTATTATGACCGGTATTCCATTGATAAGCTTCTACCCACGGATCTTTTGCTGTTGATCTCTCAAAGGCTTCTTGATATGCATGACTCATCATTGTTCTTGCCAATCTACTGGCATTGTAATCAATTACTTTATTGCTACCAGGATAATCTCTTGCCCACCTATACGTTTTTCTTGCTTCCGGATTTACATATGCTTCTAAATCTTTGGCAACTTCATATATACCTTTATTTGCTGCAATACCTCTTGCTACGATATTTTGACAATCCTGCTTTATCTTTTTATTTGTACCCCAGATAGCGCTACTTAGCGACCAATCACCTTGATACAATTGACCAGAAATTATTGTTTCTACTACATCGGTAGGAATGTTAGAATACTTTCCTGTTATACCGACAAATCCTAATTCTTTAGCTCTTTTTATTTCTTCTTCCAATACTGCTTCTGCTGTTTGCGTCATACCTGACTTGATATTTGATTCAATCCTACGATTTACCTTACCAAGTTCATCAGCAAGTTGCTTTTGATATTCATTCAAATACTGTGTTCTAAGTATCGAGCTTATATTTGTCTTACTTGAAAGATTTTCTATTCTTCTTGAATATTGATCAGCAATCTCCTGATACATACTTTTAATTTGTCGCAGTTGCTGATTAGTAATTGCTTTACGCGTTTGTTCAGCTTTTGCAAATCTTAAATTGTACATAATCAGCAACCTCCTTCAAATTCATTTATTTGGCCCTTAAAGGGATTTTTACTTTTTAGCCTTATATTTTATTAACTTATTACTTAAAATGCCTTATTCGTCATCCTGTGATCCATCAACAATATCCGGTTCATCCAATTTACTATCATCACCTTCATCTACAGATTGATCATCCCTTTCCATTGGAGGAATATTACCATATGAGTTACCTGATAACATTTCCTGTTCCAAAGCAATTTGCTGAAGCTCAGACATTACTTCTTTATCAGTAAGCTTTCTCCACTTCTTCATATAGGAAGACCGGCTCATTGTTTGTGCTGTTACCTCTGCAAGGTCAATGTTCTTTTCGTCCTGTTCATCCTCTGGTAAAGCATAATTGTTCATTACCTGAATATCAGCCTCAACAATAGGAAGTTCTTCGTTCGTATAATATGGAACAACCTTTGGATATAATGAAGCACCATCTAAGATACACTTAGCAATAAACTCTGCCGCAGCTCCCCATGTTTGCATCTTCTCGTCACATCTTACGATCAATGGCCAATATAATGCTTTTAATGTTTTTCCAGAAGTAATCACTCCTTGTAACTTATCAGATTCAATATTTGGAATTGATCCTAAACTATGCATCTCATTGTCTACACGGTCCAATGTAGCAGACAGAGCTGTTGAATAACTCATATTTGATTCCATTTGACCAACAGAAGCATTCAGCGCATCAACACCGTTGCTATCTGACTGAATATCCCAAAATGCTCCAGGACCGATTGAAAGATTGCTTGTTGATTCCGAAGATGCATTGATAGTATAGCGAATAGGATTCATACTCTTTCTTTCTGCATCAAAATCACTATTTACCAACTTGCTATAATACTTTTCATATTTGGCATAATCCTCAATTTCTGATTCCCCTCTAATGTCATTTGTAAGACCATCATTAAGAATCACTACCGCAGGAATATATTTAAACAACGTAGATCTTGCCGGAACCAATTCCTCAAGCTGGACACCTAAGCCATTATACATAACCTCGTGTACCCAACAATAACCATCATCTGCCATCCAATATGTTTTCTTACGAATCTTCTTTTCTACATTATTTGATGCCTCAACCTCAACAAAGAAAGCAACAATCTTGGTAAGCATATCGGTTCCGGCCATCTCATAGTAAAATTCTAATGGATTAAGAAAATCAACTGCAATACCGGAATCCTCGTTAAAATTAAGAATACAAGCAACTCTTTTACCGATAAAACAATCCTTAGCTGCTTTTAGCACATTCTTATCAAAGAAATTTTTCTTTAGAACTTTCTGTAGAAAATTATTCAGGATTGTATTATTTGCCTTCTGCTCGTCTGTTTCATTCTGGTCTTGATTAACGTAGAAATCCATTGGCGTACTAAACATGAACCTTGCTTCTTTATTGATCAATCCTGCTGCCTTTTTGAACCTCAGTTGACTTGGAATATAATCACCATTTGTTCCGTCAGTTGTAAAGTCCATACCTTGCTTGTAAATCTGATAAAACTTCTTGATCTTTCCAAGCTCGTGAAAGAAATCTTCCCTCAGAGTGCCACTAATGTCGTCATCCAACACTGCATAAGGAATATCTCTATATGATACGATGTCTCCATCTTCAATTGATGTTGTAATGTTTACATTAGCATCACTCATCGTTTAATCCCTCCCATTTTACTTTACATATTCACTACTTACAAAACCTGTGTATTTGCCATATTGAATATACAACCAAATATCTGAACCAGCTTTTGTGTAGTAGCCATGACATACAACTTCTGTATCTTTTGGAATAACGGTAACAATAGATTTCTTACTTCCCGCTCCTGTCCTAAGATTAAGACCATTCACTGCCACAACTTTATATTTCTTAGCATACTTC